>JACCDX011871229.1_pt1 | contig 92469 bp, 55 predicted proteins | sample 7449681 | NCBI WGS metagenome assembly JACCDX01 (sample SAMN15323450, study PRJNA562643) | freshwater metagenome | isolation source: river surface water | place: USA:Blue River Watershed | collected 2017-08-18 | reverse complement strand
GCCTGCAAACCGGTTCGGACGAATTGGTTTTGGCCGATTTGAACGAGGAGGGGGCAAATTTATTGTCATTGCAAACCCGCCAACAATTGGGTGTCAATGCTTTATCTTTATCCTCGCAACAACAACAGGCTATCTTACAAATCGTTCGCTAATAAGAGAATCGCGATAGTATTTTTGCAAGCCATTATGGGTAAATACAAATTATAAACTAACCGATAATTTGGCCTATAATTTGGCCGATAATTTGGTTTTACCAATAAAACATTCATTGCCACCGGTTCGGCCCAAACATTCCACCGCCACATTGGCTTGGTTGGCTGTGTTAATAATATCGCCCAAATTTTTGATGGTTATAATATAACAATGGGCCGATTCTGAAAACCAATAATTCAAATTATTGGCATCGGCCCCACCATTAATGGCAAAACCCATATTGCTGGCACGGGCCATTTCAATAAGGTTAATCAATAAACCGCCATCGGAAACATCATGACAGGCGGTTACCGCGCCATTATCCATTAAATTTAATACAAATTGGGCATTTTTTAATTCCAATTGTGGGTCACATTGCGGTGGGGCAAATTGATGGCGAAACCCGTGCAATTCGGCATATCGGCTGGCCCCCAATTCACAACGATTTTGCCCAACCAATATTATATATTCCTCTTCTTCATATCGCATTCCAATCGTCTCTTGGTAATGGTTAATTAAACCCACCCCACCAATGACCGGTGTCGGGCGTATGGCCACCCCATTTGTTTCATTATATAAAGAGACATTGCCCGAAATAACTGGGTAATCTAAGATGGCACAGGCATTTTGCATCGCCTGAACCGCCCCAACAATTTGCCCCATTATGTGCGGTTTTTCGGGGTTGCCAAAATTCAAATTATTGGTAATGGCCAATGGTTTGGCATGAACACAAACCAAATTGCGATAAGATTCGCATATTGCATGTAATGTGCCCAAATAGGGGTCTACTATATTATAACGGGCAATGCAATCAACGCTGACCGCCAGCGCCTTGTTGGAATCGGGGCATTTGACCACCGCCGCCCCGGCCGGTTTGCCGGCCAAGGCACCGGCTATCAAATTGCCCCCGACCAAACTATCATATTGGCGTAAATGATGACCAAATTTTTCCAATGCCGAATTGGCCGAATATTTTTTTAAATAAGGGTTAATTGCCAATTTGAATGGCATTTTTTCGGGGCTATATGCGGGTTTGGGTGGGGTGGTGTCAAATGGGCGGTTATATTTGGGGGCGTTATTAACCAAAATATCCACCCCAATATCACCAACCATCTGGCCATGCATATATAATTCTAATTTTTTGCTGGCGGTAATTTCACCAATGGTGGAACAGGATAAATCATATTTTTTAAAAATATCCTCGGCCAATTTTTCCTTGCCCGGGGCAATAATAATTAACATGCGTTCCTGCGATTCCGATAACATTAATTCATATTCATTCATGCCGGTTTCGCGGGTGGGCACCCGGTCTAAATCCAACCTTATACCCACACCGCCCTTGTCGGCCATTTCCACCGATGACGATGTCAGCCCGGCCGCCCCCATATCTTGAATGGCAATAATTGCCGATGTTTGCATTAATTCCAAACATGCCAACATTAATAATCGTTCCATAAATGGGTCACCCACCTGCACCGCCGGGCGGTTTTTGGCCGAATTATCGTCAAATTCGGCCGATGACATGGTTGCCCCATGAATACCATCACGGCCGGTTTTTGCCCCTACATACATCACCTTATTGCCCACACCGCTGGCCTTGGCATAATATATTTTATCCTTTTTGGCTATGCCAATGGTCATGGCATTGACCAGAATATTATTATTATATGATTCATCGCATTCCAATTCCCCGGCAATGGTTGGTATGCCCATACAATTGCCATAATGGGCAATTCCGGCAATAACATTTTTTAATAAATACGGGGTTTTAGGGTGGTTTAAATCACCAAAGCGCAGGGCATTAAGATTGGCTATGGGTTTCGCCCCCATGGTAAAAATATCGCGCATAATGCCCCCAACACCGGTGGCCGCCCCCTGAAATGGCTCAATAAAGCTGGGGTGATTATGCGATTCAATTTTGAAAATAATCGCATCATCATCGCCAATATCAACCACACCGGCATTCTCGCCCGGGCCACATATTACCTGTCGGCCGGTGGTATGCAATTGGCGCAACCATATTTTGGTTGACTTATACGAACAATGCTCACTCCACATGGCACTGAAAATGCCCAATTCGCATAAATTGGGGGTGCGACCCATTAATTGCACTATTTTTTCATATTCATCGGGTTTTAAACCCATCTGGGTGGCTTTTTCTAACATAACTTTGTTTTATCATTATTTATAATGATTTAAAGATTTTTTTTGTAAAAAATAAAATATTGATATATAACAATTTTTTAATATTCATAATTAATTATTATGTTTTATTCAAATAATAAATTTTTTTTACTTGACAATTATTGTTAATTCTGCTATAAAGGAGAGAATAAGGCAAGAAATGCCGTAATAAACAAACCATCAACTAGAAAGGTGCTGGCTATGACCGGAAATATTACCCTCACGTCCTCACAACGGGGCTCGTTGCTTTCGTTGCAGGATACATCAAGATTATCAGAAAGAACTACACTAAGGTTATCAACGGGTCGTTCCGTTAACTCGGTTTCTGACGGGGCGGTGGCATTTTTCCGCGCCCGTGCCTTGAATAACCGGGCCAATGACTTGAATGACCGCAAAAACGATATTTCACAGGGTGTGACTGCCCTTAACACCGCATTGGAAGGCACCGATGCTGTGGATAGTTTATTAAAACAATTGCGTGGTGTGGTTGAGGGGGCAAGGTCATCAACCACCACCGAACGCCAGGATGCGAATGACCAGTTTTTGAATATCTTAAACCAAATCAGCGAGTTAACCAACGATACTTCATATCAAGGTTTAAACTTGCTTAATAACACCAAAAATGTTTTGTCGGTGCGTTTTTCGGACCGCACACAGGCGATTATTAATATTAAGGGTTTTGACTTTAATGCCTCTACCTTTTCCACCCGCAGTATTTTTTACCATACCGGTATTAATGGTATTTCATTTGCCAATGCCCCGACGGTGTTCAGCCGTGATGGTAAAGTCAGCTCGTCGGTGGCTACTGTATTTAGTGCCTTTTTGGGATCGGTGCCAGAAGCAGCATTTGTCAGTTTTACCAATATCGGGTTGAATAATGAACGTATTGCCAGTCTGGATACATTCATTAAACGGATTGACCAAGCCATTTCGCGGGTGCGTTCCAACGCCGCCACATTGGGTAATAATGCGGCCGTTTTGGAAACAAGGTTAAATTTTACCACACGATATGTTGCCCGCCTGCAAGCCGGTGGCGATAGCTTGGTTTTGGCCGATTTGAACGAGGAAGGGGCCAATTTATTAGCCCTGCAAACCCGTCAGCAATTGGGTGTCAATGGCTTATCGTTGGCTTCACAACAACAACAAGCGGTTTTAAGCCTGATTAGGTAATATGAATATAGCATAAATACAAGGCCACTTATATAATCATTATTTTGTGGCTTTGTATTTTGCTTGAAATACCAATTCACTTGACAATTGTTGTAAATTCATAAATAACCCAATGCAAGTCGCGGCAGTGGCGAAATGGTAGACGCGCAGCGTTGAGGTCGCTGTGGGGGAAACTCCGTGAAAGTTCGAGTCTTTTCTGCCGCACCAATTATCAATTGGAACAACTTCATATAAAGCTTGGCACCATGGAAAATGCGCATTTTTTAGAGATAATCAGCAAAATGCCGGTCAGTCCTGCTATTATAAAGGCTTTTGCCGAAATTGACCGCAGTTTGTTCATACATAGCGATTTTATGGACCATGCCACCAAAGATACCGCCCTGCCAATTCAATTAAAACAGACCATTTCGCAACCATCGGTTATGGCCCAGATGATGCAATTAATGGATATATTGCCGCACCATAAAATTTTGGAAATTGGCACCGGCAGTGGTTACCAAGCGGCCATTTTGGCCAAATTGGCCAAACGCATTTATAGCATGGAACGTATTCGCGAATTATGGCAGTTGGCCGAAGCCAATTTCAAAAAATGCAAAATTCGTAATATAACCACCCGTTATGCCGATGGGGCCAAGGGTTGGGCCGAGGTTGCCCCTTTTGATAGGATTATCTTATCGGCTAGTTGCAATGACATACCCGATATATTAACCAGCCAATTGAACGAGGGGGGAATTTTGATAATGCCATTGGGCCGGCATGTTGGCCAACAACAATTAATCACCCTGCATAAAAATAACGGGATAATAACCCGCACCGAACATGGCATGGTTAAATTTGTGCCATTATTAAAGGGCATACAATGAATAAAAAAATTATTTTATGTATGGCATTTTTAACCGCCTGCGGTGGGCGTGAATTGGTGGTGGCCCCGTGGAACCCACCAGCGGTCAGCAAAACCATTGAAGCCAATAACCCACCCGAACCGGCCAAAAATAATAATATTAACCCGGTAAAACCGGCCATGAATGCCAGTCCCACACCCAATACCCCCCCGGCCAATATTCCCCTAGTTAATCAGGAATATATTACCCGCGCCGGCGATAATATTTATAGTATCAGCATTCAATTTAAAATTAGCACCGATGATATAATAAAAATTAATAATTTAAAACCACCCTTTGACATAGCCACCGGCAGTAAAATACTCATTCCCCAACAAATAATATATGTGGTGGAACGCGGTGATAGTTTGGGCAGTATTGCCAAAAAATTTCAAATCAGCCGGGTGCAAATTTTGAATGCTAATAATTTAAGCGACCCAAATTTGATTAAATTTGGCACAAAATTAATCATTCCATTAGGCAATAATGCGGTTAAACCTGCAAGCCCGGCTCTAACCCTTAACCCCGGCCCAGTTAACGAGGATACGGTGACCATTTCCCCCATAATACCGGTTACCACCGGTAATGACAAGCCCGAGGAGAGCCCGAAATCACCCATTCCCCCATTTTTGGGCGAATTATCACCCAAATCACCCTTTACCAATTATAATAAACAAAATATTTCAGCCCCCACCGGCAATTTACCGGCGCGGGCCGGGCAATTTACCTTGCCGGTTAAGGGGGCAATAATACAGGGCTTTGGCCAATATGAGGAGGGATTATGGAACGATGGAATCAATATACGGGCCAAGGCCGGCACCCCTATTTTGGCCGCTGAAAATGGCGAGGTTGCCTATAATGGCGATGGAATAAAGGGTTTTGGCAATTTATTATTAATCCGCCATGCCGATGGTTTTGTGACCGGATACGCCCACGCGCAAAAATTATCGGTCAAATTGGGTGAACGGGTCAAGGCCGGCCAAGTGATAGGCGAGGTGGGGCAAACCGGTTCGGTCAGTGAGCCCCAATTGCATTTTGAAATTCGCAAAAATAATACCGCTGTCGACCCCACCATTTACTTAGGAACCCCATGAATGATTTTGGCATGAATGATATAGCAACCCAACAGGCACAGGAACATTATTGGCAATTGGTCAGTGCCCTGCCCAAATTTGCCGTATTTGGCTATGGTTCATTAATTTGGCAACCGGGGTTTGAATTTATCGACCAACATCTGGCAACTATTCATGGGTATCACCGCCGTTTTGGCCTGCTTTCCACCCATTACCGCGGCACACCCGAACATCCAGGTTTGGTGTTGGGCTTGGATTTGGCGGGCCATTGTCAGGGGGTTTTGTTCACCATCACCCCGGCCAAGGCCAAGGATATTGCGCAATATTTATGGGAACGCGAAATGGTCGGCCTGGCCTATCGTCCGATTATTGTCATGGCCCGCACCACTATGCTTGAACGCAATTTTTCCATGCCGGCCCTGTCATTTGCGCTGGATCAATCGCACCATCAATTTCAGGGGCAACTTAGCCTGCAAGAAACCTATAAATATATTGCCGGGGCCTGGGGGCGCAATGGCTCCAACATTACCTATTTGCAATCAACCCGTCAGGCATTACACCAACGCGGTATAATTGATGAGGATATTGAATATTTATACCAAGAATCCATCAAGCAATTTGGTGGTGATGACAACCGCCCGCATCTAGATTTACCAAATGACAAATGCAACCAATGCCAACAAACCCAATGGCGCATTGCAAGGCGCCATGATAATGCGCAAAAAACCACCATTAATTATTTATGCGAAAATTGCGAAAACCCACTGGTCATGGAATATTAAAAATATAAGCGGATTATCCGGCAGATAAGGCTACCCTTTTTTCAACCAATTGGGCCAAATATTCTACTATATCGGCTTGTTTATATCGTTCGCTGGCTTGACCATTGAGGTAAATTTGGTGGGTGCCATTGCCCCCACCGGTGAAACCTATATCAGTCATTTTGGCCTCGCCCGGGCCATTAACCACACAACCAATCACCGACAGGCTAATCGGGGTTTTGATATGGGACAGACGTTGTTCCAATAATTTCACGGTGGTTATAACATCAAATTGTTGGCGGGCACAGGAGGGACAGGAAATAATATGCACCCCGCGCGAACGAATACCCAGTGATTTTAAAATGGAAAAGGCCACCCGCACTTCCTCAACCGGTGGGGCCGATAAAGAGACGCGAATTGTATCGCCAATGCCAGCCCATAATAAATTGCCCAAACCAATCGCCGATTTCACCGTGCCGTCCAATGCCCCACCGGCCTCGGTAATGCCAATATGCAGGGGGCAATCTATCGCCTCGCTTAATTGTTGATAGGCCCCAACCGCCAAAAACACATCGCTGGCCTTGACCGAAATTTTGAAGCGGTGAAAGTCGTTATCCTGTAATATTTTGGCATGAAACATCGCTGATTCGACCAAGGCCTCGGGGCAGGGTTCACCATATTTTTCCATAATATTTTTTTCTAATGACCCGCCATTAACCCCAATGCGTATGGCGCAATCATAATCACGCGCCGCCTTTATGACTTCGCGCACCCGTTCGGGCGAACCAATATTGCCGGGGTTAATACGTAAACAATGCGCCCCGGCCTTGGCCGATTCAATGGCCCGTTTATAATGAAAATGTATATCGGCCACAATCGGAATCGGCGATTCCTTGACAATGGTTTTCAGGGCTTTGGTTGAATCCTCATCGGGGCAGGAAACACGCATCAAATCGGCCCCGGCATCATAACAGGCCTGTATTTGTTGCAAGGTGGCCTTGACATCACTGGTCAGGCTGTTGGTCATGCTTTGCACCATAATTGGGTTATCACCCCCAATTTTCAGGCAACCCACGGCAATTTCGCGGGTTTTGCGGCGGGTTATGGTGCGAAATGCGTAATGTTTATCGTGCATTTATATCCTTAATGTAAAACCCAAGCCCCATAACCCACCACCTTGTCTGATGGTATGGCATCGCCCGAATGGCAAATATGGGTGCGTTCAATCTGTAATCCCTTTTCGTCCTTTAATGCCAATAATGACTGAATCCCCTGAAAACCACAGGCGCGCTTGCCGTCCAATTTATCCAATTGGTTTTGTTCAATCAAACTGGCGGTTTCATCGTCAAATTGCCGGCACACGGCCGGTGGGGTATAATGGCTTAAATCGCTGGATATAATTATCACCGTTTCCTCGCCCCCCCATAATATATTTAATAATGGCCGGCCAATTTCAAACCCGCCCTGCGATAATAAAAAGGGCATTAATTGCGCATTGGGGAAGCAGGCCTGAATAAAGGGCAATTGCACCTCCAAACAATGTTCCTCGGCATGGGCTTCGTCCAATTGATTAATATATTGTTGGCCGTGGCATAATTTGCCCAATGTTTCCTGTTCAATTTTATAGGCACCGGCCGGGCTGGACCAATAATCGGCACTGGTGGTGGCCACACCGGCAAAACCCACGCGATGCGCCGGCCCAAACATTATAACCCGCTTAATATCTTGCCCCCGCCCAAACCATTTGCTATATGCCCGCCCGGCACAGGCCCCCGAATAACGCCAACCGGCATGGGGCACTATCATTGCCTTGGGCGGTTTTTGGCCATGGTCGGGGTTTAAATATTGGGCCAATTCGTTAATAATGGCCTGTTCGGTGCCGGGGTAAAAGGCATTGGCGACTGATGATGGGCGGTAGTTGGTCATGGTTATTGTCCTTCCTTTGAGACGATTTCATAATTATTTTTTCGTTACATTAATCGGTTGAAAATGCGCTCAAAATCCTCATTTATTACATATAAACTCCGGTTTTTCGCACATTTTCGCCCTCTACTGCTTAGAAAAAATTAATTTTGAAACTCGCTCAGTGTTATAAATTTCTTCTAAGGCAATGGGTAAATTATAAGCCCATTTGGTAATATCACCGGCCCCCAAACAAACCACCATATCGTGTGGTTTGGCCATTTGGGCAATAATTTGTGGCAATTGGTCGGGGTGGGGCAATTTGCGGGCCTGGCGAAAGCCATGTTCATGGATTTTTTGCACCAACATATCGCTATCGACTCCGGCGATTGCTTCCTCACCGGCACTATATACATCGGCAATAATTATCTCATCGGCATTGGTGAAACAACCGCAAAATTCTTCCATCAAATCGCGCAGGCGGGTAAAGCGGTGTGGTTGCATAACCGCAATAATCCGCCCACCATTGGCAATGCACGATTTGGCCGCACTTAATACCGCGGCAATTTCCACCGGGTGGTGGCCGTAATCGTCAATGATGCGAATATTATTCACCACTCCGGTGGTGGTGAAACGGCGTTTGACTCCGCTGAAATGGGCCATGGCTGTGCGAATGACTGCCCATGCGACGCCAATTTCACGCGCCACACAAATGGTGGCAGTCGCATTGCTGATATTATGGTTGCCAAACATCGGTATAAAAATATCCTCACCCACATCTAACCCGTTGGCGGTTTGGCGGTGAATGGTAAAAATATTGCCATCGGGGCGGGTTTGCGGGTTGATAATGCGAACATTGGCCCCGGCCGAAAAGCCGTAGGAAATGACCTTACGCCCCCCGCAACGGGCAATTAATTTTTGCACCACCGGGTGGTCCAGGCATAATACGGCAAAACCATAAAATGGCACATTCATTACAAATTGGTAAAATGCCTCAACCACCTGTTCAAATGACCCATAATGGTCCAGATGCTCGGCATCAATATTGGTAACCACCGCCACGGTGGACGGGTATTTTAAAAATGTCCCATCGCTTTCATCGGCCTCGGCCACCAACCAATCGCCCCCGCCCAAAATGGCATTGGTGGCGTAGCGGTTAATTATACCGCCATTTATAATGGTCGGGTCTAACCCCGCCTCCACTAATAAATGGGCAATAAGTGAGGTGGTGGTGGTTTTGCCATGCGTGCCCCCCACACAAATGGCCCAACGAAAACGCATTAACTCGGCCAACATATCGGCGCGGCGAATAATTGGCACGCCCATTTTGCGGGCCTCAATTAATTCGGGGTTGTCCTCCTTGACTGCCGATGAAATAACCACCGTATCCACCCCCTGCACATTTGGGCCATGGTGCCCAATAGTGACCTTAATTCCCATATCTATTAACCGCTGTACATTGGCCGAATGCGATAAATCAGAGCCACTGACCATGATATTGGTTTTGTGCAAAACCTCGGCCAGGGCACTCATACCAATGCCCCCAATACCTATAAAATGTATACAACCCAAACTGCGTGGTGATTTTATCATATTTTTATCCTATTTTTCTTTTATTTTTTTATTCTGTTTATTCTTTTTTCTGCAAAGTTTATACCTAATTCGCCATTAAACCCCTAATGGCCGTAATAATTCGCGTGAAATAATATGTTTTTGAATTTCGGTGGTGCCGTCCCATATTCTTTCCACCCGCGAATCACGCCAGATGCGTTCCAATGGCAAATCGGCCATCAGGCCCATACCACCATGAATTTGTATTGCTTGGTCGGCCACCTCGGTTAGGGATTCGGTGGCAAAATATTTGGCCGATGCCACGGCGCGGTTGGCATCCAACCCCTTATCAATCATATCGGCGGCGGCCAAAGTCAAATAATCGGAAGCATCAATTTTGGTTATCATTTCGGCCAATTTGAAGGAAACACCCTGAAATTCGCCAATTTTTTTGCCAAATTGGCTACGTGTGGCCGCCCATTGCAGGGCAAGGTCAAAGGCCCGGCGCATTCGCCCGACCGCCATAGCCGCCACGGTCAAACGTGTGGCATATAACCATTGATTCATCACATCAAACCCCCCACCCTCGGCCCCCAAAATTTGCCGTTTATGGATTCGGCAATTGTCAAATTGCAAAATACTATTATGGTAACCGCGGTGTGAAACCGATTTATAACCCGGCAGGCATGCAAAACCCTTGGTGCCTTTATCAACCAAAAAACAGGTGATAATTTTTTTCGGGCCACGCTTGGTTTGTTCCTCGCCGGTGGCGGCAAATAATATCACAAAATCGGCCAAATCGGCATGGGAAATAAAATGTTTGGTGCCGTTAATAACAAAATCGTCACCATCGCGTTTGGCAAAAGTTTGCATACCCCGCACATCCGAACCGGCATTGGGTTCGGTCATGGCCAGACAATCATATTTTTCACCGCGCACCACCGGGTCTAAATAATCCTTGCGTTGTTCGGGGTTACAGGCGCATAAAATGGCCGATGGCCGGCCAAAATGATGGTTAAGCGCATATGAGGTGCGCCCCAATTCGCGTTCCAACAGGGCAAATTCAAGGTGATTCAAGCCCCCACCGCCAAATTCGGTTGGTATATTCGGGGCATAAAAGCCCATATTAATCACCTTTTGTTGAATCTCTTTGGCAATTTCGTGGGGCAAATTATCGGTTTTTTCAACCATTTCCTCTAATGGGTATAACTCATGTTCCACAAATTGGCGCACGGTATCAACAATCATCTGTTGTTCTTGGGTCAGGGTAAAATTCATTTTTCTTCCTTTTTTACTCAAAATACCCAATATATTTACAATTAATACCTATTAATTTTAAATATATTGGCTGGATTTTGAGTATTCCGGGGGGTTTACAAGGGGGGTGAAATAGCGGTTGTGCCGTGCACAGAGCGTATTTCACCCCCCTTTTCCTTAAATTGGTTTTTAATGGTAGCATTTTTAATTCCTTTCGGTGATACCAGTATATATAATGTTATTACCGCATATTCCCCACAATTTCAATTTTTTTATTGGTTATTTTTGGTATAAAAAATCATTATATTATCATTATTCATCGCCCTTTGGGCAAATTCGCGAATGCGTTTTAGGTTAACCGCCTGTATTTTTTGCACCCGTTGTTGGAAATATTCGGGGGTAAAGCCGTCATCTAATAAATTCATTAAAATATTGGCAATTTTGGTATTATTGGTAAAGCCCAATGCATAACGGCCAATCACCCTTTTTTGGGCCATTTTTAATTGTTTTTCGCTGATATTTTCGGCCAAATTTTGCCAATTTTGCCGAATATATTGGGTAATTTTATCGGTATCACTGGTTTTGGTGCTGGCATAACCCAACCATTCGGCCCCCCATTTGCGGTGGCTTATATAGGTGCCAATACTATATGTTAAACCGCGTTTTTCACGAATTTCCTTGGATAATATGGATTCAAGCGAACTGCCCCCCATAATATCATTAATCATATAGGCTGTCCAAAAATCATCGCTCATGCGCGGTGGCGCGGTTTGCACCCATAATATTTGGCTTAGCGGTTGGGGCAGGGGCACCGGAATAACTTGGCCGTTTAAAATATTCGGCAGGGCGACAATGGCCGGTTCATTGCGCGTGGGTGGTATAGTATCGGGCAAATTATCGGCAATTTGTTGGGCAATATTTTTGGCATCTGGGGCGGTTATATTACCGCTTATCACCATTTTCATATTATGGCGGGTCAAATATTGTTGGTGAAAAGCCATTAAATCGGCCGGGGTAATTTGGTGAATAGACGCGCCATTGCCCATTGGTTGGTTATTATAGGGGTGGTTGGGGTATAAAATCATATCCTTGGCCCGGGCCAAAATATAATCGCCATCATGGTCTTGTTCATTAATGGCATTGATTATTTGCCGTTTATTTAGGGCAAATTCTTCCTCGCCATATTGGGGTCTGGTCAGATATTCTTCGAATAAAGAAAGGGCAACATCGCGGTATTTGTTGGGGAATGACAGGGTAATTTCAAAATAATCCCATTCGCTATGGGCAATAAAGCTGATGGAATTATCGCGCAGAATGCGTTGAAATTCATCACCATTATAGGGGCCGGCCCCCTCGTTGGCCATGGATGCGGCAAAATTGCTTAAACCCATTTTGCCGGCCGGGTCAGAGGCCATACCCGCCCCATCAAAACGCATAATAATCCGCGTGGTTTGTATGGTTGGTATTTGGGCATGCCATAACGGGATTTTGTTATTTATATTGGAAATATGTATTTGCCCCTGAAATTGGGCATATAGGGGGTTAAAACCCCAAAATACCAATAAAATTGCCAATATTTTGCGCATAAATTAGCCCTTTTATTGAAATTTTGCCATGCATATAATGGCAAAATTACCAGAACAATGTTATTCAAATTTGTTTATATGGTGTGTTTAGAATGGTCGGAGCGGCGGGATTCGAACCCACGACCCCACGCCCCCCAGACGTGTGCGCTACCAGACTGCGCTACGCTCCGTTTATTCAACCAAGCCCCTTATAGATGACATATTTCTATAATGCAAGCAATTTTTGCCCCAATTGTTTTTATATTTTGCCAAAATTGAAAATATTTTATTTGTATATTTGGCCATAGCCCTGTATTATATAATGATTAATATATAAAGACCATAAAATGATTAGCAAAATATGTGGCATTAAAACCAATTACGCCCTGCAATCCTGTGCGATGGTGGGGGTGGATTGGTTTGGGGTGGTTTACCATGAAAAATCACCCCGGCATGTCGCCCCATTTTATGCCAAAAAATTGGTGCATCATGCCCACCGCCATTATACCATGCAGGCGGTTTTGTTGATGGTGAATCAGGATATTTCAAAGGCCATTGAATTAATTGAATATATACAACCCGATATGGTGCAATTGCATGGCAATGAAACCCCCGAATATTGTCTGGCTCTGCGCCAGGCCCGGCCCATAAAGATTATAAAAGCGATTGGTGTGGCCCAACATAATGATATTTTATTATGCAATGATTATGAAAATAGCGTGGATTATTTTTTATTTGATACCAAACCACAGGCCGGTGATAACCGGCCCGGTGGGTTGGGCCGGTCATTTAATTGGCAAATGGCCCGTTTGTATCAGGGGCAAAAACCATATTTGATAGCTGGTGGCCTGAATGCCGAAAATATTGGCGAAGCCATCGCCCAATCAATGCCGGCCGGAGTAGATTGTTCAAGTGGTGTTGAAATATCACCCGGGGTGAAATCGCGCCAAAAAATTCAATATTTTATGCATAAACTCGGTTCATTATCGTAAATTATATTTCTTAATTTTATTTCCCTTTATGATTAAAATAATAAATATCCCAAGATTAAAATAGTTTTATTTGGGTTATAGCATAATATTTGCATATATAATATAGATATAAATAGCTTAAAATTTTAATATTTTTGGCTTAATTTATTGCTATTTATGGGTATTTTTGCTATAAAATAGACTCAGAATGGAGTAATTTATGAGGGTTGATACAGAGAAGGGGTCCTAATTGCCGGTATTCCTGACCGGTTATGATTCAACAACGCTAAATTTTAGCGAGGGCCAACTTGCGCAGTTAATTTACACCAATAATAATATTATTTTGGACGGGTTTGAGGCCGGCATCCGTATACAATCGCTGAAATTTGAAATACCCAATGGCGATAATAATGATAATTTGGCCCTAACCGGCACCTTTACTGGTGTATCCTTATCGCGCATTAATAACCGCTCTATATTGCTAATTTTGGATGCCCGCACCAATTTGGGCACCATATTGGGTGTATTAAAATCGGTTTCTTATTTTAACGGGGCGCAAAATATTACCACCCCATTAAGCAAAACCATCAATGTCAGTTACAGCACTGATGGTGATACATTCACCGCATTGGTTAGCCGTAATGTGAATTATACACCGGTTAATAATGCACCGGTGGTATTGGTGCCGGCAATAAATACCAATATTTATACCGAAAATGCCGCCCCGACCTTCATAGCCCGTAATATGACGATAACCGATGTTGATAATAGTTCAACATTCAGCCTGCAAGCCAAAATTGTTAATAATTTTCAGGCTAATCAGGATAAATTATTTTTATCGGCCACCACCGCCGCCCAACAGGCGATTTCGGCTTCGTTAAATGCGGTATTTAATGCCACCACCGGCACCATCACCATTACCAGCAATCAGGCCGGGCAAACCCTAACCAAGGAGCAGATGGCACTGGCCGGCCAGATGATTGCCTATTCCAATGCTTCCAACAGCCCCAGCCTGTTTACGCGGGTGATAGAATTAACCGCCAATGATGGGTCGGGCGGTATAAGTTCGGGGGCCCGGGTCAGTTTAGAGGTGCGGGGCGATAATACCGCGCCCCAATTATTTGCCACCAAGGGTTTAACAATACGCGAGGGGGCTTCGGTTACCCTCAATACCACCAATTTTTCAGTGGCCGATAGTGATAGCCCGGATAGCAAAATTATTATTCAGGTAACATCGGTTGCCGGTGGCACATTTTATTTGAACAAGGAATTGACCCAACCGGTCAATGGGCAGGGCAATTCGGCTCAATTTACCTGGGCCGATATTAAATCTGGCAAAGTGACATTCAAACATGACGGTACCGAAACTGCCCCCTCTTATTCGGTGAATTTGATAAACCCCGATGGCACGAAATCCAGCAACAGCATCAGCACAACGGCTTTTAGCTTTACCCAAATAAATGATATACCATCAATTGCCTTTGGTTCATCGGCCCTAACCACATTTGAATTTACCGAAAATTCAAGCGGGGTTACATTTTTGTCGCAAATTAAAATTTCAGACCCCGATAATTTGGATGATGCCAGTATTGCCACCATACGCAAGGCATCGCTGACCATTGCCGGTAATTACCAAACCGGGGCTGATTTTTTGGATATACAGGACGATTTGCCCCAAGATGTGCGCGATAAAATATCGGTATTTTATGCCAAAGGGGTATTGCAAATTGCCGCCAAGGATGGCATTGCCCTGCCGACCTTTGCTGATTGGCAGAGTATTTTTGATAGGGTATATTATTATAATAATTCGCAAAACCCCACCACATACCCACGTTTGATTCGCCTGCAAACATCTGATGGGGTGGCGACCAGCAATATTTTGGATTATAATATTAATGTTATTAAAAGCAATCAACAACCATTATTAACCGGCACATTGGCCACCTTGCAATATGTTGAGGGCAATTTGGGGATTGTGGTTGCCCCGAATATTTCGGTTTTTGATAATGACACCAAATTGTTAAATTATGCCAAGGTTAAGATTAATAACAATTTTCAACCCGGCGATATTTTGGAAATTAATTCCACTTCGCAAAGTTTTTGGTGGAATTATGATAGCACCAATGGTGAATTAACCATTATGTCCAAGGGGGCCACCACAGCCGATTTTCAAGCAATTTTGCGCCAAGTGCGCTACCGCAGTATTTCACCCGACCCCAAGGAATTGGAAAGAGCAATTGTTATTACGGTAAATGATGGGTTAATAGATCAATCAAATGACGATATTGCGTTGCATGATTCCAACAGCCTGACCGCCAAAATTGTGGTTATACCGCGCAATAGCGCACCGGTGTTGTGGGGTAATCAAAATTATACATTGGGTTATTTTGATATATTTAATACCGGCATCAAAATAGCCGAGGATGTGCGCTTTACCGATAATGATAGCACCCCTGTGTCCACAATCACGGTGCGTATTACCCGCAATTTTGTGCCCGGCAAGGACGTGTTGGCAATAGAAGGACAGGTATCCGTTGCCGCCCGAATTTTATATGATGCCGATAATGGGGTGCTAACCATTATTTCCAATGGGGTGGTGGGTAATGCAGAATTAAACCGATATATCCAAAATATTGTTTTTACCACCAGCGATACGACCATAAATAAATCTTTGGAGATAGTGGTCAATGATGGTTTGGCGATTAGCAACCGATTAACCCGCGATATTATTCAATCAGCTGAGGTGCCGGTGCCGGTGATAACCGCCAGCTCCTTTAATATTTCCGAGGGGGGGACCCGATTAATCACCCCAGATTTGATTGGATTGGCCCAAGCCAACCCAGTTAACCGCAACCAGAATATTATGGCCATTGTAACTGAGATAGAGGGGGCGAAATTTATTAACCAAAATAATTTGGAAATAACCACCTTTACCCTGGCTGATATAAACCGCGGTTGGGTGCGCCTGCAACATGATGGTAGTGAAGTTTCCCCCAAATTTAATATTATTTTCAAATCACCAACCGGTGCGGCAACCACCAAACAAAATTTTACTTTGGGTTTGGGGGTGGTTAATGATGCACCGGTTTTAAACACCAGCCAATTGAACTTTTTTCAGGGCGAATTGACCCGGTTGGATTCGCTTAATTTTAATATAACCGACCCCGATAATAATAACGACCAATTGCAGGTGCGGGTCAGCAATATTACCAATGGTTATTTTGTGCGTAATAATACCCGGGCAACCCCCGATGCCACCGGCAATATTATTTTCACCTATCAGGATATTGTGCAGGGCTTAATTGGTTTTCAAACCAATGGCACCAATTTGGCTCCCAATTTCTCGGTTGCATTGCGCGATGGTGTTAACCCGTTTGGCACGGCCTTTGCCCCGCGCATTAATTTTGTTAAATATAACCAATTGCCTATATTAACCAACCCGCAATTAACAATTAACGAGGGGCAATCCCTGACCCTGACCGCGACCGCCAGCAATTTTTTGATTACTGATGCCGATACGAATAGCTCGCTGACTTTGGTTGAATTATCGGCAATTCGCAATGGCAGTATTTTAATCAATAATGCCCCGGCCCCCACCAATGGCCGCGATGCCGATAGTGCAGTTTTTACCCTGCGCCAGTTACAGGGTGGGCAGGTAAAATTTGTGCATAATGGGGGTGAAATTGCCCCGTCTATGGAAATTAGGGTTTATAACGAGGATGCAATTATATATTCGGCACCGGTTGAAGTTGGGGTGAATTTTACCAATATTAATGACAAGCCGGTGATATTAAACCCAACATTGGATATTGCCGAGGGGGCAAATACCCAATTAACCCCCGAAAATTTGGGTGTATTAGATGTTGATTCGTTGGATTCACAGGTGGTAATTAATGCCACCAATGTTTTGGGGGGGAAAATTGTGGTTAATGGCACCATTGCCACCCAATTTACACTGGAACAATTGCGGGCCAATTTGGTTATTTTTCAACATGATGGTTCAGAAAAGGCCCCGTCATTTTATTTACAGGCGCGTGACCAAGCTGGTTTAACCTCGGACAGGGTATTGCCCCTGATTAATTTTACATATGTGAATGATGCGCCCACCATTAATAAATCGGTTATGACCATATCAGAGGGGCAGGATTTATTGTTAAATTTGAATATGTTGAGTGTAACCGATATAGATAGTGCCGGGGCTGATGTCTTCATTAGGATAGTTGACAGCCAAAATGGCAATTTTTTCAAACAAAATGTGCAAATTAATCAGGGTGAAAGTTTTACCCTGTTAGATATTGTGCAGGGTAATATAACATTTCGCCATAATGGTTCCGAGGATACACCCAATTTTACCATAGAGGCCCTGAATGGCGATGGAAGAACCTCGCCACAGGTGCGTTATGCGGTGGATAATACCATTAATGCCATTAAATATACCAATGTTAATGATGCACCGGTGGTCAATGATAATATTATTATGGACCCAACCTCGTCGGTTGCTGGGTCAAGCTATCGTTATCAAATTCTGCCAGATGCCTTTGTGGATAGCGATATTGGCGATGTATTGCGTTATAGCGCAACCTTAAAGGGGGGTGGGGCCCTGCCCAAATGGTTAACGCTGAATACCACAACCGGTGTATTTACCGGTAAGCCAACGACGGGCGATGCCGGGACATTATCTTTAACTATTTATGCGATAGATAAAAACCGCCTAACCGCCTATCAAGATACCACCCTCACCGTGCAAAAAATTAACCAGGCCCCATCGGTGGCGACAATGATTGGTTCGTTAAGCGTATTAACCGGCCAATTTAATTACCACCTGCCCGATAATTTATTCAGCGATGCCAATGGCGATATTTTAACATATAATGTCTCATCTTTACCCAGTTGGATGACATTTGATACAAAAACCAATATTTTGCGCGGCAATAAACCCGATTTGGGCACCGATAATGTCAAAATTACCATCTTTGCCTCCGATGGTTTGGCCACGGCTTCGCAAACTATTACCTTTACCAATGGGTCAAATAACCAACCGATTATTTCGCGCATTTACGACCCAATTTCGGTATCCGAGGATATACCATTTACCATTTCATTGCCACCGGCATTTATTGATGATGATGCATTTTCACTGCGTTTGGTTACCCAAAGCGGAACCAGCATTCCCAGTTGGTTGCAATTTGATGCCAATGCCATGACATTGCGCGGCGTGGCCAATAATGATGCGGTGGGCACCTATAATTTTTTGATGATAGCCACCGATACACAGGGGGTATATAATACACAAAAATTAACTTTTCAGGTGGTTAATACCTTTGATGACCCGGTATTTTTGGCATCTATACCCAATCAAACAACCAACCAAAGCAGTATATATTCGTATCAAATACCATCAAATTTGTTCAAGGCCACTGATAAGGGTCAAAATTTTACCTATACCGCCAATTTGGCCAATGGTAATAATTTGCCCAGTTGGTTAAGTTTTAACCCGGCCAACGGGTTGTTTTCGGGCACGCCCACCAATGCCGATGTTGGCAGTTTAACCATTGCCCTGAATATACGGGCCGATAATGGTTTTATAACCAACCAAAGTTTTAATTTAACCATCAAAAATATTAATGATGCACCGGTGGCGATTGCATCATTGCCCAATTATGTTATTTTGCGCAATAATTTGCTGGATCAAAATATTAACCCCGACACATTCAGCGACCCAGATGGCGATGCGATTCGTTATACTTTAACCCAGGCCGATGGCACCGCCCTGCCCAGTTGGTTGAAATTTAATACCAGCAACTTAAATATGACCGGTACACCCGGGGTTACCGATGTAGGGCGTTTATGGTTAAAACTCAATGCCACCGATATATTGGGGGCAACAACCTTTAACAATTTTTACATAGAAGTTTCCGATATTAACAAGGCCCCAACCGATGTATTTTTAAGCAACCAGATAGTAACCGAAAATGCCGCTTCGGGTACTTTTGTGGGTTTTTTGCGGGTAATAGACCCCGATGCCGCCACCACCGGCAATGGCCAACATGTTATTCAAGTATTTGATGGCGATGTATTATCTTCTAATTTTTATTATGATAACGGCAATTTGCGCACCCTGCGGGCCTTAAATTTTGAACAAACCCCCTATTTGAATATCAAGGTGCGGGGTATTGACCAAAATGGTTTGGGTATAGCCATTGAGAAAAATTTTACCATCACCCTGACCGATTTGAATGATGCACCGGTATTGGTTAGGCGCATTGAAAACCAAAATTTTGCCGAAAAATCGTCATTCACTTATAATATACCGGCCTCTATTTTTACTGACGAGGATAGGTTAGATTCGTTGAGTGTTAGTGTGTTGTTCAAAAACCCGGTCAGCAACCAATTTGGCAATTTCCCCGATTGGATGAAATATGATACTAATGGGTTTATCAGCGGCACCCCAACCAACGACCATGTCGGTTCCTATACAATTCGGGTTATTGGCACCGATACGCGCGGGGCACAGGTTATTTCGGACCATATTTTGCAAATAACCAATGTCAATGATGCGCCCTCCTTTACCGGGGCCAATGGTACAATTTATAATGGCCGGCAGGGCACACCGGTAACTATTCAAATTACCGGCACCAATTTTACCGATATTGACACACCATATGGGGACCGCCTAACATTCTCATTGACGCAATTGGTTAATGGTTCGGCCACCAATACCATACCCAGTTTTTTGCATTTTGACCCGTTGACCCTGACCCTAAGTGGCACACCGGGGAACGAGGATGTAACATTTAATAAAGTATATTCATTTCAATTAACCGGCACCGATATTGGGGGTTTGGTTGCATCGCATACGTTTGCCCTGCAAATATTGAATACTAATGATTCCCCGCGGGTGGTGGGTTCGGTGCCCAGCTTTACCATGTTAGAGGATACAAATTCGTTGGTGCAATTAAACCCCAGCAACACACGCATTACCGATATAGACCTGCAATTTGGTGATAAATTAAACTATACCATTTTTCAAATTAACAATTTTGGCACCGATTCGCAAACCGTGGTCGGAGCCCCGGGTTGGATTCAGGTTAATGCCGAAACCGGGGCCTTGGTTTTAAGCCCGCGCAATGATGCGGTGAATATTCCCAGTAATCCGGTCTATCATTTTCGTTTGGTTGCCAATGATGTGGCGTCGGCCGCGGTTCATTTGGACTTTGAGGTATCAGTGGTGAATGTTAATGATGTGCCGATTAGTGGTACTTTAATTCCCAATCAAACAATATTAGAGGATAGGCCAACCACAATTTTTTTGCCGGTTAATGCATTTAATGATGTAGATTTTGGTGATGTATTGCATTATAGGTTGGTTGTGCGTGATAATTTTGGTAATTTTGTTTCGGCTCCCTCCTTTGTCTCCATTAATTCGGATACGGGTAATATTGGCGTATCGGCAACCAATGATGATGTGAATACCTATTTCTTTCGCATATTTGCCACCGATAATTGTGGGACATCGGCATTTCAAGATTTTAATATGATGGTTTCCAATACCAATGATGCACCGGTATTAACCAAAACAATCCCCAGCCAGGCCGGTTTGGAGGGGAATTTATATAGTTTTGATTTTAATAGTTTCTTTTCTGACCCCGACCGTGGCGATATATTTAATTTGACCTTCAAATTATCCAATGGTGCCAGCCCGCCCAGTTTTTTAAGGTATAACCCGGACACGCGTGTATTATCGGGCACACCGGCGGTATTTGATTCGGGGACATACCAAATTGTGGTAACCGCAACCGATGCGGGTGGTTTGCAGGCCATTGGCAGTTATAGTTTATTTATAGACACAAAAAACCACGCACCAGTTGGCCGGCCGATTGAGGCCGCATCGGCCACCGAGGATTCACCATTTAGTTTTAGCATTTTAAAATCATGGTTTTCCGATATTGATGTTGGTGATTCGGTAACCGATTTTAATGCGCAAATATTGACCGCCAATGGGGTTTCTGGCTTGCCCAATTGGTTGCAAGTTAGCCAAACCAATACCGAAATATTTTTATTTTCAGATAAGGGCCCAACCAATAATGATGTGGGTATATTGACCGTGCGTTTGGGGGCCAAGGATACATTTAATGCCTGGGGTTATAATGATTTTTCGTTGGTGGTTAAAAATGTCAATGATGCCCCATCGGCCAGTAATATACCATCGGTGGTTAGCTTATTAACCACCTTATCAATCACCGAGGAAGAAATATTCAGCTTTGCCTTTCCCAGTAATACATTCGTAGATATAGATAAGGGTGATGTATTAACCTATAATGTTATTTCCCTGCCCAGTTGGTTGAGTTTTAATTCGGATAAACGTTTATTTGCTGGCCAGGCCTTTCGTTTTGATGCGCCGGGCCTATCGGCCACTGATTATATTTCCTATACTATGGTGGTGGTGGCCCGCGACCAAGCCGGTGAAGTAGCCAGCCAAACCATCAACTTGAACTTAAAAAAGGTCAATAGCACCCCATATAGAATCACCACCGATACATTAAGCATAACCGAAAATAATTTGTTGAATCATTTTATTGGCTATGCACATGCCTATGATTTGGATACTTTTTCATTGCCCGATGGGCAAACCAATTTGAAAATTTTCAGTGGGGGAGTAGAAAGTAACCTGTTTTATACCCAATATATTTCCACCACATTTGACCCGATATTGGGGTCTGATAATATTTTCAAAATTTTTGCCAACCAAACATTCAATTACGAATTTTCCAGTTCCTATAATTTGCGTTTGGCGGCCACCGATAATTTGGGGGCTGGCAAAACATTTTTTAAGGATGTGGTATTTTCGGTGGTGAATATTGACGAGGGCCCACCCGCATTTTTTGGTTCATTCACTTATAGTATTTTAGAAAACAGCCCAACCGATAATGCGGTATTTATGGTGTCAGCCGTAGACCCGGATAGGGATCAGATTCAATTTATTTTAACCAATAACAGCCTGACCGATAATAGTTTTTTCCGTATAAACCAACAAACCGGGCATGTATATTTTTTGAACCCCCCAAATTTTGAGGCGCGCGACCCGTCATATTTGGTGGAGGTTGGGGCGTTAACCGTCAATGGGTCATCAACCAAACGTTATAATGTTAATATATTAAATATTGACGAGGGGGCCCCGTTATTTTTAAATACATCTGCCCCATTATTAATACCCGAGGGACGGCCGATAAATACAGCCATTTTTACTGCAGTGGCCACTGACCCGGACCAAGATTCTATTTCCTATACATTATTAAATGGTTGGGCCGATAATTCTGAATTTTCAATTTCCAGCGGGGCACTATTTTTCATTAAATCGCCCGATTATGAACGCCGTAGCACCTATACGGTGCGGGTGGTTGCCACCGCTAATGGGGCATCAACTACCGCTGATGTACAGGTGAATATTATTGACTTGCCCGATACGTCGATTACCTTTATTTCGCCCAGTTTGATTTCGGTCAATGAAAATGTTTCCAATAAAAATAATATTTATCAGGTTTTGGCCAGCAATTTTGACCAATCACCCATTAGTTTTTCCTTGGCCAGTGGGGTGTTGGATAATAATTTATTCACCATATCATCAGGTTCATTATTTTTTGTTAATTCCCCCAATTACGAGGATAAACCAACCTATCGCGTGCAAATACAGGCCACGGCCTTTTCGCAAACTTTTAATTATGATTTAACCATTTTAATCAATAATTTGGACGAATTTAACCCATCTTTTGTTGCATCCAGCTTTGTTTTGGTGCCCGAAAATACCCGTGGGGCCTTTTTTACCGCTTTGGCAACCGATGGCGACCAAGATATACCGGTCTATAATTTGACCCCACAATTTGGCGATAATAGCCTGTTTTCGGTGAATTCGGCCACGGGTGGCGTGACATTTTTAAGCCCGCCTGATTTTGAAATACGCAAGGAATATAATATACAGGTGCAGGCCACCACCAATTCGGTGGTTACCTCGCGCAATTTTTTGGTTTCGGTTACTAATGAATTTGAGGGGGCCCCATCATTTACCACCCCATCGGTTATTTCCTATACCGAAAACGATATAAACCCGGCCTATACCGCGGTTGCCACCGATGAGGACCGCAATATTATTACTTATAGTCTGGCCAATTTACCGGCTTCCATCAGTGATAATGGTTTTTTCAGCATCAATTCCACCACTGGTGTGTTAAGTTTTTTAAGCCCACCCGATTACGAGGGAACAAAACGCAATTTTATTGTAACCTTACAGGCCAATGCCCCCCTGCATTCCAGCACCTATCAATTGGCGATTAATATTACCAATATTGATGAATTTGGCCCCTCCTTATCGCCCTTTGCCCGTATAATTTCAACCGCTACGGGCCTTATACCACCCAGCGCGACGGTGCCATTTACCATTATTACCTACGAGGATAATCAATATACCTCCAATGTTGAAAATTATTCGTTTGTTATTTCGGCATCCGATGCAGAAAATGATATAATTACCTATTTTCTTGATGATGGCGGTTCTTTATCAACATTTGACAATAAAATATTCACCCTTAATTCGGGTTCGGGCCTATTAACCTATACGCAATCATTTGGTTATGAAACCGGGCGGCACGAATTTTTTATTCGGGTGCGGGCGCAATCAAACCAGCGCACCACCTTTGGTATATATACTATATCGGTGGCCAATGTGGACGAGGGGGGGCCGAGTATGCCGGCCAGTGTTACCATCAGCCTGCCCGAAAATACTTCATTGCCATTTTATACCATACGGGCAACCGAAACCGAAAATGACCCGATATTTTATATATTAGATTCCACCACTGCTGATGGGGCCATGTTTTCGGTTAACAGCAATACCGGGGCCTTAAATATTATTAACCCGGCCAATTTTGAATCATCTAAAACCCAATATTCCATTAATATAACTGCCCGTTCGGGTGGTTCGCAAACCGGGCAACAAATTTTTATTAATGTAACCAACGTGCCCGAGGGGGGGCCAAGTTTCACCGGTGCCCTGCAATTTAGCCTGACCGAAAATTCACAGGTAAGTGGCACTATATTCTCCATTACCGCCAGCGACCACGATAATGACAAAATAACCTTTACCTTTGCCAGCGATACCACATTGGATAAAGATTTTTTTATATTGGACAGCAATACTGGTGCGGTGCGGTTTAGTTCCTTGGTTTTAAGCAGTTTTGCCGATTACGAACAAAAATCATTATACCAAATTAAGGTGCGTATTAATGCTGGCGGTGAATTTAGCGAAACAATTTATTCGTTGGTTATTAATAATTTGGACGATAATGTGGTTTCTATCACCAGCCCGGCATCAACAACCTATTTTGAAAATGCCCCAACATCGTTATCGGCCTATCAAATTATTGCCATTGATGCCGATGGCAGTAGCCCCTTGGCCGGCACATCCTTTACCTTTGGTATTGAAACTGATTTTGATGGCCGTTCATTCACGGTGGATGCTTCAACCGGTGAAGTATTTTTTATCTCCTCACCCAATTTTGAGGCCAAATCAATTTATGAAGTTAATACATTTGTTATATCTGGCAAGGATAAAATTAACAAATCGGTGCGTATTTCCATCAATAATGTTAATGAATCTGGGCCGGTATTTACCAATATTCCTTCGCGTTCGCATAATGAGAACGAGGGGGGGATTATAACCCGTATCACCGCGGTTGATGGCGATGGTGACCCCATTACCTATTCCTTGCTCGATTCGCGCACAGCGGCCATTTTGGGGCAATTTACCGATAATTCTCTGGCCACCATTTCCTCGGACGGGGTTTTGTCATTCATCAGTGCCCCCAATTATGAAGTAAAAAACCTGTATGTTTTTGGCATTATTGCCGCCGCCAATGGCGATTCCACATTATTACCCTATTCGGTTACTATTAATAATATTGACGAATTTACCCCATCATTTACCAACCCAACCTTTATATTCAGCATTGCCGAGAATAATGTCGGTTCCTTGGCGCAAATTATGGTAACCGACCCCGATTTGGTGGCCCCCAGTTTTACGTTGGTCAATGGGCGCGATATTGGCCGTTTCGCCATAGATGCCTTAACCGGTGTGTTAAGCTTTACCAATTCACAAAATTGGGAATTGGGTTCCAATACCTTTAATATAATTGTGCAGGCCAATTCACAGAACAAGGTAATACAACAAACCATCACCCTTAATATTACTAATGAAAATGAATCGGCACCGGTATTTACCAGTGTTTCAATCACTTCGGTGAATGAAAATGTCAGTTCGGGATTTTTCACGGTTATTGCCAGCGACCCGGATTTTCAATCGGTTACCTATTTTATTGCATCGGGCGGGCCCAACCAGGCCGATAATAAATTTTTCGCCATTGATTCAGGCACCGGTGTGTTAAAATTTATCACCGCCCCCGATTTTGAGGCCGGCAAAACCGAATATTCTGCGGTGGTGGAGGCCAGCGATGGCACATTTAAATCGCAACAAACTATTATCATTCATTTGAATAATTTGGACGAATCGGCCCCTATTTTTACCTCGCCCAGTATATTAAGCATAGCCGAAAATACCACCGGTTTTGTAACCCAATTGACCGCATCTGACCCCGATGGCAACAGCTTTACCTTTAATTTGGTGCCGGGTAATGATTTTAGCTCGTTTTCGTTGGATTCGTCTGGCAATTTATCACTTAATAACCCCGGCAATTTTGAATCATTGAAAAAAACCCTGAATGTGCGGGTGCGCGCCACGTCGGGGGCCCGGCAAACCGATTACGATTTAACCATTAATATTACCGATGTTGACGAAGGGGGGCCAAGCTTTACTTCCTTGGCCACAGCCCTGTCGGTCAATGAAAATAATACAGGCGATATTTTCACCCCCAGCGTTTCCGATATAGATGGTGATAGCCCAAAATTTATTTTAACCAATAATTTGGATAATCAATTTTTCACAATAAATTCGCAAACTGGGGCGGTGCGTTTTTCGGGCACCCCCGATTTTGAAACCATGAAACATGCATATAGTGTGGAGGTTATGGCGGTTACCCGCAATTTGAGCGCGACCCAAGTTTATTCCATAACCATGAATGATTTGGACGATAATTCCCCGGTTTTTCACAATAGTTCCTTTGTGTTGTTCCCCGAAAATACATCAGGGGCGATAACCACCATCAGCGTGGTTGATGCCGATTTAACCCCAGCCCTGAATAAAATTATCTATTCCATTGACCAATCGTTTGGTTCGTTTAGCCTTTTTACCATCAACAGCCTAACCGGTGAATTATCAATAACCCAAAGTTTAGATTATGAAACGCAAAATAACCAAAATTTATTCATAAAAATCAATGCCTCGGGCACCAATGGCAGTGTGGTTAACCGGGTGTATGAATTTTCCTTGACCAATGTTAATGAATCGGCCCCGGTGATTACCAGCCCCAGCATGGTCAGTGTCAGTGAAAATTTCAGTGCGGCATTTTATACTATTGTCGGTAATGATGGCGATGGTGTGCCCCTGACATACAGCATTACCGGGGCCAATGCCAATTTATTTCAATTGGACAGCAAAACCCACCAAATTTCGTTTAAAACCGCCCCCAATTTTGAAGATGGCAATAATTCCATTACCCTGCAATTGCAATTAAGTGATGGCGAATTAAACACCACCAAAAATTTGCTTATTTCTATTGTTAATGTTGATGAATCCGCAACCATTTTTACCAGTTCCAATGCGGTGGAGGTAAAAGAAAATTTCAACCAACCATTTTTCACTGTGGTTGCAACCGATAACGATTTGTTCCCCATAACCTATATTTTAGCCGATTTGGGGCCGTTATCGGATAATATATTATTTGCCATTAATTCGCAAACCGGGGTTTTGTCGTTTAATACCCCGCCCGATTACGAAAGCCGAACCAGCTATATTATTACCGTGCGCGCCCAGGCCGATGGTGGCTTTGTTTCGCAAAATATAACCGTGCGTATATTGAATGTTGACGAGGCCGGGCCACAATTTGCATCGGTGGTGGCCAATGTATCGGTTTCGGAAAATAGTTCGCAGGTATTTTATACTGCTATTGCCACCGATATTGATAATGATTCGCGCAGTTATTTTTTGAATTCAGCAGTTTTTGATAATGCCCAATTTACCATCAACAGCACAACTGGTGCCTTGCAATTATTAACCCCCAAGGATTTTGAAACCGGCCAACGCGATTATAATATTGAAGTAACCGCGGTGGCCAACGGCCTGTCGGCCACCCAATTGGTTAAATTGCGTTTATTGGACGTAGACGATAACAGCCCGCAATTTTCCGACACGGCTTCCTTTGCCCTAGATGAGGGTTCGGGCACGCGGTTTGCATTTAGTGCCGCCGCCTTTGATGCCGATATATCGCCCGAATTTAACAGCATTACCTATTCTATACGCTCGGGCTTTCAGGCCGAATTATTCACCATTGATTCACTGACCGGTGTGGTTAGTGTGGTCTCGGCCGTTGATTTTGAAACATTTTCACCGCAACCATTGACACTGCTTATTCGTGCCAGTTCGCCCAATAACAAAATTAATGAACGTATTTATACCATTAATTTGAATAATGTGCAGGAATTTGCCCCGGTATTTACCTCGGCCAATTCGGCCGTATTGGTAGAAAATACCAGCGGGGTATTTTATACCGCCAATGCCAGCGATGGTGATATGAACCCCCTTACTTACAGCCTGACCGGGGTGGATGCTAGCCTGTTTACCATCAATTCGGTCAGTGGCAAATTGTCATTTATCAGCAATTCGCTGACCGATTTTGAAGGAAGCAAAACAATTTATAATATTATTTTAACCGCATTTGATGGGTCAACCACAGTGAATCAAAATTTAAGCATTTCCCTGACCAATCTTAATGAATCCGCCACCAATTTTACCAGCTCTAACGATATTTTTGCCAATGAAAATGACAGCAGAACATTTTTCAGTGTGGTCGCCACCGATGCCGATGCGGTGCCAGTTACATATAGGTTAATTGATGGACCCGATGGCGTGCAAGATAATGCCTTGTTTGAGATTGATTCAAAAACTGGCGGGCTTAAATTTGTTAGCCCAAAAAATTATGAAGTTGATAAGGATACATATTTTATAACCGTGGAGGCAACAGCCGATGGCGATGCGGTAACCCAACAAATAACCATTCATTTGAATAATGTGGACGAATTTACCCCGGTTATTACCAGCCCGGCGGTGATACGGGTTGATGAAAATTTCACCGGTGATTTTTTTATATCGGCCACCGATTTGGACAAAAATCAAAATATACTATTTTCGTTGGCCGGTGGTTTGCAATCGGCATTTTTTACCTTGAACAGCACCACCGGGGCGATACATTTTAATCATTTATCGGATACTGATTTTGAATCGGGCATGACCAGCTTTGCCATTTCGGTAACTGCCAGCTCGGCTGAACGTTCCACCGGCCGGCGATTGGTTATTTCATTGAATAATTTGGACGAATTTTCCCCAACATTCTCGGCCGCCAGCTTTGCTTTCTCGGCCCCCGAAAATACCACGGGCACCCTATTTCAATTACAGGCCACTGACCAAGATGGTAACCAAATTTCATATAGCACTGATAATAGTTTATTCTCGGTCAATTCGCAGGGCATGGTAACCGCCAATTTGAATTTTGAACAAAGCCAAACCATCAATTTTAACCTCATCGCCTCAACATCGGACGGCAAATCAGGCACAACTTTGATTAAATTTAACGTAGGTGATGTCGATGAATTTGCCCCGTCCATCACCAATGTCGTTGCCTCGGTGGCATTTAATGAAAATTTGGCATCCTTAACCGCGGTGTTTTCGGTTACCGCCACCGATAGTGACACCGCGCAATCGGTGACTTTTAGCCTAGCCAGTGGCGCGGATGCCGCATTATTTTCCATTGGCACCAATAATGGTATTATCAGCCTGACCAACAAATTAGACTTTGAAAGCCCGGGCGATACCAATGATGATGGTATATATATTGTCAGCGTGGTCGCCACCACCGGTTCCAAGAGCGATATGAAAACCATTACCCTAAGCATCAATAATGTCAATGAGGGGCAACCAAGCTTTACCAGTTCCAATACATTTGTGATAGAGGAAAATTGGACGATTGGTAATGTGTTTAGCATAGTGACCGCCATAGATATTGACAGCCGAACCGATGTTATTGAATATCGCCTGATTAACTCTGCGGCCACCGATAATATTAATTTTACTATAGATTCGGCCACCGGTGAATTGCGTAGCCAAATTAGCCTGAATTATGAGGGAACCAATAGTTTTGCCTTGGTAGTGACCGCATCCACCGCAAATGGGTTCAGAAATCAAAATTTGATAATAAGTTTAACCGATGTGGGCGAGGGCAATGTCAGCATTACCACCGCCAATTTTAGTGCCATCACCATCAGCGAAAATACCGGTTTTTCCAATACTATAGCCACATTTGCCGCCAGCGACCCCGATAGCCGCGATACGATTCGCTTCTTTTTGGATAATTCGTTAGATAATAGCCAATTTACCATCAATTCGGCCACCGGTGCCCTGCGTTTCAAAAATGGCGCCCCCGATTTTGAAACTGCCAGCGATAGTAATGGCGATAATATTTATTTAATCAAAGTGCAGGTATCTTCGTCCGATTCAACCGATTTTATTATTACCAGCCTGACGGTAACCAATAATAATGAAGGTGGCCCCATTTTTTCATCGCTTAGCGCCAATACGAAATTTAATATTAACGAAAATGCCTTATCCGGCACCGTGTTGGGCAATGTCTTTGCCCGCGATATTGATAGTTTGACCGATGTATTAAGCTATTTCTTTGTCAGCAGTACCGGCGCATTTGTCAGCAAGACCGACCAATTAACCATTGATTCGGCCACTGGTGATATATTGGTGACTGGCCTGTTGGATTTTGAATTGACCCCGTCATTTACCTTAAAGGTGGGGGTGGTCAGTTCGGGGCAAAATCAATCGGCCACCATTGAAACTTCGGTTACATTGAATGATTTGGAGGATAGGGGGCCAATGTATGCGCGCGATAGCATTACCCTGAATGTTGCCGAGAATTTGGATTGGTCATTTGTGGCATCGGCCAGCACCATAACCAGTGGGGTCATAATTACATATAGTCTGGCCAACACGCCCGATGCTATATTTTTTGATGTAAATTCTGAAACTGGTGTGGTCAGCCTGAAAAGCAAGGCCAATTATGAACAAAATCAAAGCTTTGTCATAGCGGTTGATGCCGCGGCCGAGGGATTTACCGCCCAAGAAAAAATAATATTAAATATAAATAATGTTGACGAATTTGCCCCCAGCTTTACCAATGCAACATTTGATAAAATTATTGACGAGGGTTATAATAATTCACAGGTTATATTCTCGCTTACCGGCACCGATATGGATTTTAACGAACCGGTAAAATTCAAAATAACCAGCAGTTTTGCCGATGGGGCCTTTTTCACCCTTGATTCCAGCACCGGTTTTTTGAAATTTGTATCAACATTTACCCCCAATTTTGAAGGCCCGCAAGATTTGGGCGTTGATAATGTTTATACCGTGAATATCGTTGCCTTTAATAATGTTAGTGTGACCAACCGCAATTTCAATATTACCATTAATAATTTGGACGAATCGGCCCCGGTATTTACCGATACTAATATCACCAATATTTCGGTTAATGAATCAGTGGCCGGGGGCAGTGTGTTATTTACCGCGCGGGCCAGCGATGGCGATTTGCAAAATATTTCCTATACATTATTAAACACGCCCAATAACAGCTTTTTTGCCATTAATTCCTTAACCGGTGCGGTCAGCCTGGCCCAAGGGCTTGATTTTGAAGCCAGCCAAACCCTGTCATTAACCGTAACCGCACAGGCCGGGGCCAGCACCACCCAAAAACAATATATTATTAATCTGGCCGATGTTGACGAATTTGCCCCCAGCTTTGTCGCCAGCCAATCATCAATTGTTTCGGTTAATGAAAATACCGCCAGCAGTGTCGTCATATTAAATGCATCAGCGGTTGATGGCGATATTTTCCAAACCATCAATTATACATTGCCCCTTAATACCAATGATAACAGCTTTTTCTCGCTAAGCAGTGATGGCAAATTGCGCTTTTTGACCGCCCCCGATTTTGAAAGCAAAAATTCCTATAAAATTACTATACAGGCACAAACCGGCCAGAACACTACCAGTAAGGATTATACAATATTGGTGCAAAACGTAACCGAGGGCGGGCCAAAATTTGCCCAATCCGCAACCAGCCTTACCCTGAATGAAAATGCAAGCGGGGTCTTTACCAGCATTACCGCCAGTGACCCAGATGCCGGCACGATAATATATTTGCTATCCGGCACCAATGCCGCTGATTTTACGATTAATTCATTAACCGGTGCATTAAGCCCATTATCAACCACCCACCCCAATGGGTTTGATTTTGAAAATAATGCCCATACATACAGCCTTACCGTTGTCGCATCAACCGCGGTGGGATTTGATTTGCAAAATATTGTTATTCGTTTGAATAATGTCATAGAAACAGGTGAATTTGGCTATCAATCGGCTACCCAAACTTTTTCAATTGTTGAAAATAATTCATTCACTTATAATGCCAGTATTAATGATAATAATGGTTTGTTTTCCATCACTTATAGCCTAAGCGATGCCCCGAGTGGTTTTGTGATAGATTCACAAACCGGTTTGGTATCGCACGCTGGGTTTGACTTTGAAACATTGCCGAATATTTTCAATTTTACCATTATTGCCAAATCGGGCAGTATGACTGCCAGCCAAGAAATTTTGATAAATGTTGGTGATGAGCCGGATACCAATATTATTTGGTTGAATAGTGCCAGTTCGCAGGCCGGTTCCTTTGCCGAAAATACCCCAATTGCCACCCAAGTATTTAGCGTGGTGGCATCATTGGTTGGCAGTGATATTATTAGCTATACCATGCCCGGTGCATTGGTTGATAATAGTTTTTTCAGTGTTAGTAGTGATGGGCGCATTAGCCTGAAACAACAATTGGACTTTGAAACCAAAACCCTCTATTCGGGGGTGGTGGTGGCCACCACCGCCCATCAACAATCCAGCTTTACCTTTACCCTGAGTGCCACCAATGTGCAGGAGGGTGGGGCGGTTTTCGCCAATTCACAGGCCAGCTTTGCCCTGTTTGAAAATCGGGTGGAGGTGATAGGAACAATTTCGGCCACCGACCCGGATCGCGATATGATTTCCTATACATTAACCGGTGCCGATGCCGCCTGTTTTACCATCAACAGCCTAACTGGTGTTCTGTCCAACACCAATCAATTTGATTATGAAGCAATGTCCGGTAAAATTTTCAGTTTAACCGTGCGGGCGGAATCGGTTGATGGTTTTGCCCTGCAATTTGTAAATATTCATTTAAAGGATGTGGCTGAGGGAGTCGGGCCGAGCTTTACAAGTGCCGCTGAATCGCTTGCATTTGATGAAGGAAGCCCGTTTAGTTTTATAGCATCGGCAGTGAATTTGGAGGGCAACCCGGTTATTTATACTTTGGGCACCAATACCAATGCCCCGAGTAATACATTTTTAAATAGCGATACCGGCTTGATAAGCCTGTCATCGTTAGATTTTGAAACTTACCCATTTTCTGGCACCTTTACCATTAATGTGGTGGCCACCAATGGTTTGGGGCAATCATCAACCAAAAGCTTGTTGTTCCAATTGCGTAATCTGGACGAATCCGTGCCGGTATTTTCATCAAATACAATTTCCACATTGGCATTTGATGAATCGATAGCCAGCACCACCACCCTGTTTATCGCCAGCGCAAGTGACCCCGATGGCACATCGGTTACCTACGCAATATCTATCACCGGCAATACACAGGGGGAATCATTTACCATTGATTCCGCAACCGGGGCGGTTATGTTTAACCATACCCCCAATTTTGAATCGCGTTCTACCTATATATTGCGGGTGGTGGCCAATAGTGGGGGCAGTTTTTCCAGCCATTTATATACAATCAATTTGAATAATTTGGACGAATTTAACCCCAGCTTTACCAATGGATCCTTGTTGTCCATCACCAGTGTTAATGAAAATATTAACCCCAGCGTGGTCATTTATACGGCTTCGGCGGTTGATGGTGATTTGGTTACCCCCACCTACTCATTGGCCAGCAATGTGTTGGATAATAATTTATTCACATTAAGCAATGTTGGGCAATTAAAATTTATTTCATCGCCCGATTTTGAACAAAAACCGAACTATTCGGTGGCGGTTTTTGCCACGGCCCAATCGGTAACCGTATCGCAAACCGTGGTGATAAAATTGGGCAATTTGGACGATAATGCACCGGTTTTTGTGAATAATCTTGGGGCTTCGCTGGCATCAATAACCATTAATAGTTATAGCGAAAATATGCCGGCCACCACCCTGATTAGCTTATTATCGGCCACCGATGCCGATGGCACCGCGGTTACTATAACTTTGGCCCCCAGCGCGGCCGATAATGATAATGATTTTTTTACCTTAACCGGCCGTTCATTAACCTTTGCCCTTAATGCCGATTACGAAACCGAAAATGGCTTCAAACCCACCTATACGGTCAAGGCAGTCGCAACATCAGGTGGCAGTAGCACCATAATGAATATTAATATCAATTTGCAAAATATATTGGAGGGCGCAGTGGTCTCGCAAACCATGGCCGGGGTCAGCAATACATTCTGGATAGAGGATATGAATTGGACTGGTTCATTGACCGGTTTGGGTATGAATGTTGCTGATGATACCGTACATTTTTATAGCAGTGGGGCGGTGATTAATTTGACATCATTGGGGGCGGGCCAAAGCATTGCCAATATTGGCACATTTGATTTGGGTGATAATGCCCGCGATGATGGTAATGTGATTATTATTTCCGAGAATGCCCAAAATTTATTGACCGGTATGAATGTGTTAACCATTAACGGCAATAGCAATGATTTTGTATTCAGGGCCGGAGGAAACCCCCTGCTTACTTTGACTGGGGGTATTAACTCGCTTACATCAACCATGGTCAGTAATGGGCTTAGCCTAACCAGCGGATTGGATATTTTAGAATTTAACCAAACCAGTGGCCATTTTTCGGTTACTAGCTATACATTCAGCCAAGATTATTTGTTCATAAACCATGATGCAAATATAACCAATTTTAATGGTTTTTCCAATGCCTATAACAGTGGGGCGATAGCCGCATCGGTGGTGAATGGCAATTTGGTAATAGATTTTGATAATTTGGGTGCACATAATAATGTGTTAACCCTGCTTAATGGAAGCCTGACCAACGATAATAATGTTACATTCAACGAATTTTTGGCCATTACCCAGCAAAATCATTTAATTTTTGGGTAAAATTCTTATTAATCATGTTAATATGTTGCAATTGGAATGTTTTTTGTATATAATAAAGTTGGTATGTTATTGTCAGGACAAGATTATTTTCAATCATTATGCCAAAAATTTATGGTCAAGGGGCAAGAAAAAAACCCCGAACCTGAATATATAGATAATGATGAAAGAACACCGGCCACCAAAATTATGGTGCGCGGGGGGGCGGGTTTACTCGGCCGTTTGGCCAATGGGCAAATGATATTTCAACGCAATGGCAAAATTTACCGCGTCAATAAATTGCGCGAAATGGCCGGGGCAGGCATGTCTACCCCCACTTTGTTATTGGGTTTGGCCTTTTTAACCGCCTGTGGCGGGGGTTCAGCCGTCAGCACCAAATCGGGCGGGTCGGTGGGGGCCGGGGTAACACGGGCGGCCACCCTAAGTAATGCCGGCACAATAGTTGTCAGCGGGACATCGGCCACGGCCGATAATTTTGTCATAACCGGCAATTCCAGCCAAACCAATGTCGCAGAGTTAGATTTGGGCGATGAACGCAATTCCAGCGTCAGCCAAAAGGCCGATTCGGTTACCATAGCCGCCGATACATTGCAAAATTTGGGGGGCAAGGCGATTACGTTGCGCAATTTTGGCCCGACCGATACCATTATATTAAAAACCAAGAGTGGCAATATTGCCAGTAATAGCGATAGTGTATTGCCGGCTTCGGCCATCAGCAAAACCATTAGCAATGGGTCATGGACCCTGCGGGTTGACCTTGATGGCAATAGCGCCACCAGTAATGATATTTTAACCTTTAATACCGATATTGCATCCAGCACCAATTTTGAAACACCAATTACCTCGGGCAGTACCATTGTTAAGCTTAATTTTGCCCCGCAATTTTCGGCACCGGCCACGGCCATAGCCACCGCCCAGCCCGATAATTTGGCCACAACGGCATTTTCGGCCAATGGCATCAAAATAAATGCCTTTGAGGATGCCAGCCTGACTTCGGTAACCTTTACCGCCCTGCCCGATGATATTACTATTTATTTGAATAACCAAACCACAATTTCTAGTGGGGTGACCATTAATGCCAGCCAATTTAATAGCTTGCAATATGGGTTAAAAGCCACGGCGATTGGGCTTAATTTTAATGAAACCAGCACATTTACAATATCCGATGGGGTTAATAGTGACCAAACCGGCACAATTAGCTTTAAATTGCCCTATACCGGTGCATTGGGGGCCAATAATTTGGTGTCGGGCACGGCCGGTGGTGATAAGTTTGATTTAACCAATGATAGCCAATATAGCACCACCGATGTCAATATTGTGGGTGGGGCCGGTAATGATTCGATTACAACATGGAATGGCAATGATGTTATTCGTGGTGGCGGTGGGGTTGATGTTATTAACCCGGGGGGCGGTGAAAATATTATTGTCTTGGTCGGGCGCGGTTATTCCAAAACCTATAATAGTTCTGATTTGGTGCAATCCTACACCAATGCATTAGGTTCGCAAACCGTTGATTTGGGGGTTAAAATTGGCCTGACGGCTGATGAATTAAACAATAGCAACACCACCGATTTCACCGGTGATTCCATTACCAACCGCGATATTATCAATTTGGATGCCGGCAGTGCCGATGATAATACCATTATTATATTTGGCGATTTTGATTTGGACGAATTGGCAATTAATAATTTCAATTCGGCCACCGATGAAATTAAAATTAATTCCAAGGCCAAGATTTCGGCCGAAAAATTACAAATATGGTCAAATATGGGGGTCAGAATTATTGGGGGCACTGATAGCGAATTGATAATCGTCAATAATAATTCGGCCACACCCAGTGTTTTCAGCTTTACCAGCACCACCAATATTAGCGGTTTTGGTAAATTGACTATCGGCAAAAATATGGACATACAGGTAACCGATGTTGCCCGATTTGTGGGGGCGGTGGCGGCGGGGGGCATTGTTGGCACCCAAGATTCCAGTATTACCAATAGTTCTATTACTATTTTGGCCCCCACGGTGGATAATACCACCCTGTTAAAGGGGGCCGACACCACCCAATTGGTTTTTGGTAATAATGTCAATTTGGGCAACCGGGCAACAAATGCCGGGCCACGCACCAATATAACGGCCGAAAATTTGGGGGCGCGTTCGGTCGCTTCATCAATTACCATTAATAATACCGGTGGGTTAGATTTTGTCGCTGGTTCAAGCGAAACCAAATTATTTGGCACCACCTTTGGTGATACATTCAAAATTGGGTTTTCGGGCACCAATAAATTGACCACCGGGGCTGGGCGCGATGTTATTACCCTTAACCATGCCAGCTTGGTTAATAATGTAAGTATTACCGATTTTGACGAAAATGATAAATTAATTATCAGCCAAACCGCCATTATTACCAATGCCAGTTCATTAACTGGTATTATCGGGCTTAATCTGGCCGATGTATTTCAATCAGTAACTGCCGATGGCAATTTGGAAATAATAAAAAAACGCGGCCTTAATTTGGCTCCGGTTTCGCGCGTATTGCGCGAAAATATATTTTATGATGCATCGCAGGTTATAACCGGCAATATATACAATTATACCAATAATACCGCATTTACCAGCACCACCGATTATGGAACAATCACCATTAATTCATCTGGCGCGTATAGCTATACAATTTCAGCCGATAAATTTAACAGCTTAACCAATGCGGTGCAGGATGTCATAAATATTAATATTGGTTCAACCAACATCACCACCGGCGGTAATGCCACAGTGGTTATGAATTTATTGGGGGTTAATGACACAACCAGCATTACCCAAACCAACAGGGTGGTCATTGGGGCCACCACCGGCAGTATAAGCGCGGTGGATACTGGCCTTGTTTTGAATATTACCGATGCCGATACTGCCATAATATCCACCAGTATAATTAATGATGATAGGTTTTATGTGGGTAATGATAACCATGTATATTTGCGCGCCAATACCAGCGTGAATGCGCGGGTCAGCCAATTGAATTTATTGGTGCGCACCACCGATATTTTGGGGGCCACCACCGATAAAAATATTATATTGGGCGTATCGGGGGCTTTGCCGTTTGATGGCGGTTTTAGGGGTTTTTCCAATATAAAATTCGCCGCCAATGAATCGGTGGGTTTGGTGCAAAATGGCGGGTTAGAGGCCGGGGTTTTTAATTTTGCCCCAACCCGCCTGCGTATTCGTGATAATCCGGATAGTGAATTTAAAATCACGCTGGCATCCACTGTCCAAAATGTTTTTCTATCCACCACTGATGATGGGGGGGATATAATTTTAAGCTTTAACAGCCAGACCACCGCCACCCAAATAAATACCGCGTTGCGCCTTTTGCGTATTGCCGATGCGGTGGCCAGTGTTGCCAGTTCGGGGGTTATAAGTTATGAATTATTGGGGGCTGATAATGCAATTTTAAGCCAATTTACCGGCCAGGTGCAAACATATTTGCCGAATATTGCCCCATTGGTTAGTGGTTTAGGCACAACGGCAACCAGTGAAAATAGCAGTGGTTTATTACAAGTGGCCATTGTCACCCCCAATTTTGCCATTAACGATGAAAATAATTTGAATGGTGGTTATATTACATTTGGCCAGAATGTTTATAATACATCAATGGATTATGATATTGGTTTTTCGCATATTGGCAATAATTTGTATGATTCGGGCACCGGTTCGTTGGTGGCCACCATTGATACATTACGCAATGGCCAGGACGGGCAGGGCTTAAAAATTAATTTCCTGCGCAATAATGCCACCCAATTGAACGATATTGTCCGTTCCATTTCCTTGGTAAGCCCCGACAATAATACAGACCAGATACAAATATTCATTACCGCGGTGGATAATGAATTTAAGGCGACATCTTCATTACAGACAATCAATATTACCCAAACCGATATTGCCGGCAAATTAAGCGGTTTGGCCGGTGATAGATTTATTTATGCCCAATCGGGCACCAATGTGGGGATAGATGTTAACCGCGATGGTTTGATTATTGACCCGGATAATATCAAATTGGGGACAAAATTGATATTTTCCTCAACAAATATTGACACCTCCCTTACATTTGATGGGTCATTGCCCAATTATATAACCTCGGCCAGTTCCGATGGCGATTTGACATTAACCTTTACCGCCAGCGTGCCGGCGCAATTGGCCAGCCAGTTAATTCAACGGGTGCGGTATAAAAATAGCACTCTAAGCGGTGCCAGTGATACAATTTCGGTTACGCTTGATAACCCAACCGGTGCCGATGATTCCGCATTTGTGAAAATTGATTTTGTTAAGCCGATATTGCCCCCCGACCTACCCGATATTCTGCCATTATTAAAATATACCGAGGACAGCCCGGCGGTTAGCTTAACCACCAATACTGCTTTTACCCTGCCGGGCGGGGCCAATGTTGAAAATGTTCAATTTACCGTGCAATTGGCCAGGGAGCGCGATGGGGGTGAGGTACTGATAAAACCCAGCACAATACCCACCGGGGTCAGTGTTACCGCATTGGATGCCAATGCCCCCGATAGCGGTTTTATGGTTAAATTTGCCGCCAATACCGCCCAAAGCGTGGTAACCGCGGTGATGAATGGTTTTACCTATTCGGGGTCTAGCAATTTTTCGGCACCCGAACGTTTGGTGCGCTATACATTAATAAATACCGCCACCGGTGGCAACGATGCAACCATTTTAAGCATAACCACCAGCAATGTTAATGATTCGCCGGTGGTTAGCGCATCGGTTACCAGCACATTGAATATTAACGAACCGAACAACCAAAGTTATTTGGGCACAAAATTTTTGGAAATATCAATTACCGATGAAGAAACCATCAACCGCAATAATTTTTTGGGCACGAAATTGGTATTTAGCGTGGCCGGGGCCAATGGTTTGGTTGATGTGCATAAAATTCAATTTATTGGTTATGAAACCAACCCCAATGGTGTGTTAACCAAGGTGGGTGATAGTAACCGCGTATTGGGCAATTTTAATAATGGCATATTAAATTTTTCGGAAAGCATGACCAATGATATTTTTAAGGATTTGCTGGCCAATGCCAGCTATACTTATAATTCATTATCGCCCACCGCCCCATTAACCATTACCCTTAACACCAATTTTTATGATTCACCAACCGCAACCCCTATCTCTATTGCGCGGCAAATAGACCTGCAATTTGCCAATGATGGCCCCATTATTACCAGCCCGGCAATTGACCAAAGCTATATAGAAAGCGATGCACCCGAGGGGAGAATTTATTTTAGTGGTATTGTGGGTGCCAATGACGAGGAAACCCCTAATGGGTTAACATATAAAATAAAAACCGCCAATGGCGATTCGGGCACGGCCAATACCGAATTTGGCAGTTTATTTATTAACCAAGCAACCGGCAAATGGGAATTTGCTGGTATTGGTTCGCGGGTTGATGCTCTGGCCGCCAATGCCATCAGCACCACCACATTTTCGGTTGTGGTAAGCGATGGTTCCACCACCGCCCTGCAAATTGAAAATTTTCGCTTCACCGGTGCCGATGACCCGGCCCATATTTGGTCGCATACGAATAGCGAGGTAACATTGGATGCCAGCACCCCCTCGCTCAGCACCGGCACCTTCAGCGTTAGCGATATTGATAATGGGGGCATAGCCTTTTCATATTTCGCCCCCAATCAATTTGATAGCAATTACGGTTCCTTGACCATCAACAGCGTGACTGGTGATTGGTCATTTGCTATTAATAGCGCGGTTTTGGCAAATAATACTATCGCCAATATTTACACAGCTGAGATTAGGGCCACCGATGGCACTAATACCATTAGCCGAATGGTTAATTTCACACTGGGCAATGCCCCACAGGCCCCCCGATTTGATGATGCATTTAGCGCGGCTTCGGTGGCTGAGGGGGTTGCGGTTAATATTTTTTCCAATGCGAATAATGATACAAGAATTATATATGACCCCAATAATGAACGGCAAGATAATTATGCTGGGTTTAAAATTCGCCTGCAAAAATATAACGTCAGTAATTCCCAGACCTCGGTTTTCAATATGTTACAAGAATCACTAACAATTAGCGGGGCAGGCACCAGCTATATTATTGTTAATAATGTTATTAAGGGCAGTGATAGTGTCACCGATTATGCCAGTATTACCCATAATAATACCGAATCAATTATCACATTTAATTCCAATACCAACCGCACCCGGTTTAAAAATATTTTGGGTGAATTGCAATATATCAATGCCAATTCCACCACATCGCATAATCATAATGAGTATTTATCAATAACCCTGATAGATAATACCAACAGCATGGCCGGTGCATTGGCCAGCTTTACCATTATTGCCCGTGATGATGCCCCATCAATTACCAATAGCGAAACATATAGCTATACCATTACCGATACCGCCAGTTTTAATATGCCGGCGCGTATTATTGGCAAATTAACCGCAACCGATGCCGAGGGTGATACTATTCAATTTGGTATTAATGGGGTTAATCAATCGTCAAATAGCAATTATGGTAGTCTGACATTAACTGCCAATGGGGGGGATTGGTCATTTACCTTTAATAATGATGGGTTTAACAAAATATCGGCCGGCGAATCTGTAACTTTAAATTATAGCTTTTATGCTTACGATACAATATCCGGGGTCAATGCCTCCAGCTCCAAGGCCCTTAATATTACATTGGTGGGCGAGAATGATGCGCCATTTTTTGCGAATGTGGCCAGCCAAAGCAGTTTTACCATAACCAGTCCCAACACAGCCAGCCTAACCAATAGTGTTACCGCCGGTGATTATGAATCTAACACCCTAACCTATCATGTTGCCACACCAATTAATGAATGGGGAAGCATGACCATAGATAGTAATGGGATATGGAAATTACAGGTTAATAAGTCACGTTATGACCAATTGGGTGGCGGGGCTTCGGCCAGCACAATTTTTTCCATCGCGGCATTTGATGGTTCTATCACCACTTTGCAAGGAATTAATTTTAATTTTACCGGTATCAATGATGACCCCTACTTTACCACCCCATCATTTAGCACATTGGTTATAAATAATGGGGCCGCCAGTTTGGATATAAATGGCGATTTACGGGCCCAAGATGCAGATAATACCACCCTGCGCTATGGTTTAACCAACAGCACAACCCTGTCATCGGTTACCGATTATGGCGCGCTTACCATCAACAGCGAAACCGGTCATTGGATATTTAATGTAAACGAGACAAGCGTTGCCCTGTTGCATAGCAGTGAAACCAAAATATTTGATTTTTCATATAGTGTTTTTGATAATTTTAGCAACCCGGCCAGCGCGACCGGTCATTTTATTGTAACTATTTTGGGGTCAACCATCGGTTCATCAACCGAAACCGGTATTTATTATACCGATGGAACGGGTGATGCCATATATTCGGGGGCCACTATTGCCGAAACCTTTACCTATAATTTTGATTCACGGCAAATAATAACGGTGAATAACACCCAGCATGATTTTGGCGGTATTATTGGTATTGGTGGTGATGATGTGGTATTAAAATTTGAAACCACCAGCACCAACCCTGATAAAATTCGGCTGAATGATACAAATAATGGTGTAAGTCATATTGGTGGTATTCAGGGTTTCTTTGATGCCTTTATGAATGGCTCCTTTGCCATTGTTGCCAACCAAACCCATGCCGGTTTTGCCTCTGATACACGCTTTTTAACCCTAGATTTTGAGGATAGTGGCAAAATAGGCAATGCCGATTCGCGCTCTGGCTTAGGCAATTTGTCGTTGGAATTATATTCGGGCGGGTTGGTATTTGAATATAATTCCACCACCAGCTTTACATTAGGCAATAATACCAATTTATATTTGGCGAACGATGATAGCCATTTTAACAGCAATTTTATTTATTCAGTTACCAACGGGGCAAACGACCAAGTTACCGGCAGTAACGCCCAATTTAATAATTTCTTAAGGTTGGTTGGTGAAAATATATTTGTGGTTGAAAGCGGGGCTAGCGATAAATGGTATAGCCACGCCAGTGATGGCACCGGTGTGGCGTTGATTTCCAACCCGGATAGTTACTTACAGCATCTGATTTTTGGTTAATTTAGTAATTGTTTTATTTTTTGCGCAAATTCTTCGGCCAATGTGCATGATGATAAATGAATATTTTGCAAAAATTCTAATCTTTGCCCCTCTGGCAACCGCCAATAAACCGAATATGTATAAAATAGTATTTTATGCCATTCCATGACGGCTAATCGTGATATGGGGTTTTGGCTTGGTTGGTGCAAATGCACCCAATATGCATGGTAAAATGCCGTAAAATCAGTCGCCTGCGCTTGACCGGCCAACATATTATGCAATTGGTTGATGGTTTGGGGCAAAAATTCGGCTATATTTTTGTGAATATTACTCAGATTAACCGGTGGTTGCACGTTATGGGCAATGTGAAATGGCGTATTGTGCTGGGGGGTTTGTTGCACAATATCGGCAAATTTACGCGCCCCTGCCCCCATAATGCGGGCCCCGTGGCTGGCGTTGAATATATGGGTATGGCCGTGGCATAATGCCTCCATGCCCTCCTTGAAAAATAGCCAAATATTATTGGTGGTAACCCGCCCGCCAAAATTGCCGTCTACTTCACATTGGCCAAATTCCTTGGTAAAGACATTTTTGGCTGATTCATCTTGATAAATGCTGATATTATCGGCATGGTCGCGCCCATCAACCATTGCCAAATCGCACCCTAACAGGGTAATAGAGGCAAATTGTTGACCAAGGGCAATGGCCAGTGCCGAACAAGCAACCGAACGGCCCGATTGGGGCAATTGTGGGGTGACGCTTTGGAATATTTGGGCTATACCCTCACCCTCGCGCAGGAAATAGAGGCGGTTTTTGAAATATTGGGCCAAAGGGGGTGGGGTGGTTAGCGATGCGCATAAACATATATTTGATAAATCATATTTATTGGCAATAATGTCAATTTTTTGCAATACATATTCCGAATTTTCCAATTCCAGGTGATAATGCGGGGTAATTCCATGTTGGCACAATACCTCTAAGGCTGAACCACAGGAAAATAGTATATATTGTTGGTGGTGGGCCTTTAATAGGGCCATTTCCGCGGTTAAGGACGGGCCGGCCCCAATGATAAGGGCATGATGTTGCGGGTTGGGCTTTGGTTGCGGTTGAATAAGACCGCCCTGGCCAAGATTTTGTTTAATTGCCTGCCAATGATGAGATTCGTCCTCCAACCAACCATTAAACCAACTGGCCAACCCATAAAATTGGCCAATATTGGCCATAAATTGCATATAGGCCGGGTTGCCCGGCAGGGTAAATACCCGCCCGCCCTCAATTAATGCACTATGGCGTGGGCCAATGGTTTGGGCCAGCATGGTGGCATAATTAAGGCTGTCATTGGTAGGTATAAAAACTATTTTGCCAAGGTTGCCCCGGCATTGGTCAATCAATGCGCGCCAATCAAACCAACATAAATGGGCATGAATATACCATAAATCATCAATTATTATGATATCGCTTAATGGTTCGTTCCATTGAAAAATGCCGTCCAAACCCAAACCAAACATTATCAAAAATGGAATCGGGCCGTTCGTATTGGCTATAATGTCGGGGCATATATTATGGCAATAATCAAAAACGGGTTTAACAAATTGATTGGGCGGGGTGTGGGCAAGCGGGTCTTTAATTGTTTTAAAATGCCCTTTTAAACGAAATAATGCCCCGTTTTGCTGGTAATATTGCCAAGATTCGGCCCATAATTGTTTATATTGCCCACCCCATAATGGTTGGTTTTCGGGGTTTAAAACCGAAACCATGCCAAATTTGCTGATATATTTATATTTGGGTTCGGGGGTATCGGCAAAAAATTGCCATAATTCTTCACTTATCATACCCCGCAGGGCCAATAAATTGACGGGTAAATAATTATTCACCGCCAGATTATACCTTTAACAGGTCAATCGTATTGGCTATCATCTGGCGGGTGGTGGTTACCATGTTCAAATTGGCTTGATACGAAATTTGTGCTTCGCGCATATCGCCCAATTCAATCAAATTTTGCACATTAGGATATTTGACATAACCCTTTTCATCCGCCGCCGGGTGGCCCGGTTCGTATTTTAACAAATATGGGGCATTATCGGTTTTTAATTTACCAACCTTGACCGTTTCACCATTTAATGTGCGGTCAAACAAATTTTCAAAACGCACTAATTTGCGCGTATATGGATTGTCATTGGGGTTATCGGCCGTTGATTCGGCATTGGCGATATTTTGTATCACAATTTTCATGCGAAAGCTCTGGGCGCGCAGGCCCGAACTGGCGATGAGTTGGGCGGTTTTTAAATCATTCATTTTTCTCTCCTTGATATTTGATGTAATGGTAAAATGCTATTGCTAAATTTGGCCCATAGCAGTTGATTTAATGCTTTTCCATTTGCGCATTAATCCATTGACCAATGCGTATTTTTCTTGGGTTTCCGAAACCTTGGCAAATTGTTGTTCCAAGCTTACGCGGTTGCCATCGGGGGTTATTTCATATGCGTTTTTATCCTCAAATGCCCGAAAATTCCCACGTCCCACGCCCGAAGTAATACTCACCCCATCGGCTTCAAACAGGGTAAAGCCCGAACCTCCGCTATAATCCTTATTTTTTAAATCCTTGGCGACATAACGCGGTGTATCGCTATTGGCGATATTTTGCGATAATATCTTTTGGCGGGCGGCCAAATAACGGCTGGCGGCATAAAATGTATTATGTAATTCGGTGCTCATAACTCTCTCCTGATGGTTTATGAATTTTTGTCTCTCAGGAATAATATCTGCAATTTTCGTGCCAACTATAATGAAATTAAAATTAATATTTTGATTGAAAAAGAATAATGATTTAATTATATTTTCAAGTAGAAGTATATATTCAAAATCCCAGATATTAAGAAAATTAATACCTTTAATTTTTTAATATCTGCTGGATTTTGAGTATCTAGGGGGGTTGACAAGGGGGGTAAAAATAGTGGTTGCGTTAGCAGAGCAATTTTTTACCCCCCTTTACCTTTAATAAGAGTTTGTAATGGTACAACTTTACTCAAAGAAAAAATTTAGAAGTATAGGAACAAAATGAAAAAAAATCATAACCAATATATTAACGAACGGCGCGAAATGGCGGTGGCGGTGCGTTCGGCCGCCCATTTTAATATGCATGAAGCGATTGCCAACCATTTTAGTTGCAAATTGGATAATGGCGAGATTTTGTTAAACCCGCAAAAATATTTCCCCAATATTCGGGCATCTGATTTTATGCAAATAAACCCGAACGATTTGGACACGCCCAAAAAATTGCCCAAAATTGACCCAACCGCCTGGGCCCTGCATGGGGCGATTCACCGCCAATGCCCAGAAGTTCATTCGGCATTTCACGTTCATTCGGTTTATGCCACTATTTTGGCCAGTATGGAGGACCCGCATTTGCCGGCGATTGACCAAAATAGCGCGGTATTTTTTGAACGGGTGATAATTGATGAGGATTATGGGGGTTTGGCCTTTGATAATGAGGGGGAAAAGGTCGCCCATTTATTGGCACAAAACCCACGCGCCCGTATTTTGATAATGGCCAACCATGGTATAATGGCGGTGGGCAAATCACGCGCCGATGCATTTTTTAATATGTATTATTTTGAACGGGCGGCGCAAACCTATATTATGGCACGGCAAACCGGACAAAAATTGCGTTTTTTAAGCGATGATATAGCCCGCCAAGTAGCGATAGATACCGATAATTATGGCGATTATGACCAACAATTTTTAAACCAGATGATGGTATATTTTGATCATCACTCCCCGGATTATGCCGAATAGGGCGATTGATCCTTTTGCGTATTTTTTTCAAAAATATCACTATATGATGCATTTTTGGGGCGAAACACATTCACCACTGGCAGGGCCAGGGCAATAGATGAATAGGTGCCGATAATAATACCAAAACACATTGCCCGCCCAAAATCCTGTATGGCCGAACCGCCAAAAATGGCCAATGCTATCATGGATACAAAGGTGGTGGCAGAGGTTAAAATGGTGCGCGACATGGTTTCATTGATGGATATATTAAATATATCGTCCAATGGCATCTGTTTGTATTTTTGCAAATTTTCGCGCACGCGATCATAAATAACCACGGTATCGTTCATGGAATAACCGGCAATGGTTAATATGGCGGCCAATGCCACCAAATTAAATTCCATACCGGTCAGGGCAAACAGGCCTATCGTGCCCACCACATCATGGAACAGGGCCAAAATGGCCCCCACCCCGAATTGCCATTCAAAACGAAACCAAACATAAACCAGCATCAGGGCCAATGCCCCCAAAATGGCATATATGGCCGATTGTTTTAATTCGGAACCAATGGTTGCCCCGACTGTTTCCACGCGCCTAAATTCTGTAACATCGTTCTTGATATTTTCCTTGATATTAGCAATAATTTGGTTAGCCATACCCTCGTTTTGCACACCAATGCGCACCAATAAAACCGCATTACCGCCAAATTCCTGTATGGTTAATTCGTTCCCTTGGGTTAATGGGGCTATTTTGTCGCGCATTTGGCCAATTTGCCCGGGTTGGTTGGTTTCAATTTCCATCACTATGCCACCGGCAAAATCAATCCCGTAATGCAGGCCCTTAATAAAATAAAGCGATAGCGAGGAAATAATCACAAAAAGCGATAATGCAACATGCCATTTGCGGTATTTTATGAATTGCAAATTATGATTCTTGCGTAAAAACTGAGAAAAACTCATCTCATCACCCCTTAAAAGCTTAAATGTTTGGGTTTGGCCCATTGGTAATAATAAGCCACCAATATACGTGTTATCATAATGGCGGTGAACATACTGGTAATAATACCCAAACTCAGGGTAATGGCAAAGCCCTTGATTGGCCCCGAACCAAAGGCAAATAACAAAAATGTGCCCAATAATGTGGTTATATTACTATCCAAAATGGTGGAAAAGGCCCGTTCGAACCCCAATTTATAAGCCTGTTGCAGGTGGCGGTTATTTTTATCTACTTCCTCCTTGATGCGTTCATAAATCAACACATTGGCATCAACCGCCATACCCAAAGTCAATAATATACCGGCTATCCCCGGCAGTGAAATGGTTGCCTGTAAGGCGGTTAATATCGCCAATAACAATACCAAATTAACAAAAAGCGCAATATTGGCAATAACCCCATAAATGCGATACCAAAATATCATCACCATCAATACCCCAATAAAACCGGCCATGGTGGCAATTTTACCGGCATTGACAGAATCCGCCCCCAAGCCGGCCCCGACGGTGCGTTCCTCTATCACCTCTATCGGGGCAACCAAAGCCCCGGCCCGCAATAATACCGCCAATTCCTTGGCCTCATCTATTGTAAAACTGCCGGTAATCACCCCACTGCCCCCCAATATGGGTTCATTAATCCGTGGGGCCGATATAACCTTGTTATCCAAAACTATGGCCAAATTTTTGCCCGAATTTTCCTGTGTGGCCTTGGCAAAATTGCGGGCCCCCGATGTATTAAAACGGAAGCTGACCGCCTGTTGGTTATTTTGGAATGTTGGTTGGGCATCCTCCAAATCATCACCGGCCACCAAAACCCGCTTATCCACATTATAATAACCCTTGCCGTTACTATCCTCTAACACCATGCTACCCACCGCGGGATATTGGGGTTTTTGGGCCGAAAACCCATTGCCCGATACCAGATGAAAGGTCAATTTCGCGGTTTTGCCAATCGTGCGTTTTAATTGTTCGGGGTCTGTCGCCCCCGGGGCCTGTACTATCAGGCGGTTATTGCCCTGTGGTTGCACAAATGCCTCTTTATTGCCCAATTCATCAATGCGCCGGCGTATAATATTAACCGATTGTTCCAAGGCCTGTTTGTTAAAATCATTAATCGCGCTGGGCAAATATTCGCCCTTAAAAACCACCCCATCATTGGCAAATTTGGCAATATTTTTCAAATTATTCAGGGCCTTTTGCGTGGATTCAATATCATTTGAATCTTTGATGCGAAATGAAACTTCCTTGCCGTTAATTTGTAAATCGGCATAATTTATGGCATTTTCGCGCAATAAATCGCGCACTTCATTTTCCAAATTGGCGGTTTTTTCCATCAAATATTGGTCGGTTTGTATTTCCAATGTCAAATGGGCCCCACCCTGTAAGTCCAGGCCCAAATTTAACACCTGCCCGGGGGCAAAAAAACCGCTTTTATCGCTTTTTAAGGCCGGCACAAAATTGGGCAGGGCGTAAAAAAACCCCGCCAAAGTTATAATGGCAATAAGAATGCGTTTCCATAAAGCATATTGAATCATTATGATTTTTTGGCTGTCTTGCGTTTGGTTTTGGGTTTGTCGCTGGTTGATTCGCCTGTTTCGCCATCAGTTGTTGGTGATTTATCATCGCTGGCGGTTTCACCGGTTTTGCTGACCACATCGGCCACAAATTGACGGCCCAATTTCACCACCACACCATCGGCAATTTTAATTTCAATCTGGTTGTCATCAATAATTTTATGCACGGTGCCATATAAACCACCTTGGGTTACTATGGTGTCATTGCGGCGCAAATTGCGCAATTTTTCTTGATGTTCCTTTTGTTTTTTTTGTTGCGGGCGAATCAACAAAAAATAAAAGACCACAAATATTAAAATAAATGGAACGAATTGCACCAAAATATCATTGCTCATTGTTATTCCCTTTCATAAAGATAGCCCCTATATAATCGCAAACCACCCCAAAATCAAGAAAATAAAATACTGAGATGAGCAAATAATGCAGATATAAAAAAATTAAAGCTATTAATTTTATTAATATCTGGCATTTTGAGTAAAAAAAAGATTGATTTTATGTCGCTATTGTCATAATATATGTTTATTCCCCCCATAGCAACAATAGGTTAAATTTATGGACCAACAATCAGCAAGCAGTGATAAAGAAGGGGGACGTGCCCGCCCATTATCGCCCCATCTGCAAATTTATAAATGGCAATTTACCATGGTAACCTCTATTGCGCACCGCGCCAGTGGTATTATATTGGCCGGGGGTTTGGTGGTTTTAATATTGGCCTTGGTAATGATAATGATAGACCCGCATAATTTTGATATGTTGCAATATGCGGGACATACAATGCACGGGCGTTTATTTTTATTTTTATGGGTTTGGGCCTATAGTTATCATTTATGCAATGGCCTGCGTCACTTGGCATGGGATATTGGTTGGGGTTTTTCATTGGAAGGCGCGGCCCGTAATGCCACTTTGGTGGGGGCCGGTTCGTTTATATTGGCAATAATTATATTTGCCGTGGGTTATGGGGTGATATAATGCAAAAACAATTTTTAACTGCCAATAAACGGGCCCGTGGTTTGGGTTCGGCCCATAGCGGGTCGCACCATTGGTTAAGCCAACGTATTTCGGCCGTGGCCTTGGTTTTTTTAAGCCTGTGGTTTGTTCTGTCCTTGGCCCGCACCGCCCGTTGGGAATTCCCCGATTTTATGGTATTTTGGGGGCACCCATTTAATATGATTTTGGCGCAATTAACCATGTTAACCGCGCTTTACCATGCAGTTTTGGGTCTGCAAATAGTGGCCGAGGATTATATACACCACCATGGTTGGCGGTTTTTTTGGCTTTTATTGATTAAATTTATAGCGGTATTACTGGCATCGTTATGGGTTTATGGTGGAATTTTTTTAACAAGTTGGATGGTAAATGGCTTATAATATAATTGATCATTATTATGATGTGGTGGTGGTGGGGGCCGGCGGGGCCGGCCTGCGGGCTACCATGGGCATGGCCGAGGCCGGGTTTTCAACCGCCTGTATCACCAAGGTTTTCCCAACCCGAAGCCACACGGTGGCGGCACAGGGGGGCATTTCGGCCGCATTGGGCAATATGAGTGCCGATAAATGGCAATGGCATTTTTATGACACGATTAAGGGGTCTGATTGGTTGGGCGACCAAGACGCAATTGAATATATGGTGCGTGAGGCGATTCCGGCCATTATTGAATTGGAACATCTGGGTGTGCCATTTTCGCGCACCACACAGGGCAAAATTTATCAACGGCCCTTTGGTGGTATGACCACCGAATTTGGCAATGGGCCGGCGGCCCTGCGCACCTGTGCCGCGGCTGACCGCACCGGCCATGCCATTTTGCATACATTATACCAACAATCATTAAAGCGCAAAGCCGAATTTTTTGTTGAATATTTTGCGATAGATTTGATAATGGATAATGAAGGTGCCTGTGTTGGGGTAATGGCCTGGAATTTGGACGATGGAACTATTCACCGCTTTTATTCGCATCAGGTGGTGTTGGCCACTGGTGGTTATGGGCGGGCCTATTTTTCGGCCACCTCGGCCCATACATGCACTGGTGATGGTTCGGCCATGGCCGCCCGCGCCGGCGTGGGCCTGCAAGATATGGAATTTGTGCAATTTCACCCCACCGGTATTTACGGGGCCGGTTGCCTGATAACCGAGGGGTCACGCGGTGAGGGTGGATATTTAACCAATAGCGAGGGCGAACGATTCATGGAACGTTATGCCCCATCGGCCAAGGATTTGGCATCACGCGATGTGGTTTCGCGGGCCATGACGATGGAAATTCGCGAGGGGCGCGGGGTTGGCAAGGAAAAGGACCATATTTACCTGCATTTGGAACATCTGGATGCCAAAATTTTGCACGAACGCCTGCCGGGCATTTCCGAAACCGCCAAAATTTTTGCCGGGGTGGATGTAACCCGCGAACCGATTCCGGTCATACCAACCTGTCATTATAATATGGGCGGGGTGCCCACCAATTTTTATGGCGAGGTGGTGATGAACAAGGGCGGTGATGTAAACGCCCGCGTGCCCGGCTTAATGGCCGCCGGCGAGGCGGCCTGTGTCTCGGTGCATGGGGCGAATCGCTTGGGGTCAAACAGCCTGCTGGATTTGGTGGTATTTGGGCGCGCGGTCGCCCTGCGTTGTGCCGAAACCATGAAGCCCGGGCAAAAACATAAAAATATTAAAAATGCCGGTGAACATGCATTGGCCCGTTTTGATGGCTTGCGTCATGCACGTGGTGGGGCCCCCACCGCCCAATTGCGCCTGCGCCTGCAACGGATAATGCAAAATAATTGTGCCGTCTTTCGCGATGGTAATGTGCTGGGTGAGGGGGTCAAATTAATGCAGGATTTATGGGCCGATAAAGACAAAATTCAGGTCAATGATTCATCATTAATTTGGAACAGCGATTTGGTTGAGGCATTGGAATTTGATAATCTTATCACCCAAGCCATGGTAACCATTGTCTCGGCCAATAACCGCCAGGAATCACGCGGGGCCCACGCGCGCGAGGATTACCCCGAACGCAATGACGAACATTGGATGAAACATACACAGGCTGTCATCAATGACAAGGGTCAGGTTGATATTAGCTATCGCCCGGTTAATATGTTTACTTGGACAAAGGATATAGAACCCATACCCCCAAAAAAACGGGTTTATTAATAGAGACGATTTCAAAATTATTTTTTCCCCTAATTAATTATTGGGCATTAATCGGTTGAAAATGCGCTCAAAATCCTCATTTAAACTACGCTGACGCTTCGGATTTGTTAAGCAAAACATAAAATCGTTCATGTTTTGATAATATCTTGTGCATGGCTTTGCCCTTTCAATTGAAAAACAAGCAATCATGCTTGTTTTTATCCATTTTCATAAAATGAAAATGGCAATTGAAAGCCCAACAAATTATAAACTCCGGTTTTTGTCTTCGCCTCTCTTCGTTCGTGCTTACGCACTTACTACGGGTCGCACATTTTCGCCCTCTACTGCTTAGAAAAAATTAAATTTGAAATTCGCTCTATATTTATCATATAAGCCAATGGGTTATTGAAAAAAAACCAATTTTGTTGGTTGTTGCTAACTATATTTTAAATAAAATTTTATCTTTTATCTGCCATTATTCTATACAGAATGGTATTTTTTGCTTAAATTAGATAAATAAGAAACGAGCAAAAAATGACTATCATTGATTACACCGCCCCAGCAACCCAAACCTTGCCCCCCCCGGCCAGCCCAATTACCGATTTGGCAACCGCGCTGGCCCGCAGTGATGTGCACAGCTATATTTATACTTCACCATTTAACTATATAGATAGTTATGTGGATTATATGGTATCCCAAGGAATAATTGATGAAAGCCTGCGCAGTGATTTATATAATATTGGCAAATACCAAGTGCCGGCCGAGATAATGGATATTTTATTAACCCTGAATAAGGGTTTGACCATCGGCCAAGTTTTGGGCAATAGCACCCTGTTAAATATATTAAATGGGCAAAACACCCAATTAAAGGACGATATTATAAATGCCATGCGCCGCTTGGGTTATATTGCCGAGGGGGTTGATGATTTTTTAAGCATGTATATCAACCAAAGTGTGACCGACCGCAATTTTATGGTCAGCCTGTTTGCCCTGCCGGCCAATGCCACCATAAGTGCGATTAAAAATTTGCAATATGGGGTTTATGCCCTCAACACCAATCAGGGGGCGAATCAGGCCATTGTCAATGCCGCTTTGGCCGGCCTGTTGCAAAAAATTGATGCGCGCGGGTTTTTGAATGTCAATGCCGCCAATTTTGCGCAAAATTTGTTTGGCAGTGAACCGAACGGCGCGCAACCATTATGGGCCAGCAATGCCCGCCCAGCAACCGATACATTAAGCGATGCAGTTTTTACCACCAATTATACCATTAATTATAATGCCAGCGGGGCGGCCAATAATGTAACCAAAAGCCTGAAAAATTGGTTATTGCAATTATGCACCGAAAACCAAACCAGCGGGGCATCCAAAAACAACCGCGATATTGTTAAATCGGTTTTAACCACCGCCCGTGATAATTTGGCCATGTCGGCCGATACATATAACCGCCTGAATGATTTGGTTGATGTGATATATGACACGCGTTCCAGCACCCTTATTTCCGCCATGACCAATATGCTTAATAATGGCACATTGGACGATAATTTTGGGGCGATTACCATAACCCCGAATGCCAATACGGTTCTTGGCAATTTTAGCATGGTTAATACCTGGACAGAACTCTATGGTAGCCGCAGTTTAATATTGGGCAATGGAAGCCAAATATATTTGACCGATTTATCCGATACCAATAAACAAAAAATTCTCAATGCCTTTTTCTGCGAGGACCATGCACAGGCGGCCTTTGCCGCGGCGACACTGGATGTCAATTTGTTAAATAATTTGTATTTATCGGCCAATTTGCCCAATTGGTTTTTTTATTTATCATTATATTTTGGTGAAGATTCGGCCATGACCGATAAAATGGCCATCATAGCCCAACAAATATATCATGTTCCGGAATCGCTTACCCATGCCATCATTCAAAACCGCACATTTTTGGATAATAACCAAAATTTATTTAATAAAATAACCAATCAAAGCAATAATAATGACTTTACCCACCAAATAGAGGATTTTTTACCCAAATTTGCCCAATTGGCCAATAATTTCACCCAGGCCGATACAACCAAAATTATTGATTTGGTTTGCAATTCAACAATAGCCCCGCAAAATTATAGCGCGGTTTTGGACTTTATTAATACCCACCCCAGCACCATCACCAGTATAATTACCCAACTACCCAGCGATAATAATTATAATCTGGGCGAGGTATTATTCCCCAGCCCCAATAGTGCCGGGCGGATTTTATATGACCAAATTTTTCAATCAACCCTGCCGGTCAGCGATATTCAGGGCATGTTATCGGTGGTATTGTCGTTGGGTTTATTGGATAAAAATACGGCCGATACAATCAATGGTTATATGGAACAAATTCGCGGCCTGCAATTTACCACCGCCCAAAGGCAACAATTGATCGATAGCCTGTTTGTAACCAATGGCCCGACCAAGACATTCATGCAACAATTGGTGCAAAACCCACCGGCCGGTGGCACATTGTCATTTCGCGATATCATCAGTGCCGGCACGGGTGGGTTGACCATGGCCAGCCAGTTATTTACCACCATCAATGGTAATACACTTACCGATAGCGAAAAAACCAGCCTGTTGAATAATTTGCATGATTTGGGGGTTATAGACACCATCAGCGCGGCCCAGTTAAACCAATTATTTTTGCAAACCCCGGCAGTGGTGACCAGCGTGGTGGTTAATTTGCCGGCCGATACCAACCTTAATTTTTATCAGGCCCTGCAATTGGGGGGTAACCCAACTGTTTGGGCCGGTTATAGTGCCAGCCAACGCACGCAACTTATTACCGCCCTGTCATCGGCCGGTTATATAACCCCAACCATTGCCGGGCAATTAACCGCCTATTTTGGTTATGATAGCGAATTACAGGGCTTTATTAAGAATAACCCGGCCATTCCTTACAGCTTTAACAGTGCATTAAATGACGAATTTATTCATGATATTCTAACCGGTAGCGATAATGCCAAAACCAGCAATTTGTTAAATGCCCTTGCCCTGTTTGGTTTGGTGAATAATCAGGTCAAGGCGCAATTGGATGCCTATTACACCGCCCCCAGCAATTTGCGAGATTATATTGTGGACAATATCAACCGCAATAATATTCCATTATTTGAATTATTGGATTCAGCGGTTATTTACCCGGTGTTAACCGCAGGCGGGGTTAATGCCAGTAATGTTATCACCAATTTGCAAAATTATGGTTTAATTAATGCCACCACCGCCAGCAAATTAACCGCCTTTGTTGGTTATGATATACGGGTGCAATCGTTATTACAAAGTTTGGATAGCATTATATTCACCACCGCCAGCGCGGCCATTGCCAATGATATAATTCGCGCCATTATGAATGGTAATGACAGCAATTTGCGCACGCAAATGTTGGATGCATTACAAAGTTTTGGTTATATATCGGCATCGGTGCGAAGCCAATTGACCGCCATAACACAGGCATCAGACGAATTGGTTAATCTTATCAGTGCGATACCGGCCAACAGCCAATTTACCTTTTTAACCGCCCTGAATAACAGCAGTATTAATAATTATATTAATGGCCATAATAACGAGGATACATTAAAATTGGTTAACGCCCTGTATGATGCCGGTTTTATTGCCGGTTCGGTGCGCAATAAATTGATTGGTTATGGCAATGCCACCAGCGCGGTGCGCAATATTTTGCGGGGCCTGACCAATATGGGGGCCGATAATTTGTTAAGCTTTACCGAGGCCTTGCAAAATACTGGGGTGAATGGGTTGTTGAATGGCACCGATACCACCAGCCAAAATGGCTTTTTAACCCAGGCCCTGCAAGGTGGGTTTGTCAATAATGACACACAGGGCAAATTGCAATTATATATATCGGCCGGCCCATCGCTTCGGGCGATTTATAATAATTTGCCGGCCGGGCAATTCACCTTAAATAATGCCCTGAATAACCCCAATATTGCCAGTATTTTGAATAATGGCACGGCCGAACAAAAACGCGCCCAATTGCAAAATTTGGCCGATTTTGGTTTAATATCCAGTGCCGTGCATAACCAGTTAGAGGCGATAGCCCTGGCCAGCCCGCATATTCGCGATTTTATGGTGCAACCCGCCCCGGCCGATGGTTGGACCTTAATTAATATTATGAATGATTCGGTGGCCAATGATATTTTTACCGGCTTAGATAATGACGAGAAAAGCCTGTTTATTGACACGATAATGAATGCCGGTATTATAAATGCCGGCCAAGCGCAAAAATTGCAATCATTCGCCCAAAGCCCAGTTGGGGTACAAAATATATTAAAGGCCGGTGGGGTGTTAAGCTTTACCCAAGCCATACAAAATAGTATTATCAAAAATACACTGACCAGCGGTGATATTTTGGCGGTGGACGATATGTTGGGGGTTTTGGGGCAATTTGCGGTGATTAACAACCAAACCACCGTTGCCTTGCGCAATTATGCCAACAGCACTGCCGATATACGGGCAATATTAGATAACCCCCCGACCGGTGGCCAATTTAGTGATGGTTATAATGCCCTGCAAAATGACGATTTATATAATGCTTTGGTCAATTTGAACCCCGATGAGGTGGTGGCCCTGTTAAATGGCCTGCAATCGTTTGGCGTGATAAATAATAATTTATATAACAGCCTGTTGGCATTTAGCCAATTGCCGGATAGTTTAAAACCCCTGTTTTTACAATATCCCATTGGTGGGTCATACAGCTATAATGGGGCAGTGGCCAATGTTACCATTAACGGGGTTTTGGCCGGTAATGATAATGATTTAAAGGGGCAATTGATAGAATCATTGGCCAATTTTGGTTATATAAGCGAAATAACCAAACAAAGATTGGCCATTTATGCTGGCACCACCAATGATATTCGCGCTATATTACAAAATGAACCCTTAGGTGGGGTATATAGCCTGCTATCGGCCGTGGGTAATGATGATATATTGGCCATTTTGCAGGGGATAGATAGCAACAGCAAAATCGCCTTCATCAGCAATTTGCGCGATTTTGGCTATTTAAGTGCCACCAATGCGCAAAAATTGACCATTTTTGCCAATTTACCGGTTGATATTCAAAATATTATAACCCAAACCCCAGAAACCGGCAATTGGACATTGGCCCAATTATTGGCCAATGCATCACCGGCCAGCCCAATATTAAATGGCACACAAATTGCCCAAAAAAACCAACTTATCACAGGATTATATGATTTGGGTTTAATAAGTAGCACGGTGAATGCCCAAATTACCGCCATGGCCAATGCCGATGTTCTGGTTAAAAATGCCATTGCCCAATTGGAAAATGGCCGGCAATATTCGGCCATTCAAATTATTCAAAACCCGGTATTGGCGCAAATTTACCAATCATCACCGCAAAATATTATTGACCAATTAAACCATAATTTGTTGGGTTTTGGCTTTGTTGATAATAATGGCGTGGCCTTGTTGCAACAATATACCGGCATTTCACCGGTATTTCAGGAAATATTGGCGCAAAATATCACCAATGGTTTTTATGCAAACATCAATGAAGTTTTGAATAACAGCCCAATATTTAATTATTTGCGTGGCAATAATAATGACCGGCTGGCCCTGATTGACCTTTTGGCGCAATATAATTTGATAAGCAATAATATCAAAAGCCAATTGGTTTTTTACACCAACAGCGAAGAGGCGGTGCAAAATATCCTGCACCCGGCCCCGGCCACTGGGCAATTTAGCTATAATGGCATATTGGCCAATGTTTTGGCCCTGAATATTCTTAATAATGGCAATGGGGCGCAAAAAACAGCCTTGATTGATGGTTTGTCTTTATGTAATTATATCAACAGCGCAACTGCCGATAATTTGCGCATTTATGCCTTTGCCCCGCAAATTATTAAAAATATTTTGAATAATAACCCCATAAATGGGCAATATAGCAATATACAGGCCCTGGCCAACCCGGCAATTGGCCAAATCCTCGATTCAGGTAACGAAACCGATATTGCATTTTTGTTGGACGGGTTAGTGCTATATAATTTCATTGCCAATGAAACCAAAAACCAATTGGCCATTTATGCCACTTTGCCGAATAATATTAAAAATATTATCAAGGCCGGCAATAATATTACCATACAGGCCGCCCTGGCCCAAAGTGCTATTCAGGGGCTGTTTGCCAACGAACCGGCCGGCACCCGCCTTAATGCCCTGCAATCATTGCGTGATTTTGGGGTGTTTAATGCCAATACATATAACAAGTTAGTGGCTTATAATAATGCCAATGCCGCGCACCGCTTGATTCTCTCGGCCCTGCCGGCCAATGCCACCTATACCAGCCAAAGCATTTTCCAAAACGCCAGTATCAATGCCATTATGATAGGCCAAAATACCAGCGACAAGGCCGATTTATTAATCGCCCTGCGCGATTTTGGGGCGATTGACCAAACCGCTTATAGCCAATTATCGGCCCTGATTGTCATGGATAATGATATTCAGGCCGTGGTGAAATCGCTCAATAATGGTAATCAATCATTTTTAACTATTATTAATAATGCTGATTGCATGGCGATTTTTGCCGGCAATAATAATGAAAAAAAACAACAATTAAGCGGGGCATTGGCCAATTTTGGGGTGATTGCCAACCCCAATATTATCAGTGCGATTGAATATTTTGCCCAATCATCGGGCGATAGCCAAAATGCCACCCGCCAATTGGGGCAATTATTATCCAGTAATAAATTATCATTAAGCCCCAGCGATTTATTGCAAAATACCACCACCCTTGGCCTGCTTAACCAATCAGGCACCGGTTTTATTAACCAATTATATCAGGGCGGGTTAATCAATGATTCAGTGCATAATGGCATGTTAAATTACAATAATGCCCCGCAAAATGCCCGCGATGCGTTGGTGGCATTATTGCCAATATTGCCCAATAATGCCAATCAATTGATTCAAAATGCCCAATTTCAGGCTTATTTAATGGATAGCGCGAATGATTTAAATAAAATTTTATCTAACTTGCTGGCAAATGTTGGATATATCAGCGATTTGGATAAAAATAAGATTATGACATTAACCACCATCACCCCCGACATATTGCAATATATTGCTGGCCAATGCGCGACCAGCCCGGTTGCCAAATTATCGGTTGCCCAATTTTTGCAAAATGACACCATGCGTTTGGCCATAACCAATGCCAATGCCACCATGCGCCAATATATTTTACAGGCCTTTGCGGTTATGGGTATAATTGATAATGCGTCAATGCCGGTATTGCAGGCCTATTTGACCATGACCAACCCGGCGGTGCGTCAATTGATGGTAAACCCCCCGGTGGGCGGGCAATTTGCCACCATCAACAGCATTTTAATGAATGGCGATTTTGCCAATATTCTATTTGGTAACGATAATGGGGCCAAAACCACCCTGATAAGCGATTTGCGCAATGGCGGTTTAATATCGGGCAATTTGGCCAATCAATTATTGCAAATTGTTAATTTCCCGGCCGGTTATTTGCAATTTATGCAAAATAACCCGGGCCTGTTAAGCGGTAATATTGTCAATATTTTGGGGTCCCCCAATTTGGCCGAGTTTTTGTTAAATAACCCCGGGCAAATTGGCAATTTGATTCAGGGCTTGTATCAAAGTGGGGTTCTCAGCCAAAATAACAAGGATAAAATGTTGGCCTATTTGAATGCCCCCCTATCGGTGCGGGCTTCATTATTAAACTTATTGCGGGTTAATGGATTCAGCAATTTGGGGGGCAACCAATTTTTAAGCAAGGCCGAACCGGCTGATGACATGGCCAATATAAAAGCCATATATAATAATGGCAGTGATGGCGATAAACAAAAATTAACCCAGGCCTTGGTGGCTTTGGGTATTGTTGGGCAAAATGGGGCCAGCGAATTGCAATATTTCGCCACCACCGGTGCGGCCATGATATTACAAAAATTGGACGAAACCATTACCGATAGCGAATTGGAACAATTTACATCCGAACGATTCTTAACCGAGGTCAAAAAAACATCGGTGGCCATTAGCTTTGATACCGATAAAAACCTGTTCAAATGGGGGGAAAGCTATATTACCTTTCAAACCTTTATGACCCTAATGACCGGGCGTTTGGCCAATGCATCAACCATCAAATTGGATAGCTTGATTGGCGATATGAAAAAATTGGCCCAACAAAAAAAATTAATGAACCGCCTGAATGCCGTATTATTGGGCATGAAAAATTATATCACCACCAATCCCAGCAAGGGTTGGGTTGGTGGCATAAATGGTTACCAATACCAAATTAATAATGAAGTGCCGGTGGTTGGGTCTGATTGGAAAAGCGGTATGAGCGGGGGTGGCCATAGTAATGATGCCATTTCAACCTATATCAGCAACTATACATTGGGTTTTATGAAGGGCGAAATACAAAAATTATTCACCGATTTTACCGATGAAAATGGCAATGCCATAACCAAACCCACCCCATTTGTTGATGAACGTTATGGTGGGGTTAATGTGTTTTTATATTATTTTAATTATATTGCCGACAAGGTGGGTTTGAACCAAACATTAAATATGACCACCACCGCCGCCAATGATTATAATTTAAGCGCAACCGCCAGCTGGGAAACCGCACTTTCGGCCATTTCTAACGCGGGCGGGGCCTGGCAACAAAAAATTGGTGGTTTTAACAATAGCGAATGGAACAGCAAAATCACCAAGGATCAAATTGATTTAATGCAAACCGGTTTCAAAAATTTGATGTCTGATGTTGAATCGGCCATTAACTTAAAGCAGGTGGATATTGATCGTTATTCCGAAAATCGTTCCAATTTGGTACAGGCATTACAGGACCGGATTGAAAAAATTAACCAAACCAATAAATCGGTGATACGATGACCAGCATTAGCAACCAATTTGTCACCAGCCAAAAATTTGCATCGGCCATTTTTTCCGAACGCGATACCCAAAATGATACCGAACATGCGGCAGTTATTGGTAATTTTCAAAATATAACCATCACCGCCACCCCAAACACAGACGATTTATTACAGGAATTAAGCGAAGAAATGGGCATGACCCATGGCAAATATATAAAAAAAACTGATGAACAAAAGGATATAAGCGAATTTTTTCAAGGTTTAAGCGATTATTTATGCGCCCGCGTGCATGAAGTATGGCAGGCGAGTGATGAGGAAATGCTGGATGCCAGCAAAAAAATTGACCGCGCCCTGCAATTTGGGCAAATGAATGCGCAAAATTTTTGGGATATTTTAGAAAATGCCAGTGGCGGTGATAAATCCTTGGCACTGGCCCTGTTGGATAATGCCATTCTGCGCGGGCAGTTAGACCATTTATTTGGTGGGCATGATAATGCCATTAAAAACCGCTTAAATTTTGTAAAACAATATGAAACGCGTATTCAGGCCGGCATTAATACCATTGAAATTGCCCGGGCCCACGCCATTGACCTACATTCCCCGGTGGTGCAATTGCAAAAATCATATCAAGACCAAATTGACAAACGCGATGGGTTGCATTTGGGCTTGATAGCTTTGGTAAATGATTATGGGGTGGACGGGTTTCAACGGGCAGTCGCTTATTTGGAACAGGCATCGGCCAGCGATATTAATGCCCGGCGCAGTTCGTTGGATAATGAAAAAATTCGTTCGGCTGTAAATGGCCTGCAATTAAGCAAATTATTCCACCAAATTTTTGAAGAATTGCAAAAAATTTTGGGCAAATTGAAAAACCGCGCCTTTGTGAATATTGGGCAATCGTTGCAATTGGACCACCATGAATTAACCAAAAATGTCATTAATATGTTGGACAAACCCAGCATTTTTGAACAAAAAATTGCCCCATTATTGGCCGATAAACCATTAATGGTGCAAATTCCATTTTTAACCGATATTTTTAATTTAATAAAAAACTTGCCCGATTATTTGGTTGGCGGCAATGGGGCGGTGCAAAAATTATTAATACCAATGCAGGTTGTGTTAGACCAAACTGCCAGCCGTGAGGACGAAGGCCATGTTTAATACCGACCATATTTTTGCCCAATTGGGTATTAACCAATATAATAAACCCGAATGGCTGCGCATTGGCGATATTTGCGATGCCAAAATTACCGAAAATGAAATTTTATTGGTCAGCACCACCCCAATGGGTGATAATAAAATAATTTGGCAATTAATGAATGCCATTAAAAACCACGATAATATAACCATTGCCCGCACCAAAAATAACCGCTTGAAAATTGTATTTTTGCCATTTATTGGGGGCAATAACACCCAGTTGTTTTTGCAACAATTGGGCAAAATTGTGCAATTTTTACAAACACCCTCCACCATTAACCCAGGTTCGTTATGACAAATATTATCCCAACCAATATTATTGGCATTATTACACAGGACAATAACACACAAGTCGGGGCCGGCACGATTAACCCACAACCAACCGAACCACGCGCCCAAATGGATAAAATGGTTTTTGATAATTTATTTGCCAGCCAGATGGTAAAAAATTATAGCAAAAACCTAACATCCAGCCAAACCGGCATTTTGAAACCATTTGAATTAAACGAACAAATTATACCAATATTGGATTTATTGCAATTGCAGGATTTGGACGATAAAGCCCCCGAAACCCCACAAATTATGGTTGCCGAACAGGAAATTACCACCCTGAACAGCCAAACAGGCAACCAAGATAATGAAACATATTCAGTCAATGAAGCAAATATTAAAGCCGAACAAAAGCCAATTGCCACAAATACACCGGCCCAATATATCGGCCCATTGCCCGGCCAAAATATCCCAGAAAAACAAAATGCACCGGTTGATAATGATACAGCCCAACCCCAGCCCACACAAGAATTGACCCGCCCCAACCCGATAGTCATTCCCCTGAAAAATATTGGGCCGGTGCAACCAAATATTCACGGGGTAAACACCGCCTCTGCCCCGGCTGTACGTATAGATAATAATCAAAACACCATGGCCGGGCCGGCCCCAAGCCATATAGTGGCCGGGCAAGCGGGTAATAGTGATAATATTCAACAACCATTGAATGACATTGTCAATCAACCTGCCAAACCAATAAACCAAGCCCGGCAATTACCAGATGAAGGGGAGGCGCAACCCATGCTGGCCAAATTAATAGTCGGTGAAAATAAAGATAAATCACAATATATTCAACAATCATTGAATAATAAACCATTAATTATGGCAAAGGCAGATACAACGCAACCAGTTGCAATGCAACCGCTTGCCAAACCGGCAAACACAATCGAGAATACAAAGGCAGGGGATAATCAAGAGACCCCAAATGCGTTGCAACCAAATAATCAGTTTAATGGTAAAGTTGCATTGCAAGGCGATAATCAAGATAATATAATAAATGTTGAACAATATGATACGCCCCAAAATATTCAGGGTAATATTCAATATGGGCCGCAAGTAACCAACCCGGGGCCAAATGTGGGGGCAAGCAATGGTGTTGAAGCACAAAGCACAGACCATGCGGGACTGCTTGCCAATAGAACCAACAATGATGGCCCAAATACCCGCGTCAAGAACGATGATTCATTGCATAATATCATGCAGGCCAAACCCCAATTGGGCGGTGATGGCAAACCAATGACCATGGCCATGGATAATAAGCAACCCCAAACCCCTAACGATACTTCGGACACAACCCAATTGCAAACCGCAACCCAAGTAAACCAAGATAATATTGGTAAACCGGTCTTAATGGCCCCCAGTGAGTTTGCACAATCAGTCAAAAAAAATAATAATGATGATATGGTTAATGATTGGGCCAAGGGTGCCGATAAAAAATACCCTGAAAATCACCGCAGTCAAAAAGATGATGAATTGCAAATACAGGGGGGTGATTTGCAAAAATTAACCCAATTTATTAACCAAATTGCAGAAACCAACCCACAAACCCCAACCAATGCACCGGTAAAGCAAGAATTTTTGCAATATATTACCCAAATTACCAACCGCTTAATATTGGCCGATATGGGCAAAAGCCACGAATTTAATATGACCCTGACCATTAACCAAGGCCTGTTGGCCGGCAGTGAATGCCAATTTACCCATTTGCCCAATTCACCGGTGATTGGGGTTGCCATTAGCAATATGAACCCACAAAATATGCAATATTTATTGGCCAATATGGACGAATTAAAACAACAATTGAAAAAGGCCAATGGCTATGATTTTGTGGTTAAGTTTCAAAAGGAAAGAAAAACCGCTTAATTGGGGTTAAGGGGCGACCAAGCCGGGTCCGACCCATCACGCGGGGTGATGACCCGGCGCAAATTATTGCCGGTAATGTCTATGGTATAGATATAAACATCGGTTTTATTTTTTTCGGCCTGCCGGAAAAAGGCAATAACCCGCCCATTGGGTGACCAGCTTGGCCCCTCATCAAGGTAAGATTGAGACAATAATCGCTCGCCCGAACCATCGGGCTTGACCACCCCAATATAAAATGTATTGCCCTGTTGCTTGGAAAAGGCAATATAATCACCGCGTGGCGACCAAACCGGTGCCGAATAACGGCCATTACCATATGATATGCGTTTGACATTACTACCATCGGCATTCATAACATATAATTGTGGGGTGCCCCCGCGGTCAGAATTAAAAACAATTTGCGACCCATCGGGCGAAAAACTGGGCGAGGTATCTATCGCTGGTTCATTGGTCAGGCGGTTGACCTTGCGGCTGGCAATATTCAGGGTAAAAACATCGCTATTGCCATTTTCCTCATATGAAAAAATCAAATTTTTGCCATCGGGCGAAAAACGCGGGGCAAAGGACATGCCAGAAAATGAACCCAAACGGACATTATGGCCATTTTGCAAATCCAATAAATAAATTTGTGGTTTACCATCAATATAGGATAAATAGGTAATTTGTTGCAAGGAGGGTGAAAAACGCGGGGTTAAAACCAAAAAACTGCCATCGGATAAATAATTATGGTTAAACCCGTCCTGGTCCATAATCGCTAATCGTTTTGTCCGTTTATCCTTGGGGCCCGATTCGGCAATATAAACAATGCGTGAATCAAAATATTTGCCCTCGCCAGTTAGCCGTTCATAAATATCATCGGCCAATTTATGGGCTATCCTGCGCCAATTGGGTTTTATGGTATTATATTGTTGGGCAATGACATATTTCTGCCCCAAAATATCCCATAATTTTATTTTGATGGTCAGGGTATTATCCTTAATACTCGCATTTCCCAATATCAAAAATTGGGCCTTTATCAACCGCCAATCGGCATATTTGGGTTCGGTATCTATATCCCCGTCCTCGGTAATATAGGCGGCGCGGTCAATCAGCCGAAACAGCCCCGATGAAACCAAATCAGTCGCCATCACTTGGGCAATATCGTTCCCTAGGGCCTTTTCCTCGGGGCTTGCCCCGCCCAAATTGGGCACGGCAATTGCTATGGGTTCAACCACCCCTTGGTTGATATCTATCTTGGTTTGCGCATATAATATATTGCCAGCCAGCACCCATACAAGCCCAGCAAACGCCAATAACCATTGAAATTTTTTATTTATCATAACATAATTATAACCCAATTCGCCCAAAATGCAATTATTTTTTAAACCACTTAACATATATATTGTGTCAAAAAACCCCCATCTGTTTTAATTGGTTATGCAAAATATCATCGGGGTTATGAAGGTCGGGGGGTGATTGGTCGGGGGGCAAATAACGCCAACCCTGAAAAGCCCGCCATGGGGTGGGTATAACCAATTGATAATCCGCTTGTAATAATATTTGGCAATAGCGGGTTTCGCCAATATAATGTGTATCAAAACCCAATATTTTTTGGCGCAATAATACCTGACCGCGTATAACCCAATATAATGAACCATTGGCGATAATTTCGGCATATTTTTTGGGGAAATTGCGGGTTTGGTGGTATATTTTTCCCTCCCCTTGCAACATCATGCTTTGATATTCGGGTATTTCCTGCCATTTATCAACTCCCACGCATAATTTAATCAGGTGCATTTTGCATTTTTTCCTTAAAAACCCAAAATTCCTTGACATAATTTTCGGCCGGTATGGCGAATGCCTCCATTATTTGTTTGTTGCCCATCAGGGCGGTATTAATACCAACCAAAAACCAAACATTTTTGCGCATTTCAAAAATGGGGCCCCCACTATCGCCCGGCACAATCAAGCAATTGGTGCGGGCCAATTTGCCATATTTGGTATTTTCCAATTCTTGCAGGGTGCAACCATCATCGGCAAATAATTTATCATGTTTATCGGGCCCATAACCGGCCTGAATAATTTTGGCCTGTATTTCTGGGCTTTTTTGGGCCACGCGCGGATATTCAGATTCAATGGGCACCGGATTGTCCAAATAAATAAAGGCATAATCCTTGGCAATGGCCGGAAAACCAAAATCAAGAAATTCCTGTGATGCCAACATATATTTGCCTATTGCCTTATCCTCAAATTGTCCATTGCGTTCCAATTGAAATGTTATATTTTCGGGCCTGACAAATTCTTTATCCTTTATCACACAATGGCTGGCGGTAATAATCAGGTGCGAATCAACCAAAGTGGCGGTGCACACCCCGCCGGGTATTATTAAACGGCCAACCGCATTATATGGCGTTTTGCTGGTATCGGCCGGTTCGCGCTTGACCTCCTTGGAACGAATCAACAAATTGCTAAGCATCAAATTGCGGGTTTGCGGAATCAGGCCAATAATGGCAATAATCACCACCAACCAAATTATAATTGTATATTTAATGCGCATGGTCGTTGATTCCTTTTATATATGCCGAACAAGATTGGACAAGGGCCGGTATATTATACCCGCCCTCTAACATGGAAATAATGGGTATGTTTAAACTGCTGGCCAATTGGCCCCCCAATTGGCCCCATTGATAATAATCGCTTTCTTTTAACTTGCAACCGGCCAAAGGGTCAGCGCGGTGGGCATCAAACCCGGCCGATACCATTAATAATTGCGGTTTATATTGGCGAATCTCGTCAAATGCCCCCTGCCATTTTTGCATAAACAAACGGCCGTCACACCCGCCCGGCAGGGGCATATTATGAATCGTGCCATGCTCGCCCACCTCCTGCGGGTAGCCGGTGCCCGGGTATAATGGCATCTGGTGGCTGGAATAAAATTGAATCTGCGGGTGTTTTTTCACGCAATCTTGCGTGCCATTACCATGGTGCACATCAAAATCGCAAATAACCACCCGTTCCAACCCCTGTTTTACGGCGTAAATGGCGGCTATGGCAATGTTAGAAAATAAACAAAAACCCATCGCCCGCCAACTCTCGCTATGGTGGCCGGGCGGGCGGGTCAGGCAAAATTGATGACGATATGAAGTATAATTATCGACCGCTGTTAGCCCAGCCCCTACCGCATATAATGCCGCATTTAGGCTAAATGGATTCAGGGTTGTGTCGCTATCAATGTTATAATATCCGTCCTGCGGGGTATTGTGAAAGATTTCGTCAATCATTTTTGGCTCGTGCGCCAATAATAAATCGCCCCGTTCGGCCAGCCGTGGGGGGTAAAATGGCGCATTCAGGCCCTGACAATATTCCAATAATGCGCTAACCCGCTCTGGTGATTCGGGGTGGTTGGCCCCCATTTCATGGCGGGCAAAGTCAGGGTGGTAATAAAAACAAAGCGGTTGCATATAGATATAATAGTAAGATGAAGTGCAAAAAGCAATTTTTTTGTTTGGGTTTGTATGGAATAGCTGATGATTTCACAAGAAAATTATGTTGCAATTGCACAATATCTGGTTTAATAAGATTTTATGACACAAACAGCATTAGTAAGAGTAATGTGCCAGGCGGCCGAGAAGGCCGGCAGGTCATTAATACGCGATTTTCGCGAGGTTGAAAATTTGCAAATTTCCATTAAGGGCCCGGGTGATTTTGTTTCGCGTGCTGATAAACGGGCCGAAGAAATTGTGATAGAGGAATTATTAAAGGCCCGCCCCGATTGGGATATTTTGGCCGAGGAACAAGGCGGCAAGGGCGAGCGTTCCGAACATCGTTTTATTATAGACCCGTTGGACGGCACCAGCAATTATTTGCATGGTATACCGCATTTTGCGGTTTCGATAGCGGCCGAAGTTGATTTTTCGTTAAAGGCCGGAGTGATTTATAACCCATTTAATGGGGAATTATTTTATGCCGAAAAGGGGGCCGGGGCCTATATGTTAAGCCAAGGTTTAAACCGCAAATTGCGTGTTTCGGCCCGCCAAGATTTATTGCAATGTTTGGTCGGGGCCTTTGTTCCTTTTGCCAACCGCAAGGAGGACGGGTTTAAAAGATTTCTGGCCCAGATGGAACGGGTGATGGGGCGCACCGCCGGAGTGCGTAGAATGGGGGCATCCAGCCTTGATTTGGCTTATTTGGCCTGTGGGCGGTTAGATGGATTTTGGGAATTGGGTTTAAAACCGTGGGACGTAGCCGCCGGAATAATGATAGCGCGTGAGGCCGGGGCATTGGTTACCCACCTTGACGGGTCAAAAATTACGTTTGAAACCCTGAACAGCCTTGAATTGGTGGCGGGTAATCCCCATATTCATGCAGATTTATTAAAAATCATTAACGGATAATTTGATTTTTTGTATGCGTTTTGGTAAAGGAAATAACATGAGTATTATATCAGAAATTGATAGTATTATCGCCCGCGACCCGGCCGCCCGTTCGCGTTGGGAGGTATTTTTTTTATACCCATCGTTTCATGCGGTTATAGCATACCGATTTGCCAATTGCCTGTGGCGTAATGGTTGGCGTTTTTTACCGCGTTTATTATCGCAATGGATGCGCATGACCACCGGTATAGAAATTCACCCCGGGGCCACCATTGGCAAAAATTTATTCATTGACCATGGTATGGGGGTGGTAATTGGCGAAACGGCCGAAATTGGCGATAATTGCACATTATATCAGGATGTAACGTTGGGGGGCACCTCGCCATCAGTAAACAGCAATGCCCAACGCAATATGAAACGGCACCCAACATTAAAAAATGATATTATTGTTGGTTCGGGGGCGCAAATTTTGGGCCCAATTACCGTGCATAATGGGGCACGCATTGGCGGTAATGCCGTGGTGGTTAAGGATGTGCCCGAAAATTCCACCGTGGTGGGTATTCCCGGGCGGGTGGTGGAAAAATTGGCACAGACCAAGGAACAATCCCCCTGTTTTCAGGCTTACGGCCTATCCACCGATGAATTTATGGACCCACAGGCCGAGATTATCAACCAATTATGTTTGGAGGTAACCGCCCTAAAAACCCGCATAAAAGAATTAGAAAATGGCCAAAAATAAGCCACCCATTGTTATTACTATGGGCGACCCGTGCGGTATTGGCGGTGAAATTACCTTAAAATCGTGGCATTATTTACAGGCCAGGCCCGGCCGGAAAACCCCGTTGCTGGTGTTAGATGACCCACAAAGATTGCAAAAATTATCGTCTTTATTGGGGTTTACCACCCCGTTTAAAATTATTCATTCGCCCGATGAAGCACAAGCAGAATTTTTCAATATTCTCCCATTAAGCCGGCCGGTGCCATTGGCATTGGGGCAACCCAGCCCCGATAATGCCCCAATGATAATTGAGGCGATTGACCGCGCGGTGCAATATTGCCTGAATGGCCGGGCGCGGGCGATGGTAACCAACCCGATAGCCAAGAATATATTAATGTCGGCCGGATTTGCCTTTGCCGGCCATACCGAATATTTGGCTGAATTAACCGGTGATACCCAGCCGATGATGTTGTTGATTAACCCGAAAATGGCGGTTCTGCCCCTGACCATTCATATATCGCTGAATCAGGTTGCCGGGCGAATAAGTAAAGAATTATTAATCAGCCAAATCAGCCATTTGCATGGTGAATTGCAAAAAAAATACCCGCATTTGGCGCAAAAACCTTTATGTTTATTGGGGCTTAACCCCCATGCTGGTGAATCGGGCAAATTGGGGTCAGAGGAATTGCAGGAAATGATACCGGCAGTCCAACATTTACGCCAGATGCATATAGATATTAGCGACCCAACCCCGGCCGATACCGCATTCTCGCCCGAAAATTTACGCAAATATGGGGTTTTTATTGGTTGTTACCACGACCAAGTATTAACCCCAATAAAAATGTTGGATATGCACCGCACGGTGAATGTAACTTTGGGCCTAAAAATTATACGCACCAGCCCCGACCATGGCACTGCCTTTGGCATTGCCCCACATTTTACCGCCAACCCCAGCAGTATGCTGGCCGCCATAAAAATGGCCGAAAAATCAGTTAATAAATAAGGCACAAAATTATTGTTCGCGCCGGGCCAGACGTGGGGTTACCCCAAATAAATCGCGATAGCATTTAGAAAAATGCGAGGCCGAGGAAAAACCCGAGGCAAAAGCAATTTCAGTAATGGGCATGGTGGTCTGGTTGAGCAAATTTCGGGCCCGTTCCAAACGCACTTTCAGGTAATAGCGGGCCGGTGAGGTTTGCAAATAACGTCTAAACAGCCGTTCCAATTGCCGGCGCGACAGGCCCACGCGTGATGAAATATCCTCGCGGTCAATAATTTCCTCGGTATGTTGTTCCATAAATTCAATCGCCTGCACCAATTTGGGGTTTGAAATACCCAAACGCGCATTAATCGGCAGACGTTGGTTATCATGCCCATCACGAATGCGGTCATGCATACATTGGTCGGCCACCTTGCTGGCCAGTTCGTGGCCAAAACGGACATTAATATCGTGCAATACCATATCAATGGCCGCCACCCCACCGGCACAGGTAAAGCGGTCGCGGTCAGATTCAAATAATTCGGCCCGCAAATCCACCTCGGGGAATTCCTCGTGAAATGATTCAATATTGGCCCAATGGACGGTACAGCGGTAATTTTTTAATAACCCGGCCTTGGCCAAAATTAACGCACCGGTGCAAATTGCCCCAATATAACAACCCTCACGCGCCCAACGGCGCAACCAACCATAAACCATATTATCGTTATAATTATGGGCATTAATGCCCGAACATACCACCAAATTATGTTTTTTATTGATGGTGCTTATATCGCCCTGTGCCGGCATTTCAATACCATTAGAGGCACAAACCGATTTTCCATCCTTGGAAATAATCCGCCATTCAAAAATTTTCTTGGCACTCAACCAATTGGCCAAACGCATTGCCTCTATCATTGATGAAAAGGCAATCATTGAAAAATCCTGCACCAAAAAGAAGCTGACATGGATAATATTATCGTCAGGCGATTGATAAAATATGGTTTTATTATTTTTTAGCGTCATAAAATACCTCTAATTTAATATTTTAGACAATCATAATATCAACATTGTCGCATATATGCAACTATTATTTTTTGCCAAAGGGTAGTAATAGCAAATTTACGAAATTACAATGTCGTATTTGTCGCAAACCAATTATCATTTCAGGTTTGGCCCGCACCGAAGCGGCCCGCGTGGCAAAAATGCGGTCCCAGATGGTTAAAAAATTGCCATAATGCGAATCTGTATCTGATTTTTGGTCGTGGTGGTGCAAAAAATGCCATTGTGGGGTAACCAAAACCAACGATATTGCGTCATTGATTCGCTTTGGTATGGCCCAATTGGCATGTTGGAATATCGCCCATACCAGCAAAATGGTCTCGCTGATAATGATTGATTGATAAGAAAGCGAAAAGACATAAATAACCGGCAGGCGAAACAGGGCACTTAATAGGACCTCGCCAGCATGAAAGCGCACCGCAGTTGAAATATCGTAAAATTCATCGCAATGGTGCACGCGGTGGAAACGCCATAAAATCGGTAATTGGTGATTTAAGCGGTGCCACCAATAAATCATAAAATCATAAATGAGTATATCCAAGAAAATGTTGGTAATATCGGCCGGTGGTGGGTTAAATTGGGTCGCAAACAGGGTGAGTGGTATAATAATCAGCGATGATAAAAGCCCGTTTATGCCAAATAGGGCAAAATTTTGTATAATGCGGCCATAATATTGTCGCTTAATGATGGGTTTGGCTTTGAATGGTTGCAAATATTCACCAACCGCCATAATAATAAGTGTGCCATAAATGGCCAAGCTTTTAATAATTAAAATCATGCTAATTCCTTGATAATTAAGCCAATAATATTCACGGCAAAGGGCGATTGAAAGTCAATATAATATAACGGGAATGATAAACCCAAAATATCCATTTTTTGTGGGTCATGTTGGTATGGTTCGGCCCCATGTTGATGTTGAAATATGGCACATAGCGGGACATTGGTAATTGATGCGATGGATATAATACCAAAGGGTTGGCATTCAATTTTACCGGAAAATCCAGCAACCGGGTTGCAGATAATATTATTATCATCTTTGCGTAAAATGGTGCAATCATCGGCCACCAATTTGCATTGATACATGCGGGTCAGCAACAAGGTTAGTTGCGATTTGCCGGTAGAATGTGGCGCCAATAAGATGAAGCCCCGCTTTTTATATGCTATACAATTGCCGTGTAGTTCCATTGTGTTTTTACTGGGTTGGAATAGTTTGATATATACTCAAAATACCCAATATATTTAAAATTAATACCTATTAATTTTAAATATATTGGCTGGATTTTGAGTATTCCGGGCTTTCAATTGCCAATTTCATTTAATAAATTGGATAAAAACATGCCGAAAGGCATGTTTTTCAATTGAAAGGGCGTAGCCATGCACAAGTGGTCATGGTGAAATAGCGGTTGTGCCGTGCTACGATGCGTATTTCACCCCCCTTTTCCTTAAATTGTTTTTTAATGGTAGTATTTTTAAATCCTTTCGGTGATACCAGTATAGTGAAAAATTGCAGATGTAATTTTATACTAGACAGATGGCGCAATACCAAAAATTATTTTGACTTGTTTTATATAATATGTTTGATTTTAGCGTTATCTATTATTACTTAGATAATAATTCCAAAGAAGTTTGTAACATTATTGTTTCTGGGTGGGCTGGGCCGAATAAAGCCTCGGTAATGGTCAGGGCCTGTTGATACATGGCAATTGCCACCTTGTTATTACCCAATTTTGCATTTACATCACCCAAATTCATTAAGGCAATCGACATTTCATGGCTGGATTTGTCAAATAGTGCTTGGGTTATTTGATAGGATTTTTCGTATAATTTTTGGGCCGGCCCATATTGTTGTTGCACCATATACATGCCGGCAATATCGTTCAGAATATTCATATTTTCCAGCGAATTTTCACCATAAATATTGACCGATACTTCGCGTGCCCGCATATAAAGTGGCATGGCCTTGTCATATTCGCCCAAGGAGCTATAAACCGAAGCCATATTCATATAGGAACGGGCGGTAATCGGGCTGTTCTTGCCGTAACGTTGTTCATTCAATTGATAATCCTGAAAGGCAACCCCAAAGGCATTATCATAAATACTGCCCGATTCGTTAATTTCAACCAAATTTTGCAATTCATTTTGAATGAAGGCATTATTGGAATTGGGGACAATTTTGGTTAAATAATATAATTTGGTGTAATATCTCAATGCGCCACTAATATCACCAATTTTTTCCAATGTTTGGCTTAAATAGCCCAATGAGTCAATAGCGTCAATATTATCCGCCCCCATTTTTTTGGCCAATAAGGGATAGGAACGTTGAAAATGGTTTAAGGCATCGCGGTAATTGCCCAAATGATATTCAATATAACCCATATTATTAATGGCAAAAGCCGATTCCACATAGTCATCGCCAATTTTTTGGGTGGCCAATTTATAAGCCATCAGGGCCGAAGCCTGTGCCTTTAAGAAATTGCCATTGGCAATATATTGGTGGAAGTCGTCATTATATTGTTGTATCTCAACCAATGCGCCCTGACGTTTCACCATGGCAACTTGATGTAATGCCAGCCCAACCATTGTGGCAATAGTCAACCATAAAACTGCACGAAACAGGCCGTAATGGTAATTTATATGGGTCTTGGCAAAGGATTTTATTAAGCCCCATGATGCATCAATAGAACCACCCCCAATAGCATTACGAAATGCGTCTTGGGCCATGGTTGCTGAAATTGCGTGCGGGGTCTTTTTAAACATATTTTCCTCTATGCTCAGCAATGCCATAATATTATACAAATTTCAAGAGATTTTATGCAATTAAATAAAATTTTATTTAAATTCCAATATATATAAAATTTTATTTTTATATATATTTTATTAATGGCCGAAAATCATTATGTTTGGGGTGCCATAAACCCCTATCCTGTGCCTGTTGGAATGTAATTTTTATATCACGCAGGGCATTGGGGTTGTTTGCTTGCAAAAAATCATGCACTTCTTTGTCCAATATATATGCCTGAAACATGCTGTCAAATTGTGACGATGTTACACAATTGGTGGTAACCGCAAAACCATATAAATAATCCAAACTGGCGGCTATTTCAAATGCCCCCTTGTAACCATGGCGCATCATGGCCTGTATCCATTTTTTATTGGTGGCCCTCCCATATATAACGCGGGTAATTTCCTCGTTTAATGAACGAATTTTCGGGTCATCAGGGTTACTATGGTCATTCAGGTAATTAATCGGGTTTTGGCCGGTTAAATCGGCAATGGCGCGGTGCAGACCGCCCGAAAATTGGTAATAATCATCACTATCCAAAATATCATGTTCGCGGTTATCTTGGTTTTGCACCACTATATTGGTGCGTTTTAACGAATCAATCAGGCTGTCGGTGGCCTTGATATCCAATCCATCACCATAATAAGCCGTATCGCCCCAGGCCAAAAAACTATCGGTAATTTCTTGGGTTTTTTGCCATTTATTGGCATCAACAACCGCCTGTATCCCGGTGCCATAATTGCCGGCCGGGGCACTAAAAATACTTAAACTGGCCAAAATATCGGCCCGTTCTTCGTTAATGCCCTGTTGAATATATTGGTTATATTTTAGTTTGTATAATTTTCGCGGGCGGTTATCGTAATCAGATTCATCAAGGGCCATGACCATTTTCACGGCTGAATCATATATTTGCATGGTTTGCGCAAAGGCATCGCGAAAAAAGCCCGAAACCCGCAAATGCACCATGATACGCGGGCGGTTGAGCAGGCTTAGCGGGACAATTTTGGCCCCAATTAACCTCCCGGACGCACCCTCCCATTCGGGTTCCACCCCCAACAGGGCAAGGGCTTGGGCGACATCGTCACCACCGGTGCGCATCTGGGCGGTGCCAAAACAACTTAAAAACAGGCTATCGGGCGAATCTCCGGTATCCTGCATGATGCGCAGAACCAAATTTTCGGCCGAAGCCCGTCCCAAACGCCAAGCAGATGGAGTCGGTATGGCCCGCCCATCCAATGAATAAAAATTATGCCCGCTGGGCAAAATATCTACCCGCCCGCGCGATGGGGCCCCCGAACCACCGGCCGGCACATATTGCCCATTCAGGGCCTGTAATAAATATTGTAATTCGCGTTTGGGCGAATCATCAACCCGTGGGGCAATATCATTAATAATTTTATCATAAACGGCCCGGCCATGTTGCCCCAAATTTTTATCATCACCATTAATTATATCAACCGCCCGTTGGTAAATGGTTTGGTAATTTTTGTTGCTATTTTCTATGCCCATATCCTTGGCCAAGGCGTTAATGAAGGAATCATTGCCCCCCTGCCCATCGCCCCGGCGGTATTGGCTTAATTGCACCATGGTTTCCACCCATTGTGCGCGTGGCATGGCCTGGCCATAAATATGTAGGCCCCCGCGAATCGTCATATCCTTAATATTGCATAAATATTCGTCTATTTTGGCTATTTTTTCGCTTATATTATATTTATCCAATTGCAATTCTTGGGTTATTGGGTGGTGTTCCAATGCTTTAATTAACATTTTTTGTATGGTCGGCTTGCGTCGGTTATCCAATTGGCTTGATTGATAATATTCATCAATCAGGCTTTCCACCGCCTGCAATCGGTCATCGCTGGCATCGGCGCGCACCAATGGGGGCATTAAATGGGCCAAAATCACCGCATTGGCCCGTCTTTTGGCTTGGGTTCCCTCGCCGGGGTCGTTAATAATAAATGGGTAAATATGGGGAATCGGGGGCAGGGTGATGCGTGGGAAACAATGGTGCGAACCATAAACCGCCTTGCCCGGCAACCATTCCAAATTGCCATGCTTGCCCAGATGCATGATGGCATTGGCCCCAAAAATTTTATGGATATAATAATAAAATGCCAAATAATAATGGGGCGGGGGCAGGTTGGGGTCATGGACATTATTATTATTTAATTCATATCCGCGTTGGGGTTGCAGGCCAATCAGACAATGGCCATTTTGCCATAACATTAATGAAAATGATTTGTTTTGTGGGTTATAAAATTTATCATTTTCCGGCCGGCCCCATATTTTATGTATATGTTGGCGCGCCCCGGCCGGCAGGGTGCGCCAATATTGATTATAATCGGCAATCGGCAGGCTATGCCTTATAATTCGCCCCGCCTGTTGGTAATGGGTGATGCCCTGTTGCATTTTTTCAATCAATTCATGGCCGGTTAGCTTGGCTTCGGCCAAATGATAGCCATTGTCGTTAAGGTGGCGCAAAATAACCGCCAGGCTGGCCGGAGTGTCCAACCCAACCCCATTGGCAATACGCCCATCGGAAACCGGGTAATTATTCATAATAATCGCCAATTTTTTGCCATTATTGGGGCATTGTTGCAATAATATGGTATTTTTGACCATCTGGGCGCATTGTTCAATATTTTTATGGTATAATTTTTGCGCCGGCAAATAACATTCAAATTGATGGTTGTATTTTTCGGTTTGGTTAAAGGCGACCATATAACCATGCACCACCCCGTCCAATTCGGGTAGGGCGATATTCATGGCAATTTCGCGGGCGGTAATGGCATTGGGGCGGGCAAAATATTGCTTGGGCGGGCAATTGGTGGTATAAATACCATAAATTGGGCATTGGCCAAAAACCCCGCCCCCGCCCAAATTATTGGCAAATGATAGGTTGGTTAAAATACATTGTGGTTGATATTTTTGGGCAATGGCCCGGCATTCGTCCAAAATCATGGTATCCTTGGCATTGGCAATGCCAATAATGATGGGGTTTAACCCCAAATGGCGCAATTGCCTTGCCATCGCGGTTAAGGCGGTGGTCAGGCCGGCCTGTATTTGCGCGCGGTAACTTATTATCAAAACCCGCGGGTTTGGGCTTTTGTCAGGTGGTTGAAACATAACCACCGGGCCATTGCGTTTGATGGGTTGGGGTTTTTTGCTGGCCATCTGGTTGGCCAATGCGCGAAAATTATCTAACCCACCCTCGGCCAAATATGCGTCCCATAATTGCCATTGGCCGGCCGGTATGGTGCTATATGCCATTGCCCGTTTATCGCCCAATTGCCCAGCATGAAAAATGGCCAATGATTTTTGGTTTTTTTTGGCCCAATCGGCAATTTTTAAAATGGCATATTCATGCCGTTCCACCCCGCCCAACAGGCGAATCACCACCAAATTAGCATGAAACAGGGTATTGTCGCAATAATAATCCCACGTCATATTATGGTTAAAATGGTTCAAATCAACCAAACGCAGGCTGGGGTGGCTTTTTTTATGCCCCTTGGCCATCATTAATAAATCAGACGGGGCATGGCTCATAAAAATATGCTCGCCCGGTGTTTGTTGTATTTCCCGTGCCCCCATATCATTGGTTGAATCTTCGCTGGCCAATAAATGCATTATACGCGTGCCCGTTGTATCTCGTCCAAACGATTCATTATATCGGCAATCACCGGTTGCCATTCAAACAGGGCGCGTTGGCGGTATATTTCCACCGAATCATACCACCATGATTTTTTCATGGTATAGGTGCCCCAACGCCAATCGGCCATCCATGGGGCCATTAACAGGGTGGTCTTGCCCATGGCCCCGGCCAAATTGGCAATGGCGGTACAGGTGGTTATCATCACATCCATTTTGTTAATAATGGCGGCGGTTAGGGTGAAATCATCGCTTATATATTTTTTCAAATCCCAAATTTCGCGAATTCCCAATTGTTCTAATTCATCAGAACATGCCTCGGGTTGGAAATTAAATAATTGAATATCCTTGCGGGCGATTAATGGTTTTAAATTGTCAATTGGGCAATGGCGAAAAATTTCAACCGGCTGGTCGGGGTTGCCTCGCCAGACAATGCCAACCTTTAATTTGTCACCCAAATTATATTTTATATCGGCTTCATATTGGCTTTTTATATAACCGGCCGAAGATGGCACCCACCCATCGCGCACCAATGGCAAAAATGCCGGTAAAGATAATAATGACACGGTGTAATCGGTAACCGGTTGGCTTTCCTTGGGGTGGAAAATACCATCAATCCCCTCCATTTGGGCCATTAATTTTAACATTTTGGGTTGGGCATCAAAAAAAACGGCACGCGCCCCGGTTAATTGTTTTACCATGGGCAAAAAACGGCAAAATAATATGGTATCACCATATCCTTGTTCATGGTGGACATACAGGCTTTTGCCGGTTAAATCCTCGCCATGCCAAAATGGGCCGGGCCTTTGCGAACCATATGTTTTGACATGGTTGGAACGAAACCAACGAAATTGATAATCCTTAAACCCCTCAACAAACCGCCCCAAACGCAGGTTAATTTGCGCCCGAAAAAACCGCAATGTTGGTTCGTTGGGGGCCGATTGTAATTGCCGTTCCAAAATCTCCAATGCCTCGTCATTGCGGTCCAATGTTTCCAATAACAGGGCATAATTGGATTCGGCCGAATCATATAATACATTATTTTGTATCATAAATTGATAGACTTGGTATGATTGGTATGGTTTGCCAACCCAACGCAGGGCCGTGGCCTTGGACGAAAGGCACCGCCCGTGCATCGGTTCAATCGCCAAACCCTGTTCGGCACTATCCAACGATTCCTGATATTGCAATAATTTGAAATGGCAATAGGCCTTGGCCCCATAATTTTCGGCCGTGGGTTCCAGCGCAATTAATTTGTTGTAAAATACTATTTGTGCACGAAAATAATCCAACCTTTCCAAAATATAAATATATTGGTGCAATATGGTGGTATCGGTGGGGTAATGGTATATGGCAATACGTAACCATTTACCGGCAAATTGAAAATCGTTAAATTCTAAGGCAATGATTGACATATTTAAAATTAATGCGCTTTGGCATTCGGGTGTGCCAATAATTTTACGAATATGTTGTTCGGCATCATATATGCGCTTCACGCTGACCAAGGCATTGGCATATAAAAAATGATATTTGGGGCCATAACGGGCCAAATTTTTATCGGCCAATAATTCCAATGCCTCCTCATGCATCTGCATATTAACCATAACAATGCATAAATTGATTTTGGCGCGAATATCGCCCGGGTTTTTTAATACTAATTGCCCCAAAATACTATAAGCATGGAAAAAATCCTGCGCATAAATGGCTTGCAGGGCTTCGTCAAACAGGTTTTTTTCTATCTCGGTTATGGTTGGCATGGTATTTTGATAAATTATTGCCACAAAAAATGCAAATTTTATTTTTGGTTTTTATTTTGTGGTCGCAAGAATTCCTTCAAATCAATTGGTTGATAATCCTTTTCTTCAAATTTATATTCGTCGCCATACATCATTGCCGCAAATTTTTTATCGGTTTTTAAATGGTGCATAAATTCTTTATGCTCCGCGGAACGTAATCTCTTGAAGTAGTTTTTTATTAATTCAAACATTAATTTCTCCTTTAAAAAACAATGGTTAATCTACCCATTTGGTAATATTGATTTTCAAATCATACCAGGCGGCTTGGCCGGTTATTGGGTCAATATTCAGTGATTTATCGGGGTTAATGTCATTAATTAAATGGTTTAATAAAAAACCCAATTGCGATTCGCGCACCCCGGGGGGCATATTCCATGCACCCGTTTTTTTGCCAATCGCATTATAGGTCCATACCGTGCTGGGGTTGACATTTTTTACCAATTTGACCCGGGCCTTGACGCGGTGGCGCGAACCAAAGGCGGTTAAACAGGCAAAATCTTCATTTTCTAACCCCAATGCACGCGCTTTATCCTCGTGTATATATAAATAATTGGCCTGTAATATTTGGCGAAGCCACTGGTTATGCCCGCCCCAACTATGATACATAAACATCGGCCGTTGGGTAATGGCGTGAAAGGCAAAATCCTTGGCATCGTTATTGGTTAAGGGTGGATACCAATAGGCCAATGGCTTAAAATATTCGGCATTGCGGTGGCCCTTGTTGGTGAAATATTGGTGGAAATTGCCCAATTCCTCGTTATAAAATTGCGGGATAATCGGTTTCAAATCGCCAACCCAACCCATTTTTTGTGCCAATAACAAATAATCGGCATTGACATTTTTGCGAAATTGCGCGCGTGGCGGTATCGGGTAAAACCAATAGCCCCCATTTTTAATATATTCGTCCAATTGGTTGGGGTTGGGTTCGCCCAGCCCATGTTTTTGGCCGTCCACCCCGCGCCACCCCGACAATGGCCCCAAATTGGGGGCCCGTTCATGGCGCACCATATAATCGGCATAATCTTTATAAAGCGGTTGATTGTCTTTATCTACCATGCCCGGCAAATTCAGACGTGCCCCCAAATCGAGTAACACTGATTGAAAGGGGCGGACATCGCGGTCTAATGGCACAATGGGTTGGCGAATCGCCTCGGCCGCCCCATCGGCCTTGCTAATCGGCCTATCCAGCATGGAAATACAATCATGCCGTTCCAAATAAGTGGTATCGGGCAGGATTAAATCGGCATATTCAACCATTTCTGAATAAAATGCATCACTATATATAATTTTCGGGATTTTATATTCCCCTTGTTCGTCCTTGTCGGTTAAATATTTGATGGTTTCGCTGGTATTCATCGCGCTGTTCCAGGCCATATTGGCCATATACATGAATAATACATCAATTTTATATGGGTCACCGGCCCAGGCATTATGCAGGACAACATGCATTAACCCATGCAGGGCCAATGGGGCCTCATCGGTATAGGCCTTGTCAATGCGTTGCGGTATATTATTATTATCATATAATAAATCCTGTGGGTGGGTGGGGAAACCCAATGGCATACCATTAAGCGGTGTATTTGGGCTGACCATCTTGCCGGCCGGTTTCAAATGCGGGGGGCAGGGTTTGGGGAAGGGCGGTTCATACCTAAAACTGCCCGGGGCATCCACCGCCCCCAATAATAATTGCAAATAATGAATCAAACGGCAGGTGTTAAACCCATTGCTGTGGGCCGAAACCCCGCGCATGGCGTGCATGGCCACCGGGCGGTGCACAAAATGGTCATGTTCCTCGCCAAAGGCATCAACCCATTTTTGCAGGGTTTTATCCTGGTGGTTAAAGGCACAATCGGCCAATTCCTTGGCCAAGTTTTCAATTTTTTCGGCCGGAATATCGGTTATTTTGCTTACCTCCTCGGGGCTATATTGGGGGTCTAAAAATTGTTCGGCCAAATAATAAAATACCGAAACCAAATGCCGTTCCTTGACCCGCAGGCTGGGGCGCACCCCCAACCCGTCATATCGGGTTAATGATTTGCTGTTTTTATCTATCACCATTGGCACACCGCGCCCATCGCGCACAATTTTGCCATTTTGTGGGTTAATCAACCATGATGCATTGGTATAACGGGCAATATAGGCCTCGTCAAATTGGCCGGCCCGCAATAAACAATGAATAAGCGAACTAACCAATGCCCCATCGGTGCCCGGGCGAATCGCCAACCATTCATCGGCAATGGCCGAATATCCGGTGCGCACCGGGTTAACCGACACAAATTTGCCCCGCCCCTTTAAATGGCCCATGCCAATTTTTAAAGGGTTGGAATCATGGTCCTCGGCCACGCCAAACATTAAAAATAATTTGCATCGTTCAAAATCAGGCTCGCCAAATTCCCAAAAACTGCCCCCAATAGTATACAGGCCCCCGGCGGCCATATTAACCGAACAAAAACCCCCATGTGCGGCAAAATTGGGGGTACCAAATTGTTTGGCCCACCAGCCGGTCAGGCTTTGCGATTGGTCACGCCCGGTAAAGAAAGCCAATTTTTTTGGGTCGCTTTTGCGCACCGCCCCCAACCATTCACTGGCTATGTTCAGGGCTTCGTCCCATTCTATTTCCTTAAATTGTTTGGCCCCGCGTTCGCCCACCCGCAACATGGGTTTTTGCAATTTGGCCTGTGATAATTGGGTCATAATCCCCGATGCACCCTTGGCGCATATAACCCCCTTATTCACCGGATGGTCGCGTATACCATCTATATAGATGGGTTTCATTTTATCATCGGTATAAACATTTATTCCGCACCGGCAGGCACACATATAACAGGTTGTTTGCAATTTATTGCGCCATTTTTTGAAAAATGTTGCCTCGGTTCCTTGAAAAAAAGCCATTTTATCCCTTTTTAATTATTTTATAGTCAATATGTAAAATAAATTTATTTTATTGGCTTGTCAATTAATTATAATTCCTTTATATTTCGTCTAAAAGGATAAGTTAAATGTGGAGAAAAATACTATTTTGGCGGGGTGAAAACCAGATGGAACAACAGGCCAAACAGGCAATAGATACGGCCGAGGCAATGAGCCGGGCCAAGGAATTATATATGAATGGGTATTTTACCGATGATTTTGACGGGCGATTCGCATCATTTTGCCTGTTTATGGCAATGGTTTATGCCAAAAATGATGAAAACCTGCAAAAAAACGATTTTTTACAGGCAATTCATAATGAAATTATTCGCAAGTTGGACGATAATTTACGCCTGAATGGCACCAGCGATATGCGGATTGGTAAAAAGGTAAAGGAATGGGCGCAAAAATATTTTGGGCGAATCGCTGTCTATCAACAGGCCTATAAAACCAATGATATAACATTATTGCAAGAGGCAGTCATGCGCAACACCCCCCTAAACCCCACCCAAAGCCAAGAATTATGCACCATATTGTTAGAAAAATGGGACAATATGAAAAATTCTTAAAAAATAAAGCTTGATTTTTGCAATAATTTTGATAAATGAGGGTTAGTTTTGATAAGAGGACTCAACAATGGCCAGCCCATTAGAACAATTTGAAATTATCGCCCTGCACCCAATGCAATTGGCCGGGCACGATATTACATTCACCAATTCCAGCCTGTGGATGGTGATTGCGGCACTCTGTGTTACCTTGTTTATGGCATTGGGTAGCACCGGTAATAATGGGGTGCCCAGCCGTTTGCAATCAATGGCTGAATCTATATATGAATTTATTGCCAATATGGTTGGTGATAATATTGGCGAAGGGGGCAAGAAGTTTTTCCCCTTTGTTTTTACCCTGTTTAATTTTATTTTATTCATCAATTTACTGGGTTTAATACCGGTTCCCGGTGGTTTTACCCCTACCAGCCAAATTATCGTAACCTTTACATTGGCAATGGTGGTATTTGTGTTAATAACATTGGTGGGTATTTATATACACGGATTTCATTTTTTAAGCTATTTTGTACCGGCCGGTGTGCCCAAATTTTTGATAGTGCCGATGTTTTTTATTGAAATAATTTCCTATTTATCGCGCCCACTTTCATTGGCGATTCGGTTATTTGCCAATATGATGGCGGGGCATACAATGTTAGCAATTTTCGCAGGCTTTATTTTCAGCCTGGGGGCGGTGACATTTGGGGTTGGGGGCTTGGTTCCCTTTTCCATTGATGTCATTTTGATAGGGTTTGAAGTATTGGTGGCGTTTTTACAGGCTTACGTGTTTTGCGTATTAACCTGCCTTTATCTTCATGACGCGGTGCATCTGCACTAAAAAATATGGCTTTGGTGGTTAGTTTGTTGGTGTATGGTTAACGAAAATAACGCTATATAACAATAAAAAAAATCATTGGGGTTTTAAGTAAACTTGCTTGTGAAAGGAATAAAAAAATGGAACTAGCAGCAGCAAAAATGATAGGCGCAGGTATTGCGGTTATCGGCTTATTCGGCGTGGGTATTGGTATTGGCCAAATTTTCTCGTCATTAATTAATGCAGTTGGGCGTAACCCAGCATCACGCGACCATGTATTTGGTATATCCATGTTGGGTTTTGCCTTGGTTGAGGCAGTGGCCTTATATGCCCTGTTAATTGCCTTCTTGATTTTATATGGATAAGATGCGCAATAATTTGACCATTACGGCTGGCTTGGCTTTTTGTCCTTCGTTGCTTTTGGCGAACGAAGGGGGGAAGGCCGGCCTGCCCCAGTTGGATACCAGCTGGTATAGTAGCCAAATATTTTGGTTATTGCTGGTATTTGGCCTTTTATATATAGTAGTTGGCAAAATAATAGCCCCCAAGATTGGTGGGGTAATTGAATCGCGTCAGGCCAAAATTGATAATGATTTGGCTCGGGCCGAACAATTAATCAAATTGGCCGGTGATGAGAAGGCCAAGGCCATGCACGAAGCCAGCCATGCCCAGCAACGGGCCAAAGAAGAGGTGGAGGCCGCATTGGCCAAAACCAACCAAGCCATTGCCGAAAAGGACATGGAACATGACCAAAAATTACAGGCAATTTGGCAGGAAAATGCCCAAAAATTACAAAAATTGAGCGATAATTTTGCCAAAGCCCGCGCCGATTCGGCACAGGATTTGGCCGGCCAATTAATGGCCAAGATCACCGCAAATTCAAATAATACCGGCAAGGGGGCTTTCAATGGCTGAACATTTACATGACCCGCATTTTTGGGTATTAATGGCTTTTTTGGTGTTTGTGGGGTTGGTCATTATTTATGCCCGCAAAACCATAACCAATGCCATAGATGCCCGGCGCAACAAAATTGCGGCCGATATTCAACGGGCAAGCGATTTATTGCGTCAAGCCGAAATATTACAGGGCGAGGCACAAAAAACCATGGAAAATGCGCAAAACCAAGCCAAGGATATTTTGGCCAAGGCCAAAAGCGATGCAAAAATATTGGTCAAGGAAGCCGGTGAGCGGGCCGAATTACAGGCCAGTAAAAAAATGCAGGCATTGGAAAGCCGCATAGCCCAAGAGGAACAGCGAATAACAGCCGAGGCCAAGCAGGCTTTGGCGGATTTAGCGGTGCAAATTGCCCGTGAAAATTTGCGCAACCAATTGCAAAACAAATCCGGACAGGCCATTTTTGACCAGTCATTACAATCAATAAGCACCCAAAAAATAGGAGCATAAAATGAAAAGAACATATCAACCCAGCAAATTGGTGCGCAAACGTCGCCATGGTTTTCGCCAACGCATGAAAACCCGCGATGGGCAAAAAATATTAAATCGCCGCCGGGTTATGGGCCGAAAAAAATTATCGGCCTAAAACACCAATGATCGTTAGTTTGAAAAAACGGCGGGAATTTCTGGCTTTACAGGGTAAAAATACCGCTAAGGATTTGGGGGACTTGCAATCCCCCAAAGATTTTTTGATTTCTTATAAATCGCCATTTTTTATTTGCCACGCCCGCCAACGACAAGCGGGGGAATATATAGATTCTAAGAACCGATTGGGTATAGTTGCCAGTAAGCGTATTGGCGGGGCGGTGGTGCGCAACCGGGCCAAACGGCGCATTCGGGCATTATGGGAGGGTCATAACGGGCTTCAAGAGTGCCATTCATTGGATTTTGTGGTCATTGCCTATAACACCCTGCCCAATGGCGAATTTGCCCAATTGCAACATGAATTTAACCGCGCCATCAGTTACATTAACCACAAACATCAAACTTTTTTAGGAAAACATAATGGAAAATAGCAAAAATATTATTATCGCGGTGGTTTTTTCCATCATTATTATGGTTGGTTGGCAATTTTTATTTCCACCGGTCAAACCGCCAATTGTTGCCCAGCAAGACCAAAATCAGGCAGTTAGCCCCAGCAATGGCCCAACCGGTGCTAATAATATCACCATTGCCCCCAGTTTAAACAGCCTAAGCGTAGCCGAGGCCCGCCAAAAATTCCCACGCATAGCCATTGAATCGCCAAATTTGGGTGGTTCCATTAATTTACAAGGTTTGGCGATAGATGAATTATATTTAACCAAATATAACGAAAAATTAAATAACCCAAGCCAAAAGGTGCATGTTTTTGAACCCAAGGGCACATTAAACGCTCAATTTGGTCAATTTGGCTTTTCCGGCATTGATGCCCCGAATAACGAAACCATCTGGCGGGCCGATAAACCCAGCCTGCGGGCCGGTGATTCGGTGCAATTGACCAGCAAAAATGCTAATGGCGTGGAATTTATTGTCACTATTGCGTTGGATAATGATTATATGTTTACCATCACCCAATCGGTGCATAATGGGGGCAAGGAGGCGGTGCAATATGCCCCATATAATTTAATTAGCAAAAATAATTATACCGTTTCGCCTGATGCCGGGGTGGTATTGCACGAAGGCCTGGCCGGGGTGATTAATGATGAATTGATAGAAACCGATTATCAAACGGCCATAGAAAAAAAACGCAGTAATTATGATATTAATTCAGGCGGTTGGTTGGGTTTTACCAACAAATATTTTCAAACAATTATGGCCCCCGACCAAAGCAAAAGCCTGCGCGCCAGTATGAATGGCAGTGGTAATGATAAAAACAGCCATTTTCAGGTGGATTATATTTATGACAACCAAACCATTAACCCGGGCGAAACCAACAGCACCACCAGCTTTTTATTTGCCGGGGCCAAGGAATTGGAATTGATTAAAAAATATCAAGAGGATTTAAAAATAAACAAATTTGAATTAACGGTGGATTTTGGCCGTTTATATATTTTAACCAAACCATTTTATTATATTTTGCATTGGTTATACCAACATTTGGGCAATTTTGGTCTCGCCATTATGGGCCTGACCATTATTGTTAAGATTTTTATGTTACCATTGGCTTGGAAATCGCAGGTTAGCATGTCAAAAATGAAAATCTTGCAACCAAAAATGGAGGAGCTAAAAAAGAAATTTGGCTCTGATAATAGCAAAAAAACCGAATTCCAAACAGCCTTAATGGAATTATACAAGAAAGAAAAAATTAATCCCTTGGCCGGTTGCCTGCCAATGTTGGTGCAAATACCGGTATTTTTTGCCCTGTATAAAACCCTCTATATCACCCTTGAAATGCGCCATGCCCCATTTTATGGCTGGATTCACGATTTATCGGCCCCCGACCCTTTTGGTATTTTAACTCTGTTTGGCCTGATAATGTGGGATGTCCCCCAATGGCTAAGTTTTATAAATTTGGGAATATGGCCGTTAATATTGGGGGTTACTATGTGGGGGCAACAGGCCCTGAACCCGGCCCCAACCGACCCAATTCAGGCAAAGGTATTCCAATGGATGCCCATATTATTTACCTTTATGTTGGCCCCCTTCGCCGCCGGCTTGGTGATTTATTGGGCCTGGAATAATGCTTTATCTATCTTACAACAATGGCTAATCATGCGCCATCTGCAACAGGCAAACCCAACAAAATAAGGATTTAACATGGGAAAATTATCAACTCATATTTTAGACACCGCCACTGGCAAGCCCGCGGCCGGTGTGCGCATATATTGCGAACTCATGCATGGCGACCATTATCATCTGGTGGCCGAGGCCATAACCAACAGCGATGGGCGCACCGATACGCCCCTCCTTTCCGGTGATAATTTTCACAAGGGCCGTTACCGCCTTAGCTTTCTTGTTGGTGAATATTTTGACAAATTGGGCCTGCCATTGCCCGAAGAAAAATTTTTGGATGTCGTACCGATTGAATTTGGCATCAATGACCCCAACCAAAATTACCACGTTCCATTAGTTGTAACCCCATGGTCATACAGCACCTACCGTGGCAGCTGAGCCCCAAGGGGCTTTTCTGTTTGGTTTTGACCCTAAGGGTCTTTGCTGTTTTGGTTTTGACCCGTGGGGTCTATTCAGTTTTTTTGGGCAATAACTATATTTTAAAAAATTATAAAAATTAAGAAAAAAATGCGATAATTTCTTGGGTTAAATGGTCGGCATGGTCGGTTTTGCGGGCTATTCCCCAATCGGTTTGGCTGGTTTGGTTTATGAATATAATATGGTTATTATCGCCCCCCAATATTGTATTATCCAAACCAATATCATTAACCAAAATCCAATCCAAATTTTTGGCGCGGTATTTGGGCAGGGCCTTGGTAACCGCATCAAACGTTTCAGCGGCAAAACCCACCACCAATTTGGGGCGGTTGCTATGGTTGCTGATGGTTTTTATAATATCGGGGTTTTCAACCAAATCCAATGCTGGTATGGCCCCATTGGCCTTTTTTATTTTTTCGCTGGCAATATGGCGTGCCCGCCAATCGGCCACCGCCGCCACGCCAATAAATCCATCGGCCGGCAATTGCCCCTCTATCGTCTCTAACATCTGCAATGCGGTTTCAACATTTATCCGTTTGACCCCCTTGGGTGTCGGGCATTGACAGGGGCCGGCCACCAATATCACCTCGGCCCCCTGTTTGGCCAAGGCATCGGCAATGGCAAAACCCTGCTTGCCCGATGAAAAATTGGAAATATAACGCACTTGGTCAAGCTTCTCGCGGGTGGGGCCGGCACTGACAATAAATTTTTTTCCCATTAATTTGGCCGATTCATGCAAAAAACCCCATAATTCTTGGCGAATAGATGCCGGTTCCTGCATTCGGCCGACCCCAATATCACCGCAGGCCATGGCCCCACTATCCGGTTGCAATATATGCACCCCCCTTTGGCTTAAAATTTCCAAATTATGGTGGTTGGCCGGGTTGTCAAACATGGCCGGGTTCATGGCCGGGGCACAAAATATCGGGGCACGGGTGGCACATATAATGGTGCTGGCCAAATCATCGGCCCGCCCAATGGCCATTTTGGCCAAAAAATCGGCTGTGGCCGGGGCAATTATAATCGCATCGGGCATTTTGGCCAATTGAATATGCCCCATTTCTTGTTCATCGGTCAAATCAAATAATTCGCTATATGTTTTTTCCCCGCTTAGCGCACTGGCCAATAATGGGGTAATAAATTCACCGGCCCCGGCCGTCATAACCACCACCACCCGTGCCCCGTCATTTTTTAACAAACGGATAAGTTCGCACGATTTATAAGCGGCAATGCCCCCACATATTATGACTAAAATAGTTCGGTTATGTAACATAGTATGTATTTACCACGAAAGCCAACCATGCGCAAGAATATTTTTGTCTGCTTTTATTTGTCTATCTGGGCATTTTGCTTGATGATAAAGTTAAGGAAAAGCTAAAAAATCTTAGCAAAAGAAACTTTTGCCCGCACATTGTGCAACAAATCAGACAAAAATCATTGTTCAAAGACTTCGCAATTGATGCGAATTTTTTGCAAATTTTGGCAAATAGACATGGCGGCCGATGCCTTGTTAATACCCACGGCAAACAAATTAAGAATTGGTTTATTATTGGCGGTTGCTTCCTGCACTGCCGGTTCCAACCCCTTGAAATGGCCGGGGTAATTTTGGGTTAATTGGTTCCACGCATTTATGGCCTGATTTTTATTTTGGAACGAAGCCAGTTTCAGGGCGTAATTTTGGCTCTGGCTTTGTAATTGGGCGTATCGGTCCTCGGGGCGGGTTAAGGGGTTTTGTTCCAATTGCCGTTGTTGTTGTTCGCGTTGCAATTGTTGCAATTTTAATTGTTGAATTTGTTCCAAAGTTTCAATTTTTTGCGAACCGCGGGCGGTTTGAATATTAAAATAATCAACCGGTTTGGCACCACGACTGCCGGCCAATTGGTCGGGTTCGGCCGCTGATGATTTATATTGGTAAGTTGAAAGGCGTTCCTGTTCGGTCGGGGCATGTTGTTCATATTGGCGGTATGCTGGGTTTTGCCGTTTGAAATATTCCTCCTTGGATAATTTATCCTGTTCATATTCCAATGGGCGCGAACCAAAATTATTGGGGGGCAGTAATGGATCATTTTGTGTATCGGCCTCAACAAAGCGGTTGGGGCGAATGGCCTTGGTTGGTTGGTTGAAAAACCCATTTAATTTATCGCTCACCTTGGGTTGGGCCAGCACGGTGGTGTCGTTCTCATCGCCGGTTTCGGCAAATTTGCTGGGGGAAATGCGGTTGCCGTAACGTTTGGCCAACAGGGCCTCTGCCTGTTCACGTGGGGTGCCATTTAATGACTTTCCCCCGGGTTGTTGCAATATCAAACCCTGTGGGTCCATGGCTTTGGGCCCCTTGCCCAAACGCACATCATTATATACTGATTCATCAAATGGCTTTAATGCATGAATATCCGAACCTATTCGTTCGCGCACCCCGGGCTGCCCCTCGTAACCCTTGATGGCCGGGTTGAATTTGGGTATATTGTCATTATCCAACACATATGTTTCGGGGTTTATATTGGGGTTAAACTTGGCCACCGAATTATCGTAAGCTGGGTCAGAAAATAATTTTTTCTGGGTATTTTCCTTTACTGCCGGTTGCGGGGGTAATATAACCCCCGGGTTGGTTTTGGATTGGGCCGGTATAGGGGCAATATTGCTTTTAATATTGGTCAACCCGTTGGTTTCATCGGCCTGTAATACAGCAAATTGGTTTACCACCGGTTGCTTGACCTCGGTTTCGACCACGCTATATTTGTTAAAATCGGCTAATTGAAAATCACTATCCTTGGTAACCGGTAAATTTTGGGTGGCCTTGGCCAATTCCATATTGCTAAATTCTAATAATTCGCGGCGTTGCACATTTTTTTTGCTGGCATCCAAAATTTCCATAACCACATAATGGCCAATCGCCGGGGCGTAATAAAACACCATCTGTGATGCCTTTTCCTTAGTATCGGAACCATAATTGCAAATATGGCGGAATACCCAATGCTTGCCTACCTTGGTTTGCATGGCCTGAAATTCGGCATCTATCACGCAATTCCATTGCACGGCATATTGAAATGATGCACCGGTTTCATCGCTATCCACGCTGGTCATAAAACTATATTTGTTATCCTTGACCATGGGGAAAATAATCCCTTGGCGGTTGCTAATAAACCGCCGGCCGGTTCCATTGGCCTTGGAAGTCCATTCCAAAGCCGGTAATAATGGGTTATCATATGTTTTTTGCATCGCCCCGCCATCAGACTTCCATGTAATAATGCCGGCCTTAATATCCACCACCGTCCATACCGAATTGGGGTTTGAAAATTTATAATAATCGCCCACGGCATAACGTGGGGGTTTTTGTGATAATTCGGTTAAAAATTGTTTTTGTATCTGTTCGTCCTTAATCACCATTGGGTTATGCACCGAATCCAGAATTTTTTTGACCACCGAACTGCTATCGCCTGTATCGGCTTGGGCTTTGCCGACCATTGGTAAAGGGTTAATATTTATCGCATTATTGGCATTATTATGCCCCATTTCCTTGGTGTCAACCGGAATTTCCAACATATAACGCGATTCGCGTTGCGGTATTTCATGGGCAATTATTTGGTCGCCATCAACCGGTGGCAGGCCGGCCACATCGCTTTTTTCCTCACTTTGGCTGAATAATTGGCCAATTAAATTGCCCTTGGCTACCTGCTTGCCATCAGAACAAGCAACCAAAGCCAAGCCAAAACATAAATAAAAAGCTTTTTTCATATCTTTAATATTGCAATATTTATGCCTTTTGCTTGCGTTTAGTTAGTTTTATTATGGAATATTTGTAATCATATACTCAAAATACCCAATATAATTAATATTAATAACTATTAATTTTAATTATATTGGCTGGATTTTGAGTATTCCGGGCTTTTTAATGCCGTTTTCATTTATGAAAACGGATAAAAACAAGCATGATTGCTTGTTTTTCATTAAAAAGGGCAAAGCCATGCACAAGTGGTCATGGT
>JACCDX011169042.1_pt1 | contig 92976 bp, 96 predicted proteins | sample 7449681 | NCBI WGS metagenome assembly JACCDX01 (sample SAMN15323450, study PRJNA562643) | freshwater metagenome | isolation source: river surface water | place: USA:Blue River Watershed | collected 2017-08-18 | reverse complement strand
GCATCGGCTTGATAGGCGCCACACATCACCTTCATCAAGGTCGATTTACCCGCACCGTTCTCCCCCAGCAACATATGCACTTCGCCGGCATACAACTGGAACGACACGTCATCTAAAGCCTGCACCCCAGTGAAGTGCTTGCTGATGCCACGCAATTCGAGTAAGGGAGTATCAGTGGGTGTCATGAACTCTTGGTGGAGAAAGAGGATGGATACCAAACAGGTTGGGATGCAGGTCCCTCAGAAACTGAAAAAAACAGCATGGCAGAAATCTGCTGGAGCGGATTTTGCCCACGGATCAAACAATCTGGTGGAGGGTATACCCGATGCTCCATTTGATTTGTTCCACCACGATTAACCGACTGATCGGTTGGTCTAAAAATGGAGCGCAGGTGACTGACAAGTCAGGCAAACAAGGGCGATAGTTCCGGGCCGGGTGCAGGCCTCAAACTGAGCTGTCGCGTATGGGATATCCACTCCGAGGTGATGCCTTGCAAAGCCGCCCATTCCGGCTGGCTCTCCATTCGCCTGCGCCATTCGTCCGCTTCCCGCTGGCTGGGATGCCAGCGCAGAACAGTGACTTCATGCAGGGGGCCGACCAGTGTGTGGAAAACCCCCATCAACCGGTGTTGCATCGCGTGGCGCAAGTCAGGGCCCATGGAGCGCCACGCCTGCCAATAACTGGGCAGCCCGCCTGGACGCAATTGAATAACCTGCATGTCCACCAAGCACTCTGGGGTCAACGGACCGATGGCGGGCGATGCCTGTCCAGGCAGCCAATCGGAGGAAGGGCTCCAGATGGGATTGAGCTCTTGCACCGGTGAGATCGTCAGAAACTTATTCTCCTGGGCGCTCAGTATGGCGCGAACCTGTTTGAAATACGGCAGCAATGCCTGCACCTCATACAGCCCATGCAAGCGACGACGCCAATCCTCGTAGTCATCAAATCGCCACCAATGCACGATCACGTCTTGCGAACCGATGCGGGTAGAAAAGTACCCGACCAGTCGCTCCATGATAGGGCGTACCAGTTCAAATCCACGTTCGTGTTGAAGTGTCCAGAACCGCTCGGCGGGTTCTGAAGCCAAGGTGTACATGCGCTGTTCAAACAACATGGAGCAATACCAGCTTGTCTCTCAAGGGTTCGTCTGCACGACCCGGTTTCTCAGGACCCCAAGCCCCGTCACTTCCAGCTCAACGACGTCGCCTGGTTTCAAAAACTTGCCCAGCTCAAGCCCACACCCGCTTCCAACGGTGCCAGACCCCATGAACTCACCGGCTCGAATTTGCTCGTCGTATGAGGCATGGGCAATGAAGTCTTCAAACTTGAAATGCATGTCGCGGCTGTTGCCTCGCGACCATTCCTCTCCATTGACGCGAGCCACCATGGTCAGGTTGTAGGGGTCTGGAATTTCGTCTGCTGTGACCAGCCAGGGGCCAAGCACGTTCCCGGTGTCAAAGTCCTTCCCCTTGGCAGGACCCAGTTGCCCTTGCATCTCCGCCAGCTGTGCATCACGGGCGCTCATGTCATTGAAAATCAAATAGCCGAAGATGTAGTCTTTGGCCTCTTCACGTTTGACGTTTTTGCCATTGCGGCCCAAGACGATGCCAAACTCAAGTTCGTAGTCCATGATCTTGGCGTACCTTGGCCATTGGACATCGGTATCGGTCCCAATGACACTGAACCGATTGCACTTGTAATAAATGGGTTGCTGGTACCACACCGGGGCGATTTCAACTTTGGCCGGGTCGCGGGTACCGCCGTCTATGCCAAACAGGTGACGATTGGCACGCGCTTGCCGGATGTGCTTTTCAAACGACAGGAAGTCGCGCATTTGGCGGGGCTCTGGCAAGGGCGCACGCAACCGAACCGTATCCAGCGCATGCGTCACGCCGGGGTTGGCAACCATATGCCTTGCACGCTCCAGCGCCGTCGGTCCCGCATCAATCAGTTGAAGCATGCTTTGAAAGGCAGGCGATGCATCCTGAGCCGTGAAGTCCACGACGGTTGTCAAATCATTCAGCAATGCTCCAATGTGCTCTTGGCCTTGAGAGGTGATGAAGGTGATCAGTTTCATGCGGTTCTTTTCATTGAATTTTGATGTTGGCGGATTGAACCAGTTGGATGTAAGTTTCCAACTCTTGGGTCATCTGGTTTTGGAATGCTGCCAAACCGACACCGACAGGCTCGTTGCCGATGCCCAGAATGCGCTCACGAATGTCCTGACGCTGCAGCAGCTTGGTGAACTCCTCATTCAAGCGCGAGGCGACTGAAGCCGGCATTCCCGCAGGGCCCAGAATGCCAATCCAGGTATCACTCAGCACCTTGGGGTAACCCAACTCGGCCATGGTGGGCGCATCCGGCATCAACGGAGACCGTTTTTCAGACATGATGCCCAGCACTCTGACGCGCCCCGCTTTGATAAAGGCCAGAGAGGAGCTGATGGCTGAGACGGATGAAGGCACCTGACCGGCAATCACGGCCTCGATGGATTGGTTGGCTCCCTTGTACGGAATGTGGTTGAGTTTGATGCCGGCATGGTAGGCCAGCAATTCGCCGGCCAGATGCACCGTGGTTCCAGCCCCGGACGTGGCATAAGCCAATCCGCCAGGATCGGCCTTGGCCGCTCGAACGTAGTCCGCCAGCGTTTTCCAGGGCGTGTTGGAATTCACCACCAAGAGATTGGGTGTGGTGGTCAGCAAGGTGATGCCCGTGAAATCCTTGACCGCATGAAACGGGATGTTCGGATTCATCGCATGGTTGATCAAATGGGTGTTGGGCGCCACATACAGCGTGTAGCCGTCGGGAGGCGACTTGGCCACATACTCGGCGCCAATGATTCCCGAAGCGCCGGGTTTGTTTTCCACCAGCACGGGTTGCCCCAACGCTTTTTGCAGTTCTGGGGCCAGCATTCGCGCCATCACATCGGACACCCCTCCCGCCGCAAAACCCACCACCAGTTTGATAGGCTTTTGAGGAAAGGCGGTTTGTGCCTGCGACACCGAGGACAGCAAACACAGTGCTGAAAAAATCAAACCTAAACGTCTTCTCATTTATCTCCTCCATCCAGTTGAATTTGTGCCTTTTGAATGACCGCAGACCAGCGGTCTGAATCCTCTTGAATCATTCTCGCGAACGCTTGCGGCCCGGCACCGACCATCTCTGCGTAGTAACTCTGAACCTTCTCAAGGATCGACGGGTGGGTCAAGGCTTTGGCGATGGACTTGTGGATTTTTTCCACCACGGCAGGCGGTGTCCCGGCTGGAGCCACGATGCCATACCAGCTTTGCACGTCATACCCGGGATAGCCGAACTCACTGATCGAGGGGATCTCAGGCGTGAGCGATGAACGGGCACTGGCGGTGCGGGCCAGCACTTTCAATCGACCCGTTTTCACATGCGGACCCGCCGTGGAGTAGCCAGTGATCATCAAATCCACCTGCTTGCCTATCACATCCGTCAACGCCGCCTGTGCCCCCTTGTAGGGAACGTGCAGGATATCCACCCCACTGGCCTGCTTGAGTTGCTCCAACGCCAGATGACCCGCACTGCCCTCGCCCCATGAAGACATTTTGAGTTTGCCCGGTTGCGACTTGGCCAACTCGATCAACTGCGGAAAATGGTTGACTGGCAGATCCTGACGCACCACCACCACAAAGGACTGTTTCGCCATGAGGGTAATGGGGGCAAAGTCTTTGAGCGAGTAAGACAGCTTTTTATACAGGTGAGGCGCCAGGATGAGGGTGTCTGGCAAGGCCACCAACAGGGTATGGCCATCCGGGGCGGACTTCGCGACGAATTCCGTGGCGATGCGTCCGCCCGCACCGGGGCGATTGTCCAGAATAACGCTCTGTCCCCACTCCTCGCGCAAGAGCTCGGCCACCATGCGGGGCAGCGTATCCGTGATGGCTCCTGGCGGATAAGGGACCACGATTCGAACGGGCCCCGAAGGGTAGCTTGTCTGCGCCGCGCATGACAGCCAACACAGCAGGGTCAGCCAACCTGTGAACCATTTTTTCATAGTGCCTCCTCCAACTTGCGATGCTGAGCCCGCAGGGCTTGCGTGGTCTGAGCGTCCAGGATGCCATGGCTGTCCACCACCACACCATAGGAATCACGTGCAGCTTCAGCCGAGATGTATCCCATCGCCAGATCTTCGAGAACCCTGTCAATCTCGCGTTCGAACGGGTGGCCATACCCCCCTCCTCCAGCGGTTTTCACTTGCACCCGGTCTCCAGGAAACAACGGATGATCCCCTTTGAGCACACGTTCCTCACGTCCATCCGCACGATAAATCACGACATCCGACGGTTGCCCGGGCATGCCTCCCTGCACCCCCCAAGGTAAGCAACGGGTTCGATCGATCTTAAGATTGATTCGACAAGGCGATAACACCTTGTAGGTTTTGATGACCCCGATACCGCCTCGATGGCGTCCCGGCCCCCCGGAGTCGGGTCGCAACGCGTAAGACTCGAAACTGTAGGGGCAGGTGGTTTCCTGCATCTCGATGGGCACGTTGGATGTGTCGCCATGCAAATTTGAACGTGAAGGCCCATAACCATCCTCGTTCGCTGTGGCGCCCCAGCCACCACATATCGTGTCCAGGTTGTAGAACGGCCGTCCGGTGAGGGGGTGCTTGCCGTGGAACGCATGCACGCCGTAGGTGCCGTGATGCGCAGCGGCCACCCGATCGGGGAAGACATCGGCCATTGCGCGCATGACGGTATCCACCACTGTCGGAATCATGTTTCCCGACGAGCCCAAAGCCGATTCAGGGCCAGCGGAGATGAATGTTCCCTCGGGAATGACGATGTCCAGTGCTTTGAAGTCCCCTTCATTCACCGGTTGATCAGAGGAGAACAGATACTTGACCGCAACGCGTGCCGCGGCGACGGCGCCGCCGTTGCGCCCAGCATTCAAAGGGCCTGGGCGTTGGGGAGACACTTCAGAGAAATCCACCGTCAAGCGTTCACCCTTTTTGATGACGGTGACCTCCACGGGAACAGTGCTTTCAAGATCAATGCCATCGTTGTCCAGAAAGGCACTGGCTTTGTATGTGCCATCGGGCGCTGAGCGCAAGATGGCCCTCATGGATTGATCAGATTGCTCCCACATGGCATGAACAGCGGCGTGAAAGCTGTGAACGCCGTATTTGCGCGCGATGTCCTGGACCATGCCCTTACCCATGAGGCAACCGCCCAGCTGCGCTTCAATATCGCCCATCAACATCTCGGGGAACCGGGTGTTGTAGCGAATCACGCGAAACATATCCTCTTGGCGAACCCCGCGATCAAAAAGCTTGACGGTTCGAAGCTGCAGCCCTTCCTGGTAAATCTCGGTTGCCGTCGTGGAGCTGCAGGAACCGATCATCATGCCGCCAATATCGATCCAATGCATCAGCACGCAAAAGAAGGCGATCAACTCACCGTTCTCGATCACCGGCGTATACATCACCACGTTGTTCAGATGTTGCCCCAACGTGCCGGCGTGGTTGGAGATGACGATATCACCATCATGCAATCCGTCAGGTCCGTAGATCTCCAAGCCATCACGAACCGCCGTGCCCAAGGCGTTGGCGACAAAAATGGCCAAGCTGCCTCGCGATTGAGAAATGGAATGGCCCTTGGCATCCACAATGCCGACCGAGTAATCCTTGTATTCGCTGATGAAAGCGCTGAAAGCCGTTCGGGTGATGTTTTTATCGATCTGGTTCGGGATGGAGACCAGATCCTGACGAATCACCTCCAGGGTGATGGGGTCGATGGTGTTCACAGAAATTCCAGCATCAGTCATGACCACACTCCACCGTGATTTCTCCCAAATGTCCGACCCGGGCGCGATCACCCGGCATCAGCACCGACGTCGAACTGAACTCCTCAATGATGGCCGGCCCCTGGAGTTCAAACCCCGTGGGCAATTGATCACGTTGCCACACAGGCACATTCAATCGGCCATGGGGCATGGGGTAGTACACCGAACGATGCCCCGTCGGCTGCGGTGAACCAACAGTGGCACTTTGAGCAAATTGCAGCAAATCCGGCTTGGGGATGTCAGCTGTCGCACCCAGTCTCAAGGCCAACACCTCGACCTCGCAGTCGGGGTTGGCATGGCCAAACCTTTTCTTGTAGCTGGTTTCAAATTGCAGAAGCAATGCCTGCGCGCCCATGGCTTTGGCATAAGGAATGCGAACCGTGTGTGTTTGCCCCAGGTACCGCGCCTCCAGGGCATGTTCAAACACCACGGGCTGATCACCCAAATCACGTTGCAAGGCTTGGGCCGCCTCGTCCTCCAACACATTAAAGACCGCATCCAAGGGTGGTAACGACTTTTCATCCACCGTGGTCAGCCATGTCCTGGCCAAGTCCAGTCGTGCACCAGCGACCAACATGCCCAAGGTGGAAAAGTTACCCGGATGCGGGGGAATCACCACCTCACGAATACCCAGCGCTCTGGCCAGGACAGAACCAAACAAGGGGCCGCCTCCGCCGAAGACAAACAATTTGAAGTCTCTGGCATCGATGCCTCTTTCGATGGTGATCTCTTTAATCGCCCCCGACATCGTGACGGCCGCGATGTCCAAAACCCCTTGTGCCGCCTGTTCCGCGGCCATCTCGCCTTCGTAGCCCAAGGGCTGAGCGATATGCTGCAGCAGCGCCTGACGCGCCTTGTCCACATTGAGGCTGAGTTTTCCACGCATGAAACTGTTTGAGCCAATGCGCCCCAACACCACATTGGCATCTGTGACCGTGGGCTCGGTGCCACCGCGACCAAAGGCCACCGGGCCTGGCTCGGATCCAGCGCTTTTGGGTCCCACACTGATTCGACCAAACTCATCGACCGCGGCGATAGAACCACCGCCTGCCCCCACTTCCACAATGTCCAGGACCGGGGTTTTCAGTGGGAACCCTCTTTCATAGCCGCCCACGTAATAAATCGGATGGACGTCAAACAGCCCATCTTGCACCAAGGCACATTTCGCCGTGGTGCCGCCCATGTCAAATGCAATCAAACGATCAAGACCCAATAATCGCGCATACGCTGCTGCACCGATGCAGCCCCCAATAGGGCCAGACTCGACCAGCGCAACGGGCTGTTCAATGCTTCGCTCAACAGACAAAACCCCACCGTTCGAGCCCATCATGTAGAAGCTGCCCTGAAAGCCGCTGTCGCGCAAGCGGCTGTCAAACGAGCGCATGTAGGACTCCATTCGAGCGCCCACATAAGCATTGGCAGCGACGGTGGATGCTCTCTCATACTCGTACCATTCGCGCGTGAGGGTGGTGGCGCTGGTGATGAAAACCCCCGGCAAGAGGTCACGCAGTATTTGCTGAGCCTGGTTTTCATGTGCCGGGTTGGCAAACGCATTCAGGAATGAGATAGCGACGGCCTCCACTTCCTGATGGCGCAATTCAACCGCCAGGGTTCGCAGCGCCGCTTCGTCCAAGGGTTCAATGATGTCCCCTTTGGCGCTGATGCGCTCTGCCACCTCATAACGCAGCGCGCGTGGGATCAAAGGGGGAGACCGGCGGTAATCCACCTTGAACGGAACGGGGCGATTTCCTCGGGCGATTTCAAGAAGGTCCCGAAAGCCTTGTGTCGCCACCAAGGCTGTCTTGCCTCCGGAACGCTGCAGAAACGTGTTGATCACATGGGTGGTTCCATGTTTAAACAACAATGAGTCGGCCAGATCGACGTCAGTGCCCTGCAAACCTGTCAGGACACCTTCCACCAAATTGGCGTATTGAGTCAGCGTCTTGCTGTATGAAACACTCTTCGTATCTGCATCGTAGACCGCGACATCGGTGAACGTCCCCCCGGTATCGGCGGCAATCATGAAGCGCATAAAAAATCCCGAAGAAAGTTGAAGCTTTGTCATTGCCGAAGACAATGACTTTGCAAAACAACGACCTTGTAGCCGGAATTTTTACCAGACGCAAGAACCCGTATGACTGGTCTTGAAAATAAGTGGGTTGCGTCGACCCATGAAACCTGTCAAGCAAGTCAGCCCCCCTTTTCTCTGCTGGATCGAGCGGCTGCTTGGCGACACGCGTCAGAGCAATATTTCACACTGTCCCAATTCTTGGCCCATGACTTTCGCCATGTCATCGGTTTTTCACACACGCAGCAGAGCTTGAACGGCAAGCTGCTCTTGTTGCCTTTGAATGGGTTTTTCATTCAGGAAGTTTAAGGTCTGGTGGGCATTCAGGTAGGCGTTGGAACTCAAACAGATCTACACTTGCCTAAACACCACTTCCATGAATACTCCCTCTACAAACCCAGGCCTACCGGGCGTTGCGCTGGCACTGAGCTGCCCTGCGGGGCAGCTCGCACTGCGAATGTCGGGTCAGGGCCTACCTTTGTTGCTGATTCACAGCATCAATGCTGCCCCCTCCACGGCGGAAGTTGCCCCCATACACAGACACTACGAACGCAGCCGGTGTGTTTTCTCACTGGACCTGCCGGGCTTTGGCTCTTCCGAACGCAGTGACCGGGTCTACACCCCACGCCTGATGACGGACGCCATCCATGCAGCCGTTCAGGAGATTCAACGTCGCTGCGGACCCCTGCCCATTGACGCCCTGGCCTTGTCTCTGTCCTGCGAGTTTCTGGCTCGTGCGGCCATCGAGCGACCCGGTGACTACCGCAGCCTGTCTCTGGTCAGCCCCACCGGGTTCAATGGGTCAAATTCCAGGCGTGGCCCGCCAGGCAGCACCTTGGCCATGCCTTGGCTGCTGGGCTTTTTGCGTGGTCCCGGTTGGGGACGTGCACTGTTCAAGGGCTTGACTCGTCCGGGGGTGATCCGGTTTTTTCTGCGCAAAACCTGGGGGGCGCATCAGATCGATGAATGGCTCTGGCAACAAGCGGTGCAAACCACCCAGGCAATTGGCGCAGAGCACGCGCCTTTGCATTTCTTATCGGGAGGTCTTTTCAGTCGTGACATCCACACGGTGTACGACCAGCTGCGTTTGCCCGTCTGGATGAGTCATGGTGTGCGCGGAGACTTCACCGACTATCGCCAAAAATCTCGGCTGCAAGCGGCATCCAACTGGCACTTCAGCGTGTTTCCCACCGGGGCTTTGCCTCACTTTGAGGTGCCCGAACTGTTTTTTGCTGAGTACGATCGCTTTCTGACTCAGCTGCACAGTCCAGCGTGATTCTTTATTGGGCGGTCCAGCCACCATCCACACGCAAAGAAGTACCGGTCACCATGGCAGAGGCAGGAGAGGCCAAGTAGAGGGCCGCCGCCGCAATGTCCTGAACTTTTGCCAGCTTACCCATTGGAATTTGAGAGAACAAGAACTTTTGCTTCTCGGGTGTGTCAACCACTTTTTGAACCAGGGGTGTTTCCGTAAAAGTGGGGGCAATGCTGTTGACGCGAATGCCCTGTTGTGCCAGTTCAACGGCCATGGCCTTGGTGAGCCCCTCCACCGCATGCTTGGTCATGCAGTAAACGGTTCGATTTGGAGAGCCAATGTGGCCCATTTGCGAGGTGATGTTGATCACGACACCACCTCGCTCCTTCCTCTGCGGATGTTCCAGCATCTTACGAACCGCCGCCTGTGCCACCACAAAAGTCGCGCGTGTATTGAGGTTGCACAAATGGTCCAGATGCTCGTCGCTGACCTCCAGAAATGGCTCAGGAATATTGGTCCCCGCATTGTTGACCACGATATCCAACTCGTTGAGCCCTGCGATGAGATCTCGAACGGCAGCCGAGTCGGTCACATCACAGACTTCGGCCTGGACTTGACCGCCTCCCGACCGAATCACCCTTGCCACCTCCTCAACGCCTGGTCGGTGCAGGGACAAAAGCACCACACGAGCACCAGCTTCAGCCAGCGCGGCCGCGATGGCGGCGCCAATACCAGCACCGGCCCCGGTGACCAACGCCGTGCGTCCTGTCAGCTTAAAGCTCGGGAAAATCGAAGGAAAAACGACTTCAGTGCTCATTCTTACCACCTTGCTTCATGGGGAATCGGTCAATCCCCAGAATGTACGTCAAGGTGGCTCAGAATATCAGAGCAATGTCAATTCGACGACGATGTTGCCACGTGTGGCATTCGAGTAAGGGCAGACCTGGTGAGCCGCATCAATCAGATCCTGCGCGCTAGCGCGGTCCATGCCCGGCAGGCAGATCGCCAGCCGTGCAGCAATGCCAAAGCCTGCGGGGATGGGGCCAATGTCCACGCTGGCGGCGATAGAAGCATCCGAGGGCACAGCGATTTTCTTCAAGCCAGCACGGCTGGCAACGCTTTTTGTATCGTGGCTTTTTGAGCCGTGGCCTTGCCCACCAGGGCAAATCCGAGCACCGCCCCGTCATCACCGAGGAAGCGCGCATCCACACCATCGTGACTGACCTGGACGCACCAATCACCTTTGGCATCCATGGCGGGTGGCGAGACCACCACGGGGATCGCCGGTGTTTTAACCACCACCGGCATGGCGGGGTAACGCAAGGTCACGTCTTGACCAGCCAGATGCGCAGCCAGCGTTCGGGCCGACTGCATCAGGGGCAAGACAAAGGGCAGCAGTTGGCCCTCCACCTCAGCCGCATCTCCCAGCGCATAGATGTCAGGGTGACTGGTCTTCAACTGCCGATCCACCACAATGCCTCGTGCTGTTTGCAACCCTGCCGCCTGCGCCAGGGCAATGCGAGGTCGCAAACCCACCGCCGACAGCACCAGATCACTTTGCAGGCGATGGCCATGGGTCTACTCGACCTCGACACCTCGTGGCCTGACGTGGACCGCCGTCGCTGTAGTGCCAAAGTGAAAACGAACACCGGCGTTGGACAAAGCCTGTTGAACTTGGCTGCCAGCATCGGCGGGCAATAAGCGACCCAATGGATGTGTGCCAGGATCAATCACGTCGACCTCGTATCCGGCCGTGACCAGATCGTTGGCAAATTCGCAACCGATCAGACCAGCCCCGATGACTGTGACACGACGCGCACCGTCCAGCTGTTGACGCAAGCGCGCATAGTCCTGCAGGTCATTGACCGACAGCACCCGATCCACCGCATCACCTTGAAGGCTCAGTCGCACAGGGTCCGCCCCCAGGGCCAGCACCAGTCGGCTGAAAGTCACCGACCCTTGTGAGCTGTGAACGAGGTGATTGACCGCATCAATCGCTGTCACCTCGGTATGCGCCATCACCGTCACCCCGAATTGCTCCGCCATGGCCGCACTCGTGTTGCTGACCAACTGGGCCGGTGTTTTGCCACTGCTCAGGGCGTTGGACAACATAGGTTTGCTGTAAAAGTCTCCGTTGTCTCGGGTTATCAGGGTGATGGGGCTATGGGCGTCGAGCTTGCGGAACTCACGGACCACCGTCCAGGCCGCCAGACCCGAGCCCACGATCACCAAACTGGGTGCAGGTTGAATCGTGAGATGCTGCACCTGGCTCAGCCGATCTCGACCATTTCAAAGTCTGCCTTGGCCACGCCACAATCCGGGCACTCCCAATCTTCAGGAATGTCCTGGAATCGGGTGCCGGCAGCGATGCCGTCTTCAGGGATGCCTTGGGCTTCGTCATAGATGAAACCGCACACGATGCATTGCCAAACTTTCATGATGTTCTCCGTGAATTAAAACTGTGACTGGGTACTTGAGGTTCAGGCCTGGATAGCGTCCAGTGCTTTTTGGTAGTGGTTGGCGTGGCGCTCTTCCACCTTGGCCAGCGCGGCAAATCTTTTGGCGGCTTTCTCCAGGACTGCCTTGAATTGGTCGGCATGCTCCTTGGATTCGCTGATCTGCTCATCGATTTCGACCACGGCAGCGGCGTTGCCCTCCTCCACGGCGGTCTTGCGAAAGCCTGGGTACATCTCGCTGTACTCGTAGGTTTCGCCTTCAATGGCGATCTGCAGGGCTTTGGCAGGCGTGATCTCAGCAGCCGGGTACAGCAAATCCAGATGACCAAAAGCGTGCATGATTTCCTGGTCTGCGGTTTGCTCAAAGATACGTGCCGTGTCTTCGTCACCGGCAGCGCGGGCCAGTTTGGCGAAGTAGCGATACTTGATGTGAGCCATCGATTCGCCAGCGAAAGCGGCTTCGAGGTTTTGGTAGGTTTTGATCTCGGGACGGGCCATGTTGAAGCTCCTGTGCAGTAGGGTTGGTTGCGATGGGATGAATTCTGAACTTCTGAATTCAATTGGTCCAATGAATAATTACGATTTATTCAATCGAATTTTTTGATATCAAATCTGTGACCCTGCTTATCAAGTCCCCCTCGGGAAGTCCATGAAGCTCAATACCCATGGGCATGGCCATGGATGGGCCAGCCTCAACGCGAGCTGAACAAAAGCAAAACGGATTCACCCACCTCACGCGGCCAAGTCGGCCGGCTGCACAACTCAAACGGGATGGTCGAGATGTCCCGTTTTCACATAAATCAACGCACCCTCGGCTTGCGTAAAAGGAGCGTGCCTGCTGTAGCGCGGGCTTCTGATCCAGGTTCCGGCAGGGTATGAGCCATGCTCGTCATGAAACACACCCTTCAAAACCAGAATCTCCTCTCCGCCCGGATGTACATGGGGTTTGAAAACGGTGTCAGGAGCCCAATGAACCAATGCGGTGCCCACACCGTCAAAATCATGCAGAGGCAACACAGACAGACCAGGAACCAACCCCTGGTACCAGGCGGCAGAGGCGGTATCCACACGAACTGTTGCCGTGTCCTGCGGATGAAACTGTCTGAGCTTCACGAACAAGACGCACCCTTCCTTGGAGTAAGGCGCATGGGCGCTGTCGGGTGGGTTACGCAAATACGTTCCTTCTGGATAGTCCCCATGCTCGTCGGAAAAAGTGCCCTCAAGCACGAAAATTTCCTCACCGCCACCGTGTGTGTGTTGGGTGAATGATGATTCAGGACCGTACTTCACCACTGATGTTGCGCGAGCAACTTCGTCCCCGATGCGATCAAGAAACTTCCTTTCCACTCCGGGAACAGGCGAAGGCACCCAAGCCGCCTCATGGGTGTTGATGGTCACTCTCAATTGGAAGTCAGCATGAATGTTCATCATCCACCGTTGATTGCATTTCGCTGAATCAAGTGTACGCTCATGACGCAGAAACACTGGCAGGAGTAGCCTCAGGGGCGAACGCATCCCACGCAGCAATCGCTTCTGAAGCGTACATCAGGGCTGGCCCACCCCCCATGTAAACACAGATGGTCAGCATTTCCTCCAGCTCTTCACGGGTGCATCCAAGACGGCGCAGTGCCTTGACATGAAAGCCCACACACCCCGAGCAATGCTGAGTAATGCCAATAGCCAGCGCAATGAGTTCCTTGTGCTTGGCCGAGACTGCTCCTTCGGCCATTGCAGCCTTGGCCAATTGACCAAACCCTTGCATGGCATCGGGCTGCGCCTTGCGCAGGACTGCCATGGATTGGCTGATGTTTTGAATCAAGGTTTTATGTTCGAACGTACTCATGATGCGATTCCTCCTGTGGATGATGATTTTTCTCAGTTGAAGGTGGCGGACATCAAGGCCCGGGCAGGTGCCGCCCGCTCGTGGTGACGCGCGATATTGCCGCAGACAAGATCGCACAGCGCGTAGATCGTCTCGTCAGCGATGCGATAGAAAGCACTGGTTCCACGGCTCTCCCGAGACACGATGCCGCGTTGCGCCATCTGAGCCAGATGTCTGGACACGTTGGCAGCGGAGTAGCCAGTGAGTTGCGCGAGCTCCCCCACGTTATGAGGCCGGTCCCGCAACAGATTGAGGATTTTGAGCCGTGTGGGGTCGGAGAGGGCTTGAAAGTAGCTGGCAATGTCATTTAACGCTTGCTCGGGGAGATCTTTCATGCGTGATTCCTATCAAGGTTGAGCGGGATTGACGATGTGCACCATTTCGATTATTATTGCATATGTTTGCAAATACGCAATTAATCAAACTAGGAAATTCATCATGAAATCATGGCAACTCGTTCGACTGATCGCCGGTTTGTTCATCCTGGCCTCTTTGGCCATGGGTGTGCAAGGCAGCCCCGTATTCGTCAGCTCATGGTGGCTGGCGTTCACAGCCTTCGTGGGCGCCAACTTGTTGCAAAGCGCGTTGACCCGCTGGTGTCTGATGGAGAACATCCTGCGCAAGCTTGGCTTCGAGCCCGGCTGCTGATCCAAGCGCAGGCGGCCTCTGAAGTGCCCCGCCACCGGCAGCTCAGGTCGATGTCCCGATCAATCCCTTGCCCGCAAGTGAGAGGAATTGATGGGGGCTCCAACTCAGGTGGTGAGCGGCTGAAGGGTCACACGGGTTTCTCATGTCGCCCACCCTTGCCATCCGTGAACAAATCGCCTACGTGCTGACGCAGCCATTGGTGCCCCGGGTCACGGTGTAGCCGGCTGTGCCAGAACTGATGGATGGCGCTTTCATCCACCTGGATGGGCAGATCTCGCTTGACCAAGTCGTAGGGGCGGAGAATTCGATCAGCAAATCGCTCAGGAACGGTAGCGATCAAATCCGATTGGCTCAGGACATCACCCAACGCAACATAGTGCGGCACCGTTAAACGGATATGGCGGCGTAATTTTTTTTGTTCCAACGCCACATCGACTCGACCATGACCCGTTCCAGAAGCCACGACACGGACATGCTCTGCTTCGGTGAATGTTGACAGGCTCAACTTGTTTTTTCCAGCCAACGGATGCCCCTTACGCATCAGGCATATGTACTTTTGTCTGAAAAGGGCTTGCTGAAAAAATCCGGCCTGCAGCTGAGGTAACAACCCCAAGGCCAAATCAATTCTTCCTGCCGTCATATCCTCTTTCAGAGAGGGATGCGTCACGCTTTCGACCTGCACAGTCACACCAGGTGCTTCTCGTGACAGCCCCTTCATCAGCACCGGCAAAAAGTACATCTCACCGACATCGGTCATGGCAATCTTGAAATTTCGGCAACTGCTTTTGGGCTCAAAGGCTGCACGGACATTGAATGCCTGCTGCAAACCATTCAACGACAAAGCAACCGGCTCGGCCAGTTGCAGGGCATACGGCGTGGGCTCCATGCCTGCTTGAGTCCGCAAAAACAAATCATCTCCCAAGCTCGCCCGCAACCTCCCCAGCGCGCTGCTGACCGCCGGTTGACTCATCCCCAACACCTGCGCGACGGCCGATACTTTCTTATGCATCAAGAGGTGGTGAAAAACCACGAGAAGATTCAGATCCAGCTTTGTGATGTCCATGATTATTTGATTTTCAAATATTTAATATAAATGTAATTCGATTTACTAAATACCACAATCACAGGATGATTCGCGTCAATATTCAGGAGGCCACATGCAGGAGCACCCGATTCAATGGGAACGGACCGATACGAGTCGCATCCCCTTTGCCGTGTATACCCAACCACACAGCCACCAAAAGGAATTGCAACGCTTCTTCTATCAGGGGCACTGGTCTTACGTCGGCTTGGAGGCTGAAATCCCGAATGCAGGCGATTTCAAGCGTACCGTCATTGGTGAGCGTTCGGTCATCATGACGCGCAGCCAGGGGGGGCAAATTCATGTGGTGGAGAATGTCTGCGCGCATCGAGGCATGGCGTTCTGTCGTGAGCGTCATGGCAACAAGAAGGAGCTGGTCTGCCCCTACCACCAATGGAGCTATGCCCTCGATGGCCAGTTGCAAGGCGTTCCCTTTCGCCGAGGTGTGCGTCAAGATGGCAAAGTCAATGGCGGTATGCCGGCCGATTTCGATCCGAAAGACCACGGCCTGACTTCATTGAAGGTGGCTACCCGAGGTGGCGTGGTCTTTGCCTCCTTTGACCACGGGGTAGAGTCCTTGGAAGACTACATGGGGCCAGCCATCCTGCAATATTTTGACCGCCTCTTCAGTGGCCGCAAGTTGACCATTCTGGGCTACAACCGCCAGCGTATCCCGGGCAACTGGAAACTGATGCAGGAAAACATCAAGGACCCCTACCACCCCGGCTTGTTGCACACCTGGTTTGTCACCTTTGGCCTTTGGCGCGCCGACAACAAGTCCGAACTGCGCATGGACTCGCGCCACCGGCACGCCGCCATGATCTCCACCCGTGGCACGGCCGGGCAGGCGACGGGGGACAAGGCCCAAGTGACGCAGGTCAGCAGCTTCAAGGCCAGCATGCAACTCAACGACCCGAGCTTTTTGGACATCGTTCCCGAGGACTGGTGGCGCATGGGCGATCAAGTACCGACTGCAGTGATGATGACCCTCTTTCCCAGCGTGATCTTTCAACAGCAGGTCAACAGCGTTTCCACGCGGCATATCCAGCCCGATGGTCATGGTGCCTTCGACTTCGTTTGGACCCACTTCGGCTTTGAGGATGACACCCCAGAGATGACCGAGCGTCGATTGCGTCAAGCCAATCTCTTTGGTCCGGCCGGTTTTGTCTCTGCCGACGACGGTGAGGTCATCGAATTCTCTCAACAGGCTTTTGAGACGAAACAACAGCACCGTGCCGTTGCTGAGTTGGGTGGGCGTGACGTGGGGGAGACGGATCACATGGTCACGGAAACACTGATCCGAGGCATGTACGAATATTGGCGTAAGGTCATGGAGGACTGATGATGGTGGACATGCAAACCTGGTTTGGCATCCAGCAACTCTATGCCGACTACGCGGCTGCCGTTGACAGCGGCCATTGGGATTTGTGGCCGGAGTTTTTCATCGAGCAATGCGTTTATAAACTGCAGCCGCGTGAAAATCACGAGCGCGGTTTTCCCCTGGCAACCTTGACACTCACCAGCAAGGGCATGCTAAAAGACCGTGTGTATGGCATCACGGAAACCATCTTCCATGACCCGTATTACCAACGTCATGTGGTGGGAGCGCCCATGGTGCGCAAGGTGGAAAACGGCCGTATTCACAGTGAAGCAAACTATGCGGTGTTTCGCACCAAATACGACAAAGAAAGCACGGTATTCAACGTGGGGCGTTACATCGACACCATCGTTCAAACACCCGAAGGACTCAAGTTCGCCGAGCGTCTGTGCGTTTTTGACAGCGAAATGATTCCCAACTCCATCATCTATCCCATCTGATCATGAGCAACTGGACCGACGTGGCCGACGAGGCCGATCTTTTTGAAGGCGCTGGCATTGCCGTCAACCCTGATGGCCATGATATTGCTGTCTTCAAACTCGAAGATGGTGTCTATGCCATTGACAATGTGTGCAGCCACGGAAACGCCAAACTGTGCGACGGATTTGTGGATGGTCATCTGGTGGAGTGCCCGTTCCACCAGGCCTTGTTTGATGTGCGCGATGGCACGCCGACTTGCGGGCCGGCGACTGATCCCGTCAAATCATGGCCCGTCAAAATTGAAAATGGCCGCGTATTTTTGAACTTGGCCTGAAAGACCCACCAGAGTTGTCACTGAGAGGCTTTTGTCTTGATCAGCCATGGCGGACCTTCAGTCCACTTTTGCACCCGACTCCTTCACGATCTTGCCCCACTTGCTCGCTTCTGACTGAATAAAGCCAGAGAACACATCGGGTCCGCTGCCCGCCACCTGCATTCCCAATCCCTGCAATTTTTCTTGCACCTCGGGCATTTGCAGGGCCTTGACTACCTCGGAGTTGACACGCGAGATCACGTCTCGTGGAGTCCCAGCAGGCGCGAAAAGTCCAAACCATTGCAGAGCCTCAAATCCTGCCAATCCAGAAGCAGCCACGGTAGGCAATCGCGGAGCGACAGGAGACGGCTTTGCATCCGTCACAGCCAGTGCATTCAATTTTCCTGATTGCACATGGGGTAGAAAAGCAACTGCAGTACCGAAGGCCACTTGTACTCGCCCGGCGACCAAATCCAATGTCAAGGGTGAATCGCCTTTGTAGGGGATGTGCTGCATATCAATGCCAGCATTCGACTTGAAATACTCCGCCGTCAGATGGGACACGCTGCCATTGCCCGTTGAGCCATACATCCATTGACCAGGTTTGGATTTGGCCAGCGCAATGAACTCTGCCACTGTTTTGGCGGGAACCGTCGGGTGCACCACCATCAGGATGGTGGCCGTACCCAGCAACGTGATAGGCGCAAAGTCTTTCACCGGGTCGTAGTTCAATTTCGGATACAGACTGGGGGCAATGGCATGCGTGCTGCTGGTGCCCATCAATAGGGTGTATCCGTCCGCCATGGACTTTGCAGCCAAGTCCGATCCGGCAGTGCCCCCCCCTCCGGCTCGGTTATCCACCACCACGGGTTGGCCCAGGGACGTGGTCAGTTTCTCGGCCATCAGGCGTGCGACCACATCTGTCGATCCCCCCGCGGGAAACGGAACAACCAGTCGAATGGGCTTGCTGGGCCAAGCTTGAGCGAGCGCGCTGCCGATGGCGGCCGTGCATGCGAACGCACCGATGATCACGCGACGAGTCATGGAAAAGTTCATGAGCGCTCCTTTGACGCAAGCACCATATGGGCCATGCGAATTGCAGTGTTGAGAGAATCCGTCAGGCCCAAGTGACCATGCCCCACCGCCAGCCACAGACCTTCATGTCCATGAGCCGGCCCAATCACCGGAACTGAATCAGGCATGCAGGGGCGATGACCCATCCAGGTATGAGCGGATGCCCCTTTCAGGTCAGGGAAAGTTTCCTGGGCGATTCGACTCAGCACATCCGCCCGACGTTGATCCAGCGGCGCTTTCAAGCCTGCAATTTCAACGGTACCTCCGACGCGAACACCCTCTTCCATGGGCGTCACAAACACCTTGCGATCGGCCAAGATGACTGTGCGTGAAACGACGTCACGTTTTCCCTGAAATTGCAAGTGATAGCCACGTTGGCTTTCCACCGGCAGGTGAACCCCCAAAGGGGACAACAGTTTTCTGGACCAAGCCCCAGCCGCAACGATGACATGATCGCACCGTATTTCTGATCCTTGAGCTTGAAGTTTCCATTCCCCTTCCACAGGGGATATAGACGCGACCGACATTTGAGACAAACGGCCGCCTCTGGAGAGGAACGAATCAGCCATGGCCTGCACATACCGAAATGGGTTGAGTATGGTGGCATGGTCAGGCATGAAGACGCCGACTTGATAGCGTGACGAGACACCTGGCTCCAGGTCTTGGATTTCAGCGCGATTCAATTTCTGAGTGACGAAACCATACTCCTGTCGCATGCGCCAGCCTGTTGCATCCTTGGCCAAAGCCTGTTCATCGGGATACAGATGCAAGTGTCCAGCGCGCAGGAACAGCTCAGGGACACCCAACTCTCGAGTCATCTGCTCATGCGCCTCAATGGCGCCACGATGCAGGGCAAACAGACGCTCGGCCGACTGCTTGACACGTGAAGGACGCGCAGAAGCAATGAATTGCAGCAACCATGGGAGAGCACTGGGCAAATAACGCAGCGGCAGGTACAGCGGACTCTCGTCGTCGAGCAGCATTCCTGGCACCGAGGCCAGCACGCCTGGCAAGGCCAGCGGCGCCACCGACCCCGGACTGATGGCACCAGAGTTGCCAAAACTGCAACCTTGGCCAGGCGCATCACGATCCACCAGCGTGACCTCTGCACCTCGCTTGCGCAGCTCCAAAGCGATGCTGCTGCCCACGATACCGGCACCTATGACGGCAATACGCGGTGAATCAGGACCGGCCATGTCAACGATTCCGAGGACGCTTGTCTGACACCAGGACACCGTCCTTGAAGACCAGTTGGAGTCTGCGCACGTTGTTGATATCCTCCAGTGGGTTACCCCCCACCACGATCAAGTCGGCAATCTTGCCCACTTCAACCGTCCCCAAATCTGCCCCCACACCGCAGATCTCAGCACCACTCTTCGTGGCTGCCACCAGCGCCTGCCAGGGCGTAGCACCATCTCGAACCCATAGACCCAACTCCAACAGGGCCGCGTCTTTCAAGGGGCGAATATCCGACCCGAGTGCCATCTTCACGCCGGCCTTGAGCGCTTTTTGGAAACCGTGCTGATGCACATCTTGTGCTGCATCCGCGCGACAGCACAACGCTTGTGCCAAGTTTCGGTTTTTCACCCAACGCTTTTCCCAATCGTTACTGGCCTGGTTGGGTGTCAGGTGACTGATTGACAGGGTGGGCACATACCAGGTGCCATGTTGCAGAAACAGTTCAATACACTCGTCATCCAGGATGTACCCGTGCTCGATGCTGTGCGCACCCAATCGAATCGCCGCCTTCACGGCCACCGGGTTGGTGGCATGTGCCATGACCTTGAATTCGCGAAGCTTGCAAATATCAAAAGCGGCTTTGAGTTCATCATCCAGTAAAAAAGAGTGCTTGTGCTGGTCCCAATCCGGGCCCATGATGCCGCCCGACAGATTCATTTTGATGTGATCAACACCGTTCTTGATTTGCTCGCGAATCGCCTTGACCCAGCCGTAGGGGCCATCCACCTCCAGCGCATGGCCCGAGGTCAGGAAGTGGCCGCCGGTGGTGGTGAGGAAATGGCCAGATGCGAACAGACGAGGGCCCACATGCTGCCCGGACGCAAAGGCACGCTTCCAGGCGACGTCCATGTAGTGGTGTGCTCCACCACAACGGAATCCGACCATCCCCGAATCGAGCAGCGCAGATTGCAGTCGGCTGCCAAAAAGCGTGATCTGGTCAGCCAGCGGCATGTCGGCCAGCGTATTGAAATAGTCAGGATGAATGTGGACATCCCAGAGCCCCGGCAACAGCCAGGCCCCTTTGAGATCGATCACTTCTGCATCGCCAACAGAAGGCACATGTTTGGCGTGAAATATCTCTTTGATGCGACCTTCTTCAATCAGCAACGCGCAATCAGGTTGGGCGACGGGGTTGACGCAATCGACCAGCGTCGCATGGGTTAGCAATGTTCTCATTCGGCCACGATACTCACCTTGGCGGCGAGGTCCTTCCATTTGTTGACTTCAGATTGAACGAAACGACCCAACTCATCGGGTGTCTGTGGGCTCGCAACAATCCCCTTGTCGCTGAAGGCCTTGACCAATTCTGGCGATTGGAGAGACGCCACCGCCTCGGAGTTGATTCTCTCAATGATGGATCGCGGGGTCTTGGCGGGTGCAAACAGCCCAAACCAAGTGCCACCGCTGAATTGTGGCAAGCCAGCTTCCGTAAAAGTCGGTACCTGAGGGGCAATCGTCAAACGCTGGCGGCCTGATACGGCCAATGCGCGCAGCCGACCCGCCCGAACCTGCTCGAGCACAGCCGGCGGCGCGTCAAAGGTGTATTGAACTTGTCCACCAATCAAGTCAGTGATCGAAGGACCACTGCCTTTGTAGGGGACATGAGTACTCGTCGTCCCCGTGAGTGACTTGAACAATTCCCCCGCCAGGTGATTGGATGTATTGTTACCAAAAGAAGAATAATTGAGCTTGCCAGGCTGTGACTTTGCCAGCGCAATGAACTCTGCCAGTGTGTTGGCAGGGACAGAAGGATTGACCACCAAAAAGAAAGGCACCTGCCCCACCAGCGTGATCGGCATGAGATCCTGCACCGGGTCGTAGGGCATTGACTTCATCGTGATGGGAGCGATGGACACCTCGGGTGAGGCTGCCAACATCAAGGTGTATCCATCGGGCTCCGCCCGCACGACAGAGGCCGTTGCCACGGTACCGCCCGCACCCGCTCGGTTTTCCACCAACACCTGCTGACCCAATCGCCGGCCGAGTTGCTCTGCCAGCAAGCGACCAGCCACGTCGGTGCTGCCACCGGGTGGATAGCCCACCAATATTCTGACCGGACGTGATGGCCAATGAGTGCCTTGAGACAAGGCCATGCCCTGCATCATGGCAGCTGTGCTGCCCATCAGGAAAGTACGACGTTGCATCAAAATCCTCCTGGCTTTCTTGTTGAGGCTGTCTTTATGAGAGGACATACACGATCAACGCAACGCGTTGTCGCCGCTCATATAAACATGAACGGTCTGGAACAGGCCATCTTTCAGGAAAAAGAAATTGGCGTTGTGTTTTTGAAAAATCTGGCCATCAGCATTGCGATTTTCCACATCAAAGCGCGTGGCAATGCGCTGGGGTGACTGCATCACATGTTCAAAACGGCCATGCCAGATGTACTCATAGCGATCGAAAAGTCGCTCGAACATCGTGCGTATCTGGGTGTCTCGCCCACGGTATTCCGTGTCGAAGCTTGAAACGGTGAACAATGCATCTGGCGTGAAGAAGGACAGGACTGTGTTCAGATCCTTTTTATCCACCGCAGAAAAATATCGCTCTACCATTTCGATGAGAGGGAGGCTCATCATTGGGCTCCACTCTTGAGAATGAATTTACGCACGCGCTCGCGCTCTTCCACATCCGTTGCCGCCCATTCCCTTGCATAGTCCTCTGGCCCCAGGTACAGAATCGGATGCTCCATCTGCTCCATGGCCGCCACGAAATCGGGCTCAGCCATGGCCTTGCGAAACCCTTCATGCAGAATTTTGACAACGGAGGCGGGCAAGCCCTTGGGGCCTGCCAGCCCCAGCGGGGTGAGATGCACCACCCCATAGCCCAACTCTTTGACGGTGGGCACATCGGCAAACTTCTTCATGCGTTGTTCGCCCAGCGTGGCCAACAATCGAAGTTTTCCGGCCTGAACGTTGGATTCCCAGCCACCGGGCGTCACCGCAATGAAATCGATCTGCTTGCCCAGCAAAGCCATGGCCGCCTGAGCATCACCGTTGGCAGGGATGTGATTGAAGCGCAGGCCACCGGCAGCCAACGAGATCTCCTCCATGTAGATGTGCCCACCTGAGCCCAAGCCAGCGGACATGTAAGACAGGGCCCCAGGCTGACGTTTGGCCGCCTCTAGAAGATCCTTGAGGGATTTATAAGGCGAGTCAGGATGCACCACGATGCCATATTGCAAGCCGCCGACCTGAATGATGGGGGTGAGGTCTTTGACGGTATCAAAGGAAAATTTGCTTTGATAAGACGCACGTTGCAGCACCGGCACGATGACCGTCACTGTATGTCCGTCCGGAGGTTTGCCCAGCATGTTTGAAATGGCCACTGCACCGCTGCCGCCTGGTTTGTTTTCCACCACCACCGAGTGACGGAAGTGCTTGCCAGCCGCCTGCGCAAGGGCGCGAAAGGATCGATCGGTGGCGCCACCCGGCGTATAGGGAATGACCAAGGTGATGGCTCGGTTCGGGAAGTCTGTGGACTGCGCCTGAACCGGAGCGATCGCCCAAATGCCCAGCAAGAAGGCCCAAAGAAAGACCAGTGACGGGCGCAAGAGTCTCATCGGGTGGCCTCCTTGATGAAGTCGATGATCATGGCATTCCATTCGGCAGGACGCTCCAGGTGCGCATAGTGGCCACCTTGTGCAATCACATGAAGTCGGGAGTTCGCAATCCCCTTGTGCAGAATCTCGGCTGCATCGGTGGGTGTATTGCCACGGGTGATCCCCTTGTCTGCATCCCCGCACACCACCAGGGTGGGACATTGGATGCGTCCCAACTGTGGTGTCCATTGGGTCACGCTCAGTGCGCGAAACATGGCGGCGTAAGAGGCTGGGGGGTTTTCACGCGGATCCAGAAAATTTCGACGGTAAAAGTCAATCAGCTCTGGCTGGTGGTCGAACGATTCTTGGGCAAAGGTGTTTCGAATTTGTTCATCGGCCAGCGGTTCTGTGCCAATGGCATCGACCTTCGCAGCCCTGTCAACAAAGCGTTGGGCACCCTCGGGCCGCAGGCCGCTGGTGGTGCATGACAGCACCAAAGCCTTGACCATCTCAGGATGATCCAAGGTGAACTGCTGGGAAATCCACCCCCCCATCGAGAAGCCCACCAACACGACCTGCTCGAGGCCTAGCGTGCGAAGCAATCCGTACAAGTCGTAGGCGTGCTGCTGGACAGAAAACTTGCCGTCGGGGTTGTTACTGCCGCCAAAGCCACGGACATCGTAGGTATGCACCCGGAAATGCTTGGAGAGTTCTGGGACTTGGTTGATCCAGGTTTTCATGGAACTCAGGCCCAGCCCATGCACCAGTACCACATCCTGCCCGGAACCAGAGACTTCGTAATTGAGGTTGAGCGTTTCTTCGTGTCGAACAGTGATAGGCATTCGGTCCTCTGGATCTTCGGGGACGGAATATCCCCGCTGGTTCATTATTTGAGAGACCCAGGCACGTGTCAATCAGACATTTGACGCCCTAAGAACCCACACCGTCAGGTGTTGCCGGTTTTGCCTTAGACACTTGTGTTTGCGCCATGCCGAGTGCGCGCAACAAAGGCACAATCACGTCGAGTACGGGGGTCTGCACACTGAAAGCACGAGCCAGAACCTGCACCTGGCCCACAATGGCTTCGACCTCAATCCCACGGCCGGCTTCGATGTCCTGCAACATCGAGGGCTTGATGCGCGCCCCCTGGGTGCCGTCCATCGCTGCTCCCAGCAGCGGCACCCGTTTGGCTGCATCCACCTCGGCACCCAACTCATGGCCTTGTGCCGACGCGATCGAAGCGATCTCCTCCACCAGGGAACTGTAGAGGTCCATCATGCCTGGGACGGCGGCCAACTGATCGACCGACACGCGCGTGAGCGCGCACAGTGAGTTCATGGCTGCATTGCGTAACAGCTTGCTCCAGACCACATGGCGAATGCGCTCACTGACTTCGGTCTTGAGTCCGGCCTGACTCAACAGATCAAGAACATCTGACAAGCGAGCGGTTTGTTGGCCATTGGGTTCGCTCAACACCCAACGGTTGTTGGCTGTGTGACGCACCACGCCAGGCTCCACCACGGCGTTGGCAGAATAGGCCACGCAACCGATCACGCGTTGGGGCTTTACCAAACGCCATAATGCGCCATCGGGGTCAAGCAGCGGCAGGCTTTGACCTTCACTGTCGGTGGCACCGTGAGTCCACCACCAGGGTATGCCGTTGTTGACAAAAACCGCACTTCCGCCCCCCTTCAGCAAATGGGCAATGTCTGCCGCTGCGGCTGCTTGCGTGTGGGCTTTGAGTGTGACCAGCACCAGGTCTTGGCTGGGCAAGTCTTGTGCCCGCTCGGTGGCGGCGTGTGGTCGCACGACAAAGTCTTCCGTGGGGGTCAATAAGCGCAGGCCGCGCGCTTTGATGGCCCGTAACTGCTCCCCGCGAGCCACCACGGACACGTCGTGTGTGGTGGTCTGCAAGAGCCGCGCAGCCAGATAGCCACCGATAGCCCCAGCGCCAAAAACACAAACCTTCATAGAGGCTCAGCGAAAGCAGCGTTGCGCGTGACGTGCGTTTGCTTGGGGTTGCAGGTCACTTTGAAGATCACCTGTCCCATCAATCCAGCTTGGCGCCAGAGCTCTTGACCACTTTGGCCCATTGAATCACATCGGCTTGCAGGATTTTGCGGAATTCTTCGGGACTCGTGGTGAACACTTCCGAACCTTGTTCGCGGAAGAAAGTTTGTCCCTCGGGGGTCTGCACGATCTTGACCACGTCCGCATGGATCTTGTCAATGATCGCTTTGGGCGTCCCTGCGGGCGCCAAGAGCCCCCACCAGGGGCTGACATTGAATTGAGGGTAACCCATCTCGGCGATGGTGGGCACATCAGGCATGCTGCTGTTGCGCTTGGCGCTGGAGACACCAATCGCCCGCAGCTTGCCGCCTTTGATGAGTTGCAAAGCCGAAGGAACCGCCGCAAAAGCAGTGTCGACTTGTCCGCCAATCACATCGGTCATGGCCGCCGCGATGGCTTTATAGGGGACGTGCACCGTCTTGATACCGACCTCGACGTTGAGCGACTCTGAGAGCAAATGGTTGATGGAACCGTTGCCCGAGGTGGCGTAAGTCACTTTGCCGGGGTTGGCCTTGGCAGCCGCCAACAGTTCACGGAAGTTTTGCACGGGCGAATTGGCACCCACGACCAAGAAGAAGGCGGTGGTCGCTACTGGGGTGATCGTGGCAAAGTCATTGACCGAGTCAAATGGTATCTTGGGGTAAAGACTGGGGTTGACCGCTTGTGAACCGGCGTAGGTGAAGAGCAACGTGTGACCATCGGCAGGCGACTTGGCCACGAAGTCAGTCCCCAACACACCGGCAGCACCCACGCGGTTTTCGACCACCACTGCTTGGTTCCAGGCGAGACTGAGCTTTTGCGCCAGATGGCGAGCGAACACATCAGTAGCCCCACCAGCCGCCTGCGGGACCACCAGCTTGACCTGCTTGCTGGGGTAAGACTGTGCAACAGCACCCGCGGCGAAAGCAACGAGAGTGGTTGCGAGAAACCATGAGATAAATTTGCGCATGCTTGTGACCGAGCTGACGTTGAATTAGAGGACTTGAATGCTACCCTAGACCTGCAACTTGTTGAGTCACAGGGGTATCGACGGGATCGGACTCAATCGACTTTAACGCCCGATTGCTTGATGACCTCTCCCCACCGTTGAACTTCGCTTCGTATGAATCGAGCAAAGGGTTCAGGCCCCATGCTGACCGCTTCAGCCCCCTGTTCAGACAGTGTGGACTTGACCTCTGAACTGCCAAGAATCGCTTGCAGTTCGGCGTGAAGACGCTGGACGATGGGTGCTGGTGTCCCGGCTGGAGCCACCACACCAAACCAGGGAACCACCTCGAAACCAGGAGATACTGTCTCAGCAAGCGTTGGTACATCAGCCATGGCTTGCACACGAGCAGGGCTGGGTGTGGCAATCGCTTGCAATTTGCCTGCAGCCGCGTGGCGTTTGGCAATTGCCATTTGCAAAAACATCCCGTCAACCTGCCCGCCCAGCAAATCGGTCGTGGCTGGCCCCACCCCTCTGTAGGGAACATGGATGATTTGCACGGCAGTCTTCGATTTGAATAATTCCAACGCCAAGTGTGAACCGGTTCCATTACCGCCCGATGCAAAGCGCAAGGCGTTGGGTTTGGCACGCGCGTAATCCAAGAGCTCTTTGGGTGTCTGGATTTTGAGAGAGGGATGGAGTGCAACCACCATTGGCGACCAAGCGGCCAAGGTGATCGGCGTGAAGTCATCCACCGAGTAGGGTAACTTGGCAATCAGAGATGGATTGATCGCCAAGTCGGGAGCGACGATCAGCAAGGTGTAACCGTCAGCGGGCGCTTTGGCCACCGCCGCGCTACCAATGGTACTGCCGCCACCGCCCTTGTTTTCGACCACCACTTGCTGTCCGAGTCGATGGCCAAGCCGCTCCGCCAACAAGCGCCCCAGAATATCGGTGAACCCACCGGGTGGATAAGGCACGACCAACTTCAGCGGTCGGTTGGGATAGACATCGGTCTGTGCCCACCCGGGCATGCTGCCCATCACACACATCAACGATCCCAACATCCAGACAAGGCGACAAAGCAGCTTCATAGAAAACCTCATTCAATCGAGTGCATCCATCAACGCTCATGGTGGCGTTTTTGCGCTGTTTGCCGAAACGCCGACAAGGGGGGCATGAGGTATCGCCGCAATTCACTCGCCTCAGCGGGGGGATACGCGGGCACTGGTGGCGTTCCCTTGATTGTCACTCTTTCCATCAATCGGCGTTGAGGGTAGTAGTCGTGGATCGCGGAATGCTGCATGCATCGGTTATCCCAAAAAACCAGCATGTCCGGCTCCCAGTGGTGCCGGTAATGGTATTCATGAATCAGTGTCTTTTTGTAGAGCATCTCCAGCACTGTTTTGCTTTCGTCTTCAGCCATACCCTTGATGTAGAGCGTGAACTGCGGATTCACAAAAACAGATTTTTTACCGGTCAAGGGATGAACGGTGACCAATGGGTGAGTCACGGGAGGATACATGTCTTCAAACATACGCAGTTTTTTGATTCCCTCTGCATCCTGGGTGAACAAGCCTCGAAATGGTTTGAAGTCATGGACCGCTTCCAGCCCATTGATGAAATGCTGCCAACGATCTGACAGACCCTCATAAACAGCGTTCATGCTGGCAAAGGCAGTGTCCCCCCCGTAAGCCGGAATGATCTTGGAGCACAGGGCGGTTCCCATCGGCGGCGCCGATCGAAACGTTTCGTCGGTATGCCAGATATCGGTTGGCGCAGGTGGATTGCCCTCTTTGTTGTCGTAAACGATCAATTCGGGAGAGTCAGCTGCATTGGTTGAAAACGGATGTACGCTCAGTTCGCCAAAGTAACGGCCAAATCGCTTGAGGTCCTCAGCGCTGATTTTTTGGTCAGGAAAAACCAATACACCGTATGTGGCGTGGGCTGATTTGAGTGCCTCTACGGTGGAGGCGTCCAGGGGTTGGGTGAGATCAAGTCCTGTGATTTCAGCCCCGGCAAACGTTCCAACGCGCCGCAAGGAAAACTGACCTGAAGAAATTTCTGGATCCAGTTCAGGGTTGAAGCTGGCATAACTCATCGTCGTTACCTTTCAAGATGTTCGACACATGACCGGGACTTGGGATTCGCTGCCCAGAGCTGGCATGGCAGCCAGGAAGGAAGGGCGTTTTGAATACCGGGTAAACCAGTTCAGCACACGAGGGCGAGCCTGCACATCAGCACCCATGTCGATACGCATGAGTCGCTGCATAAAAGGGGCCGCATCCACATCTGCAAGACCCACACGATCACCCGACAACCAGGTGTGGCGAGCCAGAGTGTCATCCAGCTCGTCCAGCCAATCCCGCAAAATCACCAGATCATCTTCAAAATGGGTCGAATGGATGCTCCCGGTGGCGGCCATGCGCCAGCGTTCTTGAATCGCTGGATCTGGAATACGCTTGATTTCACGAAGTACTGACTCGCGATTCACGCCTTGCAAGGTGGGTTGTATGTTCTTCGCAAATGAAGGGAGTTTGATGGCTTCGCTGACCACCACATCGATGTGACGTGTCAGCGAGCGAATGCGTGCACGCTCACTTGCAGATTCAGGTAGCAAGGCCACATCGGGATAGGCGTCTTCAAGGTATTCATTGATGATGCGTGACTCAACGATGACCGTCCCGCGATCGTCTAAAACAGGCACCAATCCTGCAGGGTTGACCGCCAAAAAATCAGGTTGAACCTGATCGAATTGGCGAAGATTCAGGTGTACACCTTCCCAGGTCAACCCTTTTTCGGCCAAACACAGCCGCACTTTTTGGCTGCATGTGGAATGGGTGCTGTGAAAAAGACGCATCGGGAAAGTTTATCCATGTTTATCTGTGAGTGATGTTGAATTTTGTCGCCGAATTGTCCACTTGGAGATCTCGGCCATTCAGATCGACTCATCCACAAGTGCTGACCGTCTCACGGACTTCAGGAATGGCCTTCAAGGCTTGTCCAAAGTCAATCAGGTACAAACCGCAACAAGGGTTATCGGAGGGATTGATGGAGCTCAACCAATTGGGAAAGTGCCAATCGCCAACCCTGATCAAAACCCATCGCCTCATGTTTGGCCTTGCCTTCTGTATCGGTATGTTTAACGACCGCATGAAATCTTGAGCCACCTTGAGCCAACGGAGTGAACCGCAAGTCACACACGAAGCCAAAGCCGAGTTGCGGAATGGGATTCGGGCGAAAATCTTCCTGCAAGATGCCTGTCCAAACAAGCCGGGTCGGTTTTTCTATCAGCAGGTAGCACCCTCTGTTCTCGGGCATCAGCTCGCCTTCTGGCGACTGCATCACGTTCGAGAACAAACCTCCTGGCCGTAGATCGATGCTGCATTGAGCAACTTTCCATGGCTTTGGGCAAAACCACTTTTTCAAGATATCCGGGTTGGTCCACCCCTCAAAGAGCTGCTCAGGGGTCAAAGGAACATCGACGATGAGTTCCAGATCAAGATGAGAGAGGATCGGAGGGTTCATATTCACCAAGGAATTTTTTGACCTTTGTAATCCATGAAGTAGGCGCCCGCTTGAGGCTCCAATGCAAGCATCGCCGACATCATGCCTTCCACGGAGTCTACAGGTTCAAGCGGTGAGGGGACTCCGCTTAAAAAGGGTTGGGACAGTTTGGATCGAACAGTCCCTGGTTGAAGCGCGATGACTCGTAATTTCGGATGACTCCTGTGGAGTTCGATGGATGCCGTTTGCAAAATCATGTTCATGGCAGCCTTGGAAGCTCGATATCCATACCATCCCCCCTTTTGGTTATCAGCGATGCTGCCCACCCTGGCCGAGAGCTTCGCGTAGATTGAGTCCCCCTTGACCAGCAAAGGTGACAAATATCGGAGCAATAAAGCTGGTCCTATGGCGTTGATCGCGAAAGAACGACTGAGCGATTCCGAATCCAGTTTTGCCAGAGACTTTTCTGGCCCTTTATCGCCAATCGTCAGCGCACCCGTTGCATCAATAATGATATGAAACAATTCTCCGCCTGCAAGCTTTTTGCCAAGCGCTTCGATCGAATGCGGGTTCTCAAGATCAAACTCTGAACCGTTCGAACGAGATACACACACGACATCCTGACAACCCATTCGATGGCGCAGATAAGTCACGAAAGCCGAGCCCAATGCGCCATTCGCGCCAATCACCAAAGATCTGAAATTCGGCGGAAATGTGATGATTGAGTTCACTGCATTCAACTTCTTTGATGAATGGGGTTTGAATCTACAGCTTGTTTGGCCTCGAGAGTCTCCGGTGTCGATGCTTCACCTGGAAAACACATTTTTTCACCATCCCACTTTTGACCACACCAGCAATAGCCTTCCGCATTGATGATGCAGGTTCCTGTTCCACAGCAGCGTTCATCGTTCATCATGTTTCCATTTATCAGTGCGAAAAAGACCCCATCGGCCGACAGCATTGCCTGCGGCACCACGGATTGAGCAAATAAATAACCCGCATTCACCTCAACAATAAGAGGGCATTATGAATGAGCCACCTTACTGCACCACGATAAACTTGAATTCATCCTGCTGGTATGTAGGGGCAACATGCGCAGTAGCCCAACGACTGAAACAATGGGTGAATGAGAGGATTGCGTGCCATGAATGAAACTGTTTTAAATGTATTGGGGACAACTCTGATTCCCTGTTCCTACGACCCACTGACCGGGTTCTTCAGGGACGGGTGTTGCAGAACTGACCATCATGACCTTGGCAGTCATGTGATCTGCGCCAAAGTCACGCAATCCTTTTTGGAGTTCTCACTTCAACGGGGAAATGATCTCATCACGCCTCGACCTGAATATAGATTTGCTGGACTCAAGGATGGTGATCGCTGGTGCCTGTGTGCGCTGCGTTGGAAAGAGGCTTTTGACGCAGGGGTTGCGCCACCGGTCATCCTTGAAAGCACACACCACAGAGCCCTGCAATTTGTAACCCTAGAACAGTTACAAAGTTGAGCCGCCATGAGCTACGAGTTGGTTTGGTTCAAGCGAGATTTGCGCTGGCACGACCACGCGGCACTCACTCAGGCGTCTCGGCAGGGGAAAATTCGCTGCATTTACATCATCGAACCCAAACTCTGGCAACAAGCTGACGCTGCACTTCAGCATTTCAATTTCATTCGTGAATCTCTGATCGCCTTGAATGAAGAACTGCAACGATCGGGCGGATGCATTGAAGTACATACCGGCGAAGTCGTCGATGTCTTGGAAGCAATATGGTCTGAAGCCCCGTTCACCGGCATGCATTCGCATCAAGAGACAGGCAACGGTCTCACCTATGACCGAGACCGCGAAGTGGCCCGCTGGTGCAAGTCCAAAGGGGTGCCGTGGCATGAATACCCTCAATTCGGTGTGGTGCGCGCCCTCAAAAACAGAGATCAGTGGCAAGCGAAATGGGAAGAGCATATGGCCGCTCCCATTCATCGCATCTCGGAATTGACCTTTTGGAAAAATGGCACTGATGCTGACATTGTGATGCGTGCTCCAAACCATCTCAAACACGACCCACCTCTGCGTCAACGCGGAGGGCGGCCTCTGGCCTTGGCCACCCTGCACAGTTTTCTCACCGCTCGAAGTCTGGGCTATCGTGGGGGCATTTCTTCTCCTCTCACCGCCCCTGACGCGTGTTCACGCCTGTCTGCTTACTTGGCTTGGGGATGCATCAGCATGCGTGAGGTGGTTCAACAGACGCGATCACAGATTGCACAACTACCGCCGCAAGCCAGCCGGCACCATGCCGGCCTGACGGCCTTCGTCAGCAGGTTGTACTGGCATTGTCATTTCATTCAAAAATTGGAAAGTGAACCAGCCATCGAATACCAGAACATGCACAGAGGCTACGATGGTTTGCGTGAGGGCGAATTCAATCTCGAACATTTTGAAGCCCTGAAATCAGCCAGAACCGGCTGGCCGATGGTCGATGCTTGCGTTGTGATGCTGCGCGAAACCGGCTGGTTGAATTTCCGTATGCGAGCCATGCTGGTTTCGGTGGCGTCCTACCCGCTGTGGCTTCACTGGCGGCCGGTTGGTGAATGGCTCGCGACTCAATTTCTGGACTACGAACCCGGCATTCACTGGAGTCAAATGCAAATGCAGGCGGGCACGACTGGCATCAATACCACCCGCGTGTACAACCCGATCAAGCAAGCGCAGGATCACGACCCACACGGCATTTTCATCAAGCAATGGCTCAATCTCCGCGAATATCTGCCGCAAGCAAAGCCAGTGGTCGATCTGTCTATCGCGACGCGACTGGCAAAAAATCGCATCCACGAAAGGCGACGAAATCCAGAGGTAAAAAAAGGGAAACAAGCCATCCTGGAGCAGCATGCATCACGCCGCTCCTCGTTTTCCAGATTCAGGAGCGCCGAGGCAGCCGGCCGACCCAGCGCGCAATTGCGTCTGGATTTTTAAGCGATCGCTGCATTTCGGGATATGCCCATGAAAAAGCATGTTGCTCTGGCTTCACTGACAATGACGTGTTTGGTGGTTGCCTCGTTGCACATCGACTGGGTCCAGCACGATAACGGGCATTTGTTGTTCATTGACTCGGCTCCGATCGATTTGTTTGGCGAAATTAACGAACATTGGAACCAAGTCACGCGACAATGTGACCAAGTCCAGCGCATATCTCCCGAAGAACAACTCCATGCGCAAGCTTTGGCCGTCATCATGGATTACAGCCCCCCACAATCACGCTCGGCGCATCTGGCGAGTCTCTGGTCGGCTGGCGATTGGTTGTTGGCGGAGGTCGAATTTGAAGAGTTATTACCGGCGGTCGTCATGATCCAAAAATCGTCCACTCAGCTGTCAATCATTCCCCACGGGGTGTGGAGCGGCATCACGAAACCATGGAAGGCGGCCCCACACATCCGCAACTATCTCATCAGGCAAGTTACCCATGCACCGGTCGATTTATTGAGGTGCTTCGACCCTCAATCCAATGCTTTCTAAGGTGCCCACACAGAAAATGCGCCCATTCTTGACTTTTACCAAGGCGTCTCCATGAACTTCAAAGCATGCATTCTGATAATCACTAGCCTGTTGATATCGATCGTTGCCAATGCAACCGAGCTGTCAGACAAACTGCGATCCTCTGACCACGTATTGCTCATGCGCCACGCCCTAGCCCCAGGCATCGGCGACCCTGCCAATTACAAGCTGAACGATTGCAGCACCCAACGGAACCTGAGCGATACAGGTCGGGCTCAAGCCAGAACTGTTGGCCATTGGCTGAAGGCGCAAGGGGTTGAAACTGCTGCCAGTTTCTCGAGTGCATGGTGTCGATGCAAGGAGACCGCTGAATTGCTGCGTTTTGGCACAGTCCACGTCGAACCTTCTTTGGCCTCATTTTTTGATGAGATGCACAAAGCCAGGGAACGTACGCACGCACTTCAGCAATTCATCGCTCAACAAGTCAAAACAAAGGGTAATAAAGTCCTTATCCTGGTGACTCACCATGTAAACATCTACGAATTCATGGGCGAAAATATTGATTCTGGCGATATGGTTTTGGCGCAAGTGGATGCTGCAGGAAAAATGATTTCCTATCAGCGGATTCGTCGGCCTAACTGAATAGCACTCGCCTTGCGTCTGATTGCAGAATTGAAGTCGTGGAATTGCATACTGACCGTTACAAACCCAGCCGAAAGCCAATCATGACCTTGAATGAACGCGAACTGCTGCAAGAGTTTCTTCATGATCTGATTCAAGATCGAGTCCGACACAAAGACCCAGTGGCAGACAGTTTGATCCAGGAAGCCTGCAAGCGGCAACCCGATGCCTTGTATATTTTGGTGCAGCGTTTGATGATTGCAGAACAAACTCTGCGCCAGTTGTCAATTCAACGCCCTGCCGGTCAGCCCACATCCCATCCAACGGGGGTGACATCCCTCTCAACGTTTCTGAATCCGAGCATGATTGCCAGCACGGCATTGGGTGTGGTTGCCGGCTCTTTTTTGCAGCAAGGAATTGAGGCCTGGTTAGATTCGGGTGATTTTGCAAATGCACCTGACCTCGGAGATGTCGACCTATGACCAAGAGTGGCTAGCTTTCAAGACAACCATTGGTGATGCCACACCTGAAATCATCGTGTTAGCATGACTTAAGACATTCACAAAAGCAGCAACTACTTCTAACCCTCCCCACCTTTCATACCCATTGAAACCCCAAGAATATTGATGAAGACACTGTTTTTTCTGTCTTGCTTGAGCCTATTGAGTGCTTGCGCCACACAAAGCCAAAGACCCTTTGCAGGTGCACAACTTGTTCCCACTCACGGAAATTCAGCGACGGGGTGGGTTTCTTTTACACAATCTGGTTCAAGTGTTCTGGTGATGGCAGACATCTCAGGGTTAAAGCCCAATGCCGAACATGGATTTCACATACACGACAAAGGTGACTGCTCGAGTGGAGACGGCATGAGCGCTGGCGGGCACTTCAACCCAACGGCACAAGCGCATGGCGCTCATGGCGCAGCCAGTCATCATGCGGGCGACTTACCGTCTCTCGTTGCTGATAAAAATGGGGTTGCAAAACTGAAATTTGAAACATCAAGCATCACCATCGACGCTGGACTCACCAATATTGCAGGACGTGGATTGATTGTTCACAGGGATCCTGATGACTTTAGAACCCAACCGACTGGAAACGCAGGACCCAGGCTGGCGTGTGCCGTCATTGTCAAAGGCTGAATCGCGCTCACCAGATATTGCATTCAGTCAGCGAATAGAGTCCTCGACCAGTGTCACCACTGACACGACCCTGTCTGGTCAAACGGCGTGCTTTTTGACAAAATCGCGCGTTATGCCTAACGAAGATATTGAGTTCCAGTTCAACCCACGACGGGCGGTGCCCAATGTTGAAGAGCATGCCCTTCGCATGCAACAACTGAGTACGGATGCACGTGCTCGCCACCAAGGGATTTACAACCTGCGCTATGGATCTGGTGCATTGGCAACGCTGGATGTGTTCCGAGCCCAACAAGCCAACGCGCCTGTGCATGTCTTCCTCCATGGTGGTTATTGGCGTGGACGCGATAAAAGCGATTTCAGCTTCCTGGCCGACGCATTGATTCCACAAGGTATCACCTTGGTCGTCATGAACTACGATCTGTGCCCACACGTTGAATTACCAGCCATTGTGGATCAGGTTGAACAGGGATTGAAATGGGTTCATGAACACGCGGCACAATGGGGTGCCGACCCCTCTCGTTACAGCGTCAGCGGTCATTCAGCGGGGGCGCACCTGATTGCGGCGGTTCTTTCCCGCCATGCTGATACTACGACCGCTCCCAAGGGTTTACCTGCATCTGCTCTCCTGATCAGTGGGGTGTACGACTTGGAACCCGTCCTGTCGATATCGGTGAACCAGGAAATCCGTTTGCGCCCCGAGCAAGTGGCTCCTCTGAGCCCTGTGCGTCTTCCACCTTGCCCAGCCGTGCGCCTTGTGGTTGCCGTTGGTGGGGAGGAAACGCAGGGGTTCATCGGTCAATCGGAACGCTTTGCAACTCATTGCAAGGCGCAAGGTGCTGAAGCCACCTTCATGAAGCTGGATGGCTGCAACCATTACACCGTGATGCATCATTTTGAATCACCCCAGGGCGAGTTGACTCGCTTGGTGTCACGTGATCTTGTATCCCGGTCATTTATCTAGGAGACCCCTATGATCGCTTCTCGCTCATGGCCGAAAAATCTGCAACGTAGAGCATTTATTCAGCGTGTGACTTGCCTCTCAATGGCATCGATGTTGACCTCAGTATCAACGCAGGCGCAAACACCATGGCCAAACAAACCCATCAAACTGGTGATTCCATTTGCCCCAGGTGGCGTCACCGATACCAGCGGCCGGATCATCGCGGAGTATTTGAGCAAGCGGCTAGGCCAGCAGGTGGTGGCCGACAATCGACCCGGTGCTTCCGGGAATATCGGTAGTCAGTTTGTAGCCACGGCCGAACCTGACGGCTACACCTTGCTGCTGGTCTTGGATGGTACTTTCGTCATCAATCCGCATGTCTTCGACAAGGTGCCTTTCGACCCTCTGCGAGACTTCAACCCCATTGGAAAAATTGGCGATTCGACCACCATCCTGGTGGCTCATCCCAGCTTCAAGGCCAACTCCTTTCGCGAGCTCATTGAACTCGCGAAATCCCAACCTGGAGGCGTCTCCTACGGGACCTCCGGCACTGGCAGTATCGTCCACCTGGCCGGTGAAATGGTCAAGCAGCGCACGGGTGCCAATCTGGTGCATATCCCCTACAAAGGCGGTGCGCCTGCGATCGCTGATGCACTGGCAGGACACACCCCCTTGGCCTTCGCCTCCGCAGCATCGGTACAACATCACCTGAAAACCGGCAACCTCAAGGCGCTGGGCGTGCCGTCGGGCAAACGCTCTCGTCAGTATCCGGACATCCCCACGTTTGCAGAATCGGGGCTGGATGACTTTGACATCAATTCGTGGGTGGGCCTTGTGGCACCGGCCAAAACACCACGTGCCGTGATTGAACGTCTCAACCAAGAGCTCAATGCGGCCCTCGCTGATCCAGACGTGCGGACCAAGCTGGAGGCCTCAGGAATTGTGGCCACTCCGGGATCGGCAGAATCTCTTTCAGCGACCATCCGCAAAGAACTGGCGCTTTATGGCAACGTTGTTAAAACAGCCGGCATCCGTTTGAACTGAGACGATGATCAAGAAAATCAATCCCATTGGCATGGCACCCCCGGGAGGGCATTACAGCCATGCTGTGATCGCCGGTCACCTGGTTTTTATCAGCGGACAACTGCCCATCACGGCGTCCGGCCAACGTCTCAATCAAGCCAGCTTCGAAGAGCAAACGAAGCAAACCTTGTCCAACATACAGACAGCACTGGAAGCCGCCGGGAGTCACGTCTCACAGCTGGTACAGGTGCGTGTGTACATCACCAATATCGACCATTGGCCTGTATTCAACAAGATCTACCAAGATTGGGCGGGCCAATCCTTGCCCGCCCGAGCGGTGGTTCCCGTGCCAGAACTTCACTATGGGTTTGCTATTGAGGTTGAAGCCGTGGGCGCAATCACTTAGCTGGGTACTGCAGGTTGGGGCTGGTCAATCAGCCGATTTTCTGAATCCGCCGATGGCCGGCTGTCCGGGGATCGACCTCCGGCTTGAGGCGCCAATCGGCACCAAAGTCTGACAGCTGATGCGTTGGCATCGGCTCCTCACTCTCAAGATTTCTCAGCCGGGCCTCGTATTGGTCCAGGTATGACTGACGTCTTTCCGCATCGGCATATTGGATAGACCATCCAACAAAAGGTGCCAACACCTGCAAACCGCTGTAGCCGAAGGTGCCATATTGCAGGTGCCAAAGAATGACATCGCGCTGGCCCAACAGGCCATCGGGCTCCATCATCTCGGGAAAACACCCAGTGGTGAACGCCAACATGGCCTTGCGCCCCTTGAGCCCACCGCTGTCAAAACGCATGCCGCCAGCGCCATACACCGTTCCATTCACAAAGACGCGGTCGATCCAACCTTTCATGATGGCAGGCACCGAAAACCACCAGAGGGGAAACTGCAAGATCAGGAGATCGCAGGCAAGTAACTTGTCAATCTCCACCTGAATTTCTGGTGTGAAGGTGTGTCGCTGCGATGAGGTCTTCTGCTCTCGGTCATATTGCAAGACCTCGGGAAATCGCCGAGCAGTGAAGTCATCACCGCTGGCGACAGGATTGAATTTCATGTCGTACAGGTCAGAAACCACCACTTCATGACCGCAGTCACGCAGTGTGCTCACTGACCTTTCCAGCAGGGCTTTTCCAAACGAACGGGGCTCGGGGTGCGCATAGACAATCAACACTTGCATGACAACCTTTCAATGAGTGGATATTGATCTAAACATGCAATTGGTGAGATGTTACGCAGGTTACAGTTTTCAGGTGCGATGTCTATAAGATGTGCGCTCACAATGGCACTGATCGTTCAGTGCCACAACGACAGGAGTGAAACATGAAAGTGCTGGTTCTCGGTGCCGGTGGAATTGGCGGAATCGTGGGCGGCCGGCTGGCACAGCACGGCTGCGATGTCACCTTCCTGGTCCGTGAGCGACGCAAAGCACAACTGGATCTTGACGGACTCTGCATCGAAAGTCCACAGGGCGATGCGAAGTTGCAAGTCAAATCGATCCTGAAAGCGGACGCATCCCACCCGCCCGATCTGGTGCTGCTGACCTGCAAAGCCTACGATCTGAACGGTGCCATTGAGGCCATCCGCCCGGCCATGGGGCCGAACACCTTCGTGCTGCCCTTGCTCAACGGCATTGCACACATGGAACGACTCAACCAGGAGTTCGGTCAGGCCCGCGTGCTGGGTGGAACCATACGAATGCAAGCAACGCTCACTCCCACGGGCACCATCCGTCAACTCAACGACTGGCAGACCCTGACCTTTGGTCAGCAGGACGGTCAGACGCATGATCGCCTCCAAGCATTTCAATCCGCGCTGAAACTGACCGGCATCGAAGGCAAGCTGTCCACCTCGATCATGCGTGAGTTGTGGATGAAACTGGTCCACTTGGCCACTGTTGCCAGCGGCACTTGCTTGATGCGCTCCAATATCGGCGAGATTGCGAGAACACCTGAGGGGACACAGTTACTCAACAGGCTGCTTCAACTCAACGCAGACATTGCCAGCCACGCGGGTTATCCGCCAGACGACGCCTTTCTGGAGGGCTACCGTAAGCTCTTCGCCACACGCGACGCCACCTACGAAGCCTCCATGCTGCGCGATCTCGAGAAAGGTGGCCAGGTGGAGGTCGAGCAGATCGTAGGCTTCATGCTGGAGCAATGCCGCGCGGCCGGCAAAAACGATGCGTTACATCTGGCGGCCTACTCCCATCTGAAGGCCTATGAGCAGCGGCGCGATGCTGGACGGCTGCCAAATCATTGATAGAAATTGGCCTCTGGCTCACCTGAGCGCAAGCGAGCCAACCACTCTTCTGGATCAAATCCAACGCCCATTGGGTGGACTGCGAAACCTGGACCTTGCATCAACGCATTGGCTTCCCCATTGGTTTCGTAGATGGCCACTTGAAACTCCATTCTGTTCCCATCCGGATCCACGGTGGTGAGGTAATGCCGGGAATTTTGAAAGGCTACGCAATCAGACTGCTAGGGTAAGGATCTCGATCCTGGCCAGCGGCGCAGGGGAAAAAGGTGTCACACACTTGCTGACCTGCGCTAAGCCGTCCTCAATAATGGGAGGATGAAACAATCTGACTTGTCCCGCTTTCATGTGGCATTGATCCTCGGGGGCGCCGCCTTGATGCTGAGCCTGGCCATGGGCATGCGTCAGAGTTTTGGCCTTTTGCAGCCTCACATGATCCGCGACATTGGCATCACGGCGGCCGATTTTTCGTTGGCCATTGCCATCCAGAACATCGTCTGGGGGGCCACGCAGCCCTTCGTGGGCATCCTGGTCGACCGTCACGGCGCACGGCCTGTCGCTTTGCTGGGGGTGATGATTTACGGACTGGGCCTGGCCTTGGCGCTGACGGCCACCTCAGCCTGGAGCGTGACGCTGGGCATGGGCTTGTGTGTCGGCCTGGCCTTGTCGTGCACGGCGTCCAACATTGCCATGAGCGTGACGGCCAAGGCGGTCTCGCCGCTCAAGCGCAGCATGGCCATGGGCTCGGTGTCAGCGCTGGGTTCGCTGGGGCTCACCCTGGCCTCACCCATGGCACAGCACCTGATCAGCACCTCGGGCTGGCAGACGGCCTTGATCGGTTTTCTGGGGCTGGCAACGGTCATGGTGCCGGCCGCCTTCATGGCCAGTCGAGCAGACCACATCGAGGTGCCTGCGCATTCAGGCGCCTCGCAGACAGTGGGCGAAGCGGTGCGCGAGGCGCTGGGCCACCGGGGCTACCTGGTGCTTGCCAGCGCTTTTTTTGTCTGCGGCTTGCAACTGGTGTTCATCACCACGCACTTACCCACCTACCTGGACGTTTGCGGCATCGACCCCAGCGTGGGCAGCACGGCACTGGCGCTGGTGGGCCTCTTCAACGTCCTGGGCTCCTACCTGTTTGGCTGGTTGGGCGGTGTGTATTCCAAGCGGGTGCTGCTGGGCGGCATCTATGTGCTTCGCTCGCTGTTCATAGCACTTTACTTTTCAATGCCGCCCACCCCCGCCAGCACCCTGGTTTTTGCCGCCGCCATGGGCACGCTGTGGCTGGGCGTGGTGCCGCTGGTGTCGGGGCTGGTGATCCATTTGTTCGGGCTGCGCTACATGGCCACCTTGTCGGGGGTGGCTTTTTTCAGCCACCAGGCAGGCTCCTTCATCGGAGCCTGGGGTGGTGGCATGATTTACAGCCTCGTTGGAAATTACGACCTCGCTTGGCAGGGTGCCGTGGCCATTGGCCTGGCTGCAGGCCTGTTTCAGATGACCATGAACGTGCAACCATCAGCTCGGATCTTGGCCGAACGCAGCCAGCCCCTGCCTGGCTGATGGCCCACCCTGCACCAGGTTGACGGTCTGGACTAACATCAACAAGATACGGCGAGTCGGCGAGAAGTCAATCATCGATACTCTCATTCAGGCTCGTCGACAACGTTCTCATGGAGACCACATGATCTTTGAAAATGCTCGTCGACTGCTCACGGCTATCACCCTGTGCTTGCTGGGATTCAGCGGGAACATCCTTGCGCAATCGACCACCACGTATCCGAACAAGTCCATTCACATGGTGGTGCCCTTCGCCTCAGGCAGTGTCACTGACATCCTGGCGCGGATCGTCTCGCAGCGCCTAGGGGAGGCACTGGGCCAGTCCGTCATTGTGGACAACAAGCCTGGCGCCGACGGCAACATCGGTGCGGCCTTCGTAGCCGCGGCTCAAGCCGATGGCTACACCCTGCTGATGGGGGCTGCGAGCACCAATGCCATCAACCCGAGCCTGCACAAGAACCTGCGGTTCGATCCCTTGCGTGACTTTGCTCCGATCACCAACGTCGCCACTGTGCCCAACGTACTGGTTGTCGGGCCGCAGGTCCCTGCGCGCAACGTCAAGGAGTTCATCGAGGCAGCGCGCAATCAGAAGCTCACATTCGCTTCCAGCGGCGCGGGCGGAAGCATGCACTTGTCGGGAGAACTGTTCAAGTCCAGCACCCGCACACCTAACCTGCTTCACGTGCCCTACAAAGGCGGAAGCGCGCCGGTGATGGACGTCATGGGAGAGCGGGTGAGTGCGATGTTCTGCAATCTTCCGCTTTGCCTGCAACACATCCGTTCCGGCAAACTGACAGCATTGGGTGTGACCTCGCCCAAGCGGTCGCCCTTGCTGCCCGATATCCCAACCATCGCTGAAGCCGGCGTGCCGGGGTTCGCGGTCGAAGGCTGGTTCGGTCTGTTTGCACCCGCTGCGGTTCCGAAGCCGATCATCCAGCGGATCAACGCCGAGGTCGTGAAGATCCTCCAGGATCCGAAAGTCAAGGAACAGCTTCTGACCCAGGGCGCCGAACCAGCAGGCTCTGCGCCTGAGCAGTTCGAGGCATTCGTCAAGATGGAACATGACCGATGGGCGAAGATCATCGCTGAAGCAGGCATCACGCTACCCTAAGCGAGAGGTACTCAATATGAAATCTCCCCATCAATTGGGAGCACTCGAAGCCGCATACGCGATCGAAGCAGGAACGCTCACCTGTGAAGCCTTGTTACGGTCGTGCTTGGAGCGCATTTCTGAACGCAATCAAGACCTGAAGGCCTTCACCGCCTGGGATACCGAGCTTGCCATGCAACATGCGCGCCAGAGCGATATGCATGGCAGCGGACTGCTGAAAGGGATTCCGTTCGCCGTCAAGGACGTGATCGAAACCGCCGATTACCCGACCGCGTACGGATCAGCTATCTACGAGGGACACCGCCCGAAGACAGATGCAGGTTGCGTCTCCATCGCCCGAGAAAACGGCGCCATTGTGCTGGGCAAAGTAGCGACCAGTGAGTTCGCCACCCAGACGCCCAGCACCACACGCAACCCACATAATCTGCAGCATACGCCGGGAGGGTCCTCCAGTGGATCGGCAGCGGCGGTTGCAGATTTCATGGTGCCCGTGGCATTCGGCACGCAGACGACAGGTTCCATTGTGCGCCCCGCATCCTACTGCGGCGTCGTCGGATACAAGCCCACCTTTGGGCTCATCGGCACCGCCGGGCTGAAGCCCTTAAGCCCCACACAAGACACGATCGGTCTGCTCACACGCTCGGTAGAGGACGCGGCCTTCTTCGCCTTCGGAATGCTCGGTGCAAAGGTGACTCAACAGAAATCAGTGCGCCCGCGACTGGCAATCTGCCGCTCTGGCCAATGGGACCATGCCCGCCCCGAGATGGTGGCTGCGGTAGAACAAGTGGCAACAAGCGCTGAGCGTCATGGCGCGACGGTGAGCACAATCACTCTGCCGACCGACATCGAGGACCTCTACGATTTACAGGCACGTCTATTCGCTTTCGAAGCACGCCAATCGTTAGCGCATGAGCGCAGCCACGACAGCGAGAAATTCAGTCAACGTTTGCAGAGTCGACTCGCAGGGGGCATCGGCATCACACCGGACAACTACCTAAGAATGCGTCAACTTGCCGCTCAGGCTCGCGCAAAAGTGCAGTCACTCTTCACGGACTTCGACGCCCTGCTCTATCCACCAGCCCAGGGCGAAGCTGATTTCGGTCTGGCCGATTCCGGATCACCGCGCTTTGGCGCACTGTGGAGTCTCCTGCACTTGCCTTGCGTATGCTTCCCAGTGACGCGAGGGCCCGATGGCTTGCCCATCGGGGTTCAGGCTATCGGGGGATACGCCGACGACGCACGCTTACTGGCCATTGCGGCGTTCCTCGAACGTGTCGCTTTGGACTGATCAGATCACGCATTGATCGTTCGAACGACTCTCGACCCATCCATGAAGCCCAAGGCAATGCGGCGTGACTCAACTCAGGAACTAGAACGCCCCTTGAGCTTTCGTGTCATGAAGTTGTCGTGTGTCCCTTCAACGACCTGAAACCAATCCACCTGTGATTTCAAGTACTTGTTGTACGAGTCATACATGGTCTTGAACTCAGGATGCTTATCTGACCATTCAGCGTATTGCTCCTCGGCAGCTTTGTAGCAAGCATCCAATACTGAATCTGGAAAACGCCTCAGTTGAGCACCCTTCGAAATCAAGCTCTTGAGTGCAGTCGGATTGAGGTGATCGTATTTCGCCATTGATACGGCGTTACTCTCTCCACAAGCTGCCGTGAATGCGGCCTGATACTCTTTGGGCAGAGCTTCCCATGATTTGAGATTAACGAACATGCTGTTTTGAGAATTGGGCTCCCACCAACCCGGTGTGTAGTAGTACTTGGCCACTTTGACAAAACCCAATTTTTCGTCGTCATAAGGCCCGACCCATTCGGCAGCATCAATGGTACCTTTCTCCAAGGAGGGGTATATGTCTCCAGCAGCGATTTGCTGGGGCACCACGCCCAACCGGGTCAAAATGACGCCAGCCACTCCTCCCACACGAAACTTCATGTTTTTGAGATCAGCAACCGACTTAACCTCCTTGCGATACCACCCACCCATTTGTCCACCTGTATTGCCAGCTGGAATGCATTTGATGCCGTACGGCTTCAGAAAATCATTGAACATTCCTTCCCCGCCCCCGTGATACCACCAGGCATTTTGCTGACGACAGTTCATGCCAAACGGAAGACAGGATCCGAATGCAAATGCAGGATTTTTACCAAAGAAATAATAGGGGGCAGTATGTCCTGCTTCAACCCCAGAATTTTGTACAGCATCCAAAATCTGGAGCCCCCCCACAATTTCACCCGCTGCGTACGGAGTGATGACGAATCGTCCCCCGGTCAATTCCGATACACGCTTGGAAACGTTTTCACAGACACCATACAAAGTATCCAAAGACTTTGGCCAACTGGCACTCAAACGCCACTTCACCTCAGGCAATCCTTGAGCGATGGCAGGTGCCATGCCCGTGGCCAGTACACCAGCCAAGCCACCCCGTTGAATCAACTGTCTGCGTTTCATAAACATCTCCTGAGTGCGTTTTGAAACTCATTCACCCATGTGAGGACATCGGTGCTTTGAGGCTGATGAAGACATTAGCAAAAAGCCACGGTGTCCTATTTGTCGTTTTCCCTAGGCCTGAAATACCTCATGAGAAACCCTGATTGCCCCTGGCAAGGGTCTCAGATCAGAAAAATTCGACCCAAAATTAGCCCTATATGACGCAGTTTCATATGAAAGCCATCGAACCCTGCGAGGATTATTCGATTGACCAATCTCAATCCGTGCAGTAGAAAGCACGTCTGCCAATTTGAGAGTACTCATGAGTCTTTTCAGCGCTCCTTTTTCGCCAGAACGTGATGCGGCTTTGGTCACGGGGGCTGGCAATGGCATTGGACGAGCCATTGCCCAGGCCTTGGTCGACGAGGGGGTCCGTACCGTGTTCGCCGACATCAATGAAAATTCTGTGCAGGCTGCAGTTAGTTGTTCCAGTCGTCCCGATTTGGCTATTCCGTGGATTGGAGATCTTGGCTTGCCGAACGAACGCGGCGCGTTAATGCAATTCACGCGATCCAAACTGGGATTGGTGACACATTTCGTTCACAGCGCATCACCGCCTCGCCGAGAGATTGACCATGTCTTTGGTGTAGAAGAGGCCACCTGGAGTCAAATGAGAGCCGTGAATGTTGATAGCGCATTTGACCTGTGCAGAAACTTGGCAAAAGCGTTGATTCAAGCACAGAGGCCCGGATCGTTCTTGATACTCACATCTTTGCACGCTCAAACACCGCGCAATTTACCTCACTACAGCTCCTCAAAGGCTGCACTTGCCATGCTGGTCAAAGAGCTGGCGAAATCTCTGGGTCGTTTTGATATCAGAGTCAACGCGCTGGTTCCAGGAGCAATTGCTGCTGGAGGTTTTGTAGCGGATCCAGCACTGGCTCGTCATATTCCACTTGGACGCTTAGGCAAAAGCGAAGACTTGGCACCCATGGCTCTGACCGTCTTGTCCAATTCCCTGTCGCCATACATCACTGGGGCAGAGTTCATTGTGGATGGGGGATTGGCATTAACCAACTGGTTTGAACCACCTATCTTCGATTAAAGAATTCGATTTGTCTTGATGAGGCACGAATTGGCATCATGTCGTCCCAGACGCGGAGCTTCAGGACTTCACCCTCCAGGTGGTATTCGCCGTCCTTGTCGAACTCGTTACTGGCGCAATCCAAGCTCACAGCGATTGGTTAGAGGGTGCGGTTGCCTCGGCTATCCAGGATTTCAAGTTCGACAGCATCAATCTTTGCACTCATGATTGCACCCTGGGACTTTCAAGCAATAGCGATCCGCAACATGTTGGTAGTCCCACTTTCACCAAACGGCACACCCGCCAGAATGACCACCGGGTTTCCTGGCTTGGCAAATCCTTGCGCACAAGCCACTTCGGTCGCCATGGGTGCCAGTTGACGTATGTCCTGAGGGTCCTCGACATGGACCGTATGAACTCCCCATGCCAACGCCAGCTTTCTGGACACATTCAACATGGGCGAGAGACTGAGGATAGGAGCGTCGGGGCGCTCGCGCGCAGCACGCAAGCTGGTATGACCGGAACTGGTGTAGCACACAATCGCATTGGCTTTGAGCAAGGCCGACGCACGGCGCATTGCGCAGCAGATTGCCTGTGTCACATCTTCTGTTTCAGGTGCTGCTGCATGAGAAGCTTCGATCAATTGTCGATACAGCGAATCCGACTCCGTGCCTTCGATGATCCGATTCATCATCGTCACCGCCTCAATCGGATACTTTCCAGCAGCCGATTCGGCGGACAGCATGACCGCATCAGCACCGTCATAGATTGCAGTGGCCACATCCGAAGCCTCTGCCCGCGTGGGCACCGGGCTATCAATCATCGACTCCAGCATCTGGGTGGCCACAATCACGGGCTTGCCCAGTTTTCGGCTAAGTTTGATGATGCGCTTTTGAATCGCGGGCACGTTCTCAGCCGGCATCTCCACGCCCAGATCACCTCGTGCGACCATGATGGCATCGGCCGCATCCACCACCTCTTCCAAACGCTCAATGGCCGATGGCTTTTCAAGCTTGGCAAGAACACCTGCACGCCCTTGAATCAAAGTGCGGGCCTCGAGGATATCTTCAGGGCGCTGAACAAACGATAAAGCCACCCAGTCCGCTCCGAGTTTGAGGGCCGTTTCAAGGTCTGCACGGTCCTTGGTGGTCAATGCCGAGATGGGTAACACCACACCCGGCACATTCACACCCTTTCGCTCGGACAGGCGTCCACCGACAACCACCGTGGTATCGGCAGACTCAGCATCGCAACGATCCACTCGCACACGCAGCTTGCCGTCATCCAATAACAATTCCGTTCCCGAGACTAAAGCGGCGAAGATTTCAGGGTGTGGCAGATTGACCCGATCCACCGTACCAGGCTTGGTATCCAGGTCAAAACGAAAAGCTTGTCCTGCCGTGAGCATCACATGACCCTCTGCAAATTTCCCGACACGCAACTTCGGCCCTTGCAGATCTGCCAGGATGCTGATGGGACGCTGAAATTCTCGCTCTACGTCCCGGACCATGCGGAAACGATTGGCATGACTCTCAAAATCCCCGTGACTGAAGTTCATCCGAAAGACATCTACACCCGATAGAAACAACTGGCGAATGACCTCCAGTGTAGAGCTGGCAGGTCCCAAGGTGGCCACGATCTTGGCGCGGCGGGTACGGTGAATCATTGGCGTGTCCTCAAGGATTGATCAGAATGACCCGAAAATCGTTCACATTGGTCAACGTCGGACCGGTGATGATTGACGCATTCAAAGCTGAAAAGAAGCCATGGCCGTCATTGGCGTCAAGGCTTCTGCGGGGATGAATTCCTTTGGCAAAGGCGTATTGAAGGGTATGAGGTCCCATGTGCGCACCTGCAATTTCCTCTGCACCATCCACACCGTCGGTGTCGCCCATCAAGGCATGGATGCGCGGATGACCTTGGGTGGCAATGGCGAAGGATAGCAAACACTCCACGTTGCGCCCTCCCCGGCCATGTCCCCGCAGGGTGACGGTTGTCTCACCGCCAGACAACAAAACGCAAGGTCTGGCGAAAGGCTCCCCTTTACCTGCGACTTGCAAAGCCATGGCCCCCAAAACTTTGCCTACCTCACGGGCCTCCCCCTCCAACGCATCACCCAGAATGTGCGGCGTGAAGCCGTAATGGAGAGCCACATCTGCGGCGGCTTGCAGCGCCCGTTGAGGTGTGGCGATCATGCGGGTTTCGACATTGAACAGCCTGGGATCCGTGGGCTTGATGGACTCAGCGATCTCGCTGAACAACGCCTGCATGACATGGGACGGAACTTCAATGTTGTAGCGCTGCAGAATATCCAGGGCATCGCGACAACTGGAAGCATCGGCTACCGTGGGTCCGGATGCGATGTCTGCAGGCTGGTCCCCCGGCACATCCGACAGCAGCAAAGTAATCACCCGCGCGGGATGACAAGCCACGGCCAAGCGCCCGCCCTTGATCGCCGAGAGGTGTCGCCTCACGATATTCATTTCACTGATCGATGCACCACTGGCCAGCAAGTCGCGATTGATCTCTTGCTTGTCTGCCAGTGTCACCCCTGCTAGAGGCAAGGGCAACAGCGCTGAGCCTCCACCCGAAATTAGACACAAGACCACATCATCTGCACTCAGTCCTTTGACGAAGGTCATCATGCGTTGTGCCGCCTCAAATCCCGCCTGGTCAGGCACCGGGTGGGCCGCCTCGATGATCTCGATGCGCTGGCACGGCACGTTGTAGCCATACCGGGTGACCACCAATCCGTGCAAAGGTCCGCTCCAGTGGTCTTCCACTGCTCGCGCCATCGCGGCGCTGGCTTTGCCTGCTCCGATGACGATCAAACGACCTTTGACTTCTTGGGGGAGTGGCAACTGCGGCGGGACGCACAAGTGTGGTTGCGCCGAGGCAATCGCTGCCTCGAACATTTCTCGCATCACACGGGCGGCATCCAGATTCATGCCTGCTGTCCAATTTCGAAATTGGCCATCTTTTCCAACGCGCGAATCATGGCGGAGTGATCCCATGACTTGCCTTCGTGGGCGGCGCAACTGTTAAAGAGTTCTTGCGCCATGGCGGTATTCGGTAAGGACACGCCCAGGGCGCGCGCACTCGACAAAGCCAGGTTCAAGTCCTTCTGATGCAGTTCGATACGGAACCCCGGATCGAAGGTACGCTTGATCATGCGTTCGGCGTGAACTTCCAGGATCTTGCTGGACGCGAATCCGCCCATGAGAGCCTGACGCACCTTGGCGGGATCCGCACCGGCTTTAGCCGCAAACAGCAGTGCCTCAGACACGGCTTCAATATTCAGCGCCACGATGATCTGGTTGGCCACCTTGGCGGTTTGGCCATCGCCCACCTTGCCCACCAGGGTGATGTTCTTGCCCATGCACTCAAAGAGCGGCTTGACTGTGGCAAACACGTCATCTCGCCCTCCTGCCATGATGGAGAGGGTGGCGTTCTTGGCACCCACTTCACCCCCTGAAACAGGGGCGTCCATGTATTCGCATTGCTGGGCGCGAATTTTGGTAGCGAATTCCTTGGTGGCAATTGGAGAAATCGAACTCATGTCCACCACGATCTTGCCTGCCGACAGACCTGCAGAAACTCCATTAGCGCCGAACAGGACTTCCTCTACTTGAGGCGTATCAGGCACCATCAAAAAAATGATGTCGGCCTTTTGTGCGACCTCGTGGTTAGAGGTGCATACATTTGCCCCCGCTGCGATGACGTCCGCCGTTGTTTTGCCGCGCGTATGGGTGAACAGCGAATAACCAGCTTTCATCAAATTGCAGGCCATGGGCGCACCCATGATGCCAAGTCCGATAAAACCGATTTTCTTGGTGTTGTTGTTCATTGTTTTTTGCTTTCAGTGTGACAAGGAAGAAATCCAGCCCAGTCCATCCTCGGTTTTACCTGCAGGCTTGTACTCGCAACCAATCCAACCGGTATAGCCAATCGCATCCAGATGCTTGAACAGAAAGGGATAGTTCAATTCGCCCGTACCAGGCTCGTTGCGGCCAGGGTTATCGGCCAATTGGACGTGGGCGATCTTGGCCAGGTTGTTCGCTAAAGTTGAAGCAATTTCACCCTCCATGCGCTGCATGTGATAGATGTCGTACTGAACAAACAAGTTGTCAGCCCCAACTTTTTCAATCAAGGCCAATGCTTGGGATGTCTTGTTCAGATAAAACCCCGGAATATCCAATGTGTTGATAGGCTCGATCAGGAGTCTCAGACCATGCTTTTTGAGTTCGTGGGCGGCGTAGCGCAGGTTCTCAATGACCGTTTGATCGACCTGGATCGAACTGAGCTTGTCTGGTAACTTACCGATCAGACAATTCAGCTGAGTGACACCCAGTGTCTTGGCATACTCAATGGCGGTGGCGACGCCCGCTCTGAACTCATGGATCCGGCGCGGATCGCATGCGATGCCTCGCTCTCCGGCATCCCAATTGCCAGCAGGCAAGTTATGAAGCACCAGCTTCAACCTGTGTTGATCCAGCAAAGACTTGATCTCGGCGGCAGGCCAGGCATAGGGAAAGAGAAACTCGACGGCATCAAATCCTGCTGCGCGTGCGGCCTGGAATCGCTCCAGGAATGGACGCTCGGTAAAAAGCATGGTTAAATTGGCTGCAAATTGAGGCATGTGTTGACTTTCTAACCACAAAATTCAATCCAGCATGGAAGCAGCCACCGATGTCGGCGCATCCTCAAAGCCACTGGCCAGTTCTTCGAATTCGGCAATGTTGTCGATCTCGGTGCCCATGGCGATGTTGGTGACACGCTCCAGAATGACCTCAATCACCACTGGCACCTGGAACTCCTTCATCCATCGACGGGCCTGTTCCACCGCCGGCGCCAACTCCTCCTGGCGCGTGACACGAATAGCTTTGCAACCCAAGCCTTCGACCACCTTGACATGGTCCACGCCGTACCCTTGCGCCGCCGGATCCTCCGACTTGGCGTTGATGTTCTCAAAGCCCAACTGAACGCAATAGTCCATCGAGAAGCCACGCTGAGCCTGACGGATCAAGCCCAGGTAGCTGTTATTCACCAAGATGTGGATGTAGGGGAGCTTGAACTGAGCACCTACAGCCAGCTCTTCGATCATGAATTGGAAGTCGTAGTCACCAGACAGGGCCACGATGTCTCGGGCAGGATCTGCAGCACGCACCCCGAGTGCGGCCGGAACAGTCCAGCCCAATGGTCCAGCTTGACCGCAATTGATCCAGTGACGAGGGTGATAAACGTGCAGGAACTGTGCACCGGCAATCTGACTCAATCCGATCGTCGAAACATACGTGGTATTGCGACCAAACGCGTTATTCATGCACTGGTACACACGTTGAGGCTTCATAGGCACGCTGTCAAAGTTGGTCTTGCGCAGGTACTCCGTAGACGACTTTTTCGCTTGACAGGCTTGCACCCAACTCGTCCAATTGGGCAAGGCATCCAGCTTCTTCATCTCACGAGCCACCTCAACAAAGCGCTCCAAGGCAGCTTTGGCATCCGAAACGATGCCGTAGTCAGGTGCAAACACCCGACCGATCTGTGTGGGTTCGATGTCCACGTGGATGAAGCGACGGCCCTTGCAGTACACCTCGGTGGAACCCGTGTGACGGTTGGCCCAACGGTTGCCGATGCCCAGCACGAAATCGCTCGCCAGCATGTTGGCATTGCCATAGCGATGGCTGGTCTGCAAACCGCACATACCGGCCATCAAGGGATGGTCATCGGGGATGCTGCCCCAACCCATCAAAGTAGGAATGACAGGCACACCCAACAACTCGGCAAACTCCACCAATAGATCGCTGGCATCGGCATTGATGATGCCGCCGCCCGCGACAATCAACGGACGTTCACTGGTGCACAACATGGCGATGGCTTTTTCAATTTGCTTGCGTGTGGCTGCGGGCTTATAGACCGGCAGCGGTTCGTAAGTGTCGATATCAAACTCGATCTCGGTCTGCATCACGTCAAAGGGCAAATCGATCAGTACCGGACCTGGACGACCAGAGCGCATCAGATGAAAAGCCTGCTGGAATACCCCCGGAACCTGTGCTGGCTCCAGCACGGTGGTCGCCCATTTGGTGACAGGCTTGGCAATGGAGGCAATGTCAACGGCTTGAAAATCTTCTTTGTGCAATCGAGCTCTAGGCGCTTGTCCGGTGATACACAGGATGGGAATGGAATCCGCCTGAGCAGAGTACAGGCCGGTGATCATGTCTGTGCCCGCAGGACCCGAGGTTCCGATACATACACCAATGTTGCCTGCCTTGGCTCGGGTATAGCCCTCCGCCATGTGCGAAGCCCCTTCGACGTGTCGAGCCAGGATATGGCCAATCGAACCCCGCTCTTTGAGTTGAGCATACAGAGGATTAATGGCTGCTCCTGGCACGCCAAATGCCTGAGATACACCCTCCTTCTCCATCACCAGCACTGCGGCCATCGCTGCTTTCATTTTTGCCATGAAGAAATCTCCTTGAATTGATACCTTTGCAATGGAGGTGATGTTGCGACAGATCGATCTTTTAGGGAACGCATCTATTGCGCATGATGCTTATTCCATGATGGAATACCCTCCATGGAACGCATTCAAGATCTGAAGCTCTTTATTCGTGTTGTCGACCTCGGTTCATTCAGCAAGGCGGCCAGCGAAGCTGGTATTGGGCAACCAGCGGCCACCAAGCAAATCAATCGCATGGAAGCACAGTTAGGTGCGCGCTTGCTGCATCGCACCACTCATGGCGTTAGCGCGACGGAAATCGGTTTGTTGTATTACGACAAATGCAAGTTGATTTGTCATCTTGCCGAGGAAGCTGAGTCTGCGGGCAGTCTGCTGCAAACCCAAGCTCAAGGGGCGATTCGCATCAGCTCATCCGTCGCATTTGGGCGTCGCATCATGACGCCATTGGTTCTCGAATTCATGCGGATGAATCCGCACATCACGATCGAGCTCAATTGCGAAGATCGTTATGTCAACCTCGTCGAGCAAGGTGTTGATGTGGCCATACGGCTGGGAAAACTGGCCGATTCTTCCCTAGGCGCTGCATACCTTGGACTGAACCCTTGGGTGCTGGTGGCCTCACAGCAATACCTCAAATCCCATGGCCAACCCAAGAAACCCGCAGAGCTCAGCAAACACGATGCTTTGATCTACAGCTCGGTACAAGGCGATGAGCGATGGCAATTCACCGGCAAGGATGGCAATCTTTCTAGCATTCATATCAAAAGCAAATTGCGATCGAACAATTTATCCTTGCTTTTGTCTGCGGCCCGAGAAGGATTTGGGATAGCCATGCTCCCCCGCTACGTAGCTCACAAATCGCTACGAGACAAGTCTGTGGTCAGTTTGCTGGATGAATGGCACTTACCGCAGCAAGAGGTGCATGCGGTATTTCCCTCCCCCCGGTTGGTTCCCGCCAAAGTAAAACTGTTCATCACCTGGTTGCAGGGCCAGTTTGGCCCTGCGTGGTGGGAAACAATTGGCGATTAGTGAGCCTCGGCTTGCTTGGCTGCCTCAATGGCCTCCCGACTGTCTGCACTGGCGCCATTGAAGAACAGATTCAAGGCAACTGCACTGATCGAAGCTAACAGAATGCCTGATTCGATCAACGAATGCAGACTGTGCGGCATCCACTGCTTGAAGTTCGGTGCGATCAGCGGAATCATGCCGATGCCAATTGAGATCGCCACGATCAGGGCGTTGAAACGGTTTTTCTTGAAGTCTACCCCGCCCAGGATTCGGATTCCGGTAGCGGCGACCATTCCGAACATCACAATGCCCGCGCCACCGAGCACCACCGTGGGCAGCGACTCTACCAGTGCAGCCATTTTGGGCAACAACCCCAGCGCGATCATGATCACACCCCCAGCCACGCAGACAAACCGGCTCTTGACACCCGTCACAGCCACCAGGCCCACGTTCTGTGAGAAGCTGGTGTAAGGGAAGGTGTTGAAGATGCCGCCCAGTAGCGTTCCCAAGCCATCGGTGCGCAGCCCACGGGAGAGCGCTTTCTGATCGATATGCTTGTCGGTCATCTCACCCAAAGCCAGAAACATGCCGGTCGATTCAATCATCACCACGATCATGACCAAAGTCATGGTCAGGATCAACATCGGATCGAAAATGGGTATTCCAAAGTGGAATGGCGAAATAAAGTCAAACCAGTTGGCTTTGGCGACCTTCTCGAAAGTCATCAGCCCCATGGCTGTTGCGACCACGCCACCAATCACGATGCCGAGCAGCACAGAGATATTGGCCAGAAAACCCTTGGCATAGCGTGCAATCAAGAGGATGGAAACCAGCACCAGGGCGGCGATCCCCACGCCGGTCAGGTCAGCGTATTTAGGGTTGGGCACCTTGGGCAGAAGTGCCAGGCCTTGTGGCACCGGTGGCAGCGTTGCCCCAGGTGCATTGGCAGCCGAGGTGACCGCAGCGAGCCATTGCTGGTGTTCGGGTGCCACGATATTGGGCGCTGTCGGGCCGAAGGGGTTGCCAAAGATCCAGTTGATACCAATTCGCATCAGGCTGATACCAATCACGGCGATGATCGTGCCCGTGACCACCGGTGGGAAAAACCTCAGCATGCGGCTGACGGCTGGCGCAATCAGGATAGATACCAATCCTGCACCAATGATTGAACCAAAGATCAACTGCGCCCCCGCCGCTCCAGGCGTACTGTTGGCCATCGCAACCATCGGAGCGACAGCAGCAAAGGTCACCCCCATCATTACCGGCAGGCGAATGCCGAACCACTGAGTGGCACCAAGCGACTGTATGAGCGTAACCAGTCCGCAACAAAACAAGTCGGCCGAGATCAGAAAGGCCACGTCTTCGGGACTGAGCTTGAGGGCTCGGCCAATGATGAGAGGAACCGCCACGGCTCCCGCATACATGACCAACACATGTTGCAGGCCCAAGGCGGCCAACTTACCTGAGGGTAACACCTCATCAATAGGATGCGCTGTGCTTTGACTCATTGATGTCTCCTTTGAATTTTCAGCAGGAATGGATGGGAAATCTCTGGATTCATGATGTCGTCGACATCAATTCACTTTAGCGCCTGACTCATACCAGCGCTTGATCAGGCTACGCTCTTCTTCAGTGATCTGTGTGGCGTTGTTTAACGGCATCTGGCGCATGACAGACACTTGTTGATACACGCCTTGCGCATTCGCTTTGACTGCATCCACTTGATCCAGGCGAATACCCTTCATCTGTGCGGCTTCTCCATGACACATGTAGCAGCGTTGCTCCAATACCGACTTGATTTCAGCAAACGTGACAGGTGCTGTGCTGACAGGTGCTGTCGCGATACTCGCAGGACGGAACATCCAGATGACCACCAAAATCATCAGGGTACCGACGGCGGCGAAAGGCCAGGGGTTACTTGCACGCCCTAAGTGGAACGCATGGCGCTGCACAAAGAACTGACGGATCAAGGCTCCAGCGAACATCATCATCAGCAACAGCACCCAGCGATGTTCATGCGTGTACAAAAAACTGTAATGGTTGCTGAGCATCGCAAAGATCACTGGCAATGTGAAGTAGGTGTTGTGCACGCTACGCTGCTTGCCACGCTTACCATGAATCGAAAGGACGGCCGTGTCATATTCCTCTCCTCCGGTCATGGCAGCCACCACTTTTTTCTGACCGGGGATGATCCAGAAAAAAACATTGGCGCTCATGGCGGTGGCGATCATGGCTCCAACCAACAGGAATGCGGCTCGACCTGCGAACAATTGATTCGAGAGCCAGCAGGCAAAGCCCACCACGATAACCATCAGTCCCGCGACGATCAGTTCACCGTTCTTTTTAAATCCAAAAATTCGACAAACTGTGTCGTACACCAACCAGAAACCCACCAGAAATCCCACCGCCGTGATTCCTGCCGTTGAAGGTGCCCAGTCGAACAATGACTTGTCGATCAGAAATGTGCCTGCATTCCAGAGGTACAAAACGGTAAACAAACCGAATCCAGACAACCAGGTGGTATAGCTCTCCCAATAGAACCAGTGCAACTTGGTGTGAATCTTCGGGGGGGGCACCATGTACTTTTGTGGGTTGTAAAACCCTCCCCCATGCACAGCCCACATGGCGCCGTCGACATTCTTCTCCAGCAAGTCAGCCGATTTAGGCTTGAGCAGGTTGTTGTCTAAAAAGACAAAGTAAAACGAAGAGCCAATCCAGGCAATGGCTGTGATGACGTGCACCCAGCGCAACAGCAGGTTGGCCCAGTCAAGCAAATATGCTTCCATCGGGTAGTTCTCCAACCTGCTCACCACTGCGGGCGCTGTGAGCAGTTAATTTGTCGCGAACACCACTGAATTCAGAGCTTCAGCACATGGACCGCTGCGACTGTGCACAAAAGTGTATACAGAATTAATTCGATCGATAATTGGTATTTACCCTCATCGAATGGAGCTCACCTCTCCTCCTTCGACTTTTAGGATCCCCGGTATGTCGAATAACTCCACGGACTCACAAGCAATGGCACGTGGTAATGCTGATCCTCATGCGCGACACCAAAATCCAAGGTTACTTGACCCAAAAAGTTGGGCTCGGGCAATTCAACGCCCAGTTTTTTAAAGTATCCACTGACGTCAAACACCAAGCGATAAGTCCCCTTCTTCAGGCTGGCGTTGTCATACAACGGACCATCCGGGTTTCTGCCATCGCCGTTTAACTTGAACGCTTTGACCAATTGAGCGACCTCCCCTTGAGTGGTGTAGAGGGTCACTTGCATTCCAGCTGCGGGGCATCCGTTCATCGTATCCAACACATGAGTGCTCAATCCCATTTGTTAACTCCTTAGATTGATTGAAAATATTTTGTCCACAAAAGTGTATACAATTTTTACCAGATCGTCTATCATTCGTGTCAGTCGAAAAGAATTGTTTCAATCAGTGACCTCCCTCGCAAGGACCTCTCATGACCTTGACGCTAAAACAACTCAACGAAGCCAGCCTTGAAGAAGGCGAGCTGATGCTCTCAGGTTTATACGAGCATTCCGACTGGATTGCCGAACAAGCGCTGGCACAACGCCCCTTTCAATCAATTGCCCATCTGAAGCATGTGATGTGCGAGGTGCTGAGACAAGCCGGCCGTGATGCTCAACTTGCCCTCATTCGCGCCCACCCTGAACTCGCTGGAAAGGCCATGGTCAGCAAAACGCTAACGGCCGAATCCACCAACGAGCAAACAAAGGCTGGTCTCACCGACTGCACACCCGAAGAATTCGCCAAGATTCAGAAACTCAACGCTGACTACAACGCCAAGTTCGGTTTTCCGTTCATCCTGGCTGTGCGTGGACCGCGTGGCTTGGGCCTTGGCAAGGCACAGATCATCGAAGCCTTTGAGCGTCGTCTGCTTGGCCATCCAGAATTTGAACTCTTCGAGTGTCTGCGCAACATCCACCGCATCGTCGAGATACGCTTGAACGACAAATTCGGGATAGAACCCACTTTGGGTAACCAGGTCTGGGACTGGCAGGAACAGTTGTCAACGCACAGTGACCCCGATTTTTCTGAAAAGGGCCAACTCACCGTCACCTACCTGACCGAAGCGCACCGGGCCTGCGCGCAGAGAATTAGCCATTGGATGAAGGACTGTGGCTTTGACGAAATCGAGATCGATGCAGTGGGCAATGTGGTCGGTCGCTACCACCCTGCCACTCCAGGTGCCAAATACTTGTTAACCGGCAGCCACTACGATACGGTACTCAATGGCGGCAAGTACGACGGGCGCCTTGGCATCTTCGTGCCGATGGCTTGTGTGCAACAGTTGCATCTGCAACGCAAGCGCCTACCTTTTGGCATTGAAGTGGTGGGCTTCGCCGAAGAAGAAGGTCAGCGATACAAGGCAACCTTCCTCGGTTCGGGCGCACTGATCGGAGACTTTAAGCCCGAATGGCTAGACCAGCAAGATGCGAACGGCATCACGATGCGATCAGCCCTGCAGCACGCGGGTTTGTGTGTCGACGACATCCCGAAAATCCAGCGAGACCCGTCCCAATACTTGGGGTTCATCGAAGTTCACATCGAGCAAGGCCCGGTACTCAACGAAATGAATATTCCCTTGGGTGTGGTCACCTCGATCAATGGCAGCGTGCGTTACCTGTGCGAAGTCATTGGCATGGCCAGCCATGCAGGTACCACTCCCATGGACCGACGCCGCGACGCGGCTTGTGCGGTAGCCGAACTTGCTCTCTACCTGGAACAACGGGCTGCCCAAGACGGTGACAGTGTCGCCACCATCGGCCAGCTGCAGGTGCCCAATGGTTCCATCAATGTAGTGCCTGGGCGTTGCACATTCAGCCTGGATCTTCGAGCTCCTTCCAATGCGCAGAGAGATGCCATGGAAACCGATGTATTGGCGAAACTCAGGGCCATCTGCGAGCGTCGCGGAGTGCGATTCACGTGCGAGCAGACCATGCGTGCTGACGCTGCGCCCAGTGCTCCGGAATGGCAAGCCCGCTGGGAAAAGGCAGTATCCGCCTTGGGCGTTCCCCTGTTCAAACTGCCCAGCGGAGCGGGGCATGATGCGATGAAGATGCACGAAGTCATGCCACAGGCCATGCTGTTTGTGCGCGGTGAAAACGCTGGCATCAGTCACAACCCGCTCGAATCCACGACCAGCGACGATATGCAACTGTGTGTCGAAGCTTTTAACCATGTTCTGAATCAACTCTCGTCCGAAAAAGCATGACCACAACAGCTTCCTATTACCCACAACTTGACGCATGGATCGACATGCACTTTGACGAGCAGGTGCAATTCCTGCAGGCTCTGGTTCGCGTCCCTACCGACACACCTCCTGGCAACAATGCTCCGCACGCCGAGCGCACAGCCGAGCTTCTCAAGAGCTTTGGCATGGAGGCCGAAAAGTACGCCGTTCCGCAGGCCGATGTGAACGCCTACGGCCTGGAGTCAATCACCAACCTGATCGTGCGCCGAAAGTACGGGGCAGGCAAAACCATTGCTCTTAACGCTCATGGAGATGTGGTACCCCCCGGTGAAGGTTGGAGTCATGACCCTTACGGGGGTGAAATCAAGGACGGGGCAATGTATGGTCGCGCCACAGCTGTCAGCAAAAGTGATTTTTCCACCTTCACTTTTGCCACCCGCGCGCTCGAATCTCTGGGGTTGCCTCTGAAAGGTGGCGTTGAGTTGCATTTCACCTATGACGAAGAATTTGGAGGCGAGATGGGCCCTGGCTGGCTGTTGGCCAAGGGCCTGACCAAACCCGACCTGATGATTGCTGCTGGCTTCAGCTACCAAGTGGTGACTGCACACAACGGATGCTTGCAGATGGAAGTCACCGTTCAGGGTGAGATGGCGCATGCGGCCGTACCAGATACCGGTACCGATGCCCTCCAAGGTGCTGTCCACATCCTGAGCGCCCTTCATGCGCTTAACACTGAATACAAAAAAACAAGCTCCAAGGTTGAAGGTATCACTCACCCCTACTTGAACGTTGGCCAAATAAACGGGGGGACCAACACCAACGTCATGCCGGGCAAAGTGGTATTCAAGCTGGATCGGCGAATGATCCCCGAGGAAAATCCCGCCGAGGTCGAAGCAAGCATCCGCAAGACCATTGCTGACGCTGCCGCATCATTCAACCCACCCCGCGGTGGAAAGGAACTCAAGATCGATATCAAGCGGTTACTGCTGGCTAATGCCATGGTTCCGCTGTCAGGCAACCAGCCTCTGGTCAATGCTTTACAAAAGCACGGCAGCGAATTATTTGGCGAGCCCATTGCCGCAGTTGGTACACCGCTTTACACCGATGTTCGACTGTACGTAGAGCGAGGTATCCCGGGCGTGATTTATGGCGCGGGTCCACGAACCGTGCTTGAAAGCCATGCCAAACGTGCGGATGAACGGGTGTATCTTGAGGATCTGCGGCGAGCAACCAAAGTCGTAGCACGAACTTTATTAGATTTACTTGGCTAGACAAAAGCAGAGGCAGTGCGCCTTCACTTCAAGCTCTCTGTCAAAACCCGGCCTTCGCTCCCATTGGGAAAGCGAACCTCCAGCAGCCATGAAAGAGTGGGCGCTATATCCGCCACCAAGGCACGTTCGGACCGCTTGCCAGGCTTGATCCACGGTTGTCCGTAAAGCATCAACGGAACGTTGGTGTCGTAAGTCCAAGGGGAGCCGTGTGTAGCGATATTGCTGCCCATCATGTGACCGGGGTGAAAAATCACATAGAGATCACCCGACAGGTCTTTGTTCCATGCTCGAAGAACTGGCAACTTGAAAGCGTTATCGGGCAGCGCACCCGCCTCGAGTTGTGCTCGCGTGTATACAGCGGTAATGCCGCCGTAAGACTCAAGGAAACTCTGAGCAGCCACCTCGACCTCAGTTTGCGCCAGTGAATGTTTCGCTATGAGCGATTGATCGAGAATGATCGTGGGATAGGAAAATTTGGGAGCCAGGTTGCCCTCCACCTTGAATCGCTTGGCAAGCGCTGCATTCAGTTCCTTCATCAGCATGGCGGAGTTCATCCGCTCACCCAATACGCCAATCGCCTTGCTGTACTCTGGCGCATTCATGAACCCGTGGTCGGCTGTCAGGACCACGACATACTTATCAGCACCCATGCGCTGATCGAGGTAGCTAAAGAAGCCAGCCAGTAACCGATCCACCCGCAGCAAATGGTCATGCGAGACGCGGCTCTCAGGCCCAAAGCTGTGGTTGATGTAGTCGTGCGTGGACAGACTGATGCCGAGGAGGTCCGTGGCCCCAGATGGGTTTCGGCCCAATGACTCGCCTTCAATCGCTGCACGAGCAAAGTCGAGTGTTGCTTCATCACCATAGGGCGTGCGCAGCATCGCAGCATAGTAGCTCGGGCCGCTGGCCGGGAGCTGGAACGGGAACTTGGTGCCCATACCCATCAAGTTGCGCTGCCAAGGCTGCCCCTCTGCCATTGAACGCGCATAGGCAGACTCAGGGTGAAGCAGTGGCCAAGACTGACCTGCCCACTTATCCTGGGGCCTGGCCGCATAGAACTTGTCGTGCCATTCCGGGTGAGCTTTCATGTAGTAGGTCGTGCTCGCAAAGCGGCCTGATTTGTCCATGTACATGTATGCCCTGCCGCGTTTACCCGCGAGCAGGATCGCTCCGCGATCCTTGCCTGAAACGGTGACTACTTTGGCTGCGCCACCAGTGGCATATTTCAACTCATCACCCACCGTGCTGACGCGAAGACGCATCGGCGAGGTGCCATCAAGCTTTTTGGTCTCTTCACCCAGGTAGGTGTGTGCAGGATCACCGGTGTTGTAAACCTGCTCCAAGGTGGAGCGATCACTCCATTCGTTGGCGATGATCCCAGTGCGATACGGATAAGCTCCAGTGAGCACTGTAGCGTGGCCAGGCGCTGTCAGCGTAACTGCATGGCCATGATGCGCGTCGCCATACCAAGCCCCGTCGTTGAGTAGCCTCAAGAATCCGCCCTGACCGTACTGGTCCCGGTACTTCACGACCTGATCTTGCGGTAGGCCATCGATCACCATGACAACCACAAGTGCTGGCTTGCCTTGCGCATGGACCGATAGGGATAGAAATATTCCAAGAACAAGGGCACAGACACGCAAAAAAGGGTTGAGAAGGTTCATATGTTGGATTTATGAGTCAAAGTGCTGCCGTCACTCTAGTTTTATAGAAACTCTTTGTAAAGAGTTCAAACGCCTATCGAACCGGTGGGGTTGAGTTGGTCCGGATATCTCATGGACGCAAAACAAACCATTAAGCCCATCGCTAGACCTGTTGTTCACTCAAGCTCCAGCCGAATTTTTTTGGCCAATACACTGAATTTCTTGACCTCTTCACTGATTTGTTGAGCCATCTGCTGTTGAGTACCCCCCACCGGTTCAGCACCAGTGGCCAACAGGGTGTTGCGCATTTCCGGAGATTGCAGCATGGAAGCCACTTCGCGCTGAAGCTTGGAAATAATGTCAGCGGGCGTGCCCGCTGGTGCCATCAGCCCGAACCAAGTTGACACGTCAAATCCTGTCAAACCCGATTCCGACATTGTGGGCACGTCCGGCAGGGCCACCGAGCGCTTGGCTGATGTGACTGCCAGTGCCTTGACTTTCCCAGATTGAATATGCGGCAAACAAGAGGGGATGGTGTCGAACATCGCCTGAACCTGTCCACCCATCAAATCCGTCAGGGCTGGTGCACTGCCCTTGTAGGGAACATGCAAAAGTTGTGTGCCGGCCATGTCATTGAACAACTCGCCAATGATGTGGTGGGCAGTTCCTGTCCCCGTACTGCCATACGCCAATTTACTCGCATTGGATTTGGCCAGCGCAATGAATTCAGTGACATTTTTAACCGGCAGTGATGCCGGAACGATCAGTACATTGGGCACATTGGCCACGATAGATATAGGCGCCAGATCCCGCTCAAAATCGTAACTCCGCTTTTTGTAAACCGCTTGGGCGATGGAATGATGCACAGCTCCCATAAGCAAGGTGTAGCCATCAGCGGGAGATTTCGCAACAGCCTCAGCACCAAGGCGCAATCCAGCACCAGGCTTGTTCTCGATTACCACCGGCTGACTCCAGTGGGTCTGAAGCCGCTGGCCAACGGTACGCGCAAGAAAATCCGTACTGCCACCAGGTGGCGAGGGGACGACTATTTTGATAGCGTGGGCAGGATACTGCTGAGCACAGACCGACAGCACCACGCTGAGGGCGGTCATGGCACCCACAATCAGTTTGGAGAAATTCATGGTGATCCGATCCTTCCTGTTTATGGTTTCAGCAAGGCCTGCACTACTGCAGCCGTGATTTCGTTCGTGCCGTGTGGGCCGCCAAATTCCATGGGTTTGATGCCACCACTGGCGAAGACCTGTTCCACAGCATGCTCAATCAGGTGCGCGCCGTCCTGGAGTCGTGAATCCTGATGGCGATCCGCAAGCCACTCGAGCATCATGGCCGCGGAGAGGAGCATGGCCGTGGGGTTGGCCTTGCCCTGTCCGGCAATGTCCGGCGCAGTGCCATGTGAGGGCTGGAACAACCCATGCTTTTCCCCGATATCGCCGGAGGGTGCCATGCCCATCCCCCCCACCAAGGCGGCGATCAAATCCGACAAAATGTCTCCGAACATGTTTTCGGTCACCATCACGTCGTAGGTCCAGGGCTTGAGCACCAGGTTCAACGCCATGGCATCGACGTACGCACTGTCTTGCGCCATCGTCGGATAGGATTTGGCGACCTCTTCGAAAACGTTTCTAAAAAACGCCATCGATGCAAAGACGTTGGCCTTGTCCACATTGGTGACACGGCCTGGTCGACCTCGCAGTACTTCTCGTCGCTTGGCCAATTCAAATGCAAATTTGCAGATGCGTGAGGTGCCATCACGGGTGATCTTCATCGTATCGAGCACCTCGATCTCGACGCCATCTTTCTTTCGCACATCGCCGCGTCCTCGGGCATAAAAGAGACCTTCGGTGTTCTCTCGAACCAGAACCAGATCAATTTCGGTGGCTCGGGGGTGGGACAGCGGGATCGGCAAGCCTTTGAAGGTGCGAATCGGGCGTACGCCCGCATAGAGATCGAAATGAAATCGCAGATCAAGCTGGGGAATGATTTCAGTGCCATCGGCTCCTCTCACATGAGGCAAGCCCATGGCGCCAAATAAGATGGCATCAGCTTCGTCACAAACGCGCAAGGTTTCCTCTGGCAACGCCACCCCGCTCTCCAAGTAATGCTGGGCACCCGCCGGCTGATAGTCCAAACGGAAGTCGACGCCTATTTTTTGGGAGACTGCGCCGATGACGTGCTCTGCAGCTTTCATGACCTCGCGGCCGATGCCGTCTCCCGGCAACACTGCAATATGGTAGTTGGATTTCATGTCACTTTTGTCCTGAAAAACTTACATCTGATGAACGCGATAACGTTCAAAAATATCCAGCAACTCTTTACTCGCCCGCGCTCGGTGTGCTCGATTCACTTCAGCGGCACCTTGGGCATCGCCCTGCCGTAGTTTTTTGACCAAAACCATGTGCTCTTTTGTGGAATTCACGGGCTTGGCCCGTAACCGAAGGGTGAACATTCTGGCTCGGTGCGCTCTGTCCCAGTAATTGAACACGGCATCAGCCAGCAATTTGTTACCTGCCATGCGAACCAGGTGCTCGTGAAACCGCTCATCTGCTTGGGCCCACGCGTCCAGATCGTCTTTCAGCAGGGCTTTTTCCATATCCTCGGTGCTTTGTACCAAGGGTTTCAACTCATCAGCACTGGGCTTTCTTCGCGCCAACAATTCCGCCGCCTGGCTTTCCAGGGCGGCCAGGATTTCGTAGATTTCCTTCATGTCGTTGACTGACATGGGTAATACGCGCATCCCCCTGCGCGGGACCACCTCCACAAGACCTTCGGCCTCCAGCCTGATCAAAGCCTCATGGACGGGGGTCCTGCTCATACCCAGTTGCAGCGCCACCTCCTGCTCCAACGCTTGGTGCCCCGGTGGCCACAAGTTATCCAGGATGTGATGCCGGATTTCGGCGTACGCGGAATCAACCATCGACGTAGATTCCACTTGGCTGGCAGATATGTGCTTCATAGGTTCACATATGAAGCAATTGATGCCAATTGCTTCAAACGGAAAAGATGATTGGCTTTAACTGTGTAACGCATTATTTAATGCATACATTAAAACACGAATCATTGTGCGCAACAACAGCAAAACATCGATTCCGCGCCAGCGTTTTCCCTGATTTTTAAAACTCGAACCCATTGAACCCATCAGGGATACATCGAGGAGGTTTTACAACCTCCCCTTTATCAAGTCACTGCTCAGACTGCTCCGTGTGATTCAACATACAGCGCATACACAGAGTGGCAACTGGTCATATACAAGCGGTTATTTTTGGGGCCTCCAAAGCTTAAGTTGGCGCAACGCTCAGGAAGCTTGATGAAACCAATGGCCTTGCCTTGGGGGTTGAACACCATCACGCCGTCCAAATCTTCTGGCTTGCCCTTGAGTTGGTATACCTTGCGACCAGCCACATCAGTGGGCTCCGCTTGCAGTGCACCGTTGCTGCCCCAACCGACCCAGAGGTTGCCATCTCGATCCACCTTGAAACCATCCAGTGAAGCAAATTCACCATCAATCAACTTGGTCTTGTTCGACAGCGTGTTGTCGGGATTCACGTCATAGCTCCAGATGCTGCGGTTGGGTGTGCCCTTCCACTCCACCACATACAGTTTTTTCTCGTCGGGCGAAAACGCCAAACCATTAGGGTTGAAGATGTCTGTGATCACCGCAGTGAGCTTGCCATCGGTATCGATGCGATAGACATTGGTCGTCTCCTGCTCGGACTTGGCGCGCGACCCTTCCCACTCGCCATTGATACCGAACAAGGGATCGGTGAACCAAATCGTGTTGTCAGATTTCACAACAATATCGTTAGGTGCATTCAAACGCTTCCCGTTGTAATTGTCCGCCAGCACGGTGATCTTGCCGTTCTTCTCGGTGCGGGTGACACGGCGCGTGACCGAGTGTTCGCAAGTCACCAACCGACCCTGGCGATCCCGGACGTTGCCATTGGCGTAATTGGCCTTGTCACGGAAGACAGATGTCTTACCCGACTTTTCGTCAAACTTCATGATGCGGTTGTTGGGGATGTCACTGAACAACAAATAGCCGCCCTCAGGGAAATACGCTGGACCTTCGGTCCAACGGTAACCCGTTGCCACTTGCTCTAACGTGCTGCTGTAGATACGGTACTTGGCAAAACTGGGATCAAGAATCTGCACCGCTGGGTCGGGATAGCGGGCGTTGGGTGCAAAAGCCACGGCTTGCGCGAGGGCGTTACCGCCCAACATCACGGCACCGGTGCCGATGGCTGTCTGCATGAAGCTGCGACGGCTGGAAATGGACTTCTGGTTCATATTGTCTCCTTTTTAGGATGGAAGAAATGCCAGCTCTGTGGACTGCTGGCGGGGAAAAATCAACAGGGGCGCCCTTTGCGGTCTTTCAACCAAGCGGGCATGTCTTGCATAGACACTGGCCGCAAAAAGCGATCCAGTGCGGCATCCCCCACGGAGGTAGTCATGGGCTCAGTGGACGATGGCCAGGGGCCACCGTGTTGTTGCCCAGCTGTGACCGCCACACCAGTAGGAACGCCTGCAAAGAGAACACGTCCTGCTATTGCCATAGCGCCTCTAACCAGGCGCCGAATTTCTGGTGACTCTTGCTCAGCACCCCAAAGTGTGACGGTCAGCGTACCACCCACGGTGCTCAAGACGTCCAAGGTTTGCTCCACCGAGTCGGTCCAAACAATCAGACTCGCGGGTCCGAAGACCTCTTCCTGTAACTCAGGCTTGTTCATGAATGTGGCTGCATCCACCTCGGCAAGGTAAGGTTTGGGACAAACCTCCGGCACAGGGGTATGAAGCAAGGGAGTGGCACCAGCGGCGATTTGCGCTGCTATAGCTGCGTCGAGTGCCTTGCGCATGCTTTGGGTGAGCATCGCATGAGGTTGAATCGCCTTGAGGGCCTCGAGCAGTTTCGCCACAAATTCAGAACTCTGTGCCGAGCGCTGGAGTATCAGCAATCCTGGATTGGTACAGAACTGTCCGCAGCCCAGAGTGATGGAACCCGCCAGTGCCTGAACCAACGAGTCGCCCCCTTTTTGTAAAGCCTCTGGAGTAGCCACCACCGGATTGATGGATCCCAGCTCACCATAGAAAGGAATGGGGCGCGCACGCGAACGGCTTGCATCACGGAGTGCTGCGCCCCCACGTGTTGAACCGGTAAAAGCACCAGCGGCGATCAACGGGTGCTGAATGAGCGCTACACCAATCTCATTGCCAGAGCCTTGCACCATTTGAAGCAGCCCCTCATGCAAGCCCAGCTTTTGGATGGCTGCTTGAGCCGCCTGGAGGGCTCGTTGCGAGGTGTAAAGATGTCCCGAATGCGCCTTGACCACCACGGTACAACCCGCTGCCAAGGCTGAGGCAGTATCTCCGCCAAGTACGGAAAAGGCAAACGGGAAATTACTTGCCGAAAACATGGCTACCGGCCCTAGCGGCACGCGCACGCGCATCATGTCGGGATGGCCTGCAGGGGGTGGTCCTACTACAGCGGGGTCATCAGTGAAAGCAAATGCACCACCGGTTTGGGCAATCTTGGCGAATCGACGCAACTGAAAGACTGTTCTGTCGAGTTCACCGTTGAGGCGTACTGTTCCAAGACCTGATTCGATGTCAGCCAGCTCTACCCATTTCTCACGATCCGCCTCTACGGCGTCTGCAAGAGCATTCAGAAGCTTGGCACGTGTATTGCCATCGCTCGCTTGCCAGTCATCAAAGGCTACATGGGCTCGCTGTATGGCATGTTCCATCTCTAAACTGGAGGTCTCTGGTATTGGTTCACCGAAATTCAGACCGGTTCGCGCTTCAAAGGAGTACAGCATAGGGTTAAGTGGTTTGTCTGTAGAAATTAACGATGACTTTCAGGCTTGACATACTCACTCGGCGGTGATTTTTTCGTCCTTGACGATCTTTGCCATGGCCGGGATCTCAGCTTTAAGCCAAGCACCAAAGTCGGTGGGGGTCATGGTTGACGGTTCAGCACCCAGCGTGATGAGGCGTTCCCGCACATCAGGCAGCGCCACAATGCGCTGCACTTCGGCATACAGTTTGTCGATGACCGCTTTGGGCGTGCCAGCAGGGGCCAACAAGCCTTGAAAGCTTCCAGTCAAGAAGCCTGGCAGGCTTTCTGCGACAGCTGGGATTTCTGGCATTTGTGCGTTGCGTTTTGCGCTGGAGATAGCGATCAGTTTGATCTTTCCAGCCTTCACATGGGGGTAGGTGGCCACCATACCGTTAAACATGACGTCCACCTGCCCCCCAATCAGATCAGAGATGGCTTGTGCGCCCCCTTTGTAGGGCACATAGCCCCACTGTATTCCGTTGCGCTGGGCGTAAGTCACGCCTGCAAGATGTGATGCACTGCCCATACCTGCCGCCACCGCATAGTTCAGCTTTCCCTTTTGCGCTTTGGCATAGGCCACCAACTCGTCTGGTGTATTAGCAGGCACTCTGGTGCTCACGGCCAACAAATGAGGTGAATACGCCACCATGGCCACTGGCGAAAAGTCTTTCTCGACGTTGAAGGGCAACTTGAACAAGGCCGGACTGATCACCAGATTGCCCACATCCATCAACACCAGGGTATAGCCGTCAGGAGCAGACTTGGCCACCGCATCGGCGCCCAAATTACCGCTGGAGCCCGGTTTGTTTTCAACAACGACTGGTTGCCCCCAGTTTTCGGTCATCTTCTGGCCGAGCAGACGTGCCAGTACGTCCGAGGTGCCTCCCGCCGGGAATGGCACCACGATCTTGATGGGCCTGGCAGGATAGCTTTGAGCAGCCACCGGCAAAGCCAGGGCCATCAGGGCAGCCCAAAGGGCTGTTGTCAAAAATCTTTTGCTCATCTGTGCCACCTCTGTTGTCGGATTAGCGCACCATGCAAGGACGCTTGTTGTCGAACTTCCACCCAGGAATCAGGAACTGCATGGCCATCGCATCATCACGGGCGCCCAAGCCATGCTCCAGATAAAGAGCGTGTGCCTTCTCCACCTCGACCATGTCGATCTCGATGCCGAGACCGGGCTTCTTGGGAACCTCGACATACCCTCCCTCGATCTGCAGTGGCTCTTTGGTCAGCCGCTGACCGTCTTGCCAAATCCAGTGCGTATCAATGGCGGTCACCTTTCCGGGTGCTGCCGCGCCGACGTGCGTGAACATCGCCAGAGAAATGTCAAAGTGGTTGTTGGAATGCGATCCCCAGGTCAGCCCCCAGTCACGACAGGTCTGCGCAACGCGAACCGAACCCGCCATGGTCCAGAAGTGCGGGTCAGCCAAGGGGATGTCCACGCTTTGCAAAGAGAGGGAATGCACCATTTGGCGCCAGTCGGTCGCCACCATGTTGGTGGCTGTCGGCAACCCCGTTGAACGGCGAAACTCCGCCATGACCTCGCGGCCGGAAAACCCTTCCTCTGCACCGCAAGGGTCTTCCGCGTAGGCCACCACACCATGCATATCGCGCATCAGTCGGATCGCATCCTTGAGTAGCCAGCCGCCATTGGGATCCAGCGTGATCCGGGCCTCAGGAAAGCGCTCATGCAAGGCGCGAACGGCTTCGATTTCCTCTTCGCCGCGCAACACACCGCCTTTGAGCTTGAAATCCTGAAAACCGTAACGCTCTTGAGCAGCCTCAGCCAGGCGAACAATCGCTTCGGGGGTCATTGCCATTTCATGGCGCAGACGCTTCCAGTTGTCGGGTTCGTTCAAGTCCGTCACGTAGGGCAAATTGGTCTTGGACTTATCGCCGACAAAGAAAAGATACCCCAGCATCTGCACAGCGTCTCGTTGCTGCCCCTCACCCAACAGTGCGGCCACCGAAACGTTCATCAGCTGGCCTTGTAGGTCCAACAGTGCCGACTCCACTGCAGTCACCGCGTGAATGGTGGTGCGCAAGTCGAAGGTTTGCAAGCCACGGCCACCGCTGTCACGGTCCGAGAACTTCTCACGCATCTGGTTGAGGATCGCTTGAAGGTCACCGATAGACCTGCCTTCCACCAGGCTGCGGGCGTCTTCGAGGGTTTGGCGAATTTTTTCTCCGCCAGGCACCTCTCCCAGCCCGGTATGCCCTGCGCTATCGCTCATGATGACGATGTTTCGGGTGAAAAACGGGCCATGTGCACCGGATAAATTCATCAGCATGTCGTCGCGGCCTGCGACCGGAACCACACGCATATTTTTGACAATAGGAGCACTCATATTCAGTCCGCCGTGATCTTTCCAACTTCGATCACTTTTTTCCAGCGAGCGAATTCAGATGCCTGGTATTGAGCAAATTGCTCAGGTGTATTGGCCACAATTTCAAACCCTTGGTTCAGTAGCTTCTCCTTAATGCCTTCATCCAGAAGTGCCCCTACGACAGCTGCATGAATCTTGGCTCTAATGTCAGCAGGAAGACCCTTGGGTGCCACCATGGCTTGCCAGGATGCGACCTCTGTGCCATTGACCCCTGCCTCCTTCATAGTCGGGACTTGAGGCAACACGGGACTGCGCTTGACGGAAGTCACCGCCAGGGCCCTCAGCTTACCCGCGTTGATGTGTTGCAAAACGGCATTGATATTTTGGAAGGAGGCATCTACCTGGCCACCCAAAAGATCGTTGATGGCGGGAGCACCACCCTTGTAGGGGATATGGATGCCCGTGGTGCCGGTCTGCTGCCAAAACAATTCCACCGTCAGGTGATCGGACGACCCGTTACCTGACGATGCAAAAGTCACCTTCTCCGGTGTTTTCTTTTGTTGTGCAATCACATCTGCCACTGTTTTGAACGGGGAGTTGGCAGGAACCACCAGAACATTCGGCGCCTGTACCGCAATCGTGATGGTGTCAAAGTCCTTCAATGCATCGTATTGCACCCCTTTGATCAGGTGCGGAGCGATGACCAATGGCCCCAGGGAGGACACCATCAAGGTGTGTCCATCTGGCGCTGAACGCTTGACCGACGCTGCACCGATCGTTCCGGTCGCTCCAGCGCGGTTATCGATGACAAATGAACCACCTAATTTTTCCTGCATCTTGGGCGCCAATGCACGGGCAATGCTGTCCGTCGAACCACCTGCCGGGAATGGCACCACGATGGTAACCGGCTTGTCTGGCCAGGCAAATGCATTGAGGCAAGCAATCACCCCCATCAGCAACATCACAAGAATTTTTTGCATGATTGTCTCCGTTGATGAATTCAGAAAGTGGGCTGACTTACTGAGGACCCAGCACCTTGATCAGTGCGTGCAGTTCTTCCATTTCAGCAGGCTTGAGGTCTGTGAGGGGCGCACGCACAGGTCCTGCATCGTGTCCGACCAATTTGGCTCCAGCTTTGACAATGCTCACCGCATAGCCTTGCGTGCGATTGCGAATGGCCAGATACGGCATGAAGAACTGCTTGAGCAAGCGGTGCTGCGTCGCCATGTCATCGTTAGCAACGGCATGGTAGAACTCCATTGCTGTTTTGGGAATGAAATTGAAAACGGCTGAGGAGTACACCGGGGTCCCCAATGCCTTGTAGGCAGCGGCATACACCTCTGCCGTCGGCAAACCACCCAGGTATGAGAAGCGGTCACCCATTTTCATGTAGATCGAGGACATGGCCTCGATGTCGCCGACGCCATCTTTGAACCCAATCAGATTGGGGCAGCGGTCAGCCAGGATGGCCAGCGATTCGGGCGTCAATTTGCAGACATTTCGGTTGTAAACGATCACGCCGAACTTAACGCTCTTGCAGACAGCTTCCACATGAGCAATCAAGCCTTCCTGGCCTGCTTCGGTCAGGTAGTGTGGCAAGAGCAGAATGCCTTGAGCGCCTGCACGTTCAGCCTCTTGCGCGCACTGAATGGCAAACCGCGTCGGACCACCTGCACCAGCAATGATGGGCACCTTTCCCTTGCAGGTGTCGACAGCTGTTTGAATGATCTCGGGGTACTCCTCGGCAGTGAGGGAGAAAAACTCTCCCGTCCCACCCGCTGCAAACAAAGCCGAAGCGCCGTAGGGTGCGAGCCATTCGAGACGCTCTACATAGCCCTTCTGGTTGAAATCGCCATTGGCGTGGAAGTCGGTCAACGGGAACGACAACAGGCCGTGGGACATGATCGATTTGAGTTCTTGCGGTGCCATTGGATGAGGTCCTTGGAAAGAAGGGTTGGGGGACAAACGGTAGCGCTACCATCTAACTGCAAATGGTAGCGCTACCGTCAAGAGATGTCAAAAGATATTGGTCAGGGTTTTCCCTGATTAGGTGGTTTCTCGCTCGATAATGGAAAAACCCAGATCCACGATGCGTGGATTGACCTCTTCGCCTTGTGCTCTTTTGACAAGGTATTGAGCGGCCAGGGTTCCGATTTCGCTGCCATGCACCCGAACAGAAGTCAGGCTTGGGACCGAATCCGAAGCGTATGGACCGTCACCAAATCCCACGACGGCCAAGTCTTGTGGAATCCGAATGCCCCTGGTTCTGGCTTCGGCCAATATCCCCAATGCGGAAACATCGGAACTGCAGAAGATCGCCTCGGTGTCCGGCTGAAGAGAAAGAATCTTATTCAACGCAACACGGCCAGCATGCATCGTGCTTTTGGGGCCAATGACTTCAATGGGAACATGTTTGATGCCGGCCTTCTTCAGCTCTTCGCAAAAAGCTTTATATCGGCGGGATGCTCGCTCGTCATTGGCGGTCACCACGGCAAATTTAGTTCGTTTTTTCTGGAGTAGAAACTGGGCTACAGAACGGCCAACCTCCAAATGAGAAAAGCCGATCAACATGTCCATCGGGGTTACCGTCAGATCCCAGGTTTCAATGATCGGAATACCTGAGGCCAATAACTTAGTACGAGCCTTGCCAGAAGGCAGTACCCCGGTCAGAAAAATTCCGTCGGGTCGACGTCCAATGAAGGACTCAATCAGCATCTCTTGTCGCTCAGCGGAATAGTCGGACTGGCCCAACATCAGTTGATAGCCGGCATCAAACAAACTGCTATTCAGTGACTCGATGGTGTCCATGAAAACGGAGCTGACCGCACTGGGCACAATGGCCGCGATCATTTTGCTTTTGGAAGAGGCCAAGCCGCCTGCCATCCGGTTGGGGACATATCCCGTTCGATCGACAGCTTCCTTCATTCGGCGCAGGACATCAGCCGAGACTTGATCGGGATTATTCAATGCGCGTGATGCTGTGATCGGGGCGACCCCGGCAATTTTGGCAACGTCTATCAGCGTCACCGCCCCGCTACCCCGGCGCTTTCGAACTGTGTTTTTATCTGGCATGTACAAACCTCGATATGGTAACGCTACCATATATCCGCATTAGTTTCAATCCAGCCAGCGGTGTAACCATCCATAAACTGGATAAAGCAGCCCGTTTCGAGTTATCTCTGCCACAAGCGCAATGAACCATCGGCAAAGTCCAACTTTTTCTGGTCGGTTAAGTCAATACAATTTTTATCGAAACAGGTTTTCACAACCCGTTCCAGTCAGCGCCGAATCCAGGACATCACGGGTTTCTTCGCTCATGGATCTTCTAGCGCTCCGCAAAATTTCAAGGCACTTGACTTGATACGGGAATACCGGCTGCGACCAAGGATTGCCATCAATGACTGTTTCAAATTCCCTCTGTCCGTTGGCAGCTGCTTGCTCATTGGCGATGAGAAATGGCACATAGACCCGGCCAATTTCACTCAGCAACTCACCCAAATGATCCCGCAAGGCAGAGCGTGTTAACCACTGCTCAGCACTGTGCCCCGAAAGATCCTCAGTGCGGTCGAGCCATGCGCGCAACCGCGGCGAGTTGCGACCCAAAAAACCAGCCGGTGTAGGGTCAACCAAGCCCAATTGTGTGAGCTGGCCATAAATGGCGAAATCTGCAGACGCGGGCCGCGAACCAAGCACGAAACCTTGACGTTCAATGATGCGGTCCATGATGCCAACCAAGCGCTGAAAGCTGGATTCGATGACAGGTGCCGTGAGCTTGCTGGAGCCAACGACGAACAGTCGTGATATTTGTCGATCTGCAAAATCTGCGGCTATTTTTTCAGCCTTTGGGCCACTGAGTTGCGGGTTTTGCCAGAAAGTCAACAAGGGGCTGGCGTGCGCAGCATCCTCAGAAAAGTGCCAACGGTAGTGGAACATTGCCTTGGTCAGCCATTCATCTGCGAAGTCTTCGATGAGCTGATCCAGAAAACACAGCAATGGATCGTCAGGGACTACCGAACGGCCTGAATATTCTGTTTCGAGTCGCCGAATGATCGGCGTGGAATCAACAATGGCCTGCGGCCCGTGGGTTGACGGAAAGTAGAAGGTGGGTAAGAGTTTGACTTTGGGCTCAGGGTATCCCGTTGGCGGATCAAAATGCGAGCCCCACAACATGCGATATGGGATTCGGCGGTAGCGCAACAGTGCAAGCATTTTGCGTGTGTAGGGAGAGCCTGGAACACCCAGCAATTCAATCTCTTGCATGCATTTGTCTCCTGTCGTTGTGCGCCGACATAAAGCGCAACTATTCATCAAGGGTTTCCCCCAGTTTTAGATGGCTAACCACCATGCTGGAATGCAACGGAGACACTACTCGTTATTACATTTCACACACATGAGCACGCCCCCCAGCCACACCACTAAAGCATAGACGCTTTCACCGCTTTCTCGTCACCGTGCGTCACTGGCGGCATGCGTGACGCTGGTCATGACAGCGCTCACGGGATGTTCACACCTGTCCTCCAGTATCGGCAGTGACAAAAACTCCATCAGCGTTTCTGAGGTTGGAAGTTTCCATATTGGCGGTCGTCAAGTCACCTTGTCTGGATTGCCCACACGAGAAATTGTTTTCACTCCCGGTAGCCCGCCCTTCAAGGTCAATCCTAATGGCGATTTCGAGGCTGAGCAGATGTACGTCCAGTACATCAAACAATCCAACCCCAAAGGTAAGTATCCCATGCTCATGTGGCATGGCGGAGGCTTGTCCGGAGTTACCTGGGAGAGCAAACCCGATGGCGGGGCTGGGTGGCAACAGTTTTTCCTAAAGGCCGGACATGATGTCTATGTCTCCGATGCCGTGGAACGTGGTCGCGCCTCCTGGTCCAGATATCCAGAAATTTTCAAATCGGAACCCTTCTTCAGGACAAAGAAGGAAGCATGGGAGTTGTTCCGAATTGGCCCTGCTGATTCTTATCAGACCGATGCATCCAAGCGCGTCAAATATCCCGATACCCAATTTAACGTGGCAGCCTTTGACCAATTTGGAAAGCAAGGCATTCCACGCTGGGCCACCAACGATGTGGCCACACAGAACGCCTATAACGAGTTGGTGCAAAAGATGTGTCCCTGCATCATTGTTGTGCACTCCCAAGGCGGTAATTTCGCTTTTAATGCAGCACTGAAGGCGCCCGACAAAATCAAGGCCGTGATTGCTGTTGAACCGTCTGGCGCTCCAGACCCGAGCAAGGTGAATCTGAGCGCACTCAAGTCAGTGCCGCACCTGTTTGTCTGGGGCGACTACATTGATCGCACGCCGTTTTGGAAGGGTGTCAGCAATAATCTGAGCAATTACAGCAAGGCCTTGAAAGACCAAGGTGGAACCTCGGACTGGTTGGATCTACCGGCTCAAGGCATCACAGGTAACTCACACATGCTGATGATGGACAAGAACTCAGATTTAATTGCCGGCCGCATTCAATCCTGGATTGAAAAACAAGGGCTGACCCGGTAACCGTCCCGTCACCGAGCAGCGCATGGACACCTGGCGAGTAGACGGATCATCTCGATCCACTCGCCTTGAAATGTGGCACAAAAGCTCGGTTCCGACCTTCACCGCGCTGGATCACTCCAACTTGAGCTTGGCATCCTGGATGACCTTGCCCCAGATCTGAGTCTCCCGCTGAATGTACTGCGTGAAGTCGTCGGGCTTGATGTCAAAGCGGTTATAGCCCAGTGCCTTGTAACGCTCCCCCAGTTCGGGCGTGGCCATGGCTTCAGAGATATCTGCGGCAATCTTTTCGCGTAAAACCTTTGATGTGCCCTTCGGCGCGAAAACCGCGAACCAGGCATTGGAGACAAAGTCCTTGGCGCTGCTGGAAGCTGACATACCGGGGGCAGAGGGGTAGTATGGCGAGGGCTGTGGCGCTGCAACACCGATGAAACGGACCTTGCCGGCTTTTTCCATGGGTCCGGCGCTGGCCATGCTGCCCATGGCCCATTGAACTTCGCCAGTGGCTACAGCCGCAAACAGCTGTGGCATCTCCTTGTAGGGCACATGCTGCATCCGGGTGCCAGTGTTCGACTGAAGGCGCAGGGCCCCCAGATGACCGGGACTGCCCTGCCCCCAGGACCCATAGTTCAGTGCATCGGGTTTGGCGCGGGCCGCAGCCACGATGTCGTCGATAGAGTTATACGGGCTGTCCTTGCCCACCACCACAAAAAAATCGGTCTGCAAGGTGGCCCGTATCGGATCGAAATCCTTTTGTGGATCGTAGGGCAGCTTGCTGTAGAGGTGCACATTGCTGGTGAGCATGGTGCTGTCCAGATGGATCAGGTCATGGCCATCTGTGCTGGCGCCGCGAAAAGCGTTGTACGCCACCACGCCATTGCCCCCTGGACGGTTGTCCACCACCACGGATTGGCCCCATTTCTTGCTCAGCTGCTCGGAGATCAAACGCAATGACACGTCCGGGCCACTGCCAGCCGATGAAGCCGTGATGATCCGAACAGGTTTGGTGGGCCACGACTGCGCAGATACCGAGGTGCACAGCGCCATCAATGATGCGGCGATCCAGCAAGCGGCGTGCCGGCGCGGGAGCATGGAGTTTTTCATGCACTTTTCCTTCAGGATGAGGACGGAACAGAAAATTTATCAGTGCGCTATCAAGACACGATCAGGGTTTGCGCTGCAAATTTCCTAAATCGGTTTAAGAATGATTCAGCAGAATTTGACAATGGCCGCGCAGAATCGACCAAGGCCACCACTTCGCGGGTGACTTGCGGGTTACGCAAGGGGCGTGCCACCACCCCTTTGACACCCGTCTGCACCAGGGTGTAGGCCGGCAGCACCGAAATGCCCAGACCGGCACAAATCAGGCCGATGGCCGTGTTGATGTTGGAGACTTCGTATTCGAGGCGAAGCTGGCCAGACCAGCGCTGCAGCGGCTTTTCGATCAGGTCGCGCAGGCCAGTGCCTGTCCTGAGCAAAATGAGCGGTGCATCGATCAGATCCCCCCAATCCAGGCTCTCGCTTGCGGCCAGCGGGTGTTCTTGCGGGCACACCATGCACAGCGTATCTTGAAACATGGTCTCGGCTTTCAAGCCCAACACATCCTGGGCCGATGTACAAATACCCAGATCGGCCTGACCGGTCTTGACCATCTCGGCCACCGAAGCCACCGGCACGTCAAGCAACTCCAGGCGGACACTGGGGAAATCATTCCTGAAGACGGCCATCACTGGCGGCATGAGGCTCGAAGCCAGCAGCGGCGAAGTCGCGATCCGCAGTGATTCGCTCTGCTTGAGGTAGCTCGTCTGCAGTTGCCTGACAGTGTTGTCGAGTTGTTCCAGGGTGCGCAGCGCAGTCGGCAGGAACTCGGAACCGGCATCGGTCAGCAACACTTTGCGTGTGGTGCGCTCGAACAGTCGCAGACCCAGTTCTTCTTCCAGACTCCTGACCAGCATAGACAAGGCCGATGGCGTGAGAAAGAGTTTCTGGGCAGCGCGCGTCATGCTCTGTTCCTGGGCAACGAAGCAGAAGGCACGCAATTGGCGAAGGGTCAGGTGGGGTGATGACATCCGGCCAATTGTCAAACATCGCTGATGATTTGATCAAGATTTTTCGATTGTTTGTGTCCGTGATTCGCGGTCCAATCCTTTTGCTCCCATCGCCTCGACCACACCGTGACCCACCACCACCTCCCGGAATTTGACACCTTGCGCCGAGAAGACACGGCCTTGCTGACCGGAAGCGCCTGCTTTGTACACGACATCCATACCGGCAACCAAGCCCATGTGGTTTTTGTTCGCAGCAGCCAGGCGCACGGGCGACTGCTGCGGGTGGACACCCAGGCTGCCCAGGATATGTCGGGTGTTGTCGCTGTCTTCACTGCTCAGGATGTTGGCGACAAATGCATGCCCCAAGCCAACCCGCTGCTGACTCTGCCCAAAGACTTGCGTTTTGCGCTGATGGCACACACGCAGATCGACCATGCAGGCCAGCCGGTAGCCATGGTGATCGCCCAGAATCTGACCACTGCCCGTGCCGCGGCCGAAGCCATTCAGGTCGACGTCGAAGGGGGGGATCTGGTGAAAGATTTCGACAGTGCCTTAGCGGTGACCCGCGCGGCTTTCGATCAAGGACTGATCACATCGGAAGCCTGCACGGAGGTGCAAACCCGCATCGTTTGTCCACGCGTAGCGGCGATGACGATGGAGCCCCGTGCGCTGGTGGCCCAGGTGGATACCTCTGGAGCCCGCCTTCAGGTCTGGTGTGGATCGCAGTCGCCCTCGCGCATGCAGACCGACATTGCCGCCCTGCTGGCTCTTGATGCTCAGCAAGTGCACGTCATCACACCCAACGTTGGCGGGGCCTTTGGCGCCAAATCCTCCATTTACCCCGAGGAGTTACTGGTGTGCTGGGCCGCCTGGCGTTTGCAGCGCAGCCTGCGCTGGACAAGCACACGCTCTGAAGAATTTGCTTCGGCCACGCACGGTCGTGGTGCGCAACTGACAGGCACGCTGCAATGCGCCCCCGACGGACAGTTGCTGGCCTTACGGGCCGATTTGAACTTTGCACTGGGCGCCTGGATGCCGTTTTCAGCCGTGGTACCTTTGCGCAACGCCACTCGCATACTGCCTGGCCCCTACCATGTGCAGTCGCTCAAGGTGCAAGGTGAGGCGGCGCTGAGCCATGCGGCTCCAGTCACGATATACCGCGGAGCGGGACGCCCTGAAGCCGCTTTGCTGATGGAGACGCTGGTGGAGATGGCGGCACGCCAACTCGGTATGGACCCGGTGGCCTTGCGCCTGCGCAACCTGATCGGTCCTGCCGACATGCCGTTTTCAACGCCAACCGGCGAGGTGCTCGACACGGGTGACTATCCCCGCTTGATGCAACAGGCCTGCGAAAAGTTCGCGTACAAAGAAGAACGTGCTTTGCAGGCACGGCGTCGCCAGAACGGCGAGTGTGTTGGCATCGGTATGGCGCTCTACATCGAACCATGCGGCAAAGGCTGGGAGAGCGCACGCGTCACCTTGCAGCCCAACGGCCGCGTTGAAGTGGCGAGTGGCTCACCTGCGCAGGGCCAGGGGCACCTGACCACCTTCGCGCGAATTGCCGCAGAAGAACTGGGGATAGATGCTTCATGGGTCGATGTCCTGTGTGGCGACACCGACACCTGCCCCCCGGGTATTGGCGCACTGGCCAGTCGCAGCATTGCCATTGGTGGCAGCGCTATTGTCAAGGCATGCCGGCAAGCCAGAAGTCTGCAAGACTCGGGCCAGGCGCTGCCCATCGTGATCGATGTCCGTTACGAATCGGAAGAAACCTGGAGCAGCGGCTGTGTGCTGGTGCGCATGGCCATCGACCCTGAAACCGGACACCCCAGCGTTGAGAAAGTCGTCTGGGTTGACGACGCAGGTCGGCTCATCCACCCCAAGCTGGTCCACGGGCAACTGGTGGGTGGCTTTGCACAGGGCTTTGGCCAGGCCATGCTCGAGGAGATCGTCTACGACGGCACAGGTCAATTGCTGACCGGCTCGCTGATGGACTATGCCGTGCCCCGAGCAGAAGATCTGCCGGAGCTGCAAATAGACAGCCACTGCACACCCAGCACCACCAACCTGCTGGGCAGCAAAGGCGTGGGCGAAGCCGGTTGCATTGGCGTTCCCGCAGCGCTCATGAATGCCGCACGGGACGCATTGGCTCCTCTTGTGGGCGAAGTGCAACTCGATTTCCCCTTGCGACCGCAGCGCCTGTGGCAGCTGCTTCAGACCCCCGTTGATTCACATCCATCACAGAGGACACACCATGCAATATAAAAAATCCGATGCCAAAGCCTATGCAAAGGAAAACTTCCGCGGTGTCTGGGCGGCCAACCTGACCCCATTCGATGTAGACCTCCGCTTTGACGAGCAGGCCTACCGCGAGAACCTCAAGCACTGGCTTGAAACCCTGAACCTGGGGGGGTTGTTCATTGCCGGCAAGCAGGCAGAGTTCTTTTCCATGTCGATCCCCGAGCGTAAACGCCTGATGGAGTTGGCGGTGGAAGCCGCCAGTAACGCGGGCAATCGCGGTGGGATTGGCAAGCCCGGCATCGTGACGTCGTGCTCTGACACCAACCTTGACGTGGTGCTGGACCTGGCGCGTTACTCTCAGAACATTGGCGCCGACTATGTGATCGTGCACAGCCCGGTGCTGCATTTTGGCGCTGACACGGAAGAGACCATCTTTGAGTACTACCGCTACCTGTCGGAGCAGCTGGACATCGGCATCGCGATGTGGAACCACCCGGACTGCGGCTACACCATGACCCCCGAGCTGTGCAACCGCATCGCCGACCTGCCCAACATTGTGGCTATCAAATACAGTACCGATCGTGAAAAGTACAAGCGCCTGAACGAGCTGGCCGGCCACAAGATCCAGGTCAGCAACCCGTCCGAGGAAGATTGGCTTGACAACATCATTGAGCTGGGCTGGAGCCTGTACTTGTGCTCGACGCCGCCTTTCCTGCTGCAAACCGCCGTGGACCAGCGCATGAACGAGTACACCCGCCTCGCGTTCGAAGGCAAGCACGAGGAAGCCCGCAAGGTGCGTGACAGCCTGCAAACTGTGCGCGATGCCTTCCATGCTTGCAAACCCAAAGGCAAGCCGCAGGCACATGCCAAGGTCTGGCAGGAGCTGCTGGGCCAACATGGCGGTCCAGTTCGCCGCCCTCTGATGGCGATGACCCCGGAGGAAATCGAGAAGACTCGGCAGTGTTTCGCCAACTCGGGCCTCAAGCTGAAGTGATGGCCATGGACTGCGGCCACCTGAACGTCAACGGCAGGATGCACCCGGTCGACATGACCGGTAGCGAGCGGCTGGTGGACGTGTTGCGCGAGCAGCTTGGACTGCGTGGGACTCACGAAGGCTGCGACACCGCGCAATGCGGTGCCTGCACCGTCAATGTGGACGGCCGTGCCGTCAAGTCCTGCAACGTGCTGGCGGCGCAGATGGTGGGCAAGACCATCCGGACCATCGAATCCGTTGCCGATCATGGGGGTGAGTTGCATCTCATTCAGCGTGCCTTCAGCGAGCACCATGCCCTGCAGTGCGGCTACTGCACTTCGGGCTTTGTCATGCGTACGTTGGCGATGGTGCACGAAGACGTGCCAGCAGAACCCCTCGCGGTGCGCCAGGCTCTGGGCGGCAACCTTTGCCGCTGCACGGGTTACGAAGGTATCGTGAATGCCGTCGTGGTCAGCCTGCGCGCCTTGCGCAACACGGCGGAGACGCAACGAGCATGACTGCACATTACCTGCGTGCCCCTTCACAAGCGCAAGCTTCGGCTTGGCTCTGCCAATACCCCCAGGCGCGTCTGCTGGCGGGTGGACAGAGCCTGCTGCCGGCCTTGCGGCTGGGACTGGGTTCAGCATCCCACCTGATCGATCTGCAAGACCTTCAGGAGCTGCGCCAGATCGAGCAACACGCCGACGGACTCCTGATGGGGGCGCTGTGCACCCATGCGCAAGTGGCTCGCTCCGCGCTGGTGCGCGAGTTGCAGCCCTGGCTGTCGGACATGGCCGCGCACATCGCCGATCCCCAGGTGCGTGAAATGGGCACCCTCGGTGGCTCGCTAGCCAATGCCGATCCAGCCGCCTGCTGGCCAGCTGCAGTACTGGCGGCCAATGCGGTCATCCACACCACGCAGCGCCAGCTGCCAGCTGACGCTTTCTTCAAAGGACTGTTCAGCACAGCCCTACAGCCAGGAGAACTCATCGTCAGCGTGCACTTTCCGTGTGTCGAACAGGCAGCGTACAAAAAATTCGAACAACCGGCTTCACGCTTTGCGCACCCCGGTGTGGCGGTGGTCCGGCATACCGGTGGCCAGGTTCGCGTGGCCATCACGGGGCTGGGACAAGGGGTGTTGCGGTGGCCTGAGGCCGAGCAGGCACTGGTCAAGCAGTTTGCCCAGGCGGCCCTGCACAACGTGTCTCTCAGCCCGGCGCTGGCCGAAGACGATCTGCACGCCTCGGCACGCTACAAAGTCCATCTGGCGCATGTCCTGTGCAGACGCATTCTGTCTGAACTCACGGGCGAAGCCTATGTACGTCTGAGTGCCGCGCATCTGCAGCAGGCGCAGGTCCAGGGCCCATCTGCCGCCGATCAGAGCGACGGGCTTTCCGGCGAACGCGTGATCCAAGCCACGCCGCTGGCCCTCTGGAATCTGGTGCTCGACCCCAAAGTGCTGCAAGCCTGCATACCCGGTTGCGAAGCCATCCACCGCCAAAGTGATGAACGCTATGAGGCGGTGGTGCAGGTTGGGATCGGTCTGGTATCAGCGCGTTTTTCGAGCAGTGTGGACCTCCAGCCATTGAAGATCCCAACCAACAGTGTGGGAGGCCTGATGCGCTTGACGGTGGCCGGCAGTGCCGGCGCCATGGGCCGAGGCCGTGCCGAAGCCACTTTCTCGCTGGAGCCCTTGCCCAACGGGTCGACCCGACTGCGCTGGCATGCCCAGCCCATCCTTGAAGGAAAACTGGCCCAGATCGGTCAGCGCTTTGTGTTTGCGGTGGCACGTCAACTCAGCGAGGAATTCCTCGACAAGCTGCAGACCCAGGCCACCGGTCAGCCCCCCGAACAGGCCAGCCTTCCCTGGTACCGTCGCTGCTGGCGATGGATTAAAAACTGTTTTTCAATGTTCAAACCCCGGAGACCATGACCATGTCCGCTTCATCCCATTTGGCGGCCAACCGCTTTGGCGCCCCTATGAATTTCGACGGCTGGATCGAATCCAACCGCCAACGCCTTCAGCCGCCGGTCAACAATCAGCAAATCTGGCAAAGCGAAAGTCTGATTTGCACCGTGGTGGGCGGCCCCAACCAGCGCACCGATTTTCACGACGACCCCCTGGAAGAGTATTTCCATCAGATCAAAGGCAACGCTTCTTTGATCGTGCTGGACCGCGGCAAGTTTGAACGGGTCCACCTGAAGGAAGGCGACATCTTCCTGTTGCCTGCCCATGTGCGCCATTCGCCGCAACGCCCAGAAGCCGGCAGTCTGTGCACGGTCATCGAGATCGCACGGCCTCAGGGACTGTTGGACGCGTTTGAATGGTATTGCGCCAACTGTGCGAGCCAGGTCAAGCGTATCGAACTGCAACTCAGCAGCATCGTGAAAGATCTGCCCAAGGTGTATCAAAGTTTCTACGAGTCTTCGGATGCCGAACGCACTTGTCCGCACTGCGGTACTGTGCACCCAGGGCGTGACTGGCAAAGCTGGCTCCAGCTGGCCCACGAAAAATTTCCTGCATTGAACAAGCAACTTTCATGAGCGCGGCACATGATGTCAAGCCATGAAGTTGTATTGATCGGATTCGGAGCCATCGGATCTGCAGTTTTTGAACGGATGTCCACGCATCCGGGCATTCGGATCACGCATGTGGTGGTCTCGCAAGGTCAGTGCGGGGCCGTTCAACAGCGGCTGGGTCGCCGGGCGCAAGCGGTCAGTGAAGTGCCGGCCGCAGCCGCCCTCGTGCTTGAATGCGCCGGACACGGCGCGCTGCAGCAGCATGTGCTACCGGCCTTGGAACGTGGCACCGAGTGCGCGATCCTTTCCATCGGCGCGCTCGCCACCGACAATTTGCCCGAACGCCTGGAAGCGGCGGCACGGCAGGGAAGCACTCGGCTGCACTTGCTATCTGGCGCGATCGGGGGCATCGATGCAATCGCATCTGCACGCCATGCGGGGCTGGATGAAGTGCTCTACACCGGACGCAAACCCCCTATGGGCTGGAAAAATTCACCCGCTGAACAGCAGGTGAACCTGGAAGTGCTAACGCAGCCGGCCGTCATTCTGGAGGCCAGTGCACGCGAAGCGGCCCGTCTCTACCCCAAGAACGCCAATGTGGCAGCCACGCTGTCTCTGGCGGGCATTGGTTTGGACAAGACACGAGTGCGCCTGATCGCCGATCCGGGCGTGCGGGAAAACGTGCACGAAGTCGAAGTGCGCGGCGCCTTTGGCGAGATGAAAATCACCATGCGTGGCAAGCCGTTGGCCGACAACCCCAAAACTTCAACCCTGACAGTGATGTCCGCCCTGCGCTTCCTGCACAACCGGACATCGGAGCTGGTCATTTGAGAACACACCTACTATGCTTACCTTCACATTGCCTCGTTTTTCCCTGTGGGTCGCTCTGGCCTGCACATGGCCCCTAGCTGCCCAAGCCCAAGCCCAGGCTCAGGACAAAATCCTGTCCTGGCCCAATCAGCCTGTGCGCATCATCAACAATTTTGCGGCAGGTGGGCCCTCCGACCTGATTGCTCGTGCGGTCGCCGAGGCCCTGCAAAAAATCAGCGGCCAATCGGTCATTGTGGAAAACAAGGCGGGAGCAGGAGGCAATATTGGCGCGACCGAAGTCGCCAAAGCAGCGCCCGATGGCCGCACTATTTTTCTGGGTATCGACACTGCTTTCACAGTCAACCCGCATATCTTTCCTGCCTTGCCCTTCAAACTGGGCACCAAAGCGGGTGAGCTCAAACCGCTGGCGATTCTGTCTTCTAACGGCTTGCTTTTGGGGACTTCAGCCGCGCAGGGTCTTCTGTCCATGCCTGAATTGATCAGCGCCGGCAAAACCCGGGGGGTAAATTTCAGTTCAGGGGGCACTGGTAGTCCAGGGCACCTGGGTGTGGCCATTTTTTCCCAGGCAGCCAACATCAAAATCACCCACATCCCCTACCGAGGCAACTCACCGGCCGTACTGGCCATGGTGACTGGCGAGGTGGATGGCGGCATCCTTTCCGTGACGGGCATGCTGCCACATGTCAAGTCGGGCAAGATCATGCCCGTGGCCATGACCAGCCGCCAACGCAGCCGCCTGCTGCCCGATGTCCCCACGGTGGCAGAACTGGGCTACCCGGAGCTGCAAAATGAGGTGCTGACGGTTTGCATGGTGCCCGGCGCGACCCCCGCCCCGTTACTGGCGGCCATGCAGACGGCCGTGTTGGAAGCCATGAAAACACCTGCGCTGCAGGAGAAACTGGCCAACTTTGACATGGTGGCTGAAAATCTCACAGGCACTGCTGCCAACAAACGACTGTCCACCCTGTCAGCGCATTACGCCCAAATCATCAAAGCCACAGGGATGAAGGCCGAATAAACCGACCGCGACAGATGGGCTGCTCAATCCTTGAATTCCGCGATGTCCGGCTTGGCTCCCCAGACACAGAACGATGAAGGGTGCATGGGGAACTGGCGGGGCCGGTAGTTGGCCGGGTCTTCGATGATCTTGCGATCGCTGTTGGAGTACTCGTAGACCATGCCATCGGGGCCTTCAAAATAGAGAAAGATTCCACCAGAGGTGGCATGCCGGCCAGGCCCAAATACGATTTTGATGCCACGTTCCTGAAGGAAATACCAAGACCGCATCACATCGTCAAAGTCCTGCACCTGGTAGTTGATGTGCTGAATTCCTTTGCGCGTGGATGGAAACAGCGCCATCTGGTGGTGGCGCGTATTGACGCGTATGAGCGGACAGGGACCAATCCAGTCGCTGACCATCGCGTTGAAGTGCTGCAACCAGAAATGCTGATCCCGCACCGGGTTTGTGGTGCACAGGCCCACGTGCCCAAAACCGGTGACGCCCGCATCCCGTGCAGGAAAGTAACGCCGCGCGGAATCATGTGGACGTGACAACAACTCGATCCGATTGCCCGTCGGGTCCAGCAACCACATGAAAGCGTTCAAATGCCGATCTGCCGCCTCTTCGGCACTGCCCATGCCGCAGGGCACGTCATTGGCCTTCAGGTATTCGAAAGCGGCGTCCAGCGCGTCCGCGTGCTTCAGGTCAAACGCAAGAATCTGCTCGGAGGGATCGCCCAGAAAATAGCAAAGGGTGTGGTGCCGGTGATCACTGCGCAGGTACAGCCGATCCGGCGTCCGGGCGACCATTTCCAGCCCCATGATTTGCGTGGTAAAACGTTCGGCCGCATCCAGATCCTGGGTGCCAATGCGGGTGTAGTGAATGTCTCTCAGCTCGATCATGTTGTCTCCAGATTCTCTAGTAGATCATATCCAAGCACTGCTTTCTTGAAAATCAACCTGAAGTCAATAACGACCGGCAATAAGCAGAACTCAGCGACGAGCGTACCGCATTTCATCATGGTTGGTGGCTTACCCTGCAGTCGCGTCATGACACACGAATTGCGCGTCTTTAACATATCCCTTGCAGGCACAGTTCGAAAAGCAATCGGAACAAGGATCGAGATCATCCTTAGCAACTAGCATTGGCTGCACCACGCTTGATCCTGAAGCAAGCGTGAATCCCATCCCGGTTTCCGCCAGGGTCATGGTCTGGACCCGATTGTTGGCGATCGCAAGGCCAAGTGACTGCACCGGCACACCCGTGTTAGGCGCTTTCACCAGCAGGCCCGTCTTGACTAATCCGGCTTGTGCTTCACCCCCTCCAATACAACCGCATAGGGTTGCGAGAGATGATCTCATCGACAGCATCTTCTCCGGCCCATTGTTCAAGGCCGCTTCGTAATAGAGCGTAATCTGCACATTTTTCATTATTGGTGCACGGCCAATCGCTCCCCCAGAGTAGCGCAGAGGGACCCAACTCTCCTAACAGCACCTGAGTCAATGTCTTTGCATCAACCTCGGCCTGCCGATAAGCACCACTGAGCTTTACCCATACTCGATCTGGTCCACAACGGTGTAACAGTTGAATGGTGGGATCACTTGAAAGTGCCCTCATTGGCTTAGCCATGTGATCGATCACCTTTGTCAGACCGGAGGGTAGTTTAGGCAACACGTCTGGCAACCGGCCGGGTTCGGTGTGGATTTCAACGTGCCAGCCAAGTGAGATCATGCGATCCCAGAACGAGAGATTCTCGGTCCAGTCATCCACTCGGTGATCACCCCCTACCAGGTTGAGACGTACACCACGCACGCCGAGCGAATGCATCGCTGTCATCTCGACGAGTGTGATTGATGGGTCGACCACTGCAATTCCCATCAAACGTCCCGGGAATGCGGCCAGCCCCTCCAGCATCTGCTGGTTGTTGGTCCCCAGGAAGCTAGGCTGGACCAGCACCCCGTGGCTTACTCCAACGGCAGTCGCAAGTGACCACCATTGATCCAGGGTCGCCCCATAAGCGGGTACGTAACGTGCCCCTTCAATCGCTTTTCCAGCTTCAAAGATATGAAAGTGGGTATCAACGCAGGGGATTGCAGTCGCTGAGTTCATAGTGTACATTATAGTCATCTAGAGGTCTAGTCGTGAACACAATTCTGATATCCCCACCACCGCTCGGGCAAAGCCGCTACGGATCCCTAGCCGCTGCATTGCGCCAGCGCATTCTGGACGGGGAATGGCAGCCTGGGCAGATGATTCCATCGGAGGCATCTTTAGCCCAAAGTTACTGTGTAGCGCTTGGCACTTTGCGTCAAGCACTGTCGTTGCTGGTTCAAGATGGTGTCTTGCGTCGACAGCATGGCAAAGGCACCTTTGTCAGCCGCGGCCTGGACAACGCATCGATGATGCGCTTCTTCAGATTCCAGTCAGAGGGTGGCCTTTCTACAGCCCCGGCATCGCGTATCCTGAGTCGTCGCTTTCGACATCCTTCAGCAACAGAAGCCAAGGCGTTTCAAATCGACCTGGAGGGGCAAGTGATGCAGCTCGAGCGACTTCGCAGCATCGACGGCCACCCTTGTCTGCTGGAGACCATAGTGCTGCCCCTTCCGCTTTTCGGGCCTTTGGCAGATTCCGATACTGAAGAGTGGGACGACTTGCTTTATCCAATGTATCAGCAGCGCTGTGGAATTCTGGTTCAACACGCGCAGGACGAACTGAAATTTTCCCAATTGAACGCCACCCAAGCTTCTCGGCTAAGGTTACAGCCGGGTCACCCTTGCGTGCTGGTCGAACGCCAAGCCTTCGACGTGGCTGGACGCTGCATTGAGCGTCGCATCACTCGGGGCGATGCACATTCATTCACCTATACCGCACAAGTCAAGTAAAGGAGACAACCATGCGCTCTTCATCGCTAGTGAGAAAATTTCGTGTCATCACCCTACTGGCCCTAGGAGCCTTGGCTGGTACTTCGGTTACCTTTGCCCAAACTGCTGTCAACTATCCAAACAAACCCGTGACGCTGGTGGTGACATATCCGCCGGGCGGTGGCGCGGATGCCATGGCTCGCTTGATTGCGCCCAAAATGTCCGAAGCCTTGGGTCAACCCGTGGTGATTGACAATAAGCCCGGTGCCGGCGGTCAAATTGGTGCCGCCGCTGTGGCGAAGGCGCCTGCCGACGGTTACACGTTGATGCTCGACGCCTCGTCGTTTGCCGTCAATCCATCCCTGTATCCGAAACTCCCCTACGATGCCACGAAAGCCTTCAAGCCAGTGGGCGTGATCGCGCTTTTTCCTAACGTGGTTCTGGTGAACGCAAACTTCGCTGCACAAAGTGTCACTGACCTGATTGGAATTGCCAAAAAATCCAAAGATTCGGTCTCCTACGCATCCTCAGGCAATGGCTCCGCCCAGCACTTGGCGGGAGCTCTCTTTGAATCAGCAACCGGTATCGACATGGTGCACGTTCCCTATAAGGGGGGCGGACCCGCCCTGAACGATGTCATCGGCGGGCAAGTGCCCTTGTTCTTTGGAAACCTAGCATCCACCCTGCAGCACGTGCAAAGTGGGAAATTACGCGCGCTGGCAGTGACCTCGGCAAAGCGCTCCCCCATCCTTCCGAACGTTCCGTCTCTGAACGAAGCAGGTGTGAAAGGCGCGGAGATCTACGAATGGAACGCCGTCTTTGTCCCAGCGGGAACGCCCCACGCTATCGTCAACAAGTTGGCATCCGCCTTTCAAAGCGCACTGGACGCAGCCGAAGTTCGGCAGCGTATCTCGCAACTCGGAGGCGAGATTCAGCGCTCAACACCGGAACAAGCGCAAGCCTTTATTGAGCAACAGATTGCTCTATGGGGACGCGTGATTAAAGAGCGGAAAATCGCTGTCGAATGAGGGTGTGGGAACTCGACCGACCTGCTTGGGGCATTTTCCCAAGCGCAGATCGAGTTTCATCATTTCGGCCGTCGCTGGATTGATGTAAAGACTTGGACCACATTACTGTCATTGGCTCGAACGCGCACTGCCACAGTTCAGCATGTCGGCTTGTCCAAGGCCATGGCGCGCTACAAGCTTCAGTTCGTGGGAAAAGCCCATCGCGCTGATGTTTGTTTAGGACTGAGCATTGGTAGATATCCTTCAGGCAGACAGCAGCTTGATGTACCGGTCATAGCTGAAACTCCGATTCTTCTTGTTGCCTGTCGTTTCGGTAAGCAGCAATGTAGTTGGTGACCTCCTCCACATCGTCCGTGTTATTCACCTCCAGACCCGCCTCGTCATCGAAGAGGTCGATGATCGTGGCCTGAGTTCCTTCGATCTGGCAGTGATGTATGAATCGATCAAGCAGTGCCGTGCTCACCTTGTCATCGATAAACACTTTGCTCCATTGCGCGAAGTTCAGATTGGTTGTGATCAAGACGCTAATGTGCTCATAGACAGAGACATTCCGAACTGGGCCGATAAATGCCGCCGCAGGGACAAAGCTGTGCTACGCTGGCGCCATGCCGTTGGTGCTCTGGATGGCGACAAGTGGGTCGCGCAGAGTGGCGTTCGTTACTACCCAAGGTCGCTCTTTCCATCTCTCGGCACTGCCGATGCAGGCAATCCAAAAACCCGATCGAAGGCCCATGTGAACGCGATTGCGTAAACGAAGAAGAACACCAGCAGCCCAAGGTTGGCTATGAATGCTTCCACCAGCGATATGTCGAGCCAGAACGACATGACGGGGAGAAGAATAACCACTAGCCCGCCCTCGAACCCAGCCCCGTGTGCTAGCCGCCTCACAAGCGAGCGACCGCGGACGATTTGTCTCGATTCCCAGCGCTCGAAGAGCCAGTTGAAGACGTAGTTCCAAGCGAGCGCGATGGTGGACAGAACGACGGCCAGTCCAAATGTCGATGTTGGTGGCTGATCGAAGGCAAGGCTTAGGACCGGCCCTACGACAGCAATGGCGATGACTTCATAAAGGGTGGCCTGAAGCACGCGGCGGGTGAGTGGTGACATACTTGGGCTTGAAGCAGAAGCGGGGGACCAGCGATGCAGCAGCAGGCTGGTTCCGGTACCGCGAAATTACAGGTGGCGCTCACCCTGTCCCGAACGGCTGCACTCGCCCCAGGGGCTCACAGTTGGTGATGACGGACTCCGAGCGAGGCGTGGTGCTTACGGACATGCTGCCGAATTCGGTCGACGCATTATTCTCGCATGCGTGAACGGAAGGCGCTGGGTACGGCTGTGAGAGGTGCAACAGGCTAACCACCTCTGGATGTTCGGGCAGCCATATACCGCTCCTGGTCGAAGGCAGTCCGATTCCGTCTCATGGACGCAAAAGTATGAATTTATGCAGACTGCTCCAGCAGTTGTTCACTCGATCTCATCGCTGTTTTTTGCATGAATGCTGGGTTTGCCTTCGGTACGCCCGCAGGGTCACAGCGATAAAAGCGATACACCAGCGACATTTGACCGGTTGTAGGAGTGAATATGGCGTACAGCCAGGGCTCCATGTTCCGAAGGCTGAAAGACTAAGTGGTTGATTTGCACGGAGAAAAAACAAGGGGTCAAATTCAGCGATGAATTTGACCCCAGGTGGTGATTGGTGGCGGACGATTGCCCGAGAGCAGACCGACTCGCCGAGCCCATAATTGCCGGTGCGGAAGGCTGCGAAATGGCTCGTATTTGTCACCGAGAGAGCAGTTCGACGTAGGCCTGGTAGCTGTAACTTCTGTTTTTTTTCTGGCCCGTCATTTCCGCCACGATGCCCAGATCTTCCAGCACCTTGACCGCAGCCGTCGCTGTCGGAAAACTCGTATCCAGCTGCTGGCGAATGCGCTCGATCGTGAAGCGCGGCATCATGGGTAGCATTTCAAACAAGCGGTAGCTGGCCGGCCCCGCCTTGGGCGACTGCAATAGGCGCTTGCGGTCCGCAGCCACCAGACTGGCGACTTCGATGATGTTGCGCTCTGCGTCTGCGGCTGCCACGGCGACACCCTCAAGGAAGAAGGTCACCCAGGTTTCCCAATAGCCCTCGGTACGGATGGCCGACAGGCGCCGGTAGTACTCAGCCTGGTGCTGCTTCAAATAGCCGCTCAGGTACATCAGCGGCTCGGCCAGCAATCCCCAATGTTCGAACAAGGCCGCGATCAGCAGGCGGCCGATGCGCCCATTGCCGTCCAGAAAGGGGTGGATGGTTTCGAAATGTGCATGGATCAATGCCACCCTCACCATGGGCGTTAACTCTGTCCCATCGTCATGAATGAAGCGCTCCATATCGGCCAGCAAAGCCGACACGTGCTCCGGCGGTGGCGGCACGAAAGCGGCGTTGCCCGGCCGCGTGCCGCCGATCCAGTTTTGTGATCGGCGCAGCTCTCCTGGCTGCTTGCCTGCACCTCTGGCACCATCGAGTAGCAAGCGGTGCGCCTCGCACAGCAGCCGTACGCTGATGGGCAGCCCATTAGGGTCACGTAATTGCTCTTGAACCCAACGGAAGGCACGCAGGTAATTGGTCACCTCCTCCACATCGTCGGTGTTGCTGACCTTGAATCCGGCTTCTTCATCGAACAAATCGGTCAGGGTGGCCTGTGTGCCCTCGATTTGCGACGTCAGCAATGCCTCCTTACGGATGGCGCTGTACGGCAGCCAATCCACTGACGGCACCAGGCCCGACACGCCGGCCAGGCGTGCGAGCGCCAATTCGGCTTGGCGATTGAGTTCAACGTAGACGACAGGCGCCAAAGCTGGTCCTGCCGGCGGCAAGGGATGGGGCACGAACGCCCTCACCGGCTCACCCAGAGTCGTGGAGATGGCGTAGGTCCCGGTGTCTCGATTCATTGAAAGTTTGCTTTAGCTGCAACAAACAAATTAAACCATTCTTTAATTTAAACTGCAAGCATGAAAGACTTCTTTCATGTGGCGTCATGCTTGCCTCATCGACTCAATTCGCCTATCTGAACAACTGCTCCACCAGTTGTTCACTCGAACTCATCGGTGTTTTTCCGCATCAACGCGAGGAGTTAGTCCAGCGTTTCCTCGAGTCGTGTCAAGCGCAATCGAAATCTGAACCACTTCGCGCCTGAGTGCGCAAAGTAAAACTGAACCAGTCAATCAATTTCTGGTAGCCGGCAAGACGCCGGCCTTGCGTTGCTGTTTCAGTCGATAACTGTCTCCTTTGATTTGAACGATATGAGCATGGTGCAGGATGCGATCGAGCATCGCCGCCGTCAGCGTGGTGTTGCCGCCGAAGGTCTGATCCCATTGGGTAAACGGCAGGTTACTGGTCAGGATCAGGGAACCGCGCTCGTAACGCTTGGCTACGATCTGGAAGAAGTGGCTGGCCTGGTCACCGGACAGCGGTAGATAGCCGATTTCATCGACGATCAGCAACCGTGGACCCAGCACGTTATGGCGAAATACGGATTCATACCGCTCTTGGCGCCGGGCGGCCTCCAGTTGCAACATCAGATCGGCGGCGGTGATGAACTTGGTCTTGATCCCGGCTTGCGTTGCCAGATAACCCAGGGCGATGGCCAGGTGAGTCTTGCCCACGCCAGACGGCCCCAGAAGTACGGCGTTCTCACCGCGTTCGACGAAACGCAGTGTGGCCAACTCCTCGATCATCTTCTTGGGTGCCCCCACCGCGAACCCGTAGTCATAGTCGTCCAGAGTTTTGATGGTCGGGAAGCCCGCCATGCGCACCAGCGTTTGGCGTGAGCGCACCATGCGGGAATCCCGCTCCTGTGCCAATAGTTGTTCCAGATAGTCAAGAAGGCTCCACTCCTTCTTGGCTGCCTCACCGGCCAAGGCAGCGTAGGACTGCATCAGGCCATCGAGCTTGAGGGCGTGGCAATGCCCATCAATGCGTTCGTGCTGCAGGTTCATACACGCACCTCCGTCAGCAGGCGTTGATACACCGACAGTGGATGCTGCATGGGCACCTCCATGTCCGCCATCGACCAACGCCGCATAGTGGTTTGCATGGGCCGTGCAAATGCTGGCAGCGGCTGCAGGCAGTCACGCTCGCGTTGCTCAAACAGCTCTGCCGGGGGCATCCCGGTCAACGCATGAATACGCTGATTGGCTACGTCACGCAACCACTTGCCAACCTCGGCATTGGCCGTATTGACGTCCAGCACCAGGCCGGACTGCTTGAGCAGGCTGCTCAGCGGCACGTAGAAGTTGCCGCACAAATACCGGCGAAACCGCTCCACCTTGCCTTTGGTCTGTGCGCGGTAGGGACGACACAGGCGTGGCACGAAGTTATACCGCTTGGCCAGGTCCAGCAGGTCAGAGTGCCAATCGTGCAGGCCATCACCATAAGCGTCGCGGGTGATGACGATGGTCTTGGCGTTGTCGTACAGGATCTCTTTGGGCACGCCGCCCAATGCCTCAAACAAGGCATGGTGGCAGCGCACCAGCGTCGCCGCTCTCTCATCGCGGGTGAACATGACCCAGCGCCAACGGCTAAAGCCCAAGGTAGCGGTGAACGCATAAGTAGGGTCGGCGATCCAGTCCGGCGTCGCTGCGTCCATGCGTTGGCGGATGTAGTCGTGAAAGGGTTCGAGCTTGGTCGGTCGCGGCGACCGAGTCTTGTAGCGTGGCACCTCGGCGTCAGCGAGATACCGGGTAACCGTGTTTCGGGAAACCCCCAGCCGCCTTGCAATCTCGCGCAGTGACAGCCCCTGGGCCTTGAGTACATGGATTTGCATCCACTGTTCCTTTATTAGCATCGTCGGTCCCTGCGCAAAAGGGGCCCACTTTACGAACAAGTGGTTCAGATT
>JACCDX011581310.1_pt1 | contig 93282 bp, 105 predicted proteins | sample 7449681 | NCBI WGS metagenome assembly JACCDX01 (sample SAMN15323450, study PRJNA562643) | freshwater metagenome | isolation source: river surface water | place: USA:Blue River Watershed | collected 2017-08-18 | reverse complement strand
CAGCAACCGGAGCAGCAACCGGAGCAGCAACCGGCACAGCAACCGGCGCAGCAGCCGGAGGAACCGGCGCCGGAGTCGCAACCAATGGTGTGACTGGTGTCACTGCCGGCACCGCTGGTGGCGCGGGGGCCACCCCAAGGATTTCGGTCGTGACTTGTTCTTCCACTTGATCCACGGGATTCGTCAACATGTCCAGAATGGTCTTGGCGGGAAAACTATCCCGGACGGCGCGCCCAATACATTCGCGGATCGTGCCGTGGATCTTGAAATAGTGCTGCTGCTGCAACAACGACTGGTCGACCGGCAACAACTCGAACAAATACGCCGCGCGGTACAAGGTATCCCCCACGACCCGATAGACCCGGTGCAAGAAGGTACGCATGTCCGGCATGGTCACAGAGATACGACGCGGCTTGGGATCTGCCTTGGCCGCCGCCATCACCCGCAAGTATACCGCACATACCGTCGTGATCAGGGTCGGCAAATGGGTCATGTCACGTTTCGTGCGCAAGTAGTCCAGCTCGGCATCCAGCATGCTCTCGCTCCATTCGGGAATCGCCTTCAGATACCGCTGAAACACAATCAAATACTGCATGGGGTCATTGGCCGCGGTGGCTGTCTCCCGCGCCTTTTCAAAAATGCGTTGGATGCTTCCGTGAATGGGTTCGACCAACTCGTCTTCCAATATTTTGATCCACACGTCCAACGACGCCTGGGTCGAGCTAACTGTAAAATTGTCATTCATAGGCTCTTTGTATCCTTAGACTTACAAATTCTTAACACTACTTTGCAGGCCCACTTTTCAGAGGCATGCTGCGCGCAGGCGGCTTCGGACCACCGCTAGTTGCGGCTGGGACGCTCGGTTTGGCGGGGGCGGAAGTCGGAGCCGCCGGATGAGGTGTCGGCGCGGGGGTGGCGTCCAGTTCATTCAACAGCGCGCTTGCTTCGGCATCGTCGCGCGTCTTGGGAGGGCGGGGAGCAGCGGCGTCGGCAATGGCTCGATTTTCAGATTCCAATTGCCGCATCAATGGACTGGTCGTGTCTTCGGTTCGCGACGTCTTTCGTGACTCGCCTTCGTCCTCCGCCGGACGTTTGCGCGATCGCATCATGGATTTCAAGGTGTTGGACACGCTCGTGGTCTGCGTCGGCAAGCGCCAGAGTTCCACCACCTTCTTGTTCACGCCAAGTCCAATCTGCGTTTGCCACAAGCCGCTGGCGGTGAACCCGATAAAGTATTGATACTTTTCAGGATCGATCAATGCCTGCACGTCTTCCTTACGCATGTTCATCATAGCGGGGTCGGTGGAATCTGGATCGTACACGGGGTCCGTCAAAAAGAGCTTGATGTCGCCCTTTTCGTCTTCCTCGATCTCCATGTCGAGAATCTTGACATTGATGCGATCGGTCGCCATGTCGTAGGGTACGTTCAAGTTCATTTTTGGATTCTCCAAATCTTTGCCGTTGTCTGTCATCTTGTAGCTACACAAGCCGTGGAATACTTCGCGCAGCAATTCTTCCGAAGCAGTCTTGAATTTCGGCATCAACAAGGTCGGTTTGTTCTTCACGCAATAATCAAACACCACTTCATCAAATTGTTTTGCAATTTCCTTGGCGTCTTCATCGTCGCCGTTGTTGGCAAAGCTAAACGTGAGCTGCATCTTTTCCGGATCATCAATGGCCGTAGCTCCCGATCCCTTCTTCTTGTGGTTGATGCCATATAGTTTGGCCGGCGGCGTCATCACCATGCAACGACTCGCATTCACGGAGGCGGTTTTCTTGCCCCCGTTGTCGTACGTGTATATCGCAAAACAATTGTCGCCTTTGCCATCGGCGGATTTCGTAAAGCGGCCGTTGGCGGGCAACCCATATCCCTTGGGATTGAACGGCGCGATGCCGAGTTGATTGGCAACGATCTCCAGGTACTTGTTCTTGCTCGGCAAATAGGTAATGTGGCCCATTTCCGGCACTAAGCGCTTTTTTTGCTGTTGTCGCGACATCCGGTGTTTTGGATTCGAATATAGGCTACAAAAAGACGCGCGCAATCCAGTCACTTACTTTGCCGTTTCCATGCCCCACGACGATTTCACAGCGTTGCACATGTTGCCACCGGTGGACCCGGCCACGCTTCCTCCGATCCGTGTCCGCACTGGCCGCGATACTCCCCATGCCGTCGGACCATTTGAACGTGCCTCGCCCGAAGCACGCGGCTTGGAACCCCTGCAGCCACGTGTCGCGCCCGTCGAGATTTATCGCGAGGCCGATCCCTTACCCCTCGCCCGCTTGCCCTCCGATCTCTGGATCGTCGGCTGGTATCTCCCCTTCCTCGTTGGCGTGTTCTGGTGGATCTTGGTGGAATACCTGGAGGTCCAGCATCCACGCATGCGCCTCTTCCACGCGCTTGGTGCGGGTCTGACTACGCTCGGCAGTCTCGGGGTGGTGCTGGCATTCACAGGCTAGTTTCCACGCGAAGTGTCGATCGGCGCGGTATGGCACGGCCGGCTGGCGGAGTCGGCGAAAGGTACAGGTCGGGGTGGCCCGCGTCAGCAAGACGTGTAGCCAGGGCAAGCGGGCCATCCACCAGAATCCCCGCAGCACGGATTCAAACAGATCGTCTTCGTCGTTCAGGTCGGTTTGCAAGCTGGCGTCAGCCAGGGCGAAAATGACCGGCGAGTCATACAAGGCCGAGCACGACCAGGTTCTCCATCGCGCAGCAGACGTGGAGGCAAGGGCTTGCATTTCCTCGGGGGTCCAGGGAGTCAGTACCGGAGGGGCGTGGGGGTTACGCGCGGGATTGGTCTCCATCTTTCGTCTCGTGCTCCTCGGACTCTTTTGGGCTCTCCTTTTTTGGCGGCAACAAACACTCGACTTTCGTCGCATGGAGTTTGCCCGAGGCGCAATAGTGCGTGTTAGGTACGTACGCACATCCGCGAGCCGCACCGTGGTCGGCGAATTCAGCCACGACACACCATCCAGGTCCCGTGACGGGAGCTTTGTCCGAGAGGAGGGGGGTTGGTTTGGTAGCTGTGGTCGTCGAGTCGGGCGTCGAAGCGACCGAGACGGGTGGTAGCGTGTCGGGTGCGGTAGGAGGCGGGGTTGTCGAAGACGGTGTCCAGCGAAACCTGGCGATCCATCGCTGAATGCGATTCCAGCTTAGCAGCAACGCAATGGCCAGGAGCCAGAGAATGAGGATGTCTTTCAAGGAGATGGTGTAGCTGGGCACGACGACCGAAGCTGCCGCCGCCGCTGGCAATGCCGCGACTCTAGTCACGACGTCGCGGGAAACGCGGACGAGCGGTGTAGGTTTGGGTTCCGTGGGACGAAAGAGTTTCGACTCGCGTACTGTCGACATGCCGACTTTTCTGTGTGGGGTTGGGCGGCAATTCCACCGTGGGGATCTGGGTCACGTCCCACGAGGACGTCCAGGGACCATCGAACCAGCAACAGACGCGTACCTCGCCTTCCTGGCGCGTGGAATAGGGTTGACCCCATCGGCGGGTATCCTGTCGATCCCTGACGACCATGGTGATCGGAATACGATGCGGCGCCTGGGCTTGCCACATCAGACATACCCAATGCCGCGTTTCGTCGTCGGTCTGTTCGACTTGCGCCGTGAGATGGAAGCGCAGATAGATCCACTCGTAGAGCGTCCATTGCAGGACACCGCGGTCGGGCAATTCTGTCTCGTCCCCGATTTCAATCCAGGGATGTTGTGTGCCGTGCACTCGATGCACGGAGAAGTAGGCAAAGGACGTGGGTGTTCCGTCGGACGGGACGGGCAAGAAGTGGCCGTAGCGATTGGTCCACAACACGATGGTGGCACGGCCGGTTGGGTTGTGCCGAAGCCAGCGATAGTAGATCGCGGTGGACATGGAAGAGAAGAATGGAAACGGTGAGGGTTTTTTTCAATCATTAACCATGTTTGCCTGCTCTCCAACTACGGAGCGCAGTGGCGGTGATTTTCTACAGTGGCTACGCAAGCGCGAATGGAATGAAGACGCCGTGGATCCCGACACCATCGTGTCGGCCGACGTGTGTCCCTTTTGTGGCCAGGCGCTGGTACAATCGGTGCAGCACTACTGGTACTGCCCGCAATGTGGACACATGGCCAATTCGGCACCGTTGGAAGATCACGCGGAATGGCGTGCCGGCATGACCCAGTTCGGCTACGATGTCGGAAATGGCATCGATCGGTGTGGCGCAGTGGCACATCCGTTGTTCCCGACGTTTGGCGACGAGGGCGGCTATCTCCGCGCCCCGCCGATGTTACGGAGTGCCTTGCAACAATTGCACCAACAAGGATCGCGGATGCAGGCGAGCGGGATCTTGGTGGACCGTGCGTCGTTCTGGCTGCGGCAATTGAAGGAACAGTATCCCCAGGCCCGGCTGACGGTCCATGCGCTTACCTCGGCGTGTCTGTGGGTGGCGGCCCGGGAATACAACCAGATGCTGAGCATCGAGCCGAGTCTGGATCATCCGAAGATTTTGCGCTCCGTGTCCATGCTCGACCAGTTCCGCCTCACGTTCCAGCCGTCGGCCATGGACGAACATCATCCGGTGGCCCGCGCAACCTCGACGGCCCCGTTGCGGATGGTAACACCCTTGGTGCTGCTCGATCAGTGGCTGAACGATCTGCCCGGGTTTACCGCCGAAGGGAGACGTCTCGCCTTGTTCATTGCAATGCGCATCGAACGCTACAAGTTGATTGTGGATCATTTGCCGCCGGCGATCGCGGCCTCCATTCTCTGGTTCGTCTGCTACCAACTGGACGAACCGCGCACCTTGACGAAACCCATGTTGGCGTCCTATGCGAAGGTGACCGTCGTGACCATGAACATGTGTCTGCGCAAGATGGAACTGAAACGCCGCTGGTTTTTCCCGGACCGCTTCTTTGCCTTTCGCGCGCGTCGAACTTATCACGCCACGGCGCGGCCGCTAGTGATGGCGGCAATCCAACGATCGGCCATCCATCCGTCGTCGGAAGTCACTAGCAGCCGACACAATTCATTGGACCACTGAAGTGTGAGCACGAGTCGGTCTGAGTCGCCGTCGGTGGGGAATTGCAGCGCGGCACGGGCAACCCACGCCTGGTACCCATCGAGTTGGTCGATGGTGTGGGCACCGGCCCAGGGCAGTGCCATGGTGCGGGTTCGATCGGCCAAGGTCAGATCGTCACCGAGCGTCAGTTGGATAGAAGCGTCGGATGACTGGCGTAGCCAGGTCTGCACATCGCGCCAGTCCGACACCATCCATGCTGTTTCGAAGGTAATGGGATGTTGGGGCGGCCACTGAAACGCGCAGGGGATATGGGTGAGTGTGGCGGCGGTGTAGAGGGGTTGACCTGTTTGTGCGTGGAGGAGAATGCCCGATCGCTTGATCGTGAAGGGAACGCGGGGAAGGGCGGCATAGAATTCTTCTTGGTCGAAATCATCGGACGCTTCTTCGAACTGCAACACGGGCGGGTCGACACATACCCGCGCGAGAAACGTGCCGTGGTGAATGGCCCATTGCAGATGGGGTCCGCGGGTCAATTTCCACCATACCGATCCGTCGGCAATAGACGCGAGCCAGTCGTGGACGAACAAAGGACAGTGCATACTTTTTGAGTCCTCACAATCCAATGACGTGGCTGGATTGTTTTTCCGACGACCTGGTGCGGCTGCTCTATGAAGACTACTTGCCGGCCCCCGATGCATTTGACCTGCAACGCGCCATCGCCATTCCGTCGGCGCTTATGGATGCAACCGTGCCCGAGACGGTCCAGTTTTGGTATTTTCAGCACAGCGACGTTGTGTGGGTGAAACGGTTCCGATTGATACCGAAGAAGATGTCGATTCATGCCACGTATCTGAAAAAACATGAATATTTGGCAGATTCACGGTATGTTCATTGGCCGGAAGTTGCGCGCATTGTCCCCACGTGTCTGGATTCCTCGATCTACACCAAACCCTGTCCTTGGTTGTGCACGGAGGCTCGCGACGTGCAATTGTATCTGACTGATCCGTATCACCCGCTCCCGTCGGTGACCACCTTACGGACCCGTGTTCCGTTAGTGTCCGGAAACCCCTGGAATGCCGTGCGTGTATTCCACCAAATACTAGACTACCGCGATATGACGTTGTCCTTGTCGCTACTGCCGAACATACAGACCTTGGTGGTTGAAGGAATACAGGAGGGATGCTACTTGCAAATCGAAGACTGGAATTGTATCCCGCCCTCCCTGTCGTCGATCAAGGTGTCGAGTGACGTCATATTATACATGCCGAACCATGCGATTCCGACCGTCACCAAGTGTCACGTAAACTACTTTAACCGCATCTTTTTGGAAAGACCGACAAGCTTTTTTCAATGGATCGTACAATGGCAAGCACCCTACTTGACGGAACTGGGACTCTCGGTGTTATTAGTCGTACCGAAACCTCCCCCGCGCTTTCCGGCGGTGCGCGCGTTGTTTTTGTATGACGATGCTGTATCGATCGAATGGTTGTCCTGTCTGCCGGCAGTGACCGAACTGCATTGCATGTGCAGTCCCTTCACGTGGCTGGCAAAGGTGGACGTCTGGCCACGCGCGCTTCAAACGGTCGTTATCTATCGATGGGGCATTCGTCGATACGACCGCCTCGAATGGTCGGACATCTACTGGCGACCCTTCCACGAGGTACGACCGTATCTCGCGCGTGTGAACATGTACCTATGTGTGGATGAAACAACGTGGTATGAATTGCATGAGAATGTATTTAAATTACGGTAACACAAAAAACCATGGCGTACGCATGGGACGTAACAGTCTACGATCTAGCAATTGAAATACCGGCGAGTCGGCGTTTGGATAGACAAGGACAGCCGAGACGATGAAAAATCCATAGAACAACACGTTGTAGGCGTAGTCGTCGACGTAGGCGATGATGCTGGGCACGACGATGCCAAATATCGCGAGTAGGGCGATCAGAAAGTATTCAAACATTTTGATTATGATGACCAGCACAATGCAAATGAGCAGCAATTACCCCGAGCATATTTACGAAGCGTTGCACAACGTGCGCGTTGCACCGAACCTGTACGTCGTGTACGATCGAAGCCAAAAGGCAATCATCCATCTCAACAAATCCGTTCTCCAACATGTGCATAGCATGGCGGTCGTGGCTGAGAAACTGGAAAGTGGCGAGTGGGAAGTACAACCGGTCGTCAACGTGCGTTCGATCAAACGCCCCCATGCGGCCTTTCACGATTTTCTAGATGCCTACATCAAACGCGAAACTACCGAATTGTTTCGCGCCGACGTCTTCTGGAATGAATGGCGACAACATCCCAATTTTGAAAGCGTGGAATGGCGAGTGGCCATCGATTTACTGCACAAACGGTTTGGAAACGACGCGCGGTGCGACGTGGACAACGTGATTGCCTGGCGCTGTCCGCCGTTGCTGCCACACGCCTTGAAGCCGTTTGTGACCCAGGTAACGATGAAGGTCTTTCGACACACCACGGAACTGGACCTGTATCAAGTCGAGCATTTGCATTGCAAGGGAGATCCGTTTGTGGTACAGACTCCCGGGTTTACGTGGGACCACGCACAGGAGAAATTTGTGATGAACCGGACTCACCCGAAACACTCCTTTTTGCTAGAACGACGAGACGGATATTATGTCAACCCGGAACTTGCCGGCGGCGAAGAGTGGGATCCAGATCCGTCCGACGAGAACTCGGTGTTTGCGGCACGGCCAACGCATGCCGAAACCCCGGCGCTAGTGGAATGGATGCAAACCCACGATTGTTGGACATATCTCGTGATGGCCCCCGACAAGGTGAATTGCGATGATTTGTTGCGTCGTGCTGGACTGACCCACCTGCAAGAGTTTAACATTGAGAAGTACCGCGAACATCGTCTGTGGTTTTCGGACTGGTGGAAGCTCCAGCGCTGGCAAGCACCGACTCCGGACGCAGTTGCCTGTTTAGAAGAGTGTTTGTATCGCGGCGTGATCCGCTTGTTGTTGATTAATGTTTAATTGAACTGAATAGATACCACCATAACAACAGTTGTCCTAGTTCACAGGTAATCAATGTCGGCATGGCCGCGATCAACAGGGCGACATCTAACAACTCATGCCACCATATCATCAGTCGATGTTCATGCAGGTACGATCGAATGGCATGGGAATAAGCCAGGCACTGCACGAGATTGCTAGACGCGCCGCACATGGTCGGCTGCTCGGCAATCCACAGCGCCAATTGGAGATTGATCACCGCAATCCACATTTATGACGACGATTCTTCCGGACGAATCCGGCTACGTTTCTTTGTGTTTCCAAACCCCGGTTTGTATCCGTGGGCGAGCAAGCGTTGTTCTTTTACCGAGGTGTGGTGTTTGACTTTGGATACGATCTCGCCCGACGAATTCATCATCAAGTCCGACAAGGTGAGTTTGCCTTCCGTGCGAATGGCCGTGCGATTCCATACCTCGCGCCGCGATCCAAACAACTTCTTGTAGACGTGATCGCCCCATTTGTATCCGCCCGCGACTTTGATTGCACGTTTCATGTTTTCTGTCTCTCAAACAAAGAAGTTTGCCGCGGCGTGGGGCGAAACAAAAAACTCATGGGCCAATGTTGTTCGTCTGCAGTCGCGGAATGTGTGCGACTAGACGTGATTCGGGTTGTCGGGCCACACACCTTTGCTACCGACGTGCATATATACACTGTGGATAGCATCCCCAAATGGAGCACTACGATGAAGCGCAATGAAGCCTGCGGATGTGATGGCATGCTCGGTGTCTGCTATTATCTGTGCTACACGCCCTTAGACGACGGATGCGCCAAGCTTGTGATCTTGTTACAAAACCCAGAGTTCTATCATATCGACGACGTGTTGGCATGCATGCTGCAGAGTCTCGGGCCGGAACTCATCCTCGGCGTCACCTTACATCTACATCGCAGGAATATGTTTGGTCGCGAAATTATCAAAAACACGCAATGTGGCGTACAGCGCGTGTGGCAACAGCCGCCGGAAGTTGTGATTCATGACTAGACTTGTGGTTTGGGCGGTTCTTCGGCGCCAAACCCGCAAATGACGGGTCGACTCTGAATCTCAAACAATCCGCCGCTCAGATCCCGGAACTGCCATTGCGATTCCTGCTCCGGGTCCGGAATCACCATCACGCGGCGCTTGTAGTGCGGGTTCAAGGTAATCAGTCCCAGACCCACAACAAATCCCAACAACCAATATTCGCCGCGCAACAATTCCAACATGTCGTCTCGTTCGTATTTCGGGTACGTCTTCCTGTGTGTTTTATGTATATTCGTCATCGTGCCCCTGCCGTGGTATCGCTGCACCTTTGACGGGCACTACGCCGTGCGTGTGCAAGACATGACGTTCCCGGAGCGCGATATCTCGAAACCGATCCCACTGTCCGAGGTGCCCAGAACCGAGGATACCTGGGATGTCTCCGCCGTGTGGACGCAAGACCTCACCTTCGCCTGCATGATGCCGCGTGTTCGATTGCGCGGATATGAACTTCGATCCAACATTACGTCACCGACCTCCTTGCAATGGCTTGCGCCCGGACCGTATGTCACCAGCGTCTGGCATACGGTGGCTCCTTACGAATGTGTAACGGGGGAAGACGTCTTCCTGCGCTTCCTCGTTTTCGCCTTTATCGTGCTGGTCGTCTTTATCTATCACTATGGAATACCCGACCCTGTATCCAACCGATCGTCGACTTCCGAAATTCAAGCTTCGTCCGGCGGACAAAACTAATACCTTCACACGCAACGATCTTCGCATCGTCGTCCAAGGACCATATGTTGTGGTTGCCCCGGAATATCTCAACGGGTATCAATTGGTGATGAACAAAGGATGTTTCGTGTGCCAACAGCAGCCGGACGGACGATGGATCGCCACCGGAACGAAGTTGCTCGTGAATGAAACATTTGCCGAGTATGTAGGAACTATTATTGTGTTTTCCCCTAATGTTAAAATTGCCCCCGACACCACATGCGTGTCGTATTACTCAATCCACCGTTTTTCACACACCGTGCAGGTTAAAAACACCGTCGACTCTTCGTCGGACGACCGGGTTTGGCGGTTCATCGCGTAGATGAGTCGCGATTTGCACTGACGACATTGATAGTCGTTGGTGTTGGGCACGAGTTTCAACGCATTCGCCCGGTTGAGCAGTTCCGACTCATACTGCGAACAGCTACGCCAACGCTGTTCGTCGACCTCCGTGTAGTGGAAGGATTTGCCTTGCAAAATCAGTTCAAACACCTGGTGGGTGCAGCGACCCTGCAGCCAGGACTCGATGGCCAAGTACCGATCCCGATAGTACGTGCCGAAATTGTAGATGGTGCGGTGCGGATCGACTGCCCAGCATTTCGCGGCTTCTTGACAGATGTAGTGCTCGACTTTGGCGCGCAAGGCTTCGTCCTCGATCAAGGCATTGTCCACGATCCGGCGGCGCAGATCGACCACGCGCCACAGTTCATGAAATACCCGCAACGACCGAATACGCAGTTCGTCGCGCGTATCAAAGTCGACGGTGCCGCCCAACGACGCCGGCACGGTCGGGTCTGGCGTGAGGGTCCAGTCGCCGTCCAAGGGCACCAGTTTGTCAGGATCGAGCACTTCCTGCGCTTCCCATCCGGGAAACGTCCAATAGACGGACTGCAGAAGCCGCTGGCTTCCCGTCAGCGGATGGGCCAGCAGATCCGGCAACAAGGCCACGGCTTGTTGGTGCGCCAGGGTTTGCCAGGCCCGAATACGTTTTTTCGGAGGATTCGCGACCGAGGCGGCCGGCCGTTTTTGCAATACAGACTCCATTGTAACAAAACCATGGCAGCCACTCCAATTAGTCAGTTGATCCACGCGCATTGGGGTACGCCCGTGGCCATCGGGGATACCGTCGGCACGCTATTGTTGATTTGGCTTACCGTACGCTGGGTAGATGGCGTTTGGTTCAGTTCTTCGGTCACCACCTGGGCGGCCAGTGTCACCTTGTGGATAAGCGCCGCGATTTTAGGCCATCACGCCTTTCGCGTACAAACATCTCGGTTAGAACAATGGTTTTATTAATCGATTAAGAGGTGTTTATCTAAACTATCGGTGGTTGCATGGCTATAGTTGGTGTTGCTGGTGGGGTGAGTTCGGTTGGTTCGGTAGACGGATTCGCACTTGATCAGGATGCTCAGGTGGTAGGGGGCGGTGGAGGTTTCTTCGGACCCGAGTGGTTGCAACCTCCCGGGCACACTGACGCGCATTTCTTGCTCCCATTTCGACTTGGGGTCCAGGGCACTTCGATGAATCCAGCCGTTGACGCGCATCAGATCCTCGGAACTGTATTCGAAGAGTTGCAGCAATACCATCACCGTCATGCCTTGCAGTTGCTGGATCTGGACATCAATGCGCTCAAACAACTTCAAGTCGTCGGGCTGCAACCATTCGCGGAACATCGCGCGCAGACTGCACTCCGAGACCAAATGGATCGGCAGTCGACTCTGGGTTTCTTGCATCCAGTATAGGTGTACGGTGGCTTGCAACAAGGGACAGGGCGTCAGACGGTCCTGACACCCGGCGACGCTCGGATAATAGGGAACGCACCATCGTCCGAACAGCGGGAACCCGCGATACCGATGTCGGCGGGCAAACTTCGCGAGGTCCGTGCCATTGGAGAACACCAGGTAGTAGGTCTGGTCCTCACCCATCAGGGTATAGTGGATCGATGAGTCAATGCAGTGGGTCAGCTGGTCTTTCAGGTCGGCGGCTTCCGGCAGATGAAATGGCAGGTTGTCGAGGCGCGCGACGGGAAGTACCTGTAGCCATGCAGTCGATAGCATTATGATTGTGCCTGGGGTTTGGGAATGAAGAGGAAGGTGTTGGGCGGCACGTCCTCGACGGCCACGAGCAGCGCCAGGTGGTCGAAGTACCACTGCAGGACCAGCGGACTCGGCTCGGTCGATTGCCGCATGTGGACAATGTCGAACAGGGGATTGCTGTAGGGTTTGATCACGGCGTCCGTGACCGACGCCAAATCGTCGTTGATGAAAAATGTGCGCATTTGCAATTTGTGGGAAAACGGCTGCATGAACGCCAGATTGAAGGCGCCGACCCGAAAGCCAATTTCGCCCATGTTCCGCATGACCAGATGTTCGATGGGCAAGGCGCCCAGCACCGTCATGCTACGGATGTGTCGAATCGTTTTGTAGACGTCGGACAAGGGCGCGAGATGGGACAGCAGGGGCGCGTCCGACCCGTGATGCAAGTTCTGAATGATCGACATCAGCATGCGGCTTTTGGCGTTCAGGCAGTTGGTGACGAGTTTGACCCGTAACGCCCAGGATTTGTAGCGCGCCCATTCCTGGTTGGCCGCCGACAAGGAATACATCCACGGCAGTTCTGGAAACGCGCGGTCCACGATGTGGCCGCATACTTTGGGCGGCAAGATATCCTCAATGTCGGTGTCGGGATCCCAGGACCGCAACATGGCGTAGGGCCGCGCCGTGTAGATGAGGTGCTCGAACATATCGCAGATGCACCGCAACACACCCGTACTTGGTTTCAACACAAACGGTGGACGAGAAATCATTTATATTATGACAACAAGACAGGGTGGCCGACTATTTGCTAATGTTGCTGACGCTGGCGTAGTCCATCGTAAACTGCAAGGTCTCGTCGACCAACTTGCCAAACACCTTGTTGTGCTGGTTCGGGTTGTTGTATTTCCACACATACATCAGGCGATACCAATCCAGTCCCAGGGTCTTTTCCACAATGGTGTTGAGGAGCGACTCGAACTGCTCCGGAGATTTCAGCGCGTCTTCCAAACTGCATGAGACTTCAAAGATCTTGTCGAGCAACGAGCGCGTCACCGTCAGGGGACGGATGGAATCGACCACGTCGACGCCAAACTTGTTCCACGAGACCGTCACGATCTTGTCCACGTCGGCGGCGGGCAACGTCTTCGCCGCCTGCAGTGTTTCCGGATAGTCTTCCGTCACGTATTTCTTACCGAGCTGCGCCACCTTGTTCAGCGCGCGGTAGGTCAGCATGATCACGACGCGCGGCAAGTGCAGCTCACACAGCTCGCGGAAATTGCCATACACGGTTGTCATTTTGTTCCGCAACGGTTTGTCGTCTACCTGGGCAATCGCGGGCAAAGCCTCTTCCAACATTCGCCCGACAATCGTCTGTACCTTCTCCAAATAGCGAATCGGCTCATGATCGTAGTTGGACGTAAACTCCATGTCCGTCCACTGATGACGACACCGATCGCAGGACTGTGTCGTGACGACGTGTCCTTGGCAACAATATTGGCAGCGCACAAACGACTCCAATCCGGCCGCCCCACATCGTTGCGTGCATTCTGTCATCCCCTGCACCAACCACCCCGTGCACCATGCCGACGGACAATGCATCACGGGAAAGGTCGATTGGCCCCCGGAAAACAACGCGTGTTCCAACTCGCGGTAGTACGTCAATTGATCTGACCATTCCTGGTCGGTCTGACTGTGCCAGGAAATGGGACCAGCCTCGCCGCGGGCATTGGACGATGGCGGCAACAACTTGGCCGGCTCCAATTGTTTCAGCGTCTGCATGGCCTCCACGCACGCTTGCTGCACCTTCAGACTTTGTTTGCGGCACAAACATTGCTGTAGTTCGTGTTCGGTACGTTCCAGCGCCGTCATCAACTGCAACCGTTTCAGTTCCAGTTTGCTCACCTCCTCGGCGTTCTTCCCCAACAAGTCCTCCACATTGCCCGGTTTGGACGTCAGGGTCGCGACGACCGAATACGGCAGAATCACCTGGGTTTGCGGCACGGTCCAGTGCATCGTGCGCTGCATCACCATGGCGACCAGTCCATAGTCGTGCTTGCGGTCGTCGTGGCTCGGATGGCGGCTACAGTCATAGAGACTGCTCAGAGTGATGACATCGCCGCACGTCGGGCAGGGATTCAATTCGCCGTTGTGCTGATCCACGTCCTGGGTGATGCAGGACACACATATCCGCGTGTCCGTGTGGCAGCTGTTGCACCGAAAGTACGAGGTGTCGATAAAGCGCTTGCACTGGGTGCACATGACCAGTTGGTACTGCTGCGGCGCCGAGGCAGACGTCGTCTTCTCCACCAAACTCGGGACCACCACGAGATTGGTGTCGTCGGGGTCCTCGTCCTCAGGTAACTTTCGCTTGCTCGCCTTTTTGGTCACGCTCGTCATTTCAATTATGACAACCCCCCCGCCCGACGTCTTCGCGAAGTTCCTCGACGCCATCTACAAGGTCGCGCACGAGCTGTTCGGCACCGCGCGCATGGAAACGTCCTTCCGCGACATGCTGCACCACCAGCTTCGCTCGCTCGTGCCCCACATCCAGTCCGAGTATACCTTTACCGTCCACGCGCTCCTCGATGAGGTGCCCATCCAGTACGCGACCCATCGCTTCGATCTCTTCTGCTACCTCGTGCCGTCGGCGCCGGATATTGGACCTGTCGTGCTCGAATTGAAAGTCGGGCCCAATTCCACGCTCGCCGAAATGCAAACCACCATGTACCTGGAATCCATGCGCAAAGAATACACCGTGCAGGGCAAAGATCCAACCTCCCGGTTCCTGGATCCCTGGGGCATCACGGTGCGCTTCGGGCTGGCCAGTGCCACCCCCACTGTACATCTACACAACGGCGAACATTCGTGGGTCGCCGAGGGAACTTCTTGGAAACGCAATCTCAAACGATCAATGGTGTAAAAGTTAAACATTATTCTACGACAAACACATCTTCTACACTTTCATCCTCCACGCTGCGGCAGCTGCTGCCGTCTTCGTCTGTATCGCAGTCCGTCTCCCACACAATCGGTTCGTGCAGTATACACGTCGTCGGCGGCCGACAATGGAACGACGTATCAGGTAGCCACGGATTCGTGAAGAAGAAATCATCGGCGATGCCCGACAAGAAGTGGTGCAGACAAAAGCAGCACAGGACAATATTCAGCAAGAGGCTGAGACTCGCGATCCAGGCGACGTTTTGTGGGTCGAACAACACCCGTACGCGCAACGTGCTGAGCAAGTCACTGTGGATCTTGCACAATTTCACACCGACATGCACTGCGCTAATCAACGATTCGGGATGCATTTTCTTCCACTCTATCCCAATTCCGTTTTCCCAAAAGCGACGTCAGGGCTTCGACCGCGCCGACCGTCGACAGCTTGCGCGATTGACACAATCCGATCCAAAACACCTCCAAGGCCGCCCGCTCTGCCGTCATCTGCGGCGGCGGTGGCATGCGCGGCGGCGTCGACTTCTCCGTTTCCTCTGGTGGCGGGATAACCGCTGCTGCTTTTACAGGTCGGGCGGTGGGACGGCGGCGAGGTACAGGGCGCGATATAGTGGTGGTGGAGCTCGTTGTCACGGCTGGACAAACCAACTCGACGCGTTCGCGCTCCTCGAGCCGCTGAATGCGTTCCATCAAGTGTCGGGCGATCGCCAGAAACCCCTCCACCGTAATTCCCGTCGTGTGACTCATTTCAATTGTGTTTTTGTCGCTCGCCCGTTCGCCGCCCACTACCACAGCAATGCCGTCGGCGTGCTCGGCAGTTTGTTGCGCGGCCCATACCATATCTGGAAACTCTTGATCATCGGTTGGTCATTGAAACGAAACCGAACCACACGCGTTTGCATGTCCGCGAACATGGACGTTTCCACAATTGTCAATGCCCCCCGATGTTGTAGATAGCCGGCAAATTCTGGCCATCGCTCGCTCGTGCGGGAAATCCCTTCCACCGACACATCTTGCAACGTCACGCCGTCGTCAAAGGTGTCCCACGGAAATGGCCAGTACCCCACCATGACGTAGTTTGGATGTCCGTCCAACAACCCGACGTACTGCACCCAGTGTTTCCCGTTCAGATGGTCCACCAGTTTTGCCGGCGTGATCGGCGGCGCGAGCATCACCGTCTTGCGACGCATCTGACACATAGGCGACAATTGGATCATCTGTCCCGGCTGGTCGAGACGGCCAATCATCACATACGCCGTATAGACACACGTCGGCTCCTGCGACGTGACGGTTCCCTGATAGGCGACGTGCCAAAACTGCATGTCCGACACGTTCACCACGAGCGTGAACACCGGGTGGGAACACAACTCGCTCATCAGATCCAGCATCTGGCAGGTAGTGAACGCTTGCAGATACTCGGTTTTGCTCAAGCGACAAAACCATCCTTCGCGCTGGGATGTTTTCGTCCACAGGAACATCCGTCCGAGTTGATGCAACAACAGCGGTAATGGTTTGAAGGGAGGCGCCAATTCCGGCGCGGGAGACGGGGTCGGGACGGGTTCGTCGACATGCTGGACGGCAATGCGGGGATAGGGGCGGACCGTCAGCATCGGTCGGTGCGAATGATACACTTTCGGCACCTCCGCGCTGCAATGGTACCACTGCACGGCATGGGGACCAATCATGACCACCGCCGGCACGGATCCGTGGATCAGTTTGTATACCCAGTCGCCCACATCGGACCGCATGCATATCGGGCAGACATGGACCGTCCATTCATCATACAACACGCGAAAGGTTGCGTTGTCGCCGCATTGGAAACAAATCGTGCCGTCCTCGTTGGGCTGGCCGCGACGTTCCACGAGCGGATAGGATGGACGCGTCCACACCGCATTTGGCATCGAGGCACATACCCCGCGGGTCCATTTCCACCACAACGGTTGGAAGGGCATGCGCGGCAAACACCACCACCGCATTTGCGTGACGCGGCGAATGGGAAACATGTTGGGATGTTGGAAACATTGCCAACACATCCCGTGATCGTCCGATACTGGAAATGCCGTCTCGACGTGTTTGTGACACACCACGCATTCCATCGGGGGAGCCGAAGGCGCGGGCTGCGGAATGGGGGTGCCTATTGCACGCTGCTCGAGCCGCGCCTGCCACTGACAACTCAGACACGTCTGCGTCGCGCTGCACTGCGTGCGCTTCCACCACACACTCAAGGCGCGAACCGCGGCTTTCACGGCAAATTCATGTTCTCTCGACACGCACACTTTGCGACACACAATGTCGGGCTGAATCACGGCATTCGATACAATCCCACCAATCGTCCGCGGGCGAATGCGGCCGCGCGAAGGTTCGCTGGGAAACCGGGTGACGACTCGCGCCGTTTGTTGATGCCAACTCGCATGCATCCCCTGAATGCATTCCGTCACGCGACGAGGTTCCCCCGCCGCAAACACCACACAGGTATCGTGAAGCTGCAAACAACCTCGCGGCACGACCGATTGCATGCCGCAGGAAGACACCAAATCATACACATCGCCGCCAATCGGCGACACCGACTGCACGACTCCTTTCACAATATTCATTTAATGATTATGCACTACACATTACACACACTTCGTCCGTACATTCTTTGTTGCCGGTCTCGGCAGGCTGCTGCTTCTGCGCCTGCTTCTCGGCCTGCTTCTGCATCTCGTGGCTCACCGTGGTGGGGTTGGCGCGCATCTTGGATTGCGAGCGCAAATAATAGCATCCGGTTTTCAGGCCCGACTCCCATGCATACATATGCATCGACGACAGTTTGGCCGTCGTGGGTTCGGCCATGTATAAATTCAGCGACTGCGACTGACAAATATACGGAGCGCGCGCGGATGCCATGTCGATGATCGTACGTTGTGTCATTTCCCACGCCGTGCAGTACAGGTCTTTCAGGTCTTGCGGAATGCTATCCACATGCTTCACCGAGCCAAACGCCGCGATGATCTGTTGTCGCACCTTCTCCGTCCATAAGCCGCGTTTCACCAAATCATAGACGAGCTGCTTCGAAACCACCAAGAACTCGCCCGCCAACACGCGCCGGTTTTCCATCACCGAGGAAATCGGCTCGGTCGATTCGGTATTGCCGAGAATGATCGAGGTCGACGCCGTCGGCATGATCGCAAGCAGCAAGGAATTGCGGACGCCGTGTTTTGCAATGCGGGCACGCAAGCCTTCCCAATCCCAACAGGTCGTGGGGGTAACCCCCCACAAATCACATTGCAATTGGCCGTTGGACATGGGCGATCCGAAATAGGTTTCGTAGGGACCGTCTTGCTGCGCCAGGTCGCAGGACATGTCGAGCGCGTGGAAATACATCGTCTCCGCAATGCGTCGATTCACTTCCAGGGCTTCGGCTGATGTGTACGGCAATCGCATCGCAATCAAGGCGTCGGCCAAGCCCTGCACCCCGATCCCCATGGGACGATGCCGTCGATTGGAAACGGCGGCCTCGGGCAGGGGATAATAACTATAGTCGATGACGCGGTTCAAATTGCGCGTGACGGTCCGGGTCATGTTGCCCAACAACGCATAATCAAAGGATCCGTCGGCGCGCACAAAGCGTCGTAGATTCATCGACGCCAAATTGCACACGGCACACTCGTCGGCCGAGCTGTATTGCACAATCTCGGTGCATAGATTGGAGCTGTGAATGGTGCCTAGATTCTGCTGGTTGGATTTGCGGTTGCACGCGTCCTTGTAGACCAGGAAGGGCCCGCCGGTTTCCATCTGGCTGTTGGTAATCAAGACCCACAAGTCGTGAGCGGGCATGGTTTTGCGCGCCAACCCGCGACGCTCGTAGTCTTCATATTTTGCCCTGAATTCCTCGCCCCAGCAATCCGACAATCCAGGCGCTTGGTTCGGGCAGAACAACGACCATTTGCCACACGTCTTGACCCGTTCCATAAACAAATCGTTGATCCACAACGCGTAGAACAAATCGCGCGCACGCAACGTCTCGTCGCCCATCGGTTTTTTCAGTGCCAGAAACGAGACAATGTCCGCGTGCCAGGGTTCCAGGTACACCGCAAACGATCCTTTGCGTTTGCCGCCGCCCTGATCGACATAGCGGGCCGCGTTGTTGAATACCCGAAGCATGGGCACCAACCCATTGGAAACTCCGTTGGTGCCGCTAATGAACGATCCCTCGGCGCGAATGTTGTGCACGGACAGACCAATGCCTCCGCCGTATTTGGAAATGATGGCAGTCTGCGTCAATGTTTCGAAGATGCCTTGAATGCTGTCGTCTTTCATCGTCAGCAAAAAACAGGACGACAATTGCGGAAAGGTCGTGCCCGCGTTGTAGAGTGTCGGCGTCGCGTGAATGAAATAGTGCTGGGACATGGCGTGATACGTATCCAACACGGCCTCGATATCTTCGTAGTGAATGCCCAGCGCTACCCGCATGTACATATGCTGCGGCCGCTCAACGATCTTGCCATCGAGCTTCATCAAGTAGCTTTTCGCGAGGGTCATGTAGCCAAAATATTCAAAGAGGAAATCGCGTTCGTAGTCAATCGCGGCATTTAACCGTTCTTTGTGTTCCCGCACAACGGCATAGAGACGTTCATTGATGCGCGGAGACGACGCGTTGGTCACCGGATCGCGATATGCGTAGAGTTGCTCGATCGTGTCGGAAAAGCTGCCGGCCGTCTGTTTTTGCAAGTTGGAGACCATGATCCGTCCGGCCAGACGTGCGTAGTCGGGGTGATGTGTCGTCTTGCTCGCGGCGATTTGTGCGGAAAACACATCGAGTTCTTCCGTGCTGATTTGGTTGGTAATGCCGCCAATCACCGAGATGACCAATTCGGTGATGTTGACATGATGGGTATCGATTTCGGCGCCACAGAGAGGGCCGCACAAGGTTTTCAAGCGCTGGGTGATCTTGTCAAAACAGACCGTCTCGCGGCTGCCATTGCGCTTGATTACCACGTAGTCGTCCGTATTGACCTCCGACATTGTTAGTAGAAAAACACATCTTTCGTTTTCGGAAAAGCTTTGTTAGTCGTCTTCATGGAAACCTCCATGCCAGCTTCGTCAGACACAACCGCCACCCGTCGCAATAGCAGCAGCGGCGGACCCTCTTTTCACATGCTCTCTGTCTGGGGCTGCTGCACCTCGGTTCATCTGGCGGTCGCTCCGGCTCCCGAGGACGTCACAAATCGCGTGACGAATCGTTCCTTGGCTTCGATTCGCGGGGATGTGCGCCGGAAAGAAGCATAGAGTTCGTCTTGGCCGTCATTCACGACCGTCGTCACGGGCACGGAGTAGAAGGAATACATCATGCGCTCCAAATGATACCAAGCAGTGGGATCGCCTTGGTCCAGCAAGGCCACCAACGACGCTTGTTTGCTGTCGCCGCGCAGCTGATCGATGGTGGCAGCGCGAATGGCATCGCGGGTTTGTTCATCGTATTGAGGCGCGGGACTGCGGTCGGGTTTGTCGGTGGGACTGGGATTGCCGAACGGGTTGGCGGGTTCGGGCGCTTGTGTCATGGGTTGGGTTGGCACCAGCGGCGTGGTGCGGAATCCTTCCGAGACGTCGCGCGCTTGGATTTTGGGCAAGAGTTCATAATACGCCGCGCCGAGCAGCAACAAGGCCAGCGACCAGACGATCCATGACCCGATGCGACCCTCGCGCAAACAGACGATGGGTCCGACCACGAACAAACTGCGAGACAACAAATTCATGCGCGCGGTGAATCGATCGGCGTGGGAAGCGTTTGATGCGGGCTGGCTGAATTGCCATTCCTGCATCCATTGGTCCACCGTGAGTGTGCGGGCAATGTCTTCGGTCCAAAAGGATAACATGCGGGGCTTCCGTTTTTTCATGACATTTCCCCTCTGGAAAAACATGCAGGACGTCTTCGTGTGGTTATGGTTGTTGGCCTTGTCGGTGGACAATGTGCTGGTGCTGGAAGCGGCGCCGGGCTTGGGACCGTATTATGCGGTCTGGATGATGCTGGGACTGGTCGTTCTGTATGGATGGAGTCTCATCCGTCGGTCGCGACGATGGCTGCGACCGGACGGCGGCGGACTGTGGATGCAATTGGTCTTGTGGCTGTTGTTGTGGTTTCGTGTCGACCAATTGCCCTGGGGTCGCTCTTGGATGGGTTTTCTGATTGGTGTCGACACGTGGCTGTGGATGATTTCGGTCTGGGACGACTTGGGCGGATGGTCGGCGGTATGGCGCTATTACGTACTGCAACAGGCGCTCGTAGGCGTTACGGTCGTTTCCTCGATTTCCGGATCATCCATTGTGCGCCACATGCGTACGCCCTTGTTGAAGTTGTTGCTGGTTTACATTCTCGCAACACATTTTATTCCCGCGACATGGCGTGCAATACCCGACTAACCGATCGAGCGGAATTCAACGAACTCTTTGGCATTTTGAGGGCGGTCGACCTGGATTTCAACATGCCCGACGAATTCAAGCCGGATTTGACTATATTCGGGAAGGATATCTATTTGAAAGAACTGTTTCTAGACATTGAATTCTACAAGGTTCGGCGTACGGAAGGCGTCGAGGAGATCATGGCGGTCGCTTACCCGAAGGAATGCATGTGGGACGACCATCTGTTTCCGGTCGCCGCCGAGCGTGGATGGACGTTGTTGAAGAATGTGCGGTTGAAACTATTTCGCGTGACGGTTGTCAAGTATTGCAAGGATTTTGTGTTTCGATATACACAATTGATTGACGCGACGGCGCGGAAAGTGTTCCAGACGTCCTATTGGGGAACCTGTGTGGACAACGTCAAGTACATTCCGGAGGAAGTGTATGAACTGCGAGAAGCGTTTTGCAAAGAACACAAGTTGGAAACGTACCTGACCATCGATGAGTATCAGCTCAAATATTCGAGCCGCAAACGACGCGTGAACGATGCGGGTCGTGCGCCGCGCCTGAACGAAATTATTCCGAGAAATGTGGCGTGGGTGCACTTGGAAATATACCTGGCCAACGAAAGCCGCACCCTTGTGTTTCTCGCGTCGCTGGCAGGGGTGATCCACAACACCATGTGGACCTTGTTGGAAAACCAACCGTTGTTTGATCCATTTAAAAAAACATATCTATTCAAGTATGAATTGTGATGTAATAATAATTAATGATTATATACGCTTCATATGCGGCTTGGTGTGCCGCGGCGGCGGTCTTGCAAAATAGGTGTTTTTGCGATAGTGAAACACTTTGCGTCGGTCGTCAATCGTTTTGGGTTGATTATGTGACATAGTTAAGTTATGAAATGATTCAACACAATTCTACAATTTCTACAGATTCTTCAGATTCCGAATCTTCGGAATCGTCCTTGATTTCTCCCTCTTCTTCTCCGAAATCACACGCCTTTATCGCCGTATCGTCTTCACCCGCCTTGAACACGAGCCACTGACGTTCCAAGATTTTGAGATATGATTCATAGCTGGCTTGATGATGCCGTAGCTCGTTTTCATATCGACGCAAGGCATCTTGTTGGCGCAAGGCATGTTCTTCCGCGGCGAGTTGTTGATACTTTTCAAGATCGCTTTCTTGCAAAATAGGCGTGTCTTTGATGCGATAGTGGAACACTTCTCGACGTTCGCTTCGCGCTCGTCCACGAGGCGCTTTGCCACCTTTGGTTTTGCGGGAGGTTTGCTTAGCACGTGCCATTTTGATTGTGATTTGTTTGCCTCGTTCCTCCTCCTGGACTTCCGCGCTTACGAGAGAAAACAAACCAATGTCGCTCTTGACAAAACTGTTTCCCTGCGCGTGTCAAACCAAACGTCGCAGCGCCCGTCGACGCAGCACCTCCAGCAGCAACGCCACGCGCCGACGTATCTCCCGCCGATCACAATCGAAATGAGCGAACTTGGCACCCTGACCATCCACAGTGCGGTGACAGGCACCCAGTACGTGACCGAGTTTCTGTCCAATACAGTCTATCCTGCCCTGCGCGATTTCCAGGTGCTGCCCGAGAAACACATGCATGGCGGGTTCTTGCTCTGCGAGCCTCAGGCGCCGTATCCGGTGCGTTATCGTATCCGCCATGAACTGCGCACGATGCCGCACCGCGAGGTGGTGCATCTCGACGACGACCTCGACATTCCCGTGTCAACCATCGCTTACCACTGGCCGACACGTCCCGACGACATGCCCGACGCAAACGATCTGCGGACCTTGATGCATTGTCCGACTCTGTTGCCGGCCAAGACCGTCGGCACCGTCCTGATTCACGCCGAAGACAGTGGCGCTAAGATTCCCGATCCGTTGAAGCGCGCGGTGCAAAAGTGTTTTCGGCAATATTTCCAATCGCCCAACAAGTTCAGCAGCTCATAACATAACCCAATCCATGTTTGAACGTCTGTCGACGACCGACACGTCCGGCATGTTCACGGTTCCCGACCCGGGAACCGTCACCAACACAGTCATGTTGGACGGTACGCTCGCGTACGACTGGCTCTCGGATCGAGTGGTTTGTCAATCGCTCAATTTCCACGGAGATGCCAAACACCAATCGATCGACCTCATTGCTATTCAGTTTGAGTTGTTTGTTGCGGCAATGCGCGAATATTTACAACACATGCGGCAACTACTGTTCCACCGGTTGACTCGACCCTCGTCGCACTGGAGGACGCACTTGCCGGCGTGGCTGCAAAACATTGACAATACCTTTGCAGAGTCCGTGCAGTTGGTGCAGCAGACGATTGCGTTTGGGCGATCGTTAAAAGAACAACTGTTTTCGTGGTATACGCCTGCGCTGGTAACCACGCTGATTCCCTCGGTGGCGGGGCTCCATCGTCTTCGGATCCACCTTCCTTCGTGGAAATATGGGTGCATCTTATTCTATCCGTACTATCGATGTGTTGGCAAGATCCCTACCCGTCGAGAACCCTGGTTTGCCCAACTTATCTTGTTGATGAATCTATATCAATATGTGGACATCATGGGCCCGCGCTTAACCAGGTTTCAAGTACGAGGCCCCATGCGATATTTGCATGACTGTAATGAGGTGGCGATCTGTTCCATGTGTTGGGATCGTACATGGTGTTCCGTCGAATCATTACCGTACGGCGACAAGCGTATCGACGCGCAGTTGTGCGAGACTTGTTTTCAAGTATTTGAGTTGCGGGGGAATCCCGAGCGACCATGTAGAAAACAAATTCCGCGCGACTATACCCCACCTGCATGTATAGTGCATGGATTTTTCGAAATAACCTTATGGTGGATAGTTGATCATCGTACGATGTGGGAGAGCTAACAACACAACAAAATGGAAATCCATCTGCGCGCCATCCTGGCATCGTTCTGTCCGCGGTTTGACCGCGATGTCGGTCTCTGGAAACAACTCGGCTCCGACATGGTCCGTGAGTTTCTCGAGGACATGATCCGCCTTAATTTCCAGTTCTTTCCGCTCAAACCCCACGTCGATGCCATCATGGCGTGTCTCGATGCCTACTACGAACGTCACGCGCCCGAAATCCCCTATGAAGACAATTTCCATGAAGAACACGTCATGGCGCTCGCCTATTGGCTCGTGGAAGACCTGGATAGTCGTGTAGCATTGTTGTCTGTAACTTCATAATTAAAATGATTCAACTGCACGAAGTACGCACCCTCGTGGGTTTAATTACAACGGTCGAATATGGCCTGCCGTTTGTGCGCGAACTACTGCACGACATCGCGGAGGCCGAAGAAGACTATCATCCATTGGCACAGCACCTAGACATCATCATGGAATGTCTCGGCTCCTTCGACGACCAACATGCAAACAACAACAGCGACGAGAACGAATATGCCGACCACGTCTATCGACTCGCCGATTGGCTAATCCAAGATCTCGATAGACATCTAGTTATATTACAAGTGATTTGTAACGCTTAAGACATGACATAGCGCGGCAACGTATCTTTTTCGTAGTTCACAAATGTATGATTACAGGCCGCTCGGTTGAAAAATGCCGACACCGGATGATCGTAGCGATAGACAAGCGGCGTCGGCACATCGTTGCGATATATGGACAACTGCGCACGCGGACGCGTCGCCACCACATAGGGCAATTGCAGTCGCTGGCTATGATAGCGCGAATCCTCGCTCGCGTCTTCGATCAGCAAAATACGCTCCTGCGTCGATCCCTGCAACTTGTGCGCCGTCAGGGCATAGGCCAGCCGAAACTCTTCGCGCAATTGATCCTTGTCCACCCATTCAAACTGTCCGCGCACCACATAGAAGACCAGGTATTCCTCCTTGCGCGTCCGGGGACCGAATCGCATATGCACCAACAATCCGTCGTCGCCGTTGGCGAACAATCGGTCTTCCGACGTCAAGTGGTTCTTGATCCGCACCACGCGATCCAACATGTACAACTTTCGATGGCGCGTAATGTGTCCCGCCACTGCCAAGGCAGGCACCCGCGAACCCCCAAACATGCGCGGATACACCATGTCCCGCCAATAGTGCTGCGCATACTGATTCCACTCGTTCACCACCACGTTCTGATACGCGGCGATGATGGCACACTTGCCAAACTGATCTTCGTACCGCATGTGGGTGGCGATCCTGTGCAACGTCTGCATGCGGGCGTCGGACACCTCTCCCTCTTCGTCATTGACCGGACCGCCGGCGCGTCCTTGGAATTCCGGATGCGCACTCGCCGACACCACATGTACTTGCGGCATATCCCGGTCTGTGCCCCAGGAGAACGCGGTGCGATTGTCCATGGCCTGGATGATTTGCTGCACCACGTCTTGGATATTGCCCGCCTTTTGGCGATGCACTTGTCGATAATGCGCCACTTCCGGCCAGCTGTGCACCATGTTGTCAAACACCGCGCCATATTGAATCGGCGGCAATTGGCGCGGATCGCCCGTCAGCAAAATGCCCCCGATCTGAAAGCCGTGGTCTGTCACCATCTGTTTCAACAACTGCGTCAGGGATCCGAACAGCACCATGTCTTTCATGGACATTTCGTCCACCACGAAAAACAAGGGTTTGCTTCGCACGCGATGTAGGGAGTTTGGATTGTCCATGCGCATATCCGACAACATGGTGCGCGCGCGTACCAGGAACCGATGCACGGTGCCCGACAAGGCATTGTTGAACAAACAGTACGGCGACTGGTGGATCCGCACCTCGTTATCGTAAAATTGCCGAATCCGCTTCTTCACAATCTCGATCCATTTCGCCTTGGAAATCTCCGAAGAGGTATAGTTGGCGAACAAATCCTCCAGCGTATGCACCGGCGGTTCAGGGGGCATTCGGCGCGTCTTGCGGTTCGTTGTCGGAATCAAAAACCGCGCGTCGCGCTGCTCTTTCGGCAACGCATCCATGTAGATCGTCCCCTTGTCGTGCAAGTTCAAGACGATTTCGTTGAACGCGCGACCCGTCGGCGCCAACACGATGAACTGCTCGTTGCAGGCGGCCAAGTGATCCATCCAGGCCATCACCCACGACGTGACACCCACCGCCGTTTTGCCACAGCCCGGATCCCCGTGCAACACATGCACTACTCCGGCGTCCGGCGCCATCATCTTGGCCAAATACCGATGTTGTTCTTCGGACGGTCGCTCCCATCCCCGCGCAATCCACGTCTCCCAGAACTGTGTCAGTTGCTCGGTACTCGGCGGCGCAGGTCGGCGGTCTTGGTGATGCAGCATCAACAAGTGCGTTTCACAGTCCAGTTCCATCTGAAACAAGGTCATCGGCATTACATACAGTTTGCCAGGATCGTCGGCCGTCTCCGCCACGCGCTGCAAGCGGAAATAGGCGCCCAATTCATGGGTACGTCGCACTTGGTAGTCCAGCGTCGATTGGATGTTGCCCAGCAACTCCACCATCATACACCGCGACGACTGCACAATCACGAGCGCCATCCACGTCGCGACCGACAAATGATGACCCACCACCGCTTGGGTCGCCGCCATTTCCATCTGGGCGCGCAGCTGCTTCTTCAGGTCCATCAGCGACATGACGTCCCACCTCATCAAATCGCCGGCCATGGTCGCGCACCAACTATACCGCAGCATCGGATGCGGATCGCGCAACAGCCGCGACAACATGTTTTCCTGTTCGCAAAACACCGACACCGACAAAAACAACATGACTTTGTTCATGGTCGCCCCGCTTTCCCGGATCCACGCTGTGATGTCCATCCACTGCCACACCACGGTCTCCGAGACCGACACGCACGTCTGCTCGTCGCCCAGGGGATCCGCCCAGGGACGTTGCCACCAACTGGCCAGTTGGAACGGGTCGCGCATCTCCACAAACGCCAGCCAAGTGAGCGAGGCATGGATGGATCGGCGCAGACCCGGCGCGTGGATGTGCCACTCACCCACGCGCGGCTGCAGTGTTTTCAGCGAGCCGGATGGATCCGTGTCATAGAGCAAGCGCCCCCAATACGGTCGCCAGAGCATCTCGTAGCTCCACTGCATGACGCGCTTCCAATGGCGCTGAAACTCCACCCAGTCCGGATTGGCCTCGTTGCTTTCGCCGCGTTTCCGTTTGCGCGCCGTGGTGGGGATCGCTACTTCGTACCACAACATCGGCGCATTCACCCGCCAGTATTCGCCCACCAGGGTCGGTGCGGGATTGTGCCAATCGTTCGCGTGATGCGTCATGGCCGGCGACGGTTCGGTCGCAAACCCACTCATGGATCGAAGCATAGGCGTCACTGCGCCGTGCCACACGACTCCGCCATCGTCTGCCGGGGACGCCGCGTCCAGCTCGGACCCGACCCATTCCAACACGTCGCCCATATGCATGGGATACGTCGTCTGACGGTCCTCGGCCTTGCACCACTGCATGGTCACGCGGGGAGATGCATAGACGATCCAGCGCGTAAGTGCCTGGCCGCCCGGCGGAACCACCCAGGTCACCGACATTGCCGACGAGGTCAGATACAGTTGGTACGTGGCGGGCGTCTGGGTCTCGTTGACCGGAAGCAAACAGCAGTTGCCAGAATCGCCGGTGGGTTGCGTCACGTCTTGCTCGAAGACATCCCATTCGGTCACTACGGGCGCGTAATGCCAGTGAAATTTGAGCACGCGTTGGTGGTGGGCGTCGACGCTGAGCATGACGCATCGGCGATGTGTGCACTCGATCGGCACGCCTTCCTGGCGGATCCCGCTGCTGAATCCAAAGCGGCGGAGTGTCGCGCGCAGCTCGCGCAGCGAGACGTGGGCATTGGTCTGGATCCACGCCGCGAGCTCGGGGTCGACGGGCGGAGGTTCCCAGGGCGTGGCGTGGGCGGCGCCTTGACACCAGATGGTGAGGGTCGGGGTTGTCGGGGGCACGGTGAAGAGTTTCAAATGCTGGGTCATTGTTTGAATTGTGAAACAAGTTTCGAACGTTGGCGAACACCTGTCCGGGGTTGGTTACAAAATGGAGCATCAGTCGCAACCACCGTTGCCGTCGCCTACCTATGGGGTCTGGATGCCCTGGCGGGAAGTGGAGCCTCGCCCGTTGCGGCAGGGACGCGTCTTGCATGGGTACTCGGTGGCCAGTCTGCGCACCCATTGGTACTTGGAACCGGATCTGATGATCGATGCCGGACTGAGCGCGCCGTTCCAGTGCACGGTTATTTGCTTGACTCACACCCACGCCGACCACATTGCGAATCTGCACACGCAACTCTACCACGACAAAAAGACGACGGTGTTTTGCCACGAGGCCGTGCGTCCGTATGTGGAGCAATTGTTGGATGTCTGGGCCATGGCGACGACGGGGATTCCAAACACGACCTATGACCGCGACCGCGTGAAAGTGATTGGCGTGGTGCCAGGTGAAACGCCGCCCGAGGACATCATGTTGCGGAACATGAAACATCGACTGCATTTTTTCCAGCCGGACCATACCGAGGGCAGTGTCGCGTACGGGCTGTCGGAATGCCGCAAACGATTGTCGTCGGCGTTGCAAGGATTGCCGTCGCGGGAAATAGCCGCGCTGGCGAAGCAAGGCGTGGAGACCCGCGAAGAGTACTGGGTGGACCACGTCGTGTTCTGGGGGGACACGACACACGTGGCCTTGGAGACGAATCCGGAAGCAAGACGCTATGCCACGCATGTGATTGAATGCACCTTTTTGGAGCCGAGCGAAGAAGTCGCGGCCGAGCAGAAGAAACACATGCATTGGAAACATTTGCGGCCGTGGGTGGAAGCCTGGTCAGAGTGTGAATTTGTGCTGACGCATTTTTCGCAGCGATATCGCCACGATCAAGTGGAACGATTTCGAGAAACAGTGCCCGCCAACGCGGTTGTATGGAACAATGCGCGATAGTTAATTTAAAGTATTAGTAAACACGGGGAATGTAACCCAACTATTCAACGATTGTTTAAAAGCAACGGCTTCGGCAAACATGCCATTGAGTACCTTCACACGGGCGATGTTCCAGGAGTCCAACGGTTGGTTGAACTCGTCGGTGTGCATGAACATGCTCCGCATATCTTCGACATTGGACACGTCCCAGTCCGCAATGGGCTGGTTGAAACTCTTCGCGAAGGCAAACATCGACGTCATCGAGGTCACCTGGGCAACCTGCCAACGGCCAATCGGTTGGTTAAAGCTCGAGGCATGCGAAAACATACATTGCATATTGGTCACGTGCCGCGTATCCAAGTCCCCGATCGGTTGATTGAAACGCTCCGCCCGGGTAAACATACGGCTCATGTCCGTGACCTGCGAGGTGTTCCAGCCGCCAAGGGGAGGGGTTGGTCGAAACTCACGGCCGAGAAGAACATTGCTTTCATGTTGGTCACGCTCGTTACATTCCAACTTCCGATCGGTTGGTTGAACATCACGGCCGAATTGAACATTCCTTCCATGTCCACCACGTTGGAGACATCCCAGTCGCCAATCGGTTGATTAAACAACCAAGCATCTCGAAACATTCCGCCCATATGCGTCACCTTGCCGACGTTCCAATTCCCAATCGGCTGATTGAATGCGTTGGCGCAGCAAAACATGTCCACCATACAGGTCACATTGCGCACATCCCACGACTTCAGCGGCTGATTGAATTTGGACGCGCCGGCAAACATCCGTTTCATTGATTGGACGTTGGACACGTTCCAGTCGTCGATGCACTCGTTGAACTCCGTGTATGCAAACAGTCCGTCCATATTCGTGATCTGCGACACGTCCCACGTGTGGATCGCGGGGTATCCGTCGCGAGTACGCGGATCGAGATATTGCTTGACATGGTATCGAATATTGTCGTTATCGAGTTGCATTTTGATTATGTGTGTAGGGGTTGCCACCCCTACGACCCCGCCCACTCCTCTTGCAATTCACGCGCGTTAGGAGTGGCAGGATGCGTTCGGCGCGAACTGGGAAAGCAAATGGACATTATTCGGCTCGTACACAATGAACTGCGCTATGAAACCACCTGGGATACCCCGATCGAGATTCCCGGCGTGGGCACAGTCACGATGTTGGATCGAAACACGCTGCAAGTGAACGATACCGTCTACCCAGTCATGGCCTATTGGTTTGCACGAACCGTCAACATTGGGGCCGTCCAACTATACGTGTGGGAAGCCATCATGTCCCCGGGACTGACCTTGGGGCTGCGCGCGAAACATCATTTTGCCCATGCCCGCGATTCCGAGTGTCCCTGGCCGAACGTCTACCTGGATTTCCACGACAGCCACAATACTCTCCTTGTCGTCTTGCACGGCACCAAACTCGATCCCGCGCCATTCGCTACGCGGCTGTTTGCCTGGCTGCATTCGCTGCACCCTCGCTACATTGTCTATTTGGGCGAGACGTTCAGTTGGCACGACCCGTCCGATTTCGAAGCGATGGATCGACGTCAATGTGTGTTCTCGTTCATGCTGTGGAAAGACGCTCCCCACCATCCCTATCGGTTTCATCCGAAACACGTGCACATCCGACGATCGGATCTGTCGACCTGGAATCGACTACTGACCTCGACCCCGGACGAAGTCTTGCGCGAAAGCAATTTCTTGCCGGTGGTGCAACAAGCATACGTCTTCTGGCGCGACGTCTTGGGGGTGTATGTGCGCATGCTGAGGCCGTGGCTAGCCAAGCATTTCCCCTTTGATTTGCATTTCCTGATTTTGGATTATCTCACCCCGTGCCCAATTGACGAGTCGGAAATCGTCGACATTCTTACACGTTAGCCAGTACGTCGAATGAAGACGCTTCGGTTAACATCCCTGACCGGTTGGTTCCCGGCCTCACTTTCCACAATCGCAGCGATTGGTTGAAGCTCAACGCGCGCCTAAACATACTCCCCATATCCTTCACATTCCACACATTCCATCGCGACAACGGCTGATTGAATTGATATGCCCGTTCAAACATTGCCGACATATCCGTGACGTTCTCGACGTTCCAATTCTCGATCGGCTGGTTGAAGCACAACGTATTGCAGAACATCATGCTCATATCGCGGACCTGGGACACATCCCATTCGCCAATTTCTTGATTGAATCGACGGGCCTGACAAAACATTCGATTCATATTCGTAACCTTGGAAACATTCCATTCGCCGATCGCTTGATCGAACGACCCCGCCAGCAAAAACATTGCATCCATGCGTTCGACCCGGCCCGTTTGCCACTTCCCGATCGGTTGATTGAACTCATACGCCATCAAAAACATATTACTCATCGTGGTGACATTGCTCACATCCCAACCCCCAATGGGCTGGTTGAACCTCAACGCCGACCAAAACATAGACTCCATATCCTCGACGCGCGACACATCCCACCTACCGATTGGCTGGTTGAAGGAACAGGCGCCCCGAAACATGGATTTCATTGTCGTCACCTGGCCCACGTTCCACCTTCCAATCGGCTGGTTGAACTTCGTCGCGCCGGCAAACATACCCTTCATCGACACGACATTGGATACGTCCCACGATCCAATCGGTTCATTGAACTCCGTGTCTTCAAACAACCCGTCCATCCTCGTCACCTTCGACACGTCCCACTCGCCGATCGGCGGGTACAGCTCGCGACGTTCAAGGTATAACTTGACCTGGGAACGCAACGTCTCGTCGTCCAATTGCATTTGGATTGTGTGTAGGGGTTGCCACCCCTACGACCCCGCTGCGGTGCTCGATGCGGTTTTGGGCTTGCGACGGAAGTAGACGTCTCGCTGGCGCAGCGCGCGGGGGGTTCGGGGTGTTACCGTTGTTGATGAAACGACTCTTCCATCATGGACACAGCCTTCGACATCAACATTCCATTGAAATGATACTTTGGAATGACTTATATAACAACAAAGTACCCACAGGATTGTGCGGCCATCATGACGTCACCGACATGGAACCCTCACTCGAATACCCTGCAACAAGAAATATTTCAAATGATTTGGACTCATCCCACGCGCGAATTGTTGTTATTTCTACCGCGAGACCGAACCACTATTCAGACATTACGACCAATCGATTTGCAATCTAGGAGGATGATTAGGTATGGCGGCGGTACCAACTATGGTGCATCCCGATCCATCCATACGACGGAAACAAATACCGTTTAAGTTTCATGGCCAACCTGACTTATATACGCAAAATTGCGCAAGAAGAATCCGTGGACGGCGCCCTACTACTACGGATTCCGACAGCCTGATGGGAAGTGCATAGTAGACGTCTCGCTGACGCGGCGAACGGGTCGTAGGGGTGGCAACCCCTACACACAATTAAATGTCAGAACAACCAAACCGAACGTCAAGCCGTAAATGTCCATACTGTCACGAAGAGATGGTCCGGGGAACGTGGATGCAGGTACTGAGTTCCCGCGGAGAGCGAAAAGTCTATCCAATGGTCGGCTGGGCGTGCAAGATGAAAGACGACGATTGCGACGTGATTGAAGACCCGGAGGATGTCGAGAGGAATCGCAAAGCCCGCGATACCCGCACCCCCACGAATCTGTAAATGTTAAAAAAACCTAACCATGTCACATTCCGAAACGTTAGCAACGCAGGCGGCCTCGTCCGACACCATTTGGCGATGGTCCAACCCGCGTATCGTACAACGCAAAGCCAACAGCTACTTTGGCAAACACGTGCCCGTCTACTTGTCTGACCGGGCACAGAAAAAATACAAACTACAGCGACCCGATGGCGGGTGGGTACATTTCGGTCAGCGTGGATATGAGGACTTTACACGCCACCATGATCGTCAACGACGCGCAAACTATCAAACACGATCGCGCCACACTCGTGGCGACTGGGAGCATGATCGCTACTCCGCCAACAACCTCTCGCGGCACTTGCTTTGGTAAGTCATAATTGAAATGTGGCTGTGTGTTCAGTTGTGATTCTCGAACGTGAAGGCGTCATTGTTAACACTTATGTAAAATAATCATTGATTCTTCCCACCGAATGTTTGTGGTCAATGTCTCTAAATATTCGCGCGACGGAGCCGTGAAACCAGGCTCAATCACGAAACATCCTCCCTCGCGAAGCAATGGCCACAGAGTGCTGAGGTGGTCGCGCGATGCCGTGATCAAGTCGTATGTCGTTCCCTGCAATTTCTGCACGCCACCATAGACGATGCGGAAGTGTGGGGGCATCGCCTCGAACAACCCACCGTGCGGAGCGACGCCGGTGAGGATCGCCAACCCAAAGAAATATTCGTTCCAGAGATGCAATCGCGGAACGTGGTCCAGCAGCGCGAAGGGTTGCGCCGGGTTTGGCCGACGCGCCAACACATCACTGATCAATTCTTGGTAGACCGGATGGATGACCACCCGATACTTCTTCGCGAGATCGATCAAGGATGGGTGGACAGGTGCGTGCACGGGAAGCACACGGTCCGCGGTCGATACTTGGAAACGATAATAGGATCCCCAAAACACGTCGTCGGTAAACAGCGCATGCGTAGAGCAAAGCGCGTGATGGTCCGCCGGTTGCATAAACGCCTCCACGGCGTCGTGCATGATCCGAATCAGTCGGTACGGATACTCCATCGGCCCGCGCAGAGGTCGGTCGGTATAGTCCACCAAGGGTCCGCGACAATCGTGGTTGAGTGATTCGATGACGTCCGAGCAGGTGGCCACGTAGGTGACTTCGGGAAACAACATGGCAGGTCGCGCGAAATCCACGAAGAAGATGCGCGGGTAATGCCCGAAGAGTTCCAGAAACAACGCGCGCCCGCTTTCGAAACTGCCCTGGAGATCAAACAGTACACAGCCGGGGTGATAGGTGCTGCGCAGATACGCGCGATATCCATCGGTCGGATTCCGGTTCATGCGCCGACTGGATTCTAGCGAGATGGCCTGGAAGTGCGGAAACAACCATTGAAAGAGTCGTTGCACCAGACATCCGTCCCGCGTGAGAAACAAGACCGTCGTGCGTCGTTCCGTGCATAGGATTTGTTTCAGTCGGTGGCAGACATAGACCATGAAGGGGATGTTGAGCCGCGCTTGTTGGTCGTAGAGTTTGTACTCGAGGGAGCCTTCGGGATGCGGGTTGCCGAGACGAAAGGTGCGGAAGAGACGCCGGAGAGACCCGTCGAGTCGCGATTCCAGAGGCGTGAAGGCATGCAGGGTGGTCAAGGTCGCGGGAATACCGTGCTTGTGCGCCATCTCCACATCGGACCGCGCGTTGTCGCCCACATGGTGTTCGATCTTATAGAAGTGGTTCAAGACTACCCACATGTCGCCCGAGTGTTTCCCTCCCGGGGAGACAAAAATACGATCGTTCCAAATCCCGTGATGCTGCAACAAGCGCGCCAATTCGGCGGCGGAGTAATACATGTCCGACACGAGGATGTCTTGGGGTCGCAGTCGAAGAATGTTGGAGCGAATGGCAATGGTGTTGGCCAGTTCCGCTTGCATCTCGGTTTCCCGCAATTCGTCGACTCGCAATGGAGACTCGTTCGTAAGTTCCTGAAACTTCTTCCAGATATCGTCCGCGTGTTGATTGGACCGCGCTTGGGCTTCCAGGCGAAGGAGCTGAAAGCGGGGATACCCCGTCTGTTGTTCCACGATGCCAAAGATATCCGTGGGGTTCGGAACCGTGCGGGCCAACAGGGTGTCGAAGATGTCGTAAGATCGTACTTCTTCCATTTTTGTATATGTTGACTGACGATCGTCACAACAAAACTCCACCGATGAATTGTACTCGCGTAATCAAGAAAGCCGGAGCGATGAGTCGCCACGCCGAAGACCTTGTGTTCACCTTCCCGTCGGAGAAGCATATGCTCCTCTACGACGCCATCGTCGATATATTGTCCAACAAGCAATATGACGAGCACTCGCTTACCATGACATGTTTCGATGCCTACCAACCGCTGGCCTATTTTTCCAAACCCGGCGGGCAGGTGAATGACCAAACGAAACTCGCGGCCTTGGCGGAACAATGTCTGCACGACATGAACTTGGACGTCGATCCCATCCTGCAGCATCTGGGCACGGACTTCCCGGCCTTGGTACAAGTGATCCGCGAAAGACCGCTAGACGTGGCGCCGTCTGCGCAAGAAGTGCAGCAATGGCAAGACGTAAAAACCCAATTGTTGTTGTTTTGCAAATAAATCTTAACTTAACGATGTTACACAATAATTTGATGTTACTACAGAAGCACATGTCGAACACACAGCCGGCGACGAACTGTGGCGACGAGAATCAAAACACACAGCACAGGTCAACAGCTGTTGGTGAACAACTTTGCGTTTGCCCAGTATCGTCGGCGGCGTCTCTTTCACAATCTGGCAGTCGTAGAGATATGCTTGCACCGAATGCAGCAGACCAATCACATCGCCGTCTCGCAACGGGTATTCTTGTTCGTGGATCATTTCCTGGCCATTGAGACTGCTTCGGTGGTCTCGGGAGTAGCACGTCGCAATACATTCGCCGTTCACGTCTACGCGTACCACGAGGTGAATATACTCTACCTGGTTGGCATGACTCGAAGACGGTGCAATCAGGTTGCGGCCAATCGATTTGCGCACGACGGCGCCCTTCGTCAGGTTATGTACGTCTACTGCGCGACAGGCGGTGCTGTCTCGTGGAATCAATCGCAATTTCATTTCAATTATGTCGACCCGATTTGAAACAGTTGCTGGATCAGGAACGTGCCCACGGCCGCCTGTACGGCCCGTTGAATGTCTTCGCTGGGCACGTACCCCGGCGCGCGATGATGAATCAAGTCGCGGTGCAAGATCCAATGACTGCCGTCGTGGTCGATCAGTTGCCATTGCGGATGTTGGGTGGCCGTGGTGATGACGCGCAGGAGATCGATGCCGAGCACCGAATGTACCCGCTCGCCGTCCCACCACAACGAGGTGGTACCGTGCAAACATACCTTGCCTACTGCGCGAATGTGATGCGGATGCAAATGCAACGTCCCGGTGACTCGAAAAATACGTTGGGGCATGAGCAAGTCCCAGCGGTAGGGCACGCTGTGTTCTTCGGTGACGTCCCACTGAATCTCTTCGCGCAGCGCCTCGCGAATGAGTCTCGCACAGTCGGCCAGGGACAGATTCGTGAGATTTTCGTCCACCTCGCGCTCGGCGATCCATTTTGAACCCATCACACCGACATCCTCATACATGGTCACTTCCAACGGTTCTTTCTGCACCAGAATGATTTGGTGCACAAACTCGAAGCGCTGGCGCTCCTCGCAAAAGTACCAAGTGCTCATGGACCTTTTCTTCACAATTGAATGCAACTCCCAACCGCTTTCCGCTCGACCCGTATTACGCGACGTCACGACAAGACGTTTGCATCTTTTTGCTTTTACAACGAAGTTGAATTCGTCGGATCGCTTTCCTTTTGCGGCTTTGCCGACAGTGCTGTCGACGGATTTATGTGTCTCGACGGTTATGGATGGTTGCAATGGCACAACCTGAGTCTGCGCGGCACCTGGAAGAACAACCGACTCATCGAGTGGGAGAGTCTCCATCTCGATCAGAGTGTTCTGTTTCCCGACGTCGATTCTTCCTCTGGATGCTTACCCACGACGGTAACCTGGAGTTTGTCGCCCCATCTGGACGACCATGATCTCGAATCCTGCCTGGTCTTTCGTAACATGGCCGATTTGTCGAAGCATAAATGGACAGCCTCGTCGCGTCTCTATGTTGGCGATGTTCAGTGGTCGCTCGTGGGGAATACCTTTCAGGTGGTTCGGAGCAACACGGGTCGGTACGAAGCGTCTTGGTGCACGGATGCAAACCAACACTTGGTGGTCACCTACCACGGCGAGTGGTTCAACGACATGGCCCATGGCACGGGCACTGCCATGATTGAGTATCGCAACGAACATGGTGTCATGCGCACGGTGACCTATCAAGGAAACTTTTCGCGCAACGGCAAAGGATTGACGGGCGGTTCCTGGATCGATCAGCAGCCGAATGACCACATGGTCTACAAAGGCACGTTCGACGTGAACGGTCTGCCGTTGCATGGAAAGCTTCGCACGCCGACTTACACCTACGATGGTCCGTTTTACCAAGGAAAGCGATGCGGGGTCGGCAGCCAGACCATGCGTATGCGCGACCAGGAAAAGGCGCAGGACTTTGAGGTCAAAGTGTCCGGGTACTGGACGGTGAATCCTCCGCGTTGTTTTGGATGGCTGACGATGCATGTTGATATGAACAAAGACACGATCTATTACGGCGAGATGAGCGTCGACGGGATGCCTACGGGCAGCGGTATCATGATGATCGATGTTCCGCAAAACACCCTTGTTTCCGCCGAGATGCTCAAGAATCCCTCCACCCTGCCTTGCCGCCAGGTGTATGTCGGCATGTTCGCGAAGGGAAAGTTGGTGGACAACACAACAGCGACCATTTACGATTTGGTCCACAACACAATGTATAAAGGCCCGGTGTTCGACACCAAGGCGCATGATGTGGAAGAAGAAGGCGTGTTGACGCAAAACGGGCGCCAAGTCTATTGCGGCCAATGGAGTGGTGGGAAATACCACGGACAGGGTCGCGCCGTGTTGCTGAACCAGCGCGGTCAGGAAGTGGTGTTTCACGGCACGTTTGAGCACGGTCGGGCGGTGACGGGAGTGACGGATCGGTTGGCGGGATGTTGGAATGGTGAGGGTCAACTTACCTTTCCGCCGTCGGTGATCCTCGAGTATGACAACCAACGATACGCTGGCGGTGTATACACCGGACTCGTGGAACGAGAATACCCGGCCTCACATGTGCATGCCACCATGCAGTTTGGACCACCGCTCTTGTCGCCCATGGAAACGCAGCAGGTGAACGCCTTGTTGAACGCACATCCGCAGTTGCGTGGGAAGATGAAAAGCTGGGGGATCGACAATGCCGCAATTCCATCGGCGATTCCGCTGGTACGCGAGGGAGAATCCAAACCGAGGATGGCGCGCACGTTGTCGGTGCTCATGTGCTATGTGAAAAATAACGATGACATCATACAGTTTGTAGACCCTATGCCTGTCATGGAAATTCATACGTCTCATTTAATCATTAATTAACCATTGTAATGATAATCATCGTTCAATATTTGCATTAGCTTGGAATCAGTGAGGTTGGTGGCGGAATCGTCTATCAGTTGTTGTTGCAGTTCTCGTTGCGTGTCGGCGACCGGAATTGCGTCTGCGGCGTCTGCCTGTGGAGGAACGGGCGCGGCGGCTGGAGGATGAGGAACCGGAGCTGCGGCTGGAGCCGGAGGAACCGGAGCTGCGGGAACGGGAGCTGCTGCCGGACCGGTTGGTGATTCGGCAAAGTACCGATGTATGAGTCGTTTCGTCTGTTGCCGAATATGATTGTCCCAAGTGGGTTTGTGCGTCGCGATGTATGCGTCCAGACTCGACGGCAAGTTGGGAAAATACAGATTGCGTTCATCGGTATTCATCACGGCCACGGCATTGAAGAAGGCCTCCAGTCGCTCGCGGTGCTTCTCAAACATGACATTGGCGGCTTCGCGCCGATACAAATATTCTTCCAAGTTGTACAATTCAGCGCCGACCTGTTTCGAGAGGTCCGACAAGACTCGCTGCCGAAACACGTTGGCGAGTCGGCTGTTGGACAGTTGACATTTGTTCGTGTTCTGTCCGCGGCTTTTGACGTATCCGCGCGGACAACGTCTCGTCATCGGCGTGAGCGGAAAATCCTGTCCGGCGATAAACGCGGCGATCCACGGAGCGAGGATGCGATATTGATGACGTCCATGCTCGACGAGTCTCGGACGCACGATTTTGCGGCGTGTGGAGGGGCGGCGTTCCATGACGAAAATGCAGCGACACGCCTTTTTTTAGTAGCTCGGCGGTCGCCTCCCGCACCTGAGGAGTGTTTGACCGGATCCCTTGTTGCATCACAAAATGTTCCACGACGTGCAGACACACCGGATACCGGCGAATGTAACGCTCCATCCGGTCGCGTTCCGTCCACACACCCAACGTTACCTGACATTCATAGGTCGCGAGATAGAAGCGATTGTTGACAAGCTGGTGAAACAAGGTGTGTGCGACAGACAATTGTGGATGCCACACGGTCAGATCCAAGGTCGCCCGCGGACATCGTTGCAGGGCAAACAAACGTTCCATGAACTGGGCCAAAACGTGATCATCGTCCCAGTATTCCGCGCACCAGGCAAGACATTCGCGCCACCGAAGCACAAAATGGGTGTGCTCGGGATCTTCTTGTTCGCCCTCCTCTTCATTCAAACCCCATGCCATTGCGCTCGACCGCGTCCACAATGTCGGCCGTGGTATGGTCGGTTGCCTCGATTGCTTTGTTTGCTTCGGTCTGCTGGTTTTCCGCCGGCATCTTCTTCATGGGCTGTACTTTTAATTTCCCGTGTTCGTCGAGTATGTGACCCTTTTTCACGTTCTTCTTCTTGCCCACCTTCTTCTTCGGTTGCTGGCCCTGGCCGGGCTTGTGGCGTCGTATGTACAGTTCGCGGCGGTAATTGGTGATCAATGCGTCGTAGAAGGGACGCATGGGCTCGGGGATTTGGGACTCCTTGATGTATTTGGACACGTGTCGTATGGTGCTTTGGGCTTCGTGTTTCATCTGCTTTAGATCGTCCACATACACATGCATCATGTCGCTGGCGTCCACGCGGATTTTGCTGGACGGTACCGATCGAGCTGCGGCCCACGACCGTCGTGCCCGTCCGAGGATCAAAATGTGGTTGATCAATTCGTAGAACTTGACGGCCGACACCAACCCAAAGTTCGATTGGTGGTGATCGCTGAACGGCACCAAATCGTATTTTTTCATTTTGCGGCGCACCTGTTCCAACACCGTCGGTGTCGTGTCGGGAGAATCAAAGTCCGTGGTCTGTCGGACCCAAACGGACCGCGCGTGTGCGTGCATGAGGTTGCGGACCACATCATAATACTCATTCTTCAACGTACAGTAGTGTTGCATGGTTTTGCGGAACAACATGGCGCATTTGGACTGATGCTTGCCGAGCTTGTACGGTTTCAACTCGGTCTGGACATAGGGAGTGTACCGCGCAATGACCGGCTGCACGCTCGCCCGGTCGCGGCCCGCATTGGCCAACACGTCGGTGCACCACAAATGCAAACTGTAGCGAATCACATTGTTCGCCGCGTTCGGATTGGTCAAGATCTGGGTCAAGATACGGCTGTCGTTCGGGTTGGTGGCCACTTCCGAGAAACATGTTACGGGCGCCCTGGCTTCCCGCAGTTCCCGCAAAATGAGATCGAAGACCGCCAGTGCGCGCAAGGCGTTGCTGATACCCACGTTGTCGCGGTTCAGAAACAGAAAGCAATCCAGCATGTACGCTACCAGCGGAATCTTGTCCAAATAATCGTTGTAGACTTTCTGGTTCCACTGACAAATCAGTCGGGGATGTTCGCGGCCGCCGCGCTTCACCTGGATGAATCCGTTCTCACATCGGTGATCTGACGGCTTGTCATATGCGGGCGGATAGATCTCGGGGAGCGCCGTCGGACTGCCCTTGGGTTTGCGGTAGATGACGGCCAGCTCGATCCAGCCGCGTCGCGACAACGCCTGCACCATGTTCTTTGCGTCCGTCTTGAACGGGGCGTATCGCTTGGCCGGCGACAACACCGACGGCGGAATCTTGCGGATGCGCCGGATAAGGGTCAAGACTTCCTTGATGTGACGCTTGCGAGCGACTTCCTTTTGCTGGTAAATGGCTTTCCAGACCAAGTCGCGTTCATCGTCGTCCTCGTTTCGTTGGTACGATTTGTACAAGTCGTGCAATTGCACACGCCGTTTGCCGTCGACCACGGTTTCCCGCAGACCGTGTGATTGAATCCAGTCGCGGAGAACGGCATCATCTCCCGCGGCCGGAGCGCCCGGTGTGTATTCGTAATAATAGATGAGTCCTTTGGTGCGATCCGACAATGCCTTGCGCAATCGGGTTACGTATTCCAGCGGTTCCAACGCAGGGGACGCACTGGGTTCGGTGGCCGCAGCCGCGGTCTTGCGCGGCAGCAACGCCTGGGTCTTTCGCCAGGTAGCGGAGCGACGCGGAGTAGTATTCATTTTTTAATCTTTAGGTCATCATTTGTTCCTCATACGGGAATGGATCGACGAATGTCGCATCGTCGACGTCTTCGCCGCCTCCCTGCATGGAGACGGGCGGCTGCTGTGGATCCTCAACGGTTTCCATGGGGGCAGTGGCGGACAATCCAGGTTCATCCGGTGGCGGCGGAGGCGTCTGTTCAATCACATTCACCTCGAGTTGGAATTTGGTTTTGGCGATGGCCTTGACCATTTCGTCGTGAAAATCATTGAGCATTTCGCTCATCACTTGCTTCAACATCGGCTGCATGACCGACAACACCATCGTTTTCCACCACGGCGATTCCGTTTCCACCAGGGGCGGCTTCTCCGCCTCGTCTTCATCCACCAAGAAGTCGGCCAGGTCGCGCTCGTCGTCCGCGGCCGCATCGCCATACAATTTGCGCCGCAGTTCGCGCGTCGCAATCTCCGACAAGACACGTTCCATGCGTTCCATCAGTTTGGCAATTTGTCCGCGGATTTCATCGCGCAGCGGCTCGATCACTTCGGTCGTGAAAAAGGAGGCCATGTTTTCTTCACACAGGTCTCGCACCGCAACTCCGCAGGCACAAATGGACACGCTGCCGCCGCGGTAGATTCGGGCGGCAACAATCGTCCGTCCGTGAGACGACACGCTGCCTGGCCACAGGTCGCACACCGTTTCCAGGGACACCACGTCTCGTCTTCGCCATCGCCCATCTGCGCGAGCATGGCCGCCATCCGTGCATCGGCCAACCAAGGAAAGGCCGCCACCCATTCTTGCAACCACCGATATCGCGGATGTCGCGATCGTTCCATGCATACGCTTCGTTCGCCGCCGCTTTCAGACGGTGCCCGGCATAACGGACAGCATTGTGCGGGACCGTGGGCGAGCCAGAGGTCGTGACAGACGGCGTGGAACCCGTGGTGGCACGGCAGAAAAACAACGGCCGATGGGGGTGTGTCGGCCGCGACATTCGTTTGGAGACACGGAGTTGCCTCGAGCGGCAAATCGATTAAACAAATCGGACAGGTCATTGCTTTTTTGTCGGAGACAGAAAGATGTCATCACAGCGTACCTTCAAAGCCGGCGTCAAATCGGCAGAGACCATTCATGACGATCATCGCCGTCAAAGCATTCAGTTGCGCAAACAGAGCAAGGAAGAGACCATCTCGCGCCGCCGTAAATTGGTCGGCGGTACTGTCACGCCCGTCGACGACTTCTCGGAGGCGATTCCGCCCATGACCGCTGGGTCCTTGACCGATGCCGACGTCTTGGCCATTTGCATGCAACTCACCCACCCGACCGTGGCGGCGTCGTCGCCGGATGTCCTTCTGGGCGGGTTGAATCGCTTGACTTCCGCGCTGAGCCAGGAAAGCATGTTGTTGTTCGGCCAGGGGTTTGCCCTGCAACGGGTGATTCAGTGTCAAGTAGCTGCGGCGATGGTGCCGCACTTGATGACCCCCATGTGTCGCTTGCCGGTCTTGCAGTTTTTGGCCGCAGCGACGGAACGCGTCGCGGTGAACGCCGTGATCGATCAGCTGGCGGATCTGCCCGTCTCGGTCGTGTCGATGTTGATGCGCATCGCCGAGGAAGCCTATACTACCCACGACACCGCGGTCTTTGACACTTGCCTCGTGGTGCTGACCCAGATGGCCGACCATCGGGCCGACGTCGTGATTCGAGACGGAGGCGCGGTGCCGCAGCTGTTGTTGTTGTACCAACAACGTCCCTTGCGGATCGACATGAGCGCCGAGACGATCACCTCGGAGTGTTTGGAGATTAGCAGTTGGAGCATGTTGTTGTGGTACTACTCGATGTTGCTGGAATCGCTGATCACCCACGGGGCCAATCGCGAGGTGTTGGTCGAGTTGTACAAATTCGCAAGCTACAGTTTCTTGCGCGCGTATGACGTGCATGATTGTTCGCTGCAGTCGAACCTGTGGAGCGACGCCATGTATATCCTTCATCATTTGGCGAACTATGACGTGGTGGGCGACGATTCCAAAATGCGCATGCAGGTCATTGCGCGATCACTTGGCAATCTGGTGGACGAGACCTTGTTGCCGCAGATTCGGTTCCAGACGCTGCAATGGCTGAATGCGATGCTTATGGGATCGATGGGTGACAGCGTGGCGATTGAGTTGATGACGGTGACGGGACAGCCCGTAGATCCCCAGATGACTTCCATGCATATCCTGGATGCGATTCGCTTCATCCTGAAAGATCCGAACGACTCGCCGCGCATGGTGGCGGAGACGTTGAAATTGTTGTCGAATGTGGTGGCGTGTAGTGAAAGCTATGCGACGCTGGTGATCGAGGACAGCGAGTTGATCGCGGCGTTGGTGGAACGGTTGGGCGTCGAGAAGTGGATGATTGTTACCGAAGTCCTCTACGTGTTTTGCAACCTGGCCTGCACCCACAGCCTGTTGTTGCGGGAGATTGGATTGCCGGCGTGTATGTGGAAAACGATTGCGCCGATGTTGCGCACGTCCAAATCCACGTTTGACCTGGATTTGTTGACGTTGGTGGCGGATACCTATTGCCAGTGGGCGTTGTGCGCGGACACGTCGTGGGTGGTGGACTGCGCGGGGTTTGAGGACGTGTGGGAGACCGTGCAGACCAATTTGGGCGGCACGATGGTGAGTTCGGTGGAAGCCTTGGTGTCGTGGAACGCAAAACGAGAAGAGGAGATGACGAATTAAGCGTTAACATTCAAAACATTGGTGGGTGGCGTCGATGACGCGAATGGGCGCATTGGTGGTCCAGGGGGCGCGGCAACACGGACAATTGCCGCGATGTGCGGTGTGGCGCAGCCACTGGTTCATGCAGGATTCGTGAAACCAATGTTTGCAATGCATGTTGGAGACGGAGGTTTGTTCCGGGTCAACTGACTCGAGACAGATGGCACAGTCGGTATCTTTGTCCGGCGCACAATGCAGTTGTAGGGTTTGTTCTACTTGTCGGTACTGCTCGGACCAGGAAACGTCGGGTTTGCAGAGGCGGCGATACATCCATTGGATGTGTGCGCAGGGTTCGATGGGGGTGGGCGAACATGCTTCGGCTTGTTTTAGATATTGGGCGCAGTGGTCGATGCAGGTGCAATGGGCGAAGCGCGCGGAGAGATGGAGCTCGGAAGTTTTGTGGTCTTCAAAGAGGCGCACGATCCAGAGCGTCGTGTCGAACGGCTGTACATAGAGAATGCGCATTTCAACTGTGTCTGGAGACATCGAACGGAAACGCGTGCGGTCGGATAAGTAAAGATGCCATCACTTTCTCGTCGGGATATTGTCAAGCGATTGTCGGGGCAGCATGTGGAAGAGGCGCCGCCGATTCCACACTACCAGTTCCTCGACAACTATCGCGTCTCGATGCAACGGTTTCCGGACGGTCGGCATTTGGTGTGGGTGAAGGGACAAAGTCACGCCATGCGACGCTTGACGCCGTTGCAGATTGCCGAGATGATTCCGGGCGCCATGACCCATGAAGCGTTTGCCGGATACAAAATCACGGAGGAAGTGCCGACGTCGTGTCCGGAGGCGCACAAGGTATGCACGACGATCTTTTCGCCGGAATCCATGCGGCCGTGTGGACAACAACGTGTGTTTGTGGATGCCAATGGGATTTGCACTAGCGAAAACGATCCAAATGCGGAGGCACCGACCACGTTTCATTACACGAGTGGATGCAAACGCCGCGTGGATGAATAGCAAATGATTTTTCGAAACACAGACAAAGAAAATGTTACGACACTCCAAGAAAGCTAGAACGCTCGGGGGTTCGCCCGATGACCACGACAATATCCACAAGTTGTTTTTCGATAGGCCGAAGCCGATTGAATGGAATGCGAACCCCGATACGTTTTGGGAATTTGCACGGACCTATTTGGCGTTGACCAACACGAACAACTGGTTGGCGGCCGGCAGGACGTCGTTATCTCCCTCGGTCGTTGACGTATTGGCAGCAGGTTATTTTTTGCTAGATGATTTGAGCACACCAAACGTAGAAGACATTATTAACTTTCTCAAAACAAGCATACGTCGCGACGATTCGACATTCTTTGATCCCCTTGTTTATTACTGGCGTCGTGTGTTACGCATTTATGCAGAGAGTTTACAATTCGACAAATCGAACATCGATCTATTTGTCTGTTTTACCTACTTCAATATGCTAAAACGTCAATTTCGTGTTCATTTCGGCCGTGAAGATTTGAATAAACAAATAGACATAACCTGGCCGCGTATTAGCGACGATCGAAAGAAATTGCTTGATCTGGTTATGGAAATTGATATGATGAAACGTCATGAGATCGGGAACGGTGAGTATCAATTTATCATGACAAATGTAAGCAACATTAACGACAAGTTGTGGTATGTGCTAGGCAACCATTTGTGGTTACCCGAACAGCACTTGAACAAAACATTCACACTTGAAAGCGTGGTCACGTCGTGTGAGAAACAAACAGAAGAAACCGTTCTAAGTGCCATTCTGAACGTGCTTGTATTGCGATACAATGCGACGAAGGCGACTGACGAACTAATGGCGTTGCCGTGTTTGCCGTTAGATGGGATTGGTTCGCTGTTTATGTACGGTGCCATCGCCACCTGTTTGCGGAACATGACGACCGAAATGACGCTGATTCTGCCAATACATTCTGGGGGGACCTATTCAAGGTTAGTACATTCTGGGGGGACCTATACAAGGTTAGTACATTCTGGGGGTCACTATACCGTCATGCTTATCCGGCGAGAAAAAGATACCAGCGGGACAACACCGGCATTCGTGTCCACCTATTTCGATTCAAACTCGAAGGACAACAACCTAGACGTGCCGGACAAGATCTGGAAGAATCTGTTCAAGTATTTTGACCGCGCACACCTTGTCCGACACTGGAAAGTAATGGTCGATAAATTTACAGACCTCAATGTGAAACGCTTATTGGAACAGTACAGCCAAAATTGCGCATTCCACGTGATTGCCTTTGTGCACATGTGGTCCAAGCTCCCGTTTCTTGAAGATATTTTGAATCGCACCAGTGTCGATGATGCCAATGAAGCATATCGGACATTTTGGGCCGGTATGTTGACGCAGTGTAGGGAGAAGGGTATTTGTAGTAGTTAAATTAACATTTACAACGTTTTAATTCTACATGAAACGCGTCGTCGGACGCGGGTCGTTTTTTGCAAAAGGCATTCCATTGTGTCAACGTCGGGTCGAACAATTTCAAGGCGGCATAGACGGTTCCGTAATTCTCCTCTGGCTGTTTGCGGCCTTGTTGCAAGCGCCAAATCGCCAACTCCTTCTCGGGCCATACCTTGTACCGCATCGCCGTATCATACATGCCGACCATCATGTAGTTGACCACGCGCTTGGGATCGGTGCACGTTCGTCGGACCATGCGGCCGATCGCCTGGTTCTCTTCTTCCTGCGAAGGCGTGCTGTCGATCGGCAACATCAAGTTGATCATCTCCAGATTCAGTCCCGTGCCCCCGGCGCGGATCGAGGTCAACAGACAACTGCCGGCAGTCTCACGCACTTTCTGCAATACTTCCGTGCGTTCCTTCTCGGACAAGCCCCCGTGGTACAAAAAGGCGGGGCGAGAATCCTCCAACAACTGCTGTACCCGGCGCAGGGGCTCCACGAAGGAACAATACACCATCACGCGGTCCTGCGCCGGATGCTCCAACACCCGTTCCGCGATGGATTTCAATTTGGTCTCCACATTCGCGGAGTATACCCGAACACACGCGGTGCGATAGACATAGCGTTGACGCAATGCCTTGACATCTTCGTGGTGGTCACCAAAGGTCTTGCGCTTCTGCTGCCAGATGTCGTAGCTCTTCTTCATGGCATCGAGCAAGGCTTCGTACCCCGCTCGCTCCTCGGCGGTCGGCGCCAAGAAACGGTACTCGCGATGCACGGGCGGTAGCAAGACGGTGGGGACTTGCTCGATCCAGAGCAAGTGATACGGCAAGGGAGTAGTCTTCTTGGTCGACGTCGGATCCACCAACGCTCGATATCCTTGCATTTCCACTTCGGGTCGGCTGGAATGAAACGGGGTGCCGGTAATGCCCAATTTGCGGATAGGTAGCCACTTGCGCACCGCGATCACATGGTCGCATTCGCCATTCACCATCTGGTGCACTTCGTCAATCACGACTAACCCAATCGGCAAACAGCCAGGGGCATGGCCGGGTCGCGGAAGCTTTTGCAGCGACGCGTTGACGGCAAAATGGGTCATGAGCACTACGACTTCCTCCGTGGCATGGTTGTTGCGCAGTTGATCCAGTTCCGCGAGATCTTTTTTGCCGCTATATGTAAACACCCGCATTCCGGGATACACACATTCGATGTCACGGGTCCATTGGCCAAACAAATTGCTGGAGGCCATGATGACGAGCCAAGGTGTGGACTTCGCCCACCGCCGTAGATACTGCATGCCCACGGCGACAGCAATACGCGATTTGCCCGTGCCCATGGGCAAGCCAAGGATGGACCCGCGCGTCGCCAGTCCACCCAGCAACAGTCGGACGACGCTACGCTGCATGTCATCGAGGTTCATGGGCGGTTCGCCGTTCCATGGCATCGCTTCGAGCTTCGATGCCTGGTTGGTAAACGATTGCCAATCCAGTGGATACATTTGTGTTGTAAGAAACGAATGTGCAGGTCGGCCGATCTGCCGGACAGTTAACATCATGGCGTCTGTGCTGCAAAACATTCTCCCCTCGCTCATTCCCTCGCTGCTCAATGACTGGTGGGTGCCAGCCTCCTACCACATCGCGTGCACCTCGATCATTCTACACGCGGTCAACACCTTCGTGACCGAATGGTCCGAACAGACCGTGATCTTGTCGACACTTGCCGTGATTGTCGTCACTTTGGTGTGTCATGCAATTGGGGTACGGACACAAACTGCAACGCCCGAATCCGCCGACCAGGCCAAGGAAGCTGTGTCGCCGGCGCCCGTACCCGCGTTGTGGTGGTGGCATGGTTCCGGTGTGCAAGTGACGTCGCTGGAAGACGTGTTGATTGCTCTCTTCGCATTGCCCGAGTGTCGTTACTCGATTTTCGATCGTCGTCATTTGCACATCGAGTCACAATGGAATGTTGTCACGGCGGATAAATCGGAGAAGCGGGAGATGTTGTCCTGGACGCCCATTCGCGTCCCGCATTATGACATACCCGCCGTGGAGGTCTACTGCGGACACATTTATTTCAGCGAGAGTCATTTCTTTGCGAGCGACGAATCGCTTCGGTTATTGCGGGAAGTCGCGGAGGCATATCCGCAATGCCAAACACCGCACCGCATCTTGACCAAATGGGATTTGTCTTCGGAAGTTGCCGAGTTTGACAGTTCGAGCATTTACGGTCTATGCACGGTCGGTCGCCATAACCACCTGTGGGACGGCAGCAACAGTACGTTCACGAGCAATTGGTTTCAACACATGTTGCTTGGGAACAACGAGTTTGTTACCGAACGCTTACAGTATTACGACGAGCAATGTCGGTTGATACGCAAACACCTCGACGCCCGTTGGATCCAGGATGGTATTTATCCGATACGCCGCCGCAAGGACGGACGACTGGACGGTTGGTGGATTCAAACATCAACGCCGCGACAACCCAATGAGAGATCATCTTCCGCCACAGACGAAGACAGCGACGAAGAGGACGACAAGAAATCAGAGCCGCCGATTTCCATGGCGACATACAAATGCATTCTGCGCACCGATGCAGCTATGTTGCTTCCAGACCCAGAACCGCCGAAACCGCTAGAAACCTTTCAACATTATCATTCCGTCTATTTCGATCTCACCTCTGAAACGACCGGTATTCTGCATATTGGTAGCACGATGACCACGGAACAATTCCTGGCACTCATTGCTCCACATTCGCTTCCATCGCTTCTGGAGGACTCACTGCGAGGCATTATTCCATTCAACGACCATGTCTGGATGCGATGTGTTTCTACCTCATTCAATTTGAATGCGTGGCGATTTCATCCCGGGCGTTGGGCAGAGCAATGTAACTATTACTTGGTGTTTATGTCGAATACCAAAGCGGCTATCGAACAGGTGAAACAACAGTGCAATGGCACTAAACGTATTCAGCGTGACGATGCGATTTTATTGGATCGGTATCATTTGAGCTACATTGAACGATCCGACGAACAGAAGGAGTTGCTCGCCAATAGCAGTACGGGCGACGTGTCCGCGCTCTTGTCCGCATACAAGAACATCAAACGCACCAACAAATGGGTATATCAATGTCAGCTGCTGCGCAACCGGGAAAACCCCATCATGGCATCGTTCGACTCGGTGATCTCCCCGCATATTCCGCGCCTGCGCGAGATCCAAAGCATGTTTCATAGTCACGAAGCCTATGTGGCCAAACACATGCGCTGGTTTTGCGGCATTTTGCTGTATGGTCCGCCAGGGTGTGGCAAGTCGATGTTGCAGCTGGCCATCGCCAACGAATTCAATCGCCACATGGTGACGGTGTCGAGCAATCAATTGATAGTGCCGCAGGACGTGTATGATCTTCTGAACGAGGAAATATTGGACATACCGCGAAATGGTTGCAAAGATGACACGATGTCGGTTCACGTGCCCACGCTGCGCCGAATTATTGTGATGGACGAGATCGATCGCGCATTCACAACGGAATGCCGCAATCATATGATCGGGGCGCTGTTGTCGGAAATCGACGGACTGAACAACATTGGCGGACGCATGATCATTGCCACCACCAATCATTTCGACCGCATCCCCAAAGAATTGTATCGTCCCGGACGATTGATGCCGCTTCCCTGCACGCTCCTGACCCCCGAACTGGCCCTCACACATCTGCAACGATGGTTCGCCAGAGACGAGGTGGTGACCTATGAAGACACGATCGAAGGGTTGATCCACGACGAGCGTCGTGCGCCCAGTCCTGTGATGCTGAAAGAGTGGGTATTTCTGCATCCAAACGACCTTTCTGCCGTTATGCAGGAATGGCGCGCGATGATGCCGCTGACCCAAGCAGAATTCGACTATGGGTTCCATCCGGAACTGCCATGTCCTTATGCTAATTAAAACTTAAAACGATTCATCAAAACGCACTTCCTGGTCGATTGTGCTTGCGCCGCTACCGGCTTTGGAGTATTCCGATACTCGTTTTTCAAAAAAATTGTTTTTGCCCGGCAGACACATTTGATCCATGAAGGAAAATTGGGTGGGAAGTGTGGCGCCGTACAGGATCGGGTGTTGGATGGAGGTTAGGAGTCGGTCGGCGATCATTTGGATATACTGCAACATCATGTCGGCGTTCATGCCGATCAGGGAAATAGGCAGCGCGTCCCGAATGAATTCGGCTTCGATGTCGACGGCTTCACGAATGATCTCGTGCACGGTTTCGGTGTCGAGTTTGTGGTGCAACAGGTCGCGATAAATGTGACAGGCGTAGTCGCAGTGCAAGGCTTCGTCGCGGGAGATGAATTCGTTGGACATGAACAGCCCGGGCAAGTTGTAGTTGCAGTGTTTCAGGTAGAAAATGGCACAGAACGATCCGGAAAAGAAGATCCCTTCTACGGCCGCAAAGGCGATGATGCGGGTGGCGAATGAGTGTTTGCGATCGAACCACTTCATGGCCCATTCGGCCTTTCGGCGGATGCAGGGAACCGTATGAATGGCGCCCAACATGGCGTTTTTGGTCACGGGGTTCTTGAGGTAGGTATCGAGCAAGAGCGCGTACATTTCCGAATGCACCGTTTCGATGGCCATCTGGAAAGTGTAGAACGCGCGCACTTGGATGGGCTGCACTTCCTGGCAGAAATTCGTGACGAGGTTTTCGTTGATGATGCCGTCTGACGAATGGAAAAATGCCAAGACGTAGGTCAGGAAGCGCATTACCCCGCGGTCTTTTTCCGTGTCGTGCATGAGATCAATGCCTTTGACGTCGCCGCCGAGGTCGACTTCCCCGACCACCCAGATGGTCGCCTGTGCCTTATGATAGTATTGTTCTACCGTGACGACATACTCGGGAGGCACCGGGAAAAAACTGAACCGGTTTTCGTTAGGGTCAAGGATAGGTTCGTAAACATCGGACATGATTTAGGAATTTGTGGAACGGCGGGGCGACGTTTCCGTCTTTTGTTTTGTTTCGGGAATTTGAAAAACATTCCCTCGATGGATTTTTCGTCCTCGCCGTCTTCGTTTCTTGACGCCTGGTGGGACGCCTATCAAGGCCGGGGCGATCCTGCCCTCTTGCCCCACAAATCGGAAATGCGTCGCTGCTTGGCTTTGTTTGCCACCGCCGACGGACGTGCCGAACTCTGGCAACAATACCCGTGGTTTCCGTTGTCAGACGCACATGGACAACGCTCTTGGACGCAGTTCACGCGCGCACTGCGACAAGCCTATGCTGCCCGCTCGGCCCTGGACGCAGATACGAGCGAGTTCCTGAGTCTCGGGCCGGTGTTGCTCTGGATCCGATACTCCGCGGCCGAGGATGACCTTCCCTGGCAGATGACCCCGCGCGCGTTGCAGCACCACGGGAAGGCGTGTGCGATCGCGATCTGCAGCCGGTTTTCACAATGGATTGCCGCCGCCTCATGAACATTCTACACTCCCATGCCCTATTGAACCAAACGCCCCTGGAAAAGGAATGTACCTTGACCCATAGCAAGATCCTCTACACTGAATATATAATGACTTCCGGCATGATCGATTTCCAGTTTCTGCATATGGACTGTCACCTTCACATCGAGCCGGAGTATGACGAAATGCCCGCCCGGGGATTCACCATTGCCTTTTCGGAGATCGCCTTTCGGATTGTCGTGACGCGCCGACACGCCACCTCGGGACAGGGAACAACCCATAGCTGGACGTATGACGGCGTGACCTCGCTATCGACGATTCTTCGCCTGGCGGTGCGCGGGGACCGCCTGTACTCGCGCGGCACGATCGACAAGCTGTTTCAGGACGCGGCCGCCGCGAAGGTGGCAACCGACCAAGAAGGCGCGGCTGTGGTGGAGTTTGGACCGTTTCGCATCGACGAGAAGAAAAACCTGTGGTTTCAACAGACCCCGTGCATCTTGACGCCGAGGCAGTGGACGCAATGGAAAGATATGTGGCTGAAGGTGGCGAGATGTTTCCCGCCGACCTGCGATTGAACGGGTAGGTTTGTAATGTGTGATGTAAGATTTAAGAAAGGATGATTCGCCGCAATTGGACAAACCACCATCAACACCCCAAAATCGAATATGACTATGACGCATTGGTGAAACAGCTATGGGAGCCCAAACGTACCCCGATGGAGAACGAATCGGCGTCTGACTTCAAGGACTGCATTGCTTACTGGAGCAATCCCTATCGGGGCTTCGCGGTGCGCTACGGGTTGAGCAAGTTGCCGGACATTGATGTGCTGCCGATCATCGACTTCCACGATTTCATCTTGAACGGCATTCCCGACCGTGACTATACTTTTCAGCCGACGTACGTGAACGAGTGCATCGCCAACGCCTGGCTGCGCAACGAATTCACCTCGCCGAAAAATGGATGTCCGATGTACAAGAGCGAGCACCCCGTAGAACTCTTCAACGACAACTTCTACGAATTCTTCTACAACAAGTGGCTGCCGCTCATCAATTACTGGTGGGTATCTTCTTGGTCAGACGCAGACAAGTTCTCCTTGCTGGGCAACCTGATGACCAAGGCGCCGATTGCTGGCCAGACCATTGCCACCGCGGCGGCCGACACTAACACGAGCGGAACCACCACGTCGTCCTTGCCCAGCCCTATCCAGCTGGTGGTGTGGTTTCCCTCCATGGAGGCGGTTATGAAATTCCGCGAAACCAATTCACAAATGTATCCCCCTTTCCTGATTGAAAAAATCAACATTTTGCTGAGCCCGGATTTCCACAGCCATCTGACCCGCCGACTGCAGGATGCCCGCCACTACAAGTCCGAAGTGCGACGGGTGCGGGAATTGATGCAGAAAAAGAATGAAGAAAAAGCCGCTGCCGAAGAGACAACGGCGGAAGGCGCCAACAAACGTGTGCGTAGCGAATAATAATTAATCATTAAGCAATAAGATCATTAGTAGAAAGAAGTAATACATTTCCTTTATCCGTATGGGTATGGACCGCGGCCGTGTTGGTTTCCATGAGCGCTAGTGTATCGTTCACACAGCTGTCCATCCAATCTTCCAAACTTGAATTTGTCAAACTCATCACCAACGGTCTCACGACTTGGAACATCTGGTTAAACCAGGCCGCGTCCGGCACATTGGCAGTTGCTACTGGCTTCCAATGCGTTTTCAAATACATCGCGCCAAGCAGGGTTCCAATCGCGTGCGGGGAATACAGGGGCTGATACGGCGTGTTCGGATTCACGATTTTGCCGAATAGGCTGTTCACCATCATCGGATACATTTCGTCGGCCGTGGCCACATTGGCAGGCAACCAGACGTTGATGTCTTTGACTTCTCGGCCTTTGGAGATCGAGGTTAAGCGACAGGAATACAAATTCGCGAAGCGGCCGTTCACGACCGCGACATCGGCATCGGTCTTGGTATGGAAGAGGGTGGCATGGAGATGCTTTTTTAATTCTTTGTCCTTGCATTTGGCCTCCGACAAATTCTTCACGAAATGGCTCTCGTTGGGCTTTTTGGTTACGCCAAACATGGTGCGCACCGCACAAGTGAGGCTGAATCGTCCGTGGCGACTAGTCCATTCTTGCATCACGCTAAAATACCAACTCAATTTCGCTTGGTTCCCATCCATGACCCAGCTGTTCAAGAATCCTAGATGCTCCTTGTCTTCTTTGCGGAGATTTGCCAGGATGCTGGGAGGAACCGACGCCCAACGCGGGCTGCATCCATCCACCAAGTCGACATCGAGCTCGTCGGCCAATGCATCCAGCGCGTATTTCCAGCCATCCTCGGTCGGCGGCACCCATACCATCGTAGAGCCCAGCTCAAATCGTTCTTCCTGGTCGGTGATATTCGGCTCCGACAAGCTTGTCAGCCAAGGAAAGTCACACACGGAAATGATTTCCACTCCATGCAAACGCATCGCCCGCACCATCGCGAAATCCGTGATGAGTTTGTAGGCCAAATAGGCACGCACGGATTCGTGGTGGAAACAGCGACTGCAGATGCGGTCGAACAATTTCGGCCAATCCACGGGATCCAATGCCACGACATTGAGCATCAACACGCGGTAGATGATGGGCGGGGCCACGAACTGGACGGGATCAAAGGATTTGACCACGGCGCGCAAATTGTCTTGTATCTGCAAATATCCCATGTCTTTGAGACCCACCACGCCTTTGATACGCTTCTTGGTTTCGGGTTTGGAGGATTTGCTGCTTTTCCGCTTACGTCCCGAAGCCGTGGTCGCCGTGGTCATGGTCGTTTCCGCGTCGGAGTCGTCTTCCTGGAACGTCACCGCCTTGGATGGTCGCGCGGTAGTCGAAGACGACACGGGTGGATCGGTCATCAACACGGGCGATTGCACGACTTCCATTTCCGCCTGCTGCAAGATCAGGGCGTCTTCATCGTCCGGCGGCTCCACCATCAGCGAGGGATGGACACCGTGTTGCAGATAATGACCTTTGCCGGATACTTGCACGGGAGGAGGAGGCGGAAGTTCCACCTGCATCATCTGATGAAAGATGTTCGGACGTACCACGGTCTCCACGACGGGTGATTCTTCCACCAAGGGTCGAGGTGACGCGGGAGGAGTCTGTAGAGCATTGGGAGCGTCGACCGGTGGTTGAATGACAGGATCCAGTTCAATGTCGGCAAACGTCGCGTGCTCGAACCAATCGTCATGGTCTTCTTCCGCGGCGGCGGTCAGAGTCGAGGATGGCAACACCGTCGGAACCATCGCCGACCAGGTAGCTTCTCTTGGACGCAATAGACTGTTGGTAATCGACGGGGTGAGTGCACGTACGTGGATAGTCGCGTGCCGGTCGAATTCTTCCATCATCGTGTTTGTCCATCCATGCCAGTAGTACCGAAAATAGCTGGACCGTTTCATCACGAGATTGCCGTCGGCGTCTGGTTCATACCAATCATGGGCGGCTTCACAGAACGGAAGATCCAATTGCGACGCATCGCTGCCTTCCCAGCTCGGAAAGACAAACGGTTGTTGTTGCATGCGATTGGTAAACCAGGCGCGCATGTATGGTCGAGTTACATGGGTCAATAGGTGAAACAGGTCCCCTTTGATCATGGGCATAACAACGGGAATATCCAACAGGTCAGCATGGATAAATTCCGTCGAGATATGGCTGGTGGTATATCGGTCTGGCCTTTGTCCGGGGGCTTGGGTGACTGCATATGGAGAACATCCGTAGATCATTGCGGGGCGATCCATCTCGGCGAACAACCGACACAGTTGATGCGACAATTTCGGGGTTTTGACGTTCGGATCGTAGAATACAATCCAGTGACTCTGCGGAATCCAATCGATTGGCCAGCAGGCGATGATTTTGTCCGTTTGAAAACGTTCCAAGGTTGCGGGTAACCGTAATTGTTGTTTCATGCGAATCATCCATTTCAAGCGTTGTCGCACACGATCACAAAGGGTGACCAAGGGGTCGTAAAAGACTTTTTTATGCATGTCATCATACATGCGATCAATATGTTGAAGTTGAGCTTCGGAACGAAGATCCCACTGATTGAACACCAGGAGGATCGCCTGGCAACAAAACTCCATTGCCGGGATCGCTGCCAACTGGTACTGCATTTCGTCGGCGTGGGTTTGCATCCAATGGTCGACGAGCCATTGACTGAAGACGAGGGGGAATTGCGAGCGATTCATCGTGCGCGAATTGATTGTGAGTCGGAACAAAAATTTACCACAAAAAACAGCCTCTCGGCCCGGTCAGACCTGTTTCCGGTGACATGAAACGTATTGCCAACACACAATTAAAATGGAATTCGAATTGATCGATGATACATTCTCGTGTATTCCTCGGGTCGTCGATGCTTCGAAGGATCCAGATCCTCGATGGCGCTATTACGGTCGTATTTGTCAGCACCAATGGGCCTTCGACCAGGGATCGATCTTGCAACTATACAATGCCGCGGTCGATGCATGGACGACCTGGAAAGTCGTCCTGGAACTGACACCGCACGTTCGTCTGATTCATGTGCAGTTGGGCGGCGATCGAGGCAGTCTGTTCGCCTACGCGATGCTCGCTCCGGAAGTCATTTTCCTGTTCCGATTTGTCGCGCAACAACGACCGGACGGTATGGCGCGTATCTGGCTTCACGATGCGTGTGTGAATGGATCGGAACTTCGCTGGGACGACCAGAAGCATCAATTGCGGATCGCCGATGTTGGATTACAGTTTCGAAACGCGCAAGTCTATTCGGGAACATTCAACGCGCAGGGACAGCCCGAAGGGAACGGATGTTTGCAGGACGCCAAGTACCGCTTGATTGGACACTGGACTGCCGGGATCTTTGTCGCCGGCTACTGGCGCTCGGGTAACGACTGGTTCGAAGTGCATCAAGGGAAGGAGATCGAGTCCGCATGCACCGTCGACGAGGACGGATTGCCGAGCGGCGGTGGATGGTGGTATTACAATGTGCCGCCGACTATAGACGACCCGGCTGCCACGAAGACTAAGACTACCCTGACGACATATTTTGGGGTCATCGAGCACGGAAAACGCCATGGTCCTGGAAAGACGACCGACACGCGGGGAAATTTCTACATGGGTGAATATCGGCACGACCAGCGATGGGGCAACGGCTTCCTGTTTGAAAACAATACGGTGACCTACAACGGGCAGTGGGAGAGCGACCAGCGCCACGGGAAGTGCAGCTTTGCCTGGCTTGCTTGTCCGCCATACCATATCCAGTTCGAAGGCGAGTTTGACCGCGACCGACCGCTTCGTGGGAAATGGCAACTCCGCGTCGATCTACCCTTGATTCCACCGCCGGTCGATTTGGTGCATGTGTGTGGAGACTGGAACGGAACCATTACTGGCTTTGTGCGGGTCGTGCGCGACAATTTGATCCTCACGACCTATGTCGAACGGGTGACTTCCAAGAACGGCTGGCCCGTCGCGAATGTGCCGGCCAAAGTGACCAATTGCTGTATGGTCGATGTGCCGCAGATCGACGTGAAAAATCTGTTGGCCAACTGTTCCGAAGAACGATGTCGCATGCCGAACTGTGATTGGCGATGGCAATTGGGCGATAAAACCTCGAGTGTGCCCAAGCCGGCGAATGTCGCATACAATGGCAAGTTAAGCGTCAAGATTTTTTTGACCAAGCTTTGCGAGTCGAGCAAGTGGAACACGACGTATGTGAACGCCGGAGTCTGGAGAATGTTTCCGCACGAGTGGGCGAAACAAGACTATGTGTTTCGGTTGGCGTCGTTGCTGAAAGCCATCGAACGCTATTTGCTGAAGGAAACCCCAAAAATCATACTTGTAGACTATTTGCTTCCCCAAATGAATATCACTATTTAAGACTTAAATACACAACACGCCCATATGATCAAAATCACGATCGCTAGAACCAACAACATGGCAATTTCTACACTCTGTCGTTCGATGAACATGTTTTCCGTTTCGCATTGTCGAAGGTGGCGCGGGTCCACACCAGTCAGATTGTAGTTGCTGACAAGGAGCTGGTCTGCCACCATGAGCGGCGGTGGGGTGGGCGACACGGCCAACATCGTCGGCTGCCAGTGCTGCGCCATCCGCGTGAGACGCTCGTGCACCTCTTGTTTCACCATCGGCCGAATCAGGATATAGCTCAAGAGCGAGTAGGTGAACGTCGTGGTGACGGTTTCGGGCAAGAGACACGCGCGATATTCGCCGAATCGGTAGAGCGTGTAATAGCGAAAGATCAGTTTGCCTTCGGGCGCATTCCACCCGTTATAGATCGGATGTTGTAAGATGGAATATTGCTGCAATTGCGTCAAGTACCAATTGAACTCGACATTCGAAATGGTCAGACTGGCCGGGTCGACATACACCAAATGCGGGGCAGATTGCCCGAGCATCACGCTTTCATTGCCGTAGACGTTGGTCTGGGTGACCCGCAATTCGCTGGTCAGGATGGGACTGCTCGGGGTCATGCTGTGTAGGTCGGCGTGCTCGTTACACACGCCAACGCCCAGGCCGAGAATCACGCCAAGGACGACGAAGGTGATCAAGGTCGTCACGACTTTCAAGTGCGATGCGTCGCGGTCAATAGACTGATAAGGATGTTTCATAAACATTTCGATTGTGATGAAACCACGTGTGATGATTCGGGTGTTTGTGTGCGAGCCTTGGTTGCCGAAAGACCCCTCCGAGGAACGAATCGAAGAACTGATACGTCATACATACAACGATGTCGTCGTGGTCACGAAGTCGCGCATAGAATCCCCGACGGATTTTTGTATGCCCGACGTCCAGGAAACCGTGGAAGGATCGGCGAACAAGTACCAATTCCACTTCGACGCCCACGCGTCTAAGATCGGCGATACTTTCACATGCTGGCTGGAGTTGCGCGCGCGTCGGTTCTACGAACACGTCTACTTTTGGGCGACCTGTATTCATCGCGAGGGAGACACCGAGCAGAAGAAAACCATATGGTCTCCAGCGCGCAGGGATCCCGTGAAGAATCCCTTGCAAGAAGCGGAGCTGTGGTGGTTGTTCAGCATGATTCTGCCAAAACCCGTGGTTCCAATGACGATGATGCACAGCATGCGGAAGTGGTGCGGTGACGCCTATTTTCCCTCCGATCGATGTGGCGCGGTCATGTTGTGGGCGACGTACTTGTTTCATCGTTTCTGGGGCAATTGCCGCGAGATCCTCAATGTCGTGCGGATCGTGTTGCGGGACACCGACACCCAGATGGACTATTTTTCGCCGTTGTTGGTGATGGAAGTGTATCCGAAGGAACGCCTGCGTAAAGGTCAGGTCGTCCGGTTTTTGCTGGATGATTATTGCCATGACACCCCTGACGAACTGGGCGCGTTCACGGGCGGTTGTATGCAGATCACGTGTGACCAGAACGGGAAACGAACGATTCACACGAGCACGTTCACGGCCGCCGATTTCTATCGCGATCGGTTGAAACCGGTGCCGGAAAAACTGCATTGTATGCTGCGGTTCATGTCGGAAACCCGACATTGGCGCCTGATCAACATCAGCGAAGACGAAAATATGGACGACTTCTTGTTCGGCCGGGATCACAAGGCGTTCTATTTGTATGGCTTTGAAGATTATTGCGTGCACGGCGTCCAGTTCTTGACGCCGCCCGACGCAGGTCCGTTCCCGCCGACGCACTGGAAGGTAGCGGCAGACTGGATGGCGATGAAGCAGGCTGACAAGAACGAATTTGTGTCGTATTTTCGGAACGCCTTGAGCCAAGGATATTATCGGATAGTGTATTGGGGCGACTATTTAAAACTTAAGGATTCTTATTATTATTAACCCAGTTTTGAGCCTTTTGCAACAATTCTTGATCCTCAGGTTTCACTGGCACTTCAGGAAGACGCAAATAATTGCGAATTTGTTCCGGAGTCTTGTTCTTGATGCAACTCGCAATTTTGATGCAGCAGAGGTCCAATAACTCGATGCAGTCGAGATAGTTGGCCGCAAGGACCAGCTCGGTAAATTCTTCCTGGGCCGTGTCGTTGTAGATGTCGTAGTCCACATACTTGACGTACTCGGACTGCATCAATTTGGTCAAATCGTCGTCTTGCAAAGGCTTGGTCACGGGGCGCATGGGTTCCTTCGCGTGCAAATCGAGGAATGCGCGCACGCGAACCCAGGTTGGCCAGGACACGTTTGGCAAGGGTATGGTTGGCAGTTCGTCATCATCGACATCGACCATGGTCGCGACCAGGCGCAAACACATCACCTTGGAGCGCGGGACGTCGTAATCCTGGGAAGCTAATTTGCCGCCGGTGGTGATGCGCACCATCGGACCTGTTTCTTCAGGCTCCGCGGCTGTCTGCTCCGTGGTGGGCTGCTGCTCCGCTGCTGGCTGCTGCTCCGTGGTGGGCTGCTGCTCCGCTGCTGGCTGCTGCTCCGTGGTGGGCTGCTGCTCCGCTGCTAGTTGCTCCGCGGCTGGTTGCTTCGCTGCAGGATTTGCGACAGATTCTAAGGAATAGGAATTGAAACTAGACATTTGATTGTGTGAATAATGACGGCGCCGATCGGTCACCGCGACCGCGGACACGCGCAGGTTAATTGTTAAGGAGCACGCAACACACAAGAAACTACATCATTCAAGGCAATATTGCGCTTTTCCGCGCCAGGCACATGTGTCTCGCGGCAATACGGGCACTGCGTCCACTTGTCACTGATACATTCTTTGCAGAACGAATGTCCGCATACCAGCATATATGGGTCCTTGTATGTGTCTAAACACACACAGCACTGCATGGCTTCGTTGGTCGTCTTGGGCAACTCCGTTCGCTGGCGTTTGGCAGGCGGCTCCTCGGGCGGCTCCACAACGTCGGGCAACTCCGTGCGACAACACATGTAGTTGTATACGGAAGTCCCATTAATATCGGCAAGCACCGAGAAGGTATCGTAGTTGTTCAGCTGATAAATTGGACCGCGTTCAATGATGACATTATTCAGCGCGGAAAGGCCGTCTTGCCTTGCGACGTAGTAGAGTTCGCAAGTCCCGTCTGCTTGCAATGCAAGGTTGATATGCCGGCGCGAGATATGGATCACTAAATCGGCATCCAAGGTCGTCAATCCCGTCCGTTCGTTTCGACCGACAAAGAAGGTTCGAACTCCGTTCGTCGACAAAGTGATCGTTGTCAATTTGTCAGCGCCGGTTCCGTAAGGTACAAATTTCCACTCAACAGGCATTGTTTTGTAACAAAGTCCAGCCATTCATCGGGCGTACGCCAACCGAGCCATTCCGCCACAATCCATCGTAAGTCCGAGCCCAGGAGACAGGCGATTTTGGAGAGTGGAAGAACCAACGGAGGCGTTTCCTGGTTATCCAAATCCATCGCGATGCGCACCGCTTGTTCGGTATTGTCGTACCAAGGAATCACGTCGAGCGGTACGTGGTGTTTGCACAATCGATACGCGCCTTGCAAGAGCCTGCTTCGCGCGGTGCGCTCGTGAGGTACGGTCAACAGTCGATGCAAGGATTGGTTAAAGTGAATCGCGTCTTGAAACATCGAGGTGACCTCGCATCGAACCAGACCCCAGTCAACGGGCTGGTTGAAGGCATACGCGCGGGCAAACATACCCTGTGCAAAGCGCACATTGGAAAAATCGCCAACGACCGGTTGGTTGAAGCGCGCGGCGCTGTGGAACATATGTTCCGTCACGACCACCGAGTTCGGTATCGCAAATATCGGTTGATTGAAACTTGTCGCTTGCCGAAACATGGAATACGTCGTTCGCAGCACCCGCGGATGCCAGGTATCCAATGGCTGGTTGAACGAGGTCGCGCGGGCAAACATACCGTACATGGTATTGACGTTCTGCACAGACCATGACGCCAACGGCTGGTTGAAGGCCGACGCGCGATAAAACATGTCCGCCATGTCGGTCACCTGCGAGACGTCCCAGTCGCCGATGGGTTCATTGAAGGTCCCCATGCCCGAAAAGAGACGCGACATGTCGGTCACTTGGCTGACATTCAGCGCGTTCATCGGAATGTGATGCACCTCGACACATTCGCGCCACCGGGTCACGATTTCAAACAGCTCATCACGCGTGAGCGGTGTTCCGGCACGCACTTTCGCCCAATCGATCATTTTTGAAATGAATCGGTAGCTCGTCGACGGCGACGCGTGGCTCCGCAATGCCGACGATCGAGTTGGTCGGGAAACAGCGCGGGTTGGTGTCCGGTAACGATCCGCGCAACGCTCGCTGGTGACACGCCCGCGAAGTGGCCAATCATTTCGGGCACCTCGTTTGGTTTGGGCGACCCGGTGAGTGTGAGTCCGAAACGGTTGTAGAGACAGTAGGCGCGCGGATTGCTCAAGCCGCGATGCACTTTCAGACGTACCGACCAACGGTTGACTGCCGCCCAGTAGACGACCAGCCCGAACACGACCTTACCGCCGCCCGGCTTCGCGGGATTCGAGTTGATTAAGACGTCGACGTCTAGCTGTCGCTTGTCCGCCTCGACGTGGTAGAGCAGAAAGGTGTTGCGCCAAAACAATTTGTGAAGTTGGTAGAAGGTGCCTTGGGTGAATTCCTGCGGCGACAACTGACAATCGCGGCAATACGCCGCTATAATTTCAAGGGGAATCATCGGACGCTGTTTAATACTTAAGTTTTGCATTTCCTAATTTGTATGTGGATGTAGGCCGACGAGTAAGGTTGATCGTTCGGGCCATATTGTGGATATGCGCGCACTTCCACGCGGTCGCGCACCGCCATGACCGCCTTGTCCAACAGTCGCTGATCGAGATACGCTTCCGCCACAATCAACGGCGTGCCCAGCAGCAAGAGGGGCACGGCAACCGCGCCGACCACCGCAGTCCAGACTGGCAGACCCCATACCCGCGTACGGTGTTGCTCGGTTTCCACAACAATGCTTCGATTGCCGCCCACCATGATCCCCAACAATCCTCCACTCAATCCTCCAATACGCGCCGCTTGTGCCAACAACATGGTTTTTGTTGGGGGTCAGTTGTGGTCGGCTTACGCGTTAGTCACTATTTGCGAAGGGACTGGAAACTCCACGCGGATTGGCAGGTACGGGTGTGTGCATTTGCCGCGGAGCAGCATGGCGTTCACCTCGCGCGAGTTGCAGACGATTGCCACAGGGAGACGTCGATAGATGTAGATGTAGCTGAACAACGCCCAGGGCGAGATGATGTGCAGCGATTCGTCCGGGACCAGACTCGTGAGGGTGACAACCACATACTCCTCCGAGACGAATTTGGCATTGGTGCGGCATTGCAGTGCTTGCCAGGCTTCGAAGGATTCGTCAAACACGACTTCGGTGCCGTGTTCGGTCAAGGCGACAATCGGTTGCAAGGCATACTGGAATTTTACCATCATGCGCTTGATTTGGTACACGAATTCCAACAGGTCTCCCATCTCAACGTCCGGCGTGCATTTGAACACCAGCCAACCCTCGGGTTGCTGGTTGCCGTAGCGATAGATGTATTCACGTCCCGCCAATTCGATGCTCGCGGACGTGTCGGCCAGTTGCCATCCGTTCGCCGTCACATGCCACCGATCGTTCGGACGGCGTACGTAGTTCGTGAGAAACTGGACACAATTCCCCACCCACCAAATGTCTGGGATCCGAATGCGCAACGTCGACGTCGCACGTGTGATTTTTTGCGCGTCGGACAACGATTTGAAAGCAATGGTAAATGGATCCATAATTAAATTATGATATGACAACAAAACTGACCAAGGTGACGGCGGTGACGACTGCACTCCGCACCAAGGTCGGACAACTATGCAACAACAAGACAAGGGAAAACATTGTCCACCCAAGGGTGAACCCGACGTCCAACATGTTCCGCAAGGTATGATTCCCGCGGGCGGTGTAGACGCTGGCGCTGCCCGTGATGAACAAACATGACGCGATGACCCCCATGGCCAGGTAGTATGCTTGTAGCTGGTCGCGCACGACGGTCCACACGAATTGCAGCACATAGCCCCAGCAGGAGCCTAGGAATACCCACATCGCCAGCATCCGCCAGTTCCACGATCGGTTCCACCAGGTCATCAGCGCCGCCACGCCAAACAACACCGACATCAATCCGCCCATGACAATCTGCACCGTTGGCGAACGACCTAGTCCGTCCGCGTGAGTCCAGAACACCACCCCGAGGAAATAGAGCAGACATCGCCGACGGGCAGACCAGGCAACTTGTTCCACATAGATCTGCTCGGCGCCGCTAATGTTGACACAGATCTGTCCGACCATCGGGAGTTCCACCGTATGACTGCCGGTCCCGCGCCACCGATCAAACCATTCGCGCGCGATGGAATGCAAGTGCACCTGAATAGTGACTCCGTGACCGAGCGTGAGATTGGTCGCGGGGATAGACGCCAGCCACGACGACAAGAGTTCGTTGCCGTTCAATTCGGTGGAAGCGGTGCTTTTGGTGCGCAGGTGAATGCGGAGCTCGGTGAGGTAGCTCGTCGCGGGAAGCGGGGTGGTTCGATTGACCACCACCGGGCAGTACTGATACTGCGCATTGGGATCGACGTCGATCCATTCGTTCATCGACCAGGCATTGCAGCCGGTCGCGCAACACAACAACACGGCAACGAAGAATATCAACATGCTTAAAAATTATGAAATATACAATGGTTCATCCCATTCTTCCTCCTCTTCCTGCGCGCCGTATTGGGCGGTGGTGGCTATCGAGTCGCAGTCGCTGATTTCATCATCCGGTAACGGTCGTTTTCGGTTGCACATGGCACAATGCTTGCAGCAATAGTTGATCGGTCGGAATGGTTCGGGAATCTCGTTACACGCGGGTCTCTGATCCGGTTCGGCTTCGCCCCACAGGAAAAAATATTGCGTCGCCATGCGTGCGTGCACCCCATACACATCGGGGTTTTCATCGGGAAACAGCCAATAGGATTGCAGCACGGCTTCTTGCACCGGGCGGACGACTAGGTTATAGAGTTGTTGATTGGTAAAGCGCACGGGCTCGTACGACCGCATGCAGATGGTGATGGCGATATAGGCGTTGGGAACAAACTTGGACAGGAAGTGATCCGTTGGCCGGTTCGCGGTATTGATATGTAGTAGTTTGTAGAGTTGTTCGATGCCTCCGCAGAAATCCGCGTACAACAGTGCCACGCTGTCTTTCGGCAGGCGATCCATGTATTCTTGCAATTCGCCGTCCACCACACATTCTGCAAACGGTCCTTGGCGCATCAGCGCCGCCTTCTCTGTGTTGTGTTGCGGCAAGCGAATGCGCGACCGGATCGACGGACCGTGCTCCGCGATCAATGCATTCGACGAGGCGCACTCAATGTCGTCGAGCAGCACGATGAGTCCTTCGGGCGGAATTTGAAATGCAGCAATCCGGCGATTGATCGCGTCCTTGTCGTCGGGGTTTGGATTGGAGTACGCGACAGATTTCGATCGAGTCATGGGTAAAAAGCAAACGGGATGGAATTTAGCAATTCGCAAATATTCTATTTCTTCTTACGGCTCTCGGCCTATTGGATGCTCGGCTTCTTCCTGATCTATTCCGTGATTTCCCAAGAACCGAATGGATTGGCGTTGTCGGGAGCAGCCATTCTGGTCACCTGGACCATGTCCGTATTTTGGATGGATCCCTGGGATCCGACCGATACCCTTCGCTCGTCTGAATATTGTCTGCATAATGTATCGGATTCAGGCGTTCCGGACAACCCCAAGTTTCCCATCACCACGGCCATCCATGCATTTCTGTTTGGCGCATTGCTCATGTTTATGGAAGACGCCAAGGTGGTGATGGACCAATTGCCCGCGCTCTTCACGCTGATGACCTTGCTCGCCACGGACATGATCAACAACATATACCACAGCTGTTATGCGGCAACCGGCGGTGCAGGTGCTGGCAGCACACCGACTGTAACCACCAAGACGGTCAGTACTACCTAAGAAAAAAGATGTCCACGGATTACGATGCTGATGCACCGGTAAGTGTCGAGGGCACGAATATCGAACTACCGCCGACTGCTGCCGCCAAGCCAGTAGTCGCAGCCACTGCGACGACAACGACTACGTCGGAAGCTCCGACACCTGTGTTTACCTTTACCGGACGCACCGAGAAGAAGCCGGCAAGTGGCGTCACGATCCAAACCCAGACTCCGTCGACCACGTCGGCGGAAACCATGACCGATGGAAGTTTGGCAAGTCAGGGCGCGGTTGCCTTTGCCCAGACCATTACCAACTTTTCCAGTTTGGTGTTGGGGGTGGCTGTGTTGGTGGTGTTTGTGATTTCGTTTTACTATCAGTGGTGGTGGGGGGTGGGCGTGCTCATGTTTCTAGGCTTTGTAGCGGCGGGTCCGTTGTTTCTGCCAGACATCACCCCGCCACCCAATGAAAATCCATACCACACCCACGCGCGATGGGTACGAGTCGCCATTCCCGCCGTGATTGCGTTTTTCGTGGGGCGGTATTATGCGGTAGGGGTCATTGCGACACAAACGCCGCATCTGAAGTTCTTTTTGCCTCCGCCGGCCGATCGCCAATGCAGTTTGCCGCTTGACATTGAGGTGTAAAGAAAAAGCAGGGATGGGAACACAATCAAATAGTCACCGACGCCGACACCGTCGCCGCTCTCATGGTGGTATGGATTCGAGCAACAACATTCAACCAGGGTTCATCTATGCGGCTCGCAGCGCACATCACAGCAGCGGAAGCAAGTTGCCCTTCAAACCGCCGGAGAAATACGGAATGTATCCACACCACGAAACCAAAACGCGCCGTCCTTCCCCCAAGACGTCACCAACCGAAGAAGGTCAAGTCAAACGGAAACGATATTGAACCCAACCCATTCGGATAGCCATTGTTGCGGACCCAGGGGCAACCCGTCCAACCATTCATTCCAGACGGCGCCGTCCATGGCAATACACCACTCGTCCTCGGCAGAGAAGCCAGCGAGTGTCACCACATCGCAATGTTGCATGGACAGGGCATTTCGAAACATGTCCTTATGCAACGGCCATCCAGGCAGAGGTTGGTTAAAACGTACGGCGCCGTTAAACATATTGTCCATTCTGGTTACGTTCGAAACGTTCCATTTGGAAAGATCTTGGTTGAAGTCGTGCGTGCCGGCAAACATGGCATACATGTCGGTTACCCGAGAGGTGTTCCAGGCATCGAGCGGTTGGTTGAACGACTCGGCGCGACAAAACATTGAATTCATGTTTTTGACGTTCGCGACATTCCAGGTGTTGAGTGGTTGGTTGAACGCGCTCGCGCCGAAAAACATCATGAACATGGATTGCACCGAGCAGGTATTCCAACGGTCCAACGGCTGGTTGAATTCTTTGGCGCATTGAAACATACCGGTCATGCACACCACGCGGCGAACGTCCCACGTATTCAAGGGTTGGTTGAACGATGTCGCGTTGGAAAACATGAAATCCATACGCGTTACGCGCGACACGTCCCAGCGGGACAAATCGCGATTGAAGTGTGTTTTGCCGAGAAACAAGGAAACCATGTCTGTGACCTCCGAAACATCCCAGTCTTCGATTCCCTCCCAGTGTTCCTGGCGAACCGCCTCATAGAGCGTGTGATTGGTAAATTTCATTATTAAATCATCATGTGGAACGAAGGCTACGTGATTCTTCCTTTGTGGTCGATCGAAGAAACCTTGTCGTACCGATCGCGCGTCGAAGAGGTAATGCGTCATGCTCCTGAATTTCGGGAAACCATGCCATCGTTTGCCGAGTTAACCAAAGAAACTTCCTACATGGGCGGCGCAACTTGTTTCTACGGGTCGCCCACGGTAGCTTATCATTCGTTGTTCCACGAAATGCGCGTGGCCGCGGAAACTCGCGCGCGGGAAGTCCTCCAAGAGGGTCTGCGGGCCAACGGGTTATCCCGGGTAGAAATGCTGTACGACCGCCTCATGATCCGCCCTCCAAACGTCGTGCCGCAGAGTGAATCCGCACACGTAGATCATTGTCTCGCCGCAAACCTGGAAGACGTTATTCTAGGGGGCTGGATCAATCTGGACAGTAAACCGCAAATTTTTACGGGTCTTCCCGGTCAGTTTCGAAAACGAACCGAAACGCGCAAACGCAAACGCGGGGAATCAGGATTCAGCCTGTTTTCGAAACAAGAGCAGAAGGAACTCAATCAGCAAATGCAGAAAATTTTGATCCCCCCGGGCCACATCTTCCTGTTTAACGAGTGCATGATTCATGCGGTCACCGCTCGGAAATTGGACTATACCAGCGTGCGTCTGTTTCTGGCGTTTCGGTTAACCAACGACATTGAACCATTATTTGGCCGTACCGAATTGGAACGCCGGTTGGTAGATCAACATACCCCGTTGATCAAAAGTGGCCAAGAATGCCGGTACATCCCAGAACTCTACAACAGTCTTCATCAAGCAAAAATTCCTCGCTTGAAGGCACAATTGGACCCGCGGGCCACCATTGACATGTCGGTAAAACACCAATCTATTTCGTCGGTAAAAGACATTTGTACATTTTCGATTCCAGATTCATATTGTTATTATTATACGCCTCATTGTGTAAACTAATTTTAAATTTATAAATTAATATTTACAAGTTCATACACTTTTTGTACTTGTTCGTTCAACTCCGCCAAGGTGGTGCGCATCATGGTGCGTTCTTCGGCTTCGGCGCGCAGGGTGAGAATGACTTCGGCGGCGGCGTCAAGGGCCGCATCGGCGGACAGCGTCGTGTCGCCTAGTTGGCAATGGTAAATATGCTCCCACAATAGATCGCTTTCCACATCGTCTTTGCGCCAATAGCTTTGAAACAGCTTGCGGAATGCGCCGTTCGGGTAGATCGTGCGAAACAGAATCACGCCGCCGTCGTTGGAGACTTTCGGGGTAATGGCTTGGGTAAGTTCCAAAAACTCGTGCGCGGATTGGGTGCGCAACCAGTCTTGCAAGTCTTCAAACAACGCGTGGTCAACGTGCTCGTTCTTCGGCCATTGGGTAAACTCAATTTTCTGCATCCACTCGGTCAATCCATCCGCAACAACCCACGCGGCAACGCGCGTAACAAAGTCAGCGAAGGGGTCAACGCCAAACACCTGAATCGTGCCCGTCTCGCGGTCAAAGACAGGGCGGTCGCTGAGTCCCAACCCTGCAAACCCATTGGGTCGATCGTATTCCGCGAGGACCACTGCGTATAACTTCTCCATCCGTTTAAGTTGTGTGCAATCGGTCACCGTGATTGTTGCGGCGGTAGTGGTAGTCAATGTACGCGCGATAGGTGTTGATTTCTCCCGGATCGAGCCAACACTGACGGATCAGCCAACCCGCGAAGACGCGATCAAAGGTTTCTTCGGGGAATCCGCCGTAAATCACCACGCGTTGTTTCGTCGTGTCGATCATCGGTTCTACCAGCTCCAGCAACTCGGTAACCTCTTGAAACGATTCCGTGGTGAGTTTCGCGCACAAGATCTTAAATATCGTCATAGGGAATCAATTGTGTCAGTTCGTCTAGCCACCGCAAGTCGTGTTCTGGCGTGCGGGAAAACTGGTTGAACTGGGAATGGGTGGTATTGGCAATCAACTGATCGTGGTCCGGCCAGACCGTGCCGAAACTCATGCGCGCCAAATCGATAATGTAGAGTCGACCGGGCATGTTCCGTTCCCACTTCCAGGTCTGCGGGTCTTGTCGCTCGTAGTCGTTGCCAAAGGTATCGATGACAATGTTGGTGGACCCAAGATCCCCGTGCAAAATGCCGCGCGCGTGCCATTGTTGCAGGAGCTCCGTGAGGAATTGGATGAAGGGCACCAACACCTCGGCCCACCGGTCTTCGGACAATCGCTGCGCCAATTCAAACAAGGTCACCGCGTTCGGAATGACATCCATGACCATGGTGGCGTCGCGTGTTTGGAACTCGCGCATCCAGACTTGCCAGTGGATTTTGGAGGCGGTGACTTGGGTCGCACGGAGATGACGATTGCCCGCGACGATTTCGTGGGGACGACAAAAGACGGGAAATTCGCGCTGCAAGAGACGATAGGCAAGTGCATGATTCAGAAATTCGAGGATGAGCGGGTCTGCCCGATAATGGGCCGATTGTTTGTGAACCACATCGCCCTGCACGATGACCATCCCGTTTGCGCCAAACCGGGCATGCTTACGAATACCTGCGCCTCCTCGTTTCCCCACACGGCGTCGTGTTTGAGTTCGCAACCGGGTGGAACGCATGTTTGTTGTTGAAAGCTCACAATTCAATATGTTGCACGTTCCAGGTAGTTTCACAGCCGCATCGATCGACTCGACGAGTATTGTCGGGTATTATCATAGCAAGATCGGCGTCCCTTTGTCTACGACAACGCCGGAACCTTGTATCCTTCCTTCGACGGAGTGGACCGTGGAAGTATATTTCATCGACGGTAAACTGCTTACAATGAATCACAACGAATTTCACTACCGTGTGACTCCGCCCGCCCGTCAGTTAGATCCAGATCAGACTGATGAAACAAGGGAATGGCCTCCAAACCATGGGAAGTGGGTAAAGGCGACGGTCACCTATTCGAAGACGCTTCCCGCGTCACCGTCTGCTCCGCCGTCGGTACAACATCCCGATTGTTGCGCGGATCCTGAGCCAATAACTGCTCTCGTCGACGGCCAGACGACTACCGTACGACCGGGCGAATCCATTAACGCCAAGGGTGATGTGAATATGCAGAATCTTCCGCCGGGAAGTGTGGTTGGAAACATTACCTGCAACGTAACGGGTCTCCGAAAACGAGCAAACCGACCGAGCAACAACGCGTCGATTTCCATGGGCAATGTGTCGGGCTCCACCATTGGTTCCATTGGGAACAACATTGGACACGCGGCGCCCACGGAGTTGATCATTGAGGAGGAGGTGTCGGATGAGTGTAGTTTAGTAGCGTGGATATGGAATTTGTGTTTCCCTAACCATTAATTATTACCATGTTGAAAATTCCCGGTGGTTTTTCCGCGACGAATGTCAGTCGCGAACTCATCTTTCCCTACCTGTACGGACACAGCGAGCCGGCTTCCTTCGACCAGCGTCCGCCCAAGTGCGTCATTCCCTTCTCCGACTGGCACGTCGATGTCTATTGGGCCAACGGGTATTTTTACTACCGGGTAACTCCGCCGCCTCAACATCTTTTGCATTATCCGTATGTCGTGGTCTGGCCACCTCCCGGCGGCATTCCCAAGACTGCGGTTGTAGAAATTGCTAGTTATGTACCACCCCAACTAACCACCCCGCGAACTACACGATATTAATTTTTAAAATTACATACGAATTTCTCAATACAGTTGTTTTCATTGACAGTTACATACAAGTCTACATTGTTTGCAACTCCGCGTATATAGGTGCCAATAGTCGTTTTGCGGCGCTTCTCGTGATGTCGTGTCAACAACGATTGTGTGAATCGAAACGTGCATTCATTCACGGTGAACGATATTTTGATCGATAGCAGTGTGTCCGACAGCCACCAAAAGTTGGTGACGAGCACGACCGCCGCGGGAAACAATTCGTAGACGATGCTCATATAATTCATCACGTCTTCCATGGTCAGTTGTTTGTAACCATTCCACAGAACAGTGCACGTCGGCGAACAGTATTTCATCAGGAATTGTTTGAGGAGGGTGTCGTCCCAAGACAACAGTGTGTATTCCAATTCTTGTGCGATATCAGGCGAATGCATGCCGGCAATCGAAAATGATTGAATTGCGCGCACATTTCCTGGGCCGACACCACATCCTCCAAATCCACATAGAATACCCCGTAGTTACTGATCTGGAGTTTGCGCACGTCATATACGGGCACGCTACATTGTTGCTGGATCACATGTTTCAACCATGGCAGATCCACCGGCGGCGCGTCGCGTAGTTCCTTCACGTAAAGCACGATGGAACGGATCTTCAGCACCGGGTCGGGCGACGAACAACACAACACCGACGTGTCTGGGTAGAGATAGCTCGCGGTTTCGACATATTCGAGTTCAAACAGTCGTTGCATGTCGTCCAAGTCGTGTTTGGGCGCCATGGAAATCATGCGCGCCAACATCCGTTCCAGCTCGCTCGGATCGGATTCCGGCAACTCGGGTTCGTAATGCATCTCAATCTGCAATTGGTAGTCGCCCGTGGCCGCGCGCTTGAAACTATAGGTAAAGCTGGCGTGGCGTTGTTTTTGCTGCAAGACGAGCTTGGCGCGGGCAAGTGCACTTTTGTGCGTGATCCATCGCCGGAATGCGTCGTCGTTCGGAAATACGTCGCTCAAAAAGGTGAACAGATATCGGTCGGTCATTTCATTTATGTTTCCAATACGCTTTCATTCCTGTGTCGCGGTTTTCTACCGCGAAGACGTCGTCTGCGTATTGCTTCGCGATCGCGGCGATCTTGTGTTGCTGCCATACGACCAACCGCTGGACCCACCGCTTTGGCGCGTGTCGGAAGATAAGGTGGAAACGTGGATCTGTGTGGGCACGTTCTTGATTGGCACCGATAGCGTGCAAGTGCGGTCCATCATCGATGGATCGGTCGTGGAGCAGTGGGACCGGGACGGTCAGATTTGGATCGGTAATTGTCGACGCGTCGTGTGCCAGATCTTCGACCGACGCATCATCGTGCGGAATTCACACCTGGAGGTCGTGCGTATCGATTCCTTCGACCGACCTCTGTCCGACAATATTATCGTAGGGGAACTTGACATGTCGGTGCGTGTGTTTTTCGACACGGACTGGATCATGGTCGATGCACAAGGTGTGCAGACTCAACATACCTACCGTCTGCCGGCGTTCATGCGCGATCCAGAGTGTTCCTACTTTGCCTTTGAGAATGAAACGGTTATCCATCGAAACATTTTGTGCGGGGCGGACGGAAAGCTGCACCAATTGCCCGGAAAAGTATCCGCGGTGTCCGTTAGCGAAGATGGACACTATTTATGTGCATGTGATACGGTGTGCGATAAAACGGTGTTGATCGAAGTGACGGTGCCTTGGCAAGTCTGCAACACTTGCCTACTTAACAAGATTGATGAATTTTTTCACGCGGGGGATGAGTTGGTTGGGTATTGTAGCAAAGACAAGATATTGACTGGCAAACTTGGCGACCTTCGCCACGGTGTATGTGAAGTCTTTCAAGTGTCGGGCACTACGTCCCAGGCCGCCATGGTTGCCTATGTAGATGAACGTGAATGTTTGCAATTGTTGTTATGTTAAGAATTAATGATGGAATAGGCATTTGAAAACAGTTTGATAAAGTCTACATCCTCTAACGGCACGGATTCACCGGTGTGTTTCGCGACAACCATGCATTCGACTATGAACGAATCCCGCATTCGTTTGTCGTCAATGGTCAACGTGCACTGATACGCTTCCCCACAGTATTCCACCAACTCAGGCTTGTTCGACAGTTCGTTCAGGAGTTGCTCGGACGAGGCAAAAGCGTCTTTGAGAAAGCGTGCGCGAAACATTTTCCAATTGAGTTGTGTGGATGCTCTTTCCAATCCCCTCGTACGTACAGGAGGCCATTCGCAGGAAACCACCGAAGCTCAGAAACGAAGGACACCTTGTCCTCGCTGATAGCAATCTTGACAAGACAGGCGTCTTCGCGACGGCACCGTTTCGCGCGGGCGATCTACTCACGCTATATCCCAACGATATTGTGCTATGGTACACTTCCGGTCGAAGTAACGGAGACACGGTCCGCGCATTCCACCGTCATGGATTTCCCGATATCGCCCGCGTCATTCAAGACTATGAAGCGGACTATCGCGTGTATCTGCGGGAAGACATTGACCTGATCGCGGTGCCTACCTTGCCGACCGACGACTGGCGGTTTTGGGGCCATAAGGTTAACGACCGAACCTTTGGCGAAGACGACGATGGCAGCAACAACGCTTCGTTCCGGGCCAGTCCAAACGCCTTGTGGATTGTCGCGAACCGGGATATTGCCCCCGGAGAAGAAATTACTGTTCGTTACAAGAAAACGTAATAATACTTAAACATTTTTAATGTCTTCTCAGCGTGTATTGCGTACCCGCAATCCAAATGTGAAATATAGCGACGAACCGCCGACCCCGGCGCGCGTCTACACCAATTCCAATCTCGTCTATCACTTTCAAGTGCGAAACAACGACCGCGCGCCATGGCGTGACATTTTCGTCGCACCCATGAAACAACAGGTATGTGAACATTCCGGCTGCTCGCGGGTCAACGTGATCGGACTCGAACGATGTGCTGAACATATGTCGTCCGATTTGGGCGTCCGTATCGGCCCGAGTCTCCACGGCCAAGGACTGTTTGCCACCCGCCCGTTTCGCGAAGGAGAGGTCTTTGGCTTCACCTACCTCGGCGAGCAAATCACCCTTCGTACAAAACAACAACGATACCAAGGCCACACCGCACCATACGGCATTGACAATGCCGACGTTACCCAAGATGAAAAAACATGTTTGGACGCGGCGACTATCCGCGGTGTCGCGGCCATGATCAATCATTCCGACAGTCCGAATGTGCGTGCCCGGCTGAGTGTGGCGCCAGATACGTCGACGATTATCGAGTTTAGCGCGAAGCAGGCTATTCCCGCTGGCCATGAACTGTTTCTCGATTACAACGAAGGACATGCCAAACCCCACGCCGTTCATTACCTATTCAGCGACAATGAACGCAGTATCATCTTACCGAACGAACACCGCAGCAACTCGTCCAAACCCAAAGTATACAAAACAACCGCGCCTAAACGGAAATAACATGGGGGTTGCACCCCCGCCTTTCGTGACGGTGGTATTCCCAAATAGTGTATGCTATATTGTTAAGTTTAAAAATGTGATACAATGCTTGCAACAATGTGTAAAGGTTATATACAATGCTTAAAAATGTAGAGGGGGGGGTATGGGGGTTACACCCCCATCATATATATATCGATCGTACAATCTGTGATTCATTCAAGCAATATCTAGTACGTCGTGCATGCACCGTGAGTTGTTTTCCGCTCAAACTCCATGCGGTGTGGATGTTGTTTGCATTCAGGTATTGGCACATCATGGTCACCACCTCGTCGACGTCTTCGGGTCGGTCGAAGAACACTAGGTTCATGTCGTTTCGTAGGGCATGCTGCAGAAAGAGGGCGACCAACGTTTTACTCAAGTCACACTGATCCCACGATGGTGGAAACGTTATTTCCGGCTGCATTTAGATTGTGTAGTCGTTTGGTCTGGTTGGAAGGTGGCGCGCAGGAAGATTTGTAAAGAGTTTTCGAATGTTACCTGAACGGTCTCGATCAATATGCAGGACGATTCCGTGTTCCTTGTGCAGCCATATAGTTGCTTCGGTCGCCCATGCAACAACCCCCGTCTGCGATGCAGTGTCTGTCAAGAGAAACAGCCGGTCGCCGGGGCAGTGACGATACAAAAAGATGTTCGCGAGCTTACGCTGCTCTTTTTTCCAGGTCGGTGGAGGTGTCGGGAGTGGCATTTCGTTGTAAACAGCGACGACAAAATTGACATTCGACGCGCGACGGAATCAGACACATGCCGCAACATTTCTCCAAACAGCTAACACATTCACGAAGCGGCCCGCGTTGTGGACATTTTCCCTCGCAGACAAAACACCCACTGCAGGCACATCGAGTCGCGGGTTGGGTCGCGGGTATGTCGGTCGCCCAATGCACGCGTTTCATAAGTGGACAATGAATTGTAATGCCATGGAGGTCAGACCTTCCTCGTCCGTCCATTCGCCCAACCGCGCCTCGGGCCGACACAGACTGGGAGCGTCACAGTCCAACAAGACATGGTCGCGCATCCAGGTTCGAAACAGTTCCGAGCGTCGATCTACCTCTGACCACAGGTATCGTTCTTCCCGCGCGGGAACGTTTCCCGAGGCGAGGAATGCTGTCGCGTGCCGCACTGTCCGCGCGCCGATCTTTCGGGCGTGGAAACGGGCATGGCGGCGCTTCAAATGCGGACGAAGATGTTCCTCGATCTTTGGCCGAATCGCGTCGGTGCAGACGTCGTACTGGAAGATGAAGTCTTTGGATTTGCTATCGATGGATACACTCGCGTGGGGAAACACGTCGGATATCTTCTTTATCATTTGCGACATGTGCGCCCACATCGACATGGTCAGGGACATGTATCGCGCCGGCAACAAATCCAGCCACGCATCGGGGATTTCTGACACATCAACGGTATGTGGCTTTGGTGAAATCGCAACCCCGTCATCCACTTCGTCGCTGCATACCCACTTGGTTTCAAACGAATTCCAATCTTCTTCCACTTCACGACGCAGTTTCCTCGCCGACGGGTCTTCTTCCTCCGCGCCCATCGCGAGCATCTGTTCGGCCGTCATCAGATGCCACAAGTCGCGGTGATTGTCCTCGCGCATCCAGGGGGTTGTTTGTAGGTGCGTCCTTTTTCGCACCGTCCCCAGGTAGGTTGCCGTGGTCGTCTCGGCCGTCATCGTAATGACAATGCCGCGCGTACAAAGTTCAGACAACATGTTTATGACGTTACATAGAATTGAATTCTTATATTACTTATCCAAGCGAGCGCGGATCAGGGTTTACCCCTACCTAAGTGGCCATAGGCATGGGGATGGCGGGATGTGTGCGGTAGTCGTGCAGGGTGAGATGCTCGAAGCGGATCTCGTCAATGTCGCGGACGTTGGGGCAAATGGAGAGTGTGGGGAAGGGCAACGGCTGACGCGTGCGTTGGAGACGAAGCGCATCCACGTGGGTTCGATAGATGTGGGCGTCGCCCATGACATGGATGAAGTCGCCGGGACGGAGATGGCAGACGTGGGCGAGGAGACAGGTGAGGAGGGCGTAGCTGGCGATGTTGAACGGGACACCGAGCCCGAGATCGGCGGAGCGTTGGTAGAGTTGACAGGAGAGTTCGCCGTTGTGGACGTAGAATTGGCAGAACATGTGGCAGGGAGGCAGGGCCATTTGGTCGAGATCGACGGGGTTCCAGGCGGTCAAGACGATCCGGCGATCGGTGGGGTTGGTTTGGATTTGGCGGATGACATTGCGGAGTTGGTCGACGCCTTGGCCCGAGTAGTCGTCGTGCATGGTGCGATAGGTGGCGCCGAAATGTCGCCACTGGAATCCGTAGACGGGTCCGAGATCACCTTCTTCGCGATGTGCCAGTCCGCGGGCATCCAGAAACTCGCGGGATCCATTGGCGTCCCAGATATGGATGTTTTTGTCGCGGAGGGATTGGACGTTGGTGTCACCGCGGATGAACCAGAGCAGTTCTTCGGCGACCCCGCGCCAGAAGACGCGTTTGGTGGTGAGGAGGGGAAACGATTCGCGCAGATTGAAGCGGAGCTGGTTGGGGGCGAAGAGGGAGAACGTGCCTGTGCCGGTCCGGTCGTCGCGGAGATTTCCGTGGGTCAGGATGGTGTCGATGAGCTGGAGATACTGATGCTCGGCATGGGACGGATCAATGACTTCGTGGGTGATGACGGTGCGAAGGAGATAGTCGTAGTCTTCGCGAATGGATACTAAGGTGGGCGGGGTGCGGATGTGCGGGAAGGGGATGTCGGGGAAGAAGGTATCGCAGCAGACTTCCACGGGGGTATGAAATTCGGTGGCCAGTATACTGGCACACTGAGGGTGACGCAGGGCTTCAGTGTAGAGTTGGGCGCCGCCAATGACGAAGATGGGGCGGCGGTGGTTAGGCATACATTCATGTGGTTGAAACGTCCAGTCGCGGGGCAGGGATGGGAACGACGCGGCCAATTGTAATGCGGCGTCAAGCGAGGTGCAGACATGGACGTTTGCGGGGTAGGGTTGGGAAATGAGGCCGGAGTTGGAAACAATGATGTTGATGCGGTCTGGCAAGGGACGAACCGGCAGTGATTCCCAGGTGCGCCGGCCCATGATGAGGATGCCGTGGAGGGTTTGGGCGCGAAACCATTTCCGGTCTTCAGGGAGATCCCAGGGAAGCTGGTTCTGGAGGCCGATGCCGCGCGAATGTTGGTAGTAGGCAACGATGATATGAAACATTTTATTGTGGACACAACAGTGCGGAAACAAGGTTTGTTGTTGAGATCGGACAATCAGAATAAGTCATGCCACTCCGCCGGACGCCTTTGACATAATAAACTTACCCGATGCGCCTCGCGCGGATGTGTCGTGATGATGGATCATGGTTGGTGGAACATCCCGAACTGCTTGGCAAGATTGATCGAAAGAACGCATGCAACTTTTCAATCCAAGCGTGTACGCGAGCGTAGCGAGCGAGGGGTTTCAGGGCGCAGCCCTGAGGACGAATCGGATGGCTTGCTGGTGGGTCATGGGGGTATAGCCGGCGGGCGGGTCGGGGTTGACGTGGAGTCGAGGGAAACCTTCGCGCATGGTGGCGCGGTGAAACAAATACCACTCCAACTGTTCGGGTCGTGCGACGTAGCGTTTGAGAGCTCGATGGTGGGTATGCATGTGTTGCAAGACGCGCGCATGGTATTGTCGCTGGATTTGGGACACGGGCGCAGTCAGCCAGAGTTTGTGGTCGGCGGGACCGTCGTAGGTACGTCCCACCACGACAGCGTGAGTGGGCAAGGAAACGCTTCGCATTTGTGCCCCGATGCGTTGGTAGAGCCGATCGCGGTTTTGGGGGGTGACGCGGGCAATCTGTTTCATGGCCAACGTGTCGGCGAGGTCGTCCATGTCCATTGCCTGTACGCCTCGTTTGGTCAATTGGGCCACGAGCCAAGATTTGCCGACCCCGGAGGGGCCATCAATGTGAATAATCATGTGTTTTTAAGTATTACATTCCAAAAATCTACACGTGTACTATGATAGGGATCCTGATAGGCAAGATAGTCAAGGTGTGTGGCGGTGGGCGGGAGGATGTTTTGCCAGCATGTCTTGCATTCGTCGGACAGTGGCTGCGGGGAGACCAGTTGCAGATGGGTGAGGTTGCGGGGGAGGGTTAAGTAGTAGGGTTTTCCGACGACGTACATCTTGAGCTTCCGAATGTTGGGCATGTTATCCATGACGGATTCATACCAGAGTTGAGAGTCTACGCAATGAACATCCCTATCTTGGTAGTTGACGTGGTGAAACAGGAAATATCGTTTGCGATGTAACTGCAGGGTTTGGATATGCTGGAGGTCGGGCGACGACAACTTCAGGACTGCGTCGATGAGGGCCAACTCGGTCACGGACGAGGGGATCCATTGCCAACTATATTCGCCTACTTGGGCGCAAATGGTCAATTTGGTCAGTGTGGGGGGGAAATTGAAGTTCGGGGGCTGCTCCAGATCCCACACGATTTGGTCGATGAGCAGGGTGTGAAGAAGCGGGCAGTGTTGAAAGGATACATCGCGTTCAATACAGAGATGCCGTAAGGTGCAGTGGGTTAGACGGGCAAAGGAGATCCGGTCAAGGTTGATTGCGAAGTAGTATTGGCCGCGAAACTTGTCGCCTTCCGATTTCGGACCCTTTACGGTCGATTCGTGGGGATGAAATTGCCATTCGACAATTTCCGCGTTGGGGAACGCATGTGAGGTGTCGAAATCGTCTCTGTAGTCAAACGGATCAAGTCCGTTGGTGTAGGAAACCGAAACGCCGCGGACATTTGGCCATTGGCGCGCGGATGCATGTGATGCGAGCTGTGTTGTGATCCAGGTAATTTGAAATGTGAGTTTGTCGAGAGACGTGAGCCAGGGACAGCGGTCGGGATATATCCAGTCCTCCGTCAATAGACACACCGGGACGAACCGGCGCATGCGTTCATAGTCAAGGCTGTGTGCATGTGTTATGGGCGGCACGGCTATCATTCGATCGACCGACGTGGCGTATTTCACGACGCTGTCGGTGATGTGAAGCCATTGTAGCGCGCGAACGTTGGTGGCGTCCTTTCGCAGAACAAGAATCACGGCGAAGCGAAGACGTTTGGCGTCGTCGAACGTCCAAAAGGTCGAATACATGTCCAACAGCAAGTCGGACGAAAGAATGTCAAACGCAATGTTCATTATAATTATGATTTACAATCCCAAAACCGTTTCCGCGGGTTATATCGCGGGCCGTTAGGACTTGCAAGAACCACCGGCACATGGGGAGCATGGTGTCTCCACCAGTCGATGGCCTCCTCACTATAACTACATACATGCAAGGTGCGCACTGTACACGGAATGCGGATTGCGTTAAGATGTTCGCGTAGTTCGTCAAACCGGAGGTGAACATAGAGCGTGGATACTTTCGGCATGTGATCCAACATCACTTGAAACTCCTCGACGATGGACTTGGGTTCCTGGATCCAGGTTGAGTTCGTGATTTGGATCTTGCGTTCCATGCTGTATCGGAATGTTTCAATGTTCGCGAGTTGCGGATACACATGCGCGGCCACTATGCTGTTAATCATTTCCAGTTCGGTCACGGACGACGGTATCCATTCCCAGCACCATTCCAGTTGGTACTGCAACGTCAGTTTGGTGAGCGAGGCGGGGAAAAACCACGCGGGCACCGTGGTCATGTTCCATCGGATGTGCTCGATCAACAGCCATTGCAGTTGGGGGCACTGGCGAAAATCGCGGGGCTCGTCCACCAGATGCAAACACCGCAAGGCGCAGTGTTTGAGATGTGGTAGCTTGAGCGGGCCCAGTCGGCCGCAGTGATATGTTCGGTTCTCCAGCTCGACGGTTGGTACGAACTGAAACTCCAACATCTTCAGGTTCGCAAACGCAAACCCCACCGTCATCGGGGCTTTGGCGCGTTCGGTGCGTGCCGACGGCTGGAAGACAATGGAGAGTCCGGACACGTTGGGCCATTTGCGCAGACTGTCCGCCTTGGGAGGTTTCGGATACGTCCAGTGAAGACACATGTAGGTGTTGGGCAAATTCGCCAGGGTCGGAATGAGGGTCGGATGTTGCCAGTCTTCCGTGGTCAAAAAAGCCGGCGCGAGACTTCGCAGTCGTTCGTAGACGACCGCATGAGACTTTGGGGCGAACTTTCGTTGGAACATACTGTTCTCGAAATGATCGATGTTGGTCGTTAACCCGGTCAGGAAGGAGATATTGGTGTCGCGTTTGATCACCTTGTCCAACACGTGGGTCCAATACAGCGCGCGAACATTCAACGGGTCTTTCTGGAGCGCGACGGTGATGGCGATCTTCACGCGCTTGGCCAAGCGGAAGTTCCAGAACGACATAAATATATCGACGAAGACTTGTTCCGGCAACACGTCGAACAATTGCGCAAAACTCATTGTTCAATATGATAATGCTTCATCATCTCCCCTCGGATGTCCTTCAGGTCATTCTCGAGTTCCTGACATCCCTCGACTCCTGCTCGCTGGTCGCCGCGTATGGGAGAAGTGCCGCCGGCGCGTCCCTCGATCGGTTTTGTAACCTTCGGTATTTTGAAACCTTTTGGTACGATCGTGGCGCCACGACTTGGCAATGTTCCCTTGCGTGGCGCGAATCGTTTTCCGGTTTAACCATGAACATGGAAACGCGGTTCGCCTATCTAAACGTATTTTTGCAGACGTATGTCGGCATGAAGATTCGACCAATCCCGACAGATGGCGAGATATACTTTATTATGGAGATCGGACAATGGTTGCCCGAACCCTTTCGGGGACACCATCCGGTATTCGGGGAACCGAGGGAATATATAGTCACGTCCAGCTACGACCTCATGATCCAATTCTTCTGTCTCGCAAAACGCACGATACCCTTTACCCCGGAACAATCCTTGCGGATTCCTCTGAATCGATACAACTCCGTCACTCTCCACAGTCCCGTGTTGCGTCATTGCCGACAGATTACCTTGATACCGTCCGAGTCTGGGTTTTTCAGTTCCCTTGTTCGGGAGAACCCGTTCAGTCGTATGGACAACAGTCTACTGATGTCGGTGCTGTCTGTGGAAATTGACACGCAGAGCCCCACCGTAATCGATAATGTGCCACCACATATTCGATGCATCCGAGTGGAAACCAAGCATCCCGTGCACATCGTCGGCGCAGGCCCCGATACCTTCTCGATTATTCGCGACGTCTAGCTAACGCGGTTGCCGGAGCCCTGATTCATAGTTGAAATGAACTCGTTGTCTGAATTCCAGAGGCACATCTACCGGAGCGTCGCGGAACGTCACGCGAAATTATCCAAGGACGAAGTGCGCGTGCCCGCCGATATGCCGTCTGTCTATTTTGGAAATGCGTGTTCCGTGTGCTATTTGACCCGCGGCGCCTCGGAAGTGAAAAAATGTGCGGTGACCGGCGATTTCATCACCATCGTGTCGCAATGCCCGGACACGTTGATTTTTGTGCCACTCTATGTATTCTTCACGCCCAAATCGATCCGACGAGAAAAGGGGGGATTGTGGATCTTTGAGTTGCATTTGACGGACACAATCTATCATCGATGGAAACAATGCCCAGTTGAGCTTGAGGCCTCAATGGCATCCCTCGCCGCGTCGCCCGCCGAAGCAGCAGAAATAGCCAAAGCGCTCAAAGCCGAAGACACCAGCAACGCAGCAGCCGAAGCCCCCGAAGACGCCAGCAACGCAGCAGCCGATACCTGCATGTGCGGCGAAGCCTCGGAGCGCGAGGTGTCCTCGCGAATCTTCACCTTTGGGTGTTGGGAGTTTGAGGAAGGCCGGGACGGGTCGGTGACGATGTCCATTTCGGGGATTCCCGGGAAGCAGTTCACGCGGGTGTTTGCGAGCGAGGAACGTGGGAAACTATATAAAGATTGGTTGGTCGTGTTGCGCACGTGCTGGAAAAACTTTCACGACGCATTTAATGATTAAGTATGAAATTGTAGTCAACAGTAGTCGGAAGGTGTTGGTACTGGTCGCGAAGCAAGAGTGTACGTACGAGCAACTGATGACGATGGCATGCCACAAATTGAAATGTAAACCTAAACATTGCCGCCTCTATCTTCGCGGCGAACGAATCGCGGAGGTGTCTGAACTCGCACCGAGAGACGACGACCCCTTCTGGCTGCTGGTAGGCGAACGTGAAGTCTATCAGGGTCCGGAACCGCCGACGACGCCGTCCTTGGCCGTATCGATTGTCGCGAACGAAGATGTCGAGATCGATCCCGAAGCGGTACATCAGCTGAACGCGCTGGTTCGGTCGTCCGGGGAAACCATTGTCCGCGCGGTAGGCATGCCCGACTTGCATCATGGTCCGACGGGTGTGGCAATTTTGGCGAAAGCACCCATGCCCGCGATTCCCGGGTACGACATTGGCTGTGGGATGTCGTTGTTCGCGACCACGATTCCCGCATCGATTCCTCACGACAAGGTGGTGCGACGCATGGCCCGCATCAACATTGATGTTGGCGAGAATTCATCGGATCCGTACCTGGGCACGTTGGGTGGGGGGAATCACTTTGCGGAATTGCTGAGGATCGACGAGGCCGTGCCCTTGGACGACGCGGTGGTGCAGCTGCTGACGCCGGATCGATTGTATTTGTTGGTGCATAGCGGTTCGCGGGGACATGGGAAACAGGTGTTCCAGGACTATATGCACGTCCATCGCGATGTGAACCTATATATGGCGGAACATGAACGATTGATTCGGTGGGCGAAACTCAATCGTCGGACGATTGCCGCGCGCTTCCTCGGGCAATTCAACAATTTGCCGGAGGAGTTGGCCGAGCCGTTGATTGACATTGCCCACAACTACATTGAACGAACAGCTGAGTTGTACTTGCACCGCAAAGGCGCGGCACCGGCGGATGGGTTGTCGTTGTTGCCGGGCAGTCGGGGCACCGCGAGTTATGTGTTGTTGGGGCATGGTCGTGTGGAACAGCTGTGTTCGTTGGCCCATGGAGCCGGTCGTCGCGTGTCGCGTACGGACGCGCGCAAGATACGAGCCGAGGGTGATGGTGATTTGACGAATGGCGGAACTATCATTTGCAAGAACCCCGATTTGCTCTACGAGGAAGCGCCATTTGCCTACAAAGATGTGGAAGGTGTGGTGGGATGTATGCAAGCGTATGACATGTGTACCATCGCGTCACGAATGTTGCCGGTGGCCACGTATAAAACCGCTACTTGTTAATTATTAACGATGTCTATTCAGCTGTCTACTCGCTCACCGCTTTGCAACAACGTGCGTAGCGCGTGCAACCCCTATCTCGATACCCGCGGTTTCGAGCGGCAGCATTTCGTCTTCATAGCCTTGGGGGCGGGATAGAAAGCGAATATGGTCGCGCACGACATCCATGGGTCGGTGGGTATGTCCGTAGCACCAGGCGCGGATATAGCGATAGCCGGGAAGCGTGGACAGTTCGGACGGCAAGTCGCGCCAGGCGAAGCAGTCGGTGAGATCATCGACAAAATCGTCCGGCCACCGAACGGGTTGAAAGTGGGTGATGATGACCACGGGGGTTTCGCCGTCGTGGGTTTGCAAGAATTCTTTCAGCTTTTGCATTCCGTAGTTGGCCTTTTGGGTTTGGGTCACAGGATTCAGTTTTTGGTATTTCACGGCGTTGATGCGTTTAAAGTCGACATGAGTATGGCCGGAGAAATAGGTATCGAGCGTTGTCCATCCGGTGAGGCCAAAGAATTGCCATCCCTGGATGGTCACGCTGCTGTTGTGGAGAAAAAATACGTTTTCCCACTTGTTCTCACGACACGCATTGACCGCCATCAATTCTAAGGTGCGCATGTCTTTGGAAGAGTTGTAGTACTCGTGGTTGCCCGCAATGAACAAGACGGTGTCCCAACGTTTGGCGCATGTGTTGACGTACGTCTGCCATTCCTTGTCGACAAACACGCCAATATCGCCGGCCAGGATCAATAGGTCGGCGTCGCGTTCGGGGGGTTCGCGATCGGGATGCAACTCGGTATGCACGTCGGAAATCAATTGGACGCGCATGGTGGGAATAAAACTATGAATCGGAGGGTGCAGCAAGATCTGATGCGGATTCGGCGCGCGATTCCTGCCTCTCTTCGTCTCTGGAACTACGAAGACGCGCAGTCGGTGGAGCGGGAACTGCACGACTGCTACGCGGACATCTACGGGCATGTCACGGAGGTAAGTGACGTCTGCTACCGCGTGTTGTGCCAGGGATATCGGGTGGCCGACTTGCAAAAGGTGACGCATCCGGGATTCGGCGAGAGTTTGCGCGAGTCGCAGTTGGCCGGATATCGGGCGTTGTGGGAACGGATCGTGGCGGCCGCAATGACCGAGTCGGTGCCGGTGTATGCGTTGTATACGGATGCCGGGTTTGTGGTCGCCTACACCCATGCCATGGTGGTGGAAGCGGCGCGACAACATTTGTCGACCGCGCCGGATTGGCGCCGTTATGAATATTTGCAACACATGGGGGTAGTGATTGGAAAGCGGTTATTTAAGATTTAATGTCGCATGCAAATCTAATTCTGGTTGTGCGTGATTCGTCGGGATCTTCTTCTCGCGGGCGCCGTTTTTGGGTGGTATGCTTTCTGCGTCCCAAGTCGAGATGTTCCTGTTGGGCACGCGTGCGTCGATAGATTCCCGGGAGTGGTATGTTGTTGATTTTTTCCAGGGTGTCGGAGTCTTTGGCTTTCGCGGCTTTGGATTCGAGACAGTACATGAATTTCTCCAGCATGGGGTAATAGTATATCCAACTGCGTACTTCCTCGCCGCTGATGTTCTGGCTCTCAGCGATTCGATCGTAGAATGTCTGGCTCCAGGCGATGGATTCCGGCAAACTGACGCGGCGTACGTTGTCCTTCGTGTTTTTCACGTACGGTTTCAGGGCTTCCCAGAGAGTGGCTGGTAAGGTATCGAAGCACTCGGAATGCAGGAATCGATAAACCCAGTAAATCTGCGGATTGGCGGCTAGCATGTTCGCTATCACGCGCATTGGCCAGACCACATCGTAGGTCGGATAAAAGACGACGCGTTGCGTATTGGGGAACAACTTCAAGATTCCCGGAAACACATCCACGAGATCGTCGTCGGCAAGGATATCGCCCCACAGTCGCCATTGGGTAATGGTTTGGTAGAATTCCGGTTTGTTCGGTACCGTGTAGAGCTGAACCATTGTTTCGAGGATCGCCGACCGCACGGATATCTCTATGGGTTGGCCGGTGATGTCATCAGTGGATGGTTGGAGCGTGTTGATGGTGATACGATTGTGATCCGGTTCGATGTGCACCAAGGTGTTTTCTGCCGTCACCCAAGTCGTCATGTGCTCGATCCACTGGGCGACGTCGAGGTGTACTGAAGAATCGAAGGTTACTCGAATGGGCATAGTTAATGATATTCGGCTAAGCTAGTAGCGATTGATTTATGAATGCGCGTCGGCAGCGGCTGCGGATCCGGCGGCGAGGATTCATACCACCGCCTCAGATGTTTTGTCCACACATAGTCTTCCAAGAATTGGTAATAGGTCTCATCGTTCAGTACTTGATCGTCGATGACTTCGACCAGGTAGCACTGGTAGGCGCGGATCGCGGCGATCAGCTCGGGGACGACGACACACCGGTCTTTGTTACTCAGTTCGTAGTTGCCGTCGCGCGGAAAGATTCCATATCCGCGTATGCGATAGATGTCGGTTTGGAGAATCCAGGAATAGAGGATCACTGCACGCATCATCCGGTCGGGAGACTCAGCAGCCGAGCCGTGATAGATTCCCAACAGGATGTGTTGCAAGCGTTGCAACTCTCCAAAATCAATCGTTACCCAACGCCGGAGCTGTGCGATATAGAATTCGAGTGTCATGGCGGACCATGTCGTCGACAAAGGGGGCTGTTCTCGTCGCGTCAATGCATACATGCGACGTATACCGCTCGAGGAAGGACGAGAGTAGTCGGCACCGACCTGAAGGAAGGCACACGTCTCAACGTCGTCGTTGCGGCGACGAAGGAACGTTTGCTTGACACCGATCGAAACACTACTTCCCATTGCAAAAGAAAATGATTACGCAGATGGTCGAAATGCTCGCGTTGACAAGTGCCGGAATCGCCAACGTACATGACGCGTTGATAAATAGCAGTTCTGCAAACGCGAATCCGATCGTTGTCACACAAATGACCAACTCCGCGTCCAGTTGATTCAGGGCATAGACGCCGCGTGTGAGTTCCCAGAACATGCCGGCAAACATGATTGAACTGACCAGTGCGTGGGTTACCTGGGCAACAACCTCATACTCCGGCCTGATGCATTCCCAGAAGGCATCGATGAGTTGGAGCGACATCGACAGGTGCCATGCCGCGAATATCCAATAACAAACGAGCGCGCACAAGTTCATGATCTGACACAATTCAATGGCGACTTCCCTTTGTTACACCGGCCGCATTCGGCAACTGCTTCCCATCAACGGCGCCGACCGTATTCAGTTGGCGGTCGTGGATTGCGGGGTGGGTGGTTGCTGGCGCGGCGTGGTCACCATTCACGATTTTCCTTCGGTGGAGGAAGCGGGAGCTTCCGAGACCGAGGAGCCGCGAGGTGTCCTCGCAACCGTGTTCTTGATGGACGCGATCGTGCCGAAGTTGCCCGGGCTGGAGTTTATGGAGAAGCAACACGGACGGGTGCGCATGTGTCGCTACAAGGGGGTGCCGTCCGAGTGTTTGATTGTGCGAGCGTTGACGGACGACACGGAGATTGGGGTGGATTTGACGGAACGGCTGCAGGTGACCAAATACGAGAAGGAATTGTCGGTTCACTTGCGCGGATTGGCGCGGGGAACGTTTCCGTCGATGATTCCGCGCACGGACGAAACCCATGGTCAAAAGGTATCTCCCGCATCGTTTGTGCCGGGCACGTATGCGGTGACACTGAAGTGCGACGGCACCTCGTCGACGGCATACCGCTGGGGGGATCATTTCGGGGTATGTTCGCGCAATATCGAGTTGAAGGATGGCGACAATGTATATTGGAAGATTGCGAAGCAATATAGGCTGGAGGAGACGTTGCCGGCGGGGATTGCGATTCAGTGGGAGACGTGCGGTCCGAAGATTGGCAACAACATGCACAAGTTGCGCGGGTGTGAAGGATATGTGTTTGCGGCGTATGACATTACGCGTCACGCGTATTTGTCGGTGGCGGAGACGGAAGCATTGGCCGCGCGAGTAGGGATGCCGATGGTGCCGCGGTTCGCCGATGTGGCGTTGACGCACATTGATGTGGATGCATTGCAGGAGGAAGCAAAGACGTTGGCCGTGCATGCGGAGACGGGCACGATGCTGGAAGGATTGGTCTACCGATTGTTGGATGAAGGCGGGGAGAAACGCTCATTCAAAATATTGAATTTAGATTATAAGCATTAATAATACATGTTGTATGGCCATTTGGCGAACTTGATGATTTTGTCGGGGTGTAGAGGTTTGACGTCGGATCGAAGTTTTTCGAGCAAGTGTTTACTCAAGTGATCGCTAAAATTGGTTAGTTTTAATGAACCTGTTGGACCTACGCCGATGAAGGTCGGGCAGTTTTGGAGATCTTGTTGGAGCAGTGGATTCGTCTCGATGACGAGGTGGGGGAAAATGACTGGGTGTAGAAGCCATTGGTAATCTCGTCGCGTGTAGCGTGTGTTGGTTACAATTTGTTTGCATAGTGCGATATCGGAGCGGTTGAGGGCGTCGCGGAATGTTTTGTTGGCGACGAATAGATCGGCGTCTTTGGGCGGCGGTGTGGCTTTCTTGTTACCGAGGTAAATGTATGCATTGCGCGCGTCGATGATTTTCGCGCTGCAGGGAAGGGTGAATATGGGTCCGGAGATGCTGGAGAAATCGAATTGACGCAATTCCCAGTGGGCCGGCACGAGGTCGGTTCCGTGGGGGTAGATGAAGATGTGGTCGGCTTGAAGGTTTTCGTAGAAGATGGTTCGGTCGAAGAGATGGAGGACGTAGACGATGTAGGCAAGGAGTTCGGGAATGACATAATGATTGAGTTGGGATCGGTAGGTCTCGATGAATGCCGGGAGGGGAAGTCCGTGCTCGTTGGGTACGGACAGGGTTAGCTGTTCGCGCATGGGCGGCGTGCCGAATCCGTCTCGGAGGAAATTCAGTTTGAAGGCCAACCATCGGCTGAACTCGAGGGGGTCGCGGGGGGAAAAGTCGATCGGGGAATGACCGATCATGCCCTCGTAGCGATGGAGGATGGGAATGAGCGGGTTGTATGGGGCGATGAGGGACAGGAAGGTGGAATTGATGCAATCGAAGAGCAGAGGAATCGTGGCCGCGGCTTCGGTTTCGTTGGATGGTGTTCGTTTCTTGATCATCTGAAAGGCCTGTGCGCCTACACGATACCATTCCTCCATGGGCGCAAGGCGTGGCGGCATGGGGATGGGGATGGTGGCGGACGACGAGGTGGTGGAAACTTCTTCGATGATGAGATTTGGGGAACGTTCGGTCAGCATGGTTTGCAACTGGCGCATGGTGTAAGAGGAGGGTTTGCGGAGTTGATCGGCGTACATTTCGAATTCGCGTTTGTCGGGCATACGCTTGTGGTTTCGGTCGAAATACCGAACGCAGGGAAACAACACGGCCGGATTGGGAAACATATCGGTCTGGAGGTACTCGTCAAAGGTGTATCGACGCGGAGTGAGGAAATTGCCAGATCCGGGTCGGTACGCGACCCAGCGCGAGGGGTTGTTGGTGTAGAGGTAGGAGATGGACAGCGTGATGAACAATTTTGCAAACGTTGCGAAATCCGAGACGAGGGAAGGGGAGCGATACGCGGCTTGGTATTGATTGCACCACTCTTTGTAGTGGCGTTCCATCAGCCAATCGGCATCGACCCGTGGAATGCTTTTGACGACGAGTTCGTTGAAATGCATGATTTTGGCAGTAAGGGTCACGGACCCCTTCTGGAAGCGTTTCATGCGTTCGTCTGTGAATAAGTAGCAAAAGCGCGGCTCGGGCAAGGTTCGACGTACCAACAAGTACGTGTGAACGTCACTCACAATCTTGTCGATGTCCGGCGCCTTGACGACTTTCTGGAATCGAGTCCACTCGTGAAATAGAGGTTTGAAGTAATTGTCTACCAGATTTTTGCGGTATTCGAAGTCGCGATGAGCATTGTTGTTCGGATATGTAAAGTCAAGAATGTCGGCACTGATGGGGATTGCGTCCGTGTTTCTCGGAGTGTCCGTGCCGTAACTTATCGGGGGGTAGGGTATGTGCTTCGCACCGTTGCGTTCGTTGAAATTGTCGATCGGCGGAACTAAATCTTTTAGTTCTCGTTCGCGCAATTCGTTGAATGCATGTTGTTTTGCCGCGTCGGTCAAGACGGGCATGTCGGAAAAGGTTCGCATGGTTTCGGCGGGTGCGGCGGAAGGAGGAGGCGGAGGCCGCGCTGACGGAGGCGGCGGAAGATCCGACTCGGGTTCCTCACCTTCTTCCAACTCTTCGTGCGTTCGTTTTCGTGTGCCTCCGCGAACGCGAAAGACTTTTGGCACGCGCCGGCGTGTGGTTCGACTCCTCATGGTTTTTCTATAACATGGTAGCAAAAAGTCACGACAGGATTCGAACCTGCATCCATTCAAGTTTTCAATTTTCAGATATTGGTGCTTGGTGCTTGACTGCTCTGGCCGTTTGAGCTACGTGACCATACCACTGAGGGTTTTCAATGCCATAAAAGAGGCAATCTCCCTCATGCCGGCGAAGATGAATCGTTAGTGAAAACACTACTGTCGAAATTATGCCATCCCGATTTACTCTTGTCCATGACAATCATGGAATGGGGATGGGGCAATGATGCCGAAAGATGGTCGTATACATACCGCGACATGGAATTTCGCCCATAGTTTTCATACACTCGATCTTGAGTCTGTGGGTTTGTTTCGAGACAAGAACTGAAGATATACCGCGCGCTTTTGCGAACAATGGCAGGCGCTGGCTCCGCGTATTCCACCGTGAACACCACCAATATCGGCAAATGGTTACAATCCACAAGCAATTTCTGCATGGCGGCGCGGTCGATCCATTCGGTCCATGGACACCCGTCAAACACCAGGATCAGACGCCGGTCGGAAATGTCGTTCGCAAAGCATCGTTGGTATTGCTTGATCAATGGCGGAAGATCCTCATATTCGCTCATAACATCATATTGTCCATAGCGACCTTCCTGGTCGGTGAACACGACAATGCGCGGGACGTCGTGGAAATGTCGCAGCAAATCCAGCACCGCCACGGTTTTTCCAGATTTCTTCGGTCCCCGAATCAACATTGTAAATCCATAGACCGGTCTTTGTTGTCGGAAGGGAAGTTCTGTCCAGGAAAAGGCGCGGACTGTCGGCAAGGGGGTGTCTGGACAGCAAAAGGTGGGTGGAATTCCCGCTCGATACCAAAACATCCGTTCCGGGGAAGGATTCGTATTGTGGACCACCAATATCGAATGATTGTCCGTGGTCGTTTGATCCAACATTCGAGTGAATTCGTTCATGCTACTCACCGCCGTGGCCGCGAAATGCCAATACAAGGTTTTGCGTTGTTGGTATCGGTTTTCCCGAAACATAAATACGTAGTCCATTTGTTGCAGTATGGTGGACGGTATTTCGGAGGGGGAATCCGAGACCAGCATCACCATGATTCGACATTTGTGACACAGCGCGACCAACCGTCCAAGCGCCGTCGTTGATGTTCCGTAGGTTTGATTATCCAACACCAACACCATGCGCGGGTCGGTGTCGGGATGATCTCGCACGCGCAGTGTTTGTTCATCCATCAATCTCTGGACCAGGTTGTCGTCCAGGGTAGAATGCACGTCGGACACAAAGGATGCATAAAACGGGCAAAATCGTTCACTGTCGGAAACCACTACGATGCGAGGGACGTCTCGGAAGTGATAGAGTAGGTCGCGTACGCAATAGGTTTTGCCAACTCCGCGCTGACCGACAATCCCAATCACGGGGCCGCTTTGTGCATCCGTCCGTTCAAATCGAATGGAGGAGATATCGGCTCGATGGAGCATTATTGCGTTCATTTTGTGGATAGGAATACTTCAACCTTTCTTACATTCTTTGCGGTGTCTCGCGCAGTGCAAATCACAATTTATTTCCCGCCGACAATGTTGCTACGTTTTTGTTGCCCATTATTTGCAAGACCCAAACGATCAGAGAAACGTAAACGTTGTAGATGTAATCATTGTACCCATCATTAACTTAACTATGTTGTCTCAACTTAACTTTGATATTGTTCGTGTTCTTTATGATGAATGGATGTCCGGATGGGACGCCTTGTGAATTTAATGAATGATTTCGGCAAACCATTCCAACGCAATACTGCGAAGAAGTTCGGGCGGCAAACTAGCAAATGCACGCGCGATGTACAACAGACGTTTGTCTTTCGTGTCCACAAAATGGTCTCGATGACAATGATAGCGTTTACACTTGTCATGCCAACATTTGCGGAGTGGCGTCCGCAACAACGCAAAACAATAATTGCAGGTAGTGGTGATTCGCGCATAGCGATAGGAGGTTACCGTATGCCACGGAACGAAGCGTATCGTCGGCATGCGCCAGGCAATTTCCTTGGCGACGTAGTATTTCAATCGCACCGCTCGTTCAAACCCGAAAATCCATGCTCCTAATTGATAGGGATCTCGATGTACCATCCAGTGAATTCGTCGTGCGGGATCTAATCGCATCAGAGCCGAATCATTACGAAGTTTCCGCTTCAGAGTCTGTTCGATTGCCATCATTCCGCGTCGAATGGTCGAACTGATCTTCTTCTTTGGAGGTGCGGCCGCAGGCCGTGACAATGGACGAATCGGTTTGAAGACTCGAGTCAATGGCTGGACGGGGGTGACCGATTCTACATATCGATCTCCTACCTCTTCTTTTCGTCGTCGAGAACGCGGCGGAGGATATTTGCATTTTACCGCGCGAGGAATATTTCTGTGGTAAAAAAACCTCGTATTGCAGGGTTTGTGTAGTTGTCGATTTCCAAAGTTCTCGTCCCCGACATCTTCACGATCCCAATCACTAAGACCAACAGAAACAACCTGTACACTCCCCATTACGTTATGATTCCGATCGACACATGCGGCAGCGAGACGTCTAGCTGGCGCGCAATGCCGCAGGCGCCGTCTGAAGTGCAATGCCGCGAGCGCCGTCTGAAGTGCATGGAATCACAATTTAATACAACATGCGGTAGCGAGACGTCTAGCTGGCGCGCAATGCCGCGAGCGCCGTCTGAAGTGCAATGCCGCGAGCGCCGTCTGAAGTGCAATGCCGCGAGCGCCGTCTGAAGTGCAATGCCGCGAGCGCCGTCTGAAGTGCGGTAACTAGGCAATGCCGCAGGCGCCGTCTGAAGTGCTGTAACTAGGCAATGCCGCAGGCGCCGGCCGAAGTGCAAAAAATTATACAAACAAATTAATGATTTTCTTATTTCGAAATTATTGAAATCATTAAAAAGACGCGTTTATGAAATTCATTAATTGTCAATTGTGAAAATGCGTAAAAAAACTTGGAATTTTTGCGGCCGCGAAAGTGGTTTTATGCAATTTCTTAATTCTTCCCGAACATCTCCGTTTCCCGAACATCTCCGTTTCCCGAACATCTCCGTTTCCCGAACATCTCCGTTTCCCGAACATCTCCGTTT
>JACCDX010059649.1_pt1 | contig 93293 bp, 97 predicted proteins | sample 7449681 | NCBI WGS metagenome assembly JACCDX01 (sample SAMN15323450, study PRJNA562643) | freshwater metagenome | isolation source: river surface water | place: USA:Blue River Watershed | collected 2017-08-18 | reverse complement strand
ACTCTTGGGCAAATTTACTGGGGATAAGTGCTAATACTCATTGACTCTTATTATGAAGTATTGTAAACTAAATATGAGAAATCACATAGGAGGCTATGACTTCTTCAACACTTTCACAACCAATTCAACAAAGGGGGTGGTTTGATGTCCTGGATGACTGGCTTAAACGAGATCGCTTTGTATTTGTGGGTTGGTCTGGACTATTACTTTTTCCCACTGCTTATTTGGCCCTTGACTGGTAGGACTGCTGAATGACTTTTCTGGGATTGTATCTAATCTTTATTGGTGTGAATGGATTGTTTAGAGATTTACAGAGATACAGAGAACAAACTGATAATAGGTAAAAATATAAAAGACACTTTCTAAACTGGAACAGGGGCACTTCGCAGGTGCCCTTTTTGATGGTATAATACTCTCATATACAAAGAGTTTCAAATGCTAAAAACTAAAACTGTAAAGATAGTAAGTGTGAGTGATTGGGATGACTTTGTAATCCTTATCTATGGAAAGCATTACAGTTTTCAACAACAAGATGGGTGTAAATCAAGAGGAACTGCTTATTTTACTGTTCCAAATCAATATGATGCGGAAGAGTTTGATAGTGAGGCAACTACAATCCCATTTGAAGTTAATGGTGAAGAAATGGGTGTGAGTTTTGAAACTTGGTTGAATACAAATTTGGAGGATACTGCTTCACACTTTGAATCTGATTGGGAGAATAAGTTGTTCTGGGAAAGGAATTTTTATCCAGATGTAAACACAATTGTTTGGGACTTATACAAACGAGGATTGCTTGAAGAAGGTGAATATATGATTGATATTGATTGGTGACTAAAAAGTAAAAATATTCATTTGTATAAATAATAATGTAGTTAACACAGTAGTAGTAAGAATGAAACATAAGCACCATATTATTCCAAGACATATGGGTGGTAGTGATGACCCATCAAATCTTATTGAACTGACTGTGGAAGAACACGCAGAGGCACACAGAAAGTTGTGGGAGCAATATGGTAATATCAAAGATTATTGTGCTTGGAAAGGTTTAGAAGGAACTATTGGTAAAGAAGAGATTGTAAGGTTGCTGATGGACCCAACTGGAAGAGTTCATACAGAAGAAACCAAGAAGAAAATGAGTGAGGCACATAAAGGCAAACCAAAGCATACACCTGAAAGTAAAGAAAAAATAAGTGAAGCAAGAAAAGGAAAGCCTTTGAGTGAGGAGCATAAAAGAAAAATAGGTGAGGCAGGTTTAGGTAATAAAAGATGTCTTGGAAATAAACTAACAGAAGAGCACAAAGAAAAACTTTCTAAAAGTATGAAAGGAAATAAAAATGCTTGTGGTCCTCAAAAAGTTAGTGAAGAAGCAAAGAAAAATAGAAGTGAAGCAACCAAAGAAAGATGGAGAAAATATAGAGAACAAAAAGGATTTGACCCTAACAAACCTATTGATGGTAGATACTCTAAAATATAGTGCCCGCAAGGGCACCTGCCGAAGGCAGTAAGTATAAATACACTTCCCTTTTTATCCAGTTTCCATTACAATAAATATGTAAAGTAATGTAAAGGAGGCTATGACTTCTTCTGTTTTACAGACACCCTCCCAATCACAGCGTGGATGGTTTGATGTCCTTGATGATTGGTTGAAAAGGGACAGATTTGTGTTCGTAGGTTGGTCTGGCCTACTTTTATTTCCAACAGCATACCTCGCACTTGGTGGGTGGCTTACTGGTATTACATTTATCACTAGTTGGTATACACACGGTATTGCTTCAAGTTTTTTAGAAGGTTGTAATTTCTTAACAGCTGCGTTGAGTACCCCAGCAGATGCTCTCGGACATTCCCTTCTACTTCTCTGGGGTCCTGAGTCTCAAGGGGATTTCATCAGGTGGTGCCAACTTGGGGGACTCTGGACTTTTGTGGCGCTCCACGGGGCTTTCAGCCTAATTGGATTTATGCTTCGTCAGTTTGAGATTGCTCGCCTGGTAGGTATCCGTCCTTACAACGCAATCGCATTCTCTGGTCCTATTGCAGTATTTGTTTCGGTCTTCCTGATGTACCCTCTGGGGCAATCCAGTTGGTTCTTCGCACCTTCCTTTGGTGTTGCTGCCATCTTCAGGTTCCTGCTGTTCCTTCAGGGTTTCCACAACTGGACGCTGAACCCCTTCCATATGATGGGAGTTGCTGGTATACTAGGAGGTGCTCTACTATGTGCTATTCATGGTGCAACGGTCGAAAACACCCTCTTTGAAGACGGAAACCAAGCAAACACCTTCAAGGCGTTTGAACCTACTCAAGAAGAGGAAACCTATTCTATGGTTACGGCGAATAGGTTCTGGTCTCAAATTTTTGGTATCGCTTTTAGTAATAAGCGTTGGCTCCATTTCTTTATGTTGTTTGTACCTGTTATGGGTCTTTGGACATCTAGTATTGGAATTATTGGACTCGCTCTTAACCTTAGAGCATACGATTTCGTATCACAGGAAATCCGTGCAGCAGAAGATCCAGAGTTTGAGACTTTCTACACAAAGAACATCCTTCTAAATGAAGGACTTCGTGCCTGGATGGCACCAGTTGATCAACCTCATGAGAACTTCGTGTTCCCAGAGGAAGTGTTGCCTAGGGGTAACGCACTCTAATCTAAATAAGGGAGTTCTACGAACTCCTTTTTTTATGTTTTTAATGCTCTTTTCATTCATAGCATTCGGATTTTTTATGTTTATAGTATCAGTACTGCAAGATTTATGATCACTTCTACTACTCCTTATAAATTAGCAGAAATTATTCGTGATACATGGCCTCAACTTTACAATCCATCAAAACCATCTTATAATAAAGAAAAGCATACACAAAATGAACGAATATTGGGTCGTAACTGAAAATAGAACTGGAAAAATTATTGCGCATTGTGGTGATATTAATGATGCACTTATGATGGTAAGTTTTGATCCTCACAATCGTTCTTACAATCGTCATCGTTTTATTATGGATCAGGTGATTGATATTACTTCTACAACAGATAAACAACTTCCAGGACAACTTGGTCTTCCTTCTGGACAAATTCCAGTGCTAAATGATTATAAGGAAAAACTTCCAGAAGGATTGCAGAAACCTGTAATTGTATGAGATAATTAAAAAAGAAAAATGTATACACCTGAAGGGTATATTGGTGATCCTCCAGATGCAGAATGTCCTTACTGTGGAAAGAAACAAAAACCTTGTTCTTATGTAAATAGTTTAAGACGTGTTTGGGCAAGAAATGCCTGTTTAAACAAATATAATAAACAATCTTTAGAAAATGATTAAAGTATTATTTTTTGCCAGAAATTGTAGAGAAGAAGTTTGGGAACATGATTTTATTTTGAATGAAATATTGCCAAAAAGTTTAGAAAAGTCCGTACATTTTCTTTCTTTAGATCAAGTTAGAAATTCTAACGAAACTTTTGATGTTTTTGTCTATAGTTGTAGAGATCCTGAAATATATGAATGGGGATATATGCCTTCATATGATGAAGCTTTGGAATGTGTTTTAAAATTAAAACCAAAAGTTGTAATTCAACTGTCTGATGAATATGCTCACGAAGATTTAGATGTTCATAATGAATTGGCAAATTACTGTGAGTTATTTTTAAGACAGCATAATCATCAAGAATTTAGAAGAGAAATATGCAAAACTCCATTATATTCGTATGAAAATATAATTCATATGCCATTGGGATATCTTAATGATACTCCTGTTAATGAAATTAAAATATTACCACCAGAGAAAAGAAAATATAATTGGTCCTTTGTTGGTAAAATAAAAGATGGGCAATTTTTTTATTACAATTATGAAGTTAATGAATGGTTGCCAACAACTGATCGTGCTAAAATGATAGAAACTTTTGAAAATTCTATCGATAATTATTTTTTCAAAGAAAGTGGAGTTGATAAAAAACAATTAGTTGATCTTTATAGCGATTCTATATTTGTTCCATGCGGTAGGGGAAATACATCTTTAAATTGTTTTAGGCACTATGAAGCAACTATATGTGGTGCAATACCCGTAGTTGTTTGGAGATGGCAGGGTGAAATTGATATTGTATTTAAATTTGGTGTGACACCAATACCTTGGATTTTTGCTCTTACTTGGGAAGATGCTGTTCGGCAGTGTAAAGAATTACTGAATCAACCAGAGAAACTTAGAGAACTTCAAGAGAAGAATATAAATTGGTGGAACAATGTTATGAATAACATTCGTGACAGAGTAAAATCTGTTTTGATTAGACCGATTGATTTAACTAGATCTGAGAAATTAAAAAATTTTCCACCAGTCCATTTTATTAGTATTGAAGAAACTGTAGAAAGAAGAAATCTTTTAATTGAAAAATTTAAAGATGTTGGTATTAATAATGTTACTCCTCATATTTTTAAACGTTATAAGAATGAAGATCATATAATAGTTTCTGAATTTCTAGATAGAATTGGGCAATGGAGATTAAGTGAGGGTAGTCGTGGACCAGTAACTTCTCACTTAAAGGCTGTTAAACAATGGTATTATGAAACTGACGAACCTTATGCATTCTTTTGTGAGGATGATCTTAGTTTAGAAACAGTTGATTACTGGAACTTTACATGGGATCAATTTTTAGAAAGGTTGCCAAAAGATTGGGAGTGTATTCAACTTGCTTGGATAAGAGAACATCTATTTTATTATGGAGATAAGTTTAGAAATAGGTGTTGGTGTGATTGGTCCGCCTGCGCGTATTTAATTTCTAGAGAACATGCTAGAAAATTAATAGAAACATATCATCCAGACGATAAATTCTATTTGGATGTTAAAGGAAATGATGTTAGTGGTAGGGCAGAAAACTTTATAGTTCCTGTTGTTGAAACAATTATGTTTTCTTCTTTTGGACCGATATATTCATTCCCACTTTTTGTTGAAGATATACATGGATGCAAATCATCTTATCTAGATCTTATGGGAGAAACTGCTCAAAATCTTAATGGGCAATGTGATCATTATCACATAAGATCCCATGATGAAATTATAGAATGGTGGAAAACTAAAGGTAAAAATTTAAAAGCAAATGAACTTTAATAAAATTAAACAATATTTAACCAGAGATTCTGATATCACTTATTATGATGAGTGGCATTACATTTATATAACCATTAAAGAATTAATAGAAGTTATTAAAACGAGGAATAAATAAACATAGGTTGCAAATACTTATGGTTCCTCTACACTCGTTTAAGGACTACTTGTTCAATCTTGAAACAACTAGTAAAGCAGAAGCAAAACGAATGTGGAAAAAAAATATAAAAGAGCAATGGGAATATAAGTGTGCGTATTGTAAATCTGAAGAAAACATAACTCTTGACCATATTTTTCCTCAATGTAAAGGTGGACTTGATATTAAAACAAATGTAGTTGCATGTTGTCATTCTTGTAATCAATCTAAAGGTCATACTCCTTGGGAAGAGTGGTATTATAAGCAAGACTTTTTTTCTCATGATAATTATCTTAAAATAAAAAATTGGATGAAACCAGAAAGTCCTACGAATCTTTATGCATATCGACCAAGAAGAAATAATGTTAGTTAGATAAATATCCTTAACGAGGGCATTTTCTGTTAATAAGAGAGTATTCAACTAATGGCAGATATAAAGGTACGTGTAAATTCTGAAAATCTACCAACCGTAAAAGTCGGCCAAGAAAATGCTATAAAAATAGTTGCAAGCAGTTCTGGAGCTCAAGGAACGCAAGGGACGCAAGGAACGACAGGACTGCAAGGAACCCAGGGATTGCAGGGGGAAAGGGGAAATCAAGGTGCAACTGGACTTTCTGGTGAATTTGTTGGACAAGGTGCTCAAGGACTTCAAGGTGAAATTGGTTCTCAGGGATTCCAAGGAACTCAAGGAGCAACTGGATCACAAGGTTCACAAGGAACTCAAGGTGTTATCGGTTCTCAGGGATTCCAAGGAACTCAAGGAACTGTTGGTTCTCAGGGATCTCAAGGTCTTCAAGGGCAAATAGGTAATCAAGGTTCTCAAGGTCTACAGGGAACTATTGGTTCCCAAGGTTCTCAAGGTCTTCAGGGGCAAATTGGATCTCAAGGTTCTCAAGGTTCGCAAGGAACTGTTGGTTCTCAGGGAATCCAAGGAACTCAGGGAACGATTGGATCGCAAGGTTTTCAAGGTTCTCAAGGTGCTCAGGGAACTCAAGGAACTATTGGTTCTCAAGGTTCTCAAGGTCTTCAGGGAGTAATAGGATCTCAAGGTTTTCAGGGATTAGTTGGGCAACGTGGTAATGATGGAACTTCTGTATCTATTGTTGGATCGTTAGGATTAACTGTAGGAAATGAGCAAACTCAACTTAATGCTTCTGGAAATTCTTGGTATCCTCCTTCTCCTGGTGATGGTGTAATTGATAGCAATACTGGAAATCTTTGGGTTTATGATGGTGTAATATGGAACAATGTGGGAACTGTAAGAGGACCTCAAGGACTTCAGGGATCCAAAGGAGACCAAGGAACGCAAGGTACGATTGGATCTCAAGGATTCCAAGGTTCTCAAGGTATTCAGGGAACTCAAGGTCTTATTGGTTCTCAAGGTTCCCAAGGAACTCAAGGAACTATTGGTTCTCAAGGTGTTCAGGGAACTCAAGGAGCAACTGGATCACAAGGTTCACAGGGAATTCAAGGTCTTATTGGTTCTCAAGGTGTTCAGGGAACACAAGGTATAATTGGTTCTCAAGGTTTGCAGGGAACTCAAGGATCTCAAGGAACAACAGGATCACAAGGTTCTCAAGGAACTCAGGGAGTTATTGGTTTACAAGGAATTCAAGGCATTCAAGGATCTGCTGCACCTTCTTTAACTGTAAGTACTAGATCTGGGTATTCAGGAATTAATAGTACTGATGCTGTAACAAATGTAAGTGCTATTAGATTTGATAGGAATACTGGATTTGCAGTTACCGATTTGGGTAGCGGTGAAGTTTTTGTCCAACTTGGAAGTAGTTTTAAAACTTGGAATGTTGCTGGACAAGATTCTTTAGTTGCAGTTGCCGAAGATACTGTAGAGTTTATTGCTGGACCTGGAATTGCAATAACAACTAAAGCAACAGATCCTAAAACAATAACATTTTCAACTATTGTAGGTGTAGGATCTACAGGTTCTCAAGGTGTTCAGGGATCGCAAGGAATTCAAGGTATTATTGGTTCCCAAGGTTTTCAAGGTCTTCAGGGAGTTATCGGTTCTCAAGGTTCGCAGGGATTACAAGGAATTAATGGATCTCAAGGTGCTCAGGGAACTCAAGGCACAACAGGAACAATAGGATCGCAAGGATCGCAAGGAACTCAAGGTCTTATCGGTTCGCAAGGTTCACAAGGAACTCAAGGCACAATAGGAACAATAGGATCGCAAGGTTCACAAGGAACTCAAGGTCTTATCGGTTCGCAAGGTTCGCAAGGTTCTCAAGGAACTCAAGGCACAATAGGAACAATAGGATCACAAGGTGCTCAGGGAACACAAGGTGTTATCGGTTCGCAAGGTTCACAAGGAACTCAAGGTCTTATCGGTTCTCAAGGTGCTCAGGGAACTCAAGGAACAATAGGAACGCAAGGTTTACAGGGAACTCAAGGTGTTATTGGTTCTCAAGGTTTACAGGGAACTCAAGGTGTTATTGGTTCTCAAGGTGCTCAGGGAACCCAAGGAGTAACTGGATCACAAGGTGCTCAGGGAACTCAAGGTGTTATTGGTTCTCAAGGTTTACAGGGAACTCAAGGTGTTATTGGTTCTCAAGGAACTCAAGGTATTATTGGTCCAATAGCAGGATCAAATACTGAAATTATATTTAATGATAATAATACTGCTGGAGCATCTTCTAACTTTACCTTTGATAAGGCAACGTCAACAGTTCAGATTGGTGGTGCTTCCGGAATTGGTATTAATACAAATACTATTATCGGTCCTTCAGAAATTACAATTGATCCATCAGCAGTTGGTGATAATACTGGATCTGTAAGAATTAAGGGTGATTTATATGTTGATGGAACTCAGACTTACATTAATTCAACTATAATTGAACTTGCAGATTTTAATGTTGGTATAGCAACAACAATAGGAACCAATGCACTTCTTGATGGTGCTGGTATTGGTATTGGATCTACTAATATAAGAAAAACTTTAACTTGGGATAATGTTAATAGTTCATTAAAATCAAGTGAAAACTTTAATCTTGATAATACAAAAACTTACAAAATTAACGGATCTAATGTTTTTGAAGATAAAAATACTCTTGGTACTGGAGTCGTTAATTCATCATTGACTTCTGTTGGAACATTGGGACAATTAAATGTTTCTGGTGTTTCTACTTTTAGTGGTACAATAGAATTAGATGGTGGTCTTAAAGATAGATCTAATAGTGTTGGTGCTGCTGGATCTATTTTAACTTCTACTGGCGGAGGAGTTTCTTGGACAACCCCTTATGCTGCTGGTTTGCAGGGACTTCAGGGAACTCAGGGAACTCAGGGAACTCAGGGAACTCAAGGTTTTATCGGTTCTCAAGGTGCTCAGGGAACTCAAGGAACAATAGGAACGCAAGGTTCTCAAGGTGCTCAGGGAACACAAGGTGTTATCGGTTCGCAAGGTTCACAAGGAACTCAAGGTCTTATCGGTTCTCAAGGTGCTCAGGGAACAATAGGAACGCAAGGTTTACAGGGAACTCAAGGTCTTATCGGTTCCCAAGGTTCCCAAGGAACTCAAGGACTAACTGGATCACAAGGTTCACAAGGAACTCAAGGTCTTATCGGTTCTCAAGGTGCTCAGGGAACTCAAGGTGTTATTGGTTCTCAAGGTTTACAGGGAACTCAAGGACTAACTGGATCACAAGGTTCGCAGGGAACTCAAGGATCCTCTGCAGCAACTGCAATTACAAATAATACAAATAATTACGTAGTTACTGCTACTGGAGATTCTAATACACCATTTAATGGCGAATCAAATCTTACTTTTGATGGTACAACATTAAAATCTCCAATTCTAGAATCAACACAATCTTCTGGTAGTGAAGGTGGTGAAATAAAACTCAATAAACCAGCATCAAGTACATCAATTGATACTGGCATTACAATTGATATTTACGAAAATAAAGTTAGAATTTTTGAAACTGGTGGAACTAATAGAGGTGGATATTGGGACGTAACTGCATTAGGTATCGGTGTAACAACTAATCTTCTATCTGGTGGAGCTGGGGGAGCAACTGGACCAACTGGTGCTCAGGGAACTCAAGGAACTCAAGGAACTCAAGGTATTATTGGATCACAAGGTTCACAGGGAATTCAGGGAATCATTGGTTCTCAAGGATCTCAGGGTCTTCAGGGTGAACTTGGATCTCAAGGAACTCAAGGAACTCAAGGAACTCAAGGAACTATTGGATCTCAAGGTTCGCAAGGAACTCAGGGAATCATTGGTTCTCAAGGTTTGCAAGGAACTATCGGTTCTCAAGGATCTCAAGGAACACAAGGTATAATTGGATCTCAAGGTTCTCAAGGTCTTCAAGGTGAACTTGGATCTCAAGGAACTCAAGGAACTATTGGATCTCAAGGTTCGCAAGGAACTCAGGGAATCATTGGTTCTCAAGGATCTCAAGGAACACAAGGTATAATTGGATCTCAAGGTTCTCAAGGTCTTCAAGGTGAACTTGGATCTCAAGGTTTGCAAGGAACACAGGGTATAATTGGTTCACAAGGTTCTCAAGGTTTGCAAGGAACTATCGGTTCTCAAGGATCTCAAGGAACTCAAGGAACTATTGGTGCTCAAGGAACTCAAGGAACTCAAGGAACTATTGGTGCTCAAGGATCTCAAGGAACACAAGGTATAATTGGATCTCAAGGTTCTCAAGGTCTTCAAGGTGAACTTGGATCACAGGGAGTAGTTGGTAATATTTCTTATAATGTTTATAATTCTGGAGCATCTTCTTACACTATAAATTCTCAAAATAATCCAACTTTGATTTTAGCAAGAGGATTTACTTATCAATTTGTTGTCAGTGCGTCTGGGCATCCTTTCTGGATTAAAACTTCACAAACCACTGGAACTGGAGATGCTTATAATACTGGAGTTACGAATAATGGAATTGATAATGGGACAATAACATTTGTAGTTCCTTTTGATGCTCCAAACACTTTATATTATAATTGCCAATATCATTCTTCTATGGCTGGAACTATTTCAGTTAATGATTTGGGGCAACAAGGAATTCAAGGACTTCAAGGATTTAGTGGGGGAACTGGAACACAAGGTGCTCAAGGTCTTCAAGGTGATAAAGGTATTGGTTCTCAAGGTTCTCAGGGTTTATCTGTTCAAGGTTTACAAGGTTTATCCGTTCAAGGATCTCAAGGTATTCAAGGTGTTCAGGGATCTTTAGGTAATCAAGGGATTCAAGGTAATCAGGGAATTATAGGACCAATAGGTATTCAAGGTTCTCAGGGAACGCAAGGTATTGATGGTCTTTATGCTGGACAAGGAACTCAAGGTCTTCAAGGTGTTGGATTGGATGGATCTCAAGGTTCTCAAGGACTTAGAGGTGCATTTGATGCACAAGGACTTCAAGGAACTCAGGGATTAGGAATTCCAGGATCTCAAGGTTCTCAAGGAACGCAAGGTATTGATGGTCTTTATGCTGGACAAGGAACACAAGGATTGCAAGGACTTGCAGGTTCTATTGGTATAAATGGAACTCAAGGAACGCAAGGTATTGATGGTCTTTATGCTGGACAAGGAACTCAGGGACTTGGTGGAGGATTTAGAGTTTTCCGATCATCATCTCCACCTAATATTTCTACAGTTTCTGGTGATTATTGGATTGATGAAGATGATGGAATTACATATACTTGGTTTGATGATGGTGATTCGCAGCAGTGGGTTGAGTTTGGTCCAACACCACAACAAGTTAATATTGGAGTAAGTGGTTTTGGAATTTCAACAAGTGGTGGATTTGTTGGATTTACTACTTATTTGAGTTTTGAAGGTCCTGGTGTTTCTACAGTAACAGTTTCTTCAGGAATTGCAACAATAAATATAACAGGCGGAGGAGCGGGAACTCCCGATATAAGTCCAGTAATGATGGGGATGATTTTCTAAAATGGCAGCACCAAATCTAAAAAATCCTACTACTATTGTTGGAGTTACAACATCGGTAAAACTTACAACCAATAACAATACTGGTATTTTAACAAACTTATCTGGAAGTAATAAAGTTTTAAAGATTAATAGTATTTTTGCAGCAAATGTTGATGGTGCAAATAATGCTGATATAAGCGTTTCTATATTAAGGGATGCGGTAGATTTTTTTATTGCAAGAACAATAACTGTACCAGCAGATTCTACACAGATAATTTCAACTAAAGAAAGTTATTTTTATGTGGAAGAAAATGTAGGAATTCGTGCTCAGGCAAGTGTGGCAAATGATATTGATATTGTAATATCATATGAGGAGATTTCATAATGAAAGTAATCAGTGGAAGTTTACCAACTACACCCCAAGGATTATTAAAAGGTATTTTCTTTCCAGATGATAATGTTCGTAATGAAGTAATACTTGGTGATATTGTTCGTTATGGATATTCTAATAAAGCTTATTCTGTCAGCACTCAAAATAGTGTTCCATATTCAGTTGCCATAAGCACTGATGGAACTAATATGTATGTTATTTCAAATCAACAAGTTTTTCAATATACATTAACAACACCATTTGAAGTTAATACTGCTTCTTATGCATCCAAATCAATTAGCTTTAGTTCACTAGAGGGAAATGGGCAAGGTTTATCAATCAGTAATGATGGTGTAAATCTTTATATTACTGGAAATACAAATGATAGGATCCTTCAATATATTATGACTACTCCTTGGGATCTTGCAACTGCTAAAATTCCTCCTTCGGTAAAAACTTTTTCAGTTACTACTCAAGAAAATGATCCTCACGGAATGTGCTTTGGGGATTCGGGGACGAAACTTTATGTAATTGGAAATACTAATGATACGATATATCAATATACTTTAACTACAGCATATGATATTTCTACTGCATCTTATGCTAGTAAATCTTATTATGTTGGTTCAATAGACTCTTTTCCACTGGGAATGGAGTTTAAACCAGATGGAACTAGATTTTATCTGTGTGGTGGAATTAATAATAGAATGTATCAGTTTACTTGCACTACGCCTTGGGATATTAGCACTGCTAGATACTTATTAACTCCATCTCCTGTTTTCTCTGGTGCTGGAGCAGTTGGAGAACAGCAACCGACTGGAATGTACATAGGAGATTCCGGAACCAAGTTGTATATTGTAGGGAACTGGAACGATACAATATATCAATATACCTTGTCTACTCCATATGATGTTTCTACTGCAACTTATGCTAGTAAATCTTTTTTACTTACTAGTCAAACTTCATATCCTACAGGAATTACTTTTAAACCTGATGGAACTGAAGTGTATATATGTGATGGATTAAGCGATAGAGTCTTTGAATATGAATTAACAACTGCTTGGGATATTAGCACTGCTAGAAATATACTTCCCACATCTATATCTTTATCGTCACAAGAATCAATTCCAACTGGAATGGCGTTTAAATCTGATGGGACAGCAGTTTATATCATTGGTGTAAACAATGATACAATTTATCAATATACTTTAAGTACTGCTTGGGATGTATCTACAGCATCTTATGCATCTAAGAGTTTTTCTGTCACCACACAAGATACTAATCCTAGAGGTATTGCATTTAAGGATGACGGAACAAAAGTTTACATGATAGGTGATACGAATGATAGAGTATATCAATACAGTTTAAGTACCGCATGGGATATTAGCACTGCATCTTACGAAAATAAAAGTTTTCTTGTAAGTGGTCAAGATACTGCACCTAATGATTTATATTTTAGAACTAATGGAACTAAAATGTACATTCTTGGTGATACGAACAATAGAGTGTACGAATATACTTTGAGTACTGCATGGGATGTAAGCACTGCAACTAGTTCAACCAATATATCAGTGCAAACGGAAACTTTAACAGGATTAACATTTAATGCTGATGGAACATCTTTTTATATAATCGGAACAACAAATGATGTTGTTTATCAATATAGTATGTCTACTGCTTGGTTAGTTAGTAGTGCAACACTAGTGGCTCAAACTGTTAGACCAACTATTTTGCAGGATGGAAATTTTGTAGCAATAAGTTTTAATTCTGATGGGACTAAAATTTTTCTTTTGGGGGATAGTACTGATAGAATATATCAATATACTGTAAGCACTGCATATACGACTAGTACAATGAACGTCGGTTATGTTCCTGTGAATTTGGGACTTAGTTCTAGTTGGGAACCTAGAGATGTTGCTTTTAGTACTGATGGGACTAAAATGTATACTGTCCAATATAATTCAGGTTCAACAGATTATATTGAGCAGTATAATTTAGGCGTTGCTTGGAATATTTCTACCGCAGTTTATCAAACTGTGCTTACTTCTCCTGATACTGAGCCTCATTCAATATCATTTAAACCTGATGGAACTAAATTATATGTTTTGGGATCTACGAATGATAAAATTTATCAATATACATTAAGTACTCCATGGAGTCTTTCAACTGCTACTCAAGATACATTGCAAAATGCCACTTATATTGGAATACAGGAGGTATCTCCAACTGGGATGCATTTTAATGATAACGGTACTCGTGTGTATGTTATTGGTGATGGTAATGACAGAATATATCAATATGAAATTGAAGATGCTTGGAATATGAACAGTATGAACATGGGATATTTTCAAATATCAAATATTTGGGGTACTTCTTGGACTTTTCGTGATATTACATTTAAAACTGATGGGACTCGATTCTTTTGCCCTCTTTATGCCATTTCTCTTACCGATTACATAGCACAGTTTACTTTGACTGCAAATGCTTGGAATATATGTGCTTTATCCTCAACATCCGCAAGTATTACCTCTCCCGATTCTATACCGGAAGGAATTGCATTTAAACCTGATGGAACTAGGATGTATATAATTGGAGATAGTGGTGATAGAATTTATGAATATACTTTATCTGTTCCTTGGGATTTAGGAAGTGGAACTATAACTCAACAATCTCATAATCATAATGGTAGTATTACACATATCGAAACAAGTCCTAGATCTTTGTTAATTAGTGCAGATGGAACTAAAATATATGTTATTGGGGCTGGAAATGATATAATTTATCAAATGGATATGACAACACCATGGATTCTTGATACGATGAATGTTGGTTATAGATCTATAAGTGGTCAAGAAGGAACTTCATATGGACACACCATGTCATATGATGGATCTAAGGTTTATATTATTGGTGCTAATGATACGATATATCAATATAGTTTATCAACTCCATTTAATTTAGGGTCTTTTTCTTATGAATCTAAATCTTTAAATATTAGTACAACTTCTGGAGAGTCTAGAGATTTGTTTATTAATAAAAACGGCACAAAAATATATACTATAGACCAATTTGCTGACAGAATATATCAATTCAATTTATCAACAGCCTTTGATATAACAACGGCAACTTATTCTAGTAAAAATATATCAATCGTTAATGCCGAAATAACTGGGGAAGGAATAACTTTTTCTCAAAATATGGATAGATTATATTTCGTTGGTACTAATAACGATATAGTTTATCAGTATGATTTTAATTTCTAATTAGGATTAAATAAAAATGGCATTAGATTTTCCATCATCTCCAACAATTGGTATAACAACTTCCATAGGAAATAAAACTTGGGAGTGGACTGGATCTGCCTGGAAATTAATTCCAAATGTTATTGCTGGAATCCAAGGACTTCAAGGTGTTATTGGTATACAAGGTGTTCAGGGAGTTCAAGGTGTTCAGGGAGTTCAAGGTATTCAGGCAACACAAGGTAATCAGGGAGTTCAAGGTATTCAGGGAGTTCAAGGACTACAGGGCGACGTTGGTTATCAAGGTGTTCAGGGTTTAAGTAATCAAGGTGTTCAAGGTTCTAGAGGATTTCAAGGAACTGAAGGACCTACTGGCATTCAAGGATTACAAGGTCTTCAAGGATTAACTGGTCTTTATGCTGGTCAAGGAACACAAGGTATTGCTGGTGCTGGTGGAGGTGGTGGTACAGTAATTGAAGTGCAGAGTGATATTTCAGATTCTACTACTAATATATTATTTGTTGCAGATCCTACAAGTCCAGGAATTGCAACTTTAAGAACTAATCCAAATTTAACTTTTGATGCATCAACAAGTAGAATTGGAATAGGAACAACAACTTTACCATCTTTTACTGTTGATGTTGAGGGGGATGTAAGAGTTAAATCTACAAACAAAGTAAGATTTGGTGGAACTTCTGGAACTACAAATTATTACATTCAATATAATTCTTCAACTGATAGTTTAGATTTTATATCTGGATAAAGTATGAATACAGTAGCAAGATTGACACAATACGGAACAATTATAGCATCTGAATTTGATGAGGTCTCTAATTCTGGTGTTAAAATAACTGGGTTTGGTACATACTATTCAAACTCATTTAATGAGAATGTTGGAATTGGAACTACTTTACAGGCAAATGTGTTTAAACCTTTTAATCTGCGTGATTTAAATTTTTGTGATGTGACAAATAATCCAGGAAATGGGACATTTATGCGTCGAAATAATTCTGGAGAAGTTGATCTTTATAATGAAATAGATGAGATTTCTTTTTTACCAACATATGCAATCATACCATTAAAATCTACAGTTAATGAGGGTGAATCAATTGCATTTGATGTTTTTACATCTAATGATCCAAATACTACTCTTTATTATGAAATAGTATCTCCCGAAGTGATTACTATTACGCCAAATAGTGAATCTGTAAATGAAGGTAATACTGTAATTTTTAATATTGATGCAACTAATATTTCAACAGGAACAACAATACATTATAGTATTTCTGGGATTGGAATTAGTAGTTCTGATTTTACAGACAATAGTTTGACTGGAATTGCAACTGTAAGTTTTGGATCAACTTTTATATCAAAAACTGTTGCTGAGGATTATAATAGTCCTGTTATAGAAACTGAAGAATTTTTTGATTTGAGTGTCAGATATGCAAATTCTAGCGGAACACCATATGGGTCAATTTTAGCAACGAGTCCAAGAATAAAAATTTTGAATACTTCATTAACTGCAACTGTTACTGCATCTCCAGAATCTTTAACTGAGGGTAATTTGGTAACTTTTACTATTAGTGTTAATAGTAATAGTGGAACTCTTTACTATACTATAGAGGGTATAACTGGAACTATAACTTCTGCAGATTTTAGTGATGGTCTTTTATCTGGATCTTTTTCTTATAATAATGGAACTGCTCAAATTACAAAAACTGTGGTATCTGATGGATCTTCTGAAGGAACTGAATCTTTTGTTTTGAAAGTTAGGAGTGGAGGTATTAATGGAACCGTTATCGGAACAAGTCCACCAATATCTGTAACTGATCCGGCAGCATTTTCTACCTATGCTCAATTTACTGCTAATGCTGTTATAGGAAGTTCGATAACTCTTTTAGGGCAGTCTGGTACAACTAGAACTCTTTCTGTTGTTGCTGCCCCAGATGGAAATAAATCAATTCGTTTTCCTGTGACATGGCCTTCTTCATTTTTTAGTTTTAATAATCAAAATATAAACTATTCTTTTACGATGTTGGCAGAAAATTTTACTGTTTTATCTGATGTGGATTATATATTTAACGGTGGATTTTTTGGTGTCCATCCAATTTCTGGAAATTCTGAAAATTGTTGTGATCCATATTCTATGAGTTTTAGTGGAATAAGTCTTTTTAATATAAGAGGATTTTATAATAATGCATATTTTAAAGTATCTTTTGGTGGAAATATAAGTAGTAATAGTGGAAATGTAAATTATACAACTGATATTAGTGTTAATAATGGTAATGGACTTACTGGTGCATCTGGGTTCTTTTATCTTTCTTAGAAACTATTATGTTTGCAACTGATTTTACAGATCAATCTCTAACTGGAACTGTCTCTGTTTCTGGAGGAACAGGATCTTTTATAAAAACTTTATCTTTGGATGGATTTAGAGAAGGAAGAGAAACGTTCTATGTAAATTTGAGAACAGGAAGTTCTAATGGACCTATTGTTGCAACTTCAAGACTTATAACCGTAAACGATACTTCTCAGCAAGAAATTCAAGGGGATTTATATCCATTTACGTCTTTTACATTCACAAATGGAGGAGCAACTGGAAGATTTGGTCCAACTTCATTTGCATCAGTTTCAAGTTATACCTCGCAACCTTGGTACTCGACTTATTTTTCAGTAAGTTCTGGAATTCAGTATTGGACAGCACCTTCTACTGGAAATTATGTTATTCGTGCTGCTGGTGCTGCTAGTCATAATAGTAATTCTTCAGGATCATACCGAGGTATAATAATTGAATCCACAATAACATTGACTAAAGGGCAGCAATATAAGATATTAGTTGGGCAGATGGGAACCGTTTATGCTAGTTACTTTCTTTATGCTAGTGGTGGTGGAGGAGGAACTTTTATGACTACTGCAACTAACACGCCAATTATTGTTGCTGGTGGTGCTGGTGGTGCAGACAGTGGAAATTCTTCTTATGCTTCTGGATCTTTAGGTCAATCTGGTACTAGTGGAGTATCTGGTGATCAAGGTGGATTTGGTGGTAGTAATGGGTCTGGTGGTGGAGGTTCTTTTTACAGTGCTGGTGGTGGTGGATTAACTGGTAATGGAAATAATTCTTCTAATGGTGGTGCTTATGGTGGTGGAGGAGCGTCATTTGTTAATGGTGGCGCTGGTGGTGACAGTTCTCCAGGAGCTTATGGTGGGTTCGGTGGTGGAGGAGGATGTTGGGGACCTAATGGATATGGTGGTGGTGGAGGAGGAGGATATAGTGGTGGAGGTGGTGGTTCTTATCTACCAAGCATCAAAAATGGTGGAGGTGGTGGAAGTTACTCTCAGGAATTAATCTCCATAATTTCTTACAACACTGGACATGGATATTTAACTATAACTAAAATCTAAACTATAAATAATCTAAAGTCTATTATTAATCATGGCGAGAAAGGTTATATTAGAAACCGCTTATACTTTTACTCCAGGAGCACCTGGAGCTGGTTATCTTGTCATACCAAAGGCAATTAAAAGAGAAAATTTAATTTTAATTACAAACGTAACTAGAAATACTGTAATTTATAATTTTTCAGATCCAAATTTAAAAGCAGCTTCTTACAGTATTACAACATCTGGAACAAACACAACAACTACAATTTATTTTGAGTATAATACTGCTGGAATGGGCAGTTCTGACAAAATACAAATTGTAATTGATGAGTATGATGAAAAGTTTACACCAGCAGAAACATATACCGATCCAGTTAATAAATTAAGAGTTTCTCAACCACAGGCTCTTATTGATACTGACTTTGAATATGGAACTCAAACTACAAAATGGGAAAATCTTGGATTGATTAATAATCGTCCTTTTGCATATCAAAGACCAAATCCACTTGTCATAAGTTCTATTACTTTAAACACTTCTTCCAGAACTGTTACTGTAGTATTATCTAGTGGAACTGCACCAGCAAATGGAACTCCAATTAATGTATTAGATACTTTTCTTACAATTGCAAACGGAAACTTTTTAATTGAAGGTGGTGGCGGAACTAACACATTTACTTATAGTGCAAGTGCAGTTAATACCACAGCAATTACGAGTATTTTTGATACAAATAAAACTTTAATTTATGCTGGAGATTTATATACATCTGCATCAATAGGAACCGCACCAACTTCAATTACAACAAATGGAAATGCTGTAACTGTTACGACAAGTGTTCCTCATGGATTAGCAATTGGTAATGAAATTGCTGTTACTGGAATCACAGGAACAAATCCTCCTAATGGATCTTTTGTTGTTGTTACGATATTAAGCGCAACTCAATTTGTTTATTATGCTAATGCAACTCCCTCTGGTCTATCATTTGGTTCCGCAAGAATTTATGTAAGACCCCAAGCACAATTTTTACATCGTCCTTTTGATGGTGGAGTTATTTTTACAAGTAATGGTAATGCTAATTATGAATCGGCATTAAGACAAACTAGAAGATATTTTAGATATCAATCTGGTAAGGGTATTATGGTTAGTTCTGGAACCATAATCAAACCAAACTTACAAGTTGATAATATGACTGCCAGTGGAAGTACAGTTACGGTTCAAACAAAAGAAAAGCATAATATTCTTCCAGGAACTACAATTGTTGTAAGTGGAGCAACACCAGATGCATATAATGGAACTTTTGTAGTTACTAGCATTACTGGAAACAATACATTTGAATATACCGCACTTTCATCTCCAACTTCTTCCCCGGCAGGTGGATTATATTATGTAAGTGTTACTGGATGGTATGGTGCTTCAAATCGCCTTGGATTATTTGATTCTCAAAATGGTGTTTACTTTGAATATGATGGGCAGCAATTATATGCTTGTAGACGTAAATCAACTTTCCAACTATCTGGTAAAGTAACTGTTACGAATGGATCAAATACAATTACTCAAACAAACAGTTCTTTTCCAACATTTTTTACAAAACAATTAAGACCCGGAGATTTTATTGTTATAAGAGGACAATCATATAGAGTTTATGATATAGCAAGCGACACTTCTTTAACAATATCTCCATCATATCGTGGAGCAACTGCTAGTTATGCCATTGTTTCTTTAACTGAAGATTTAAAAATTCCACAATCAGAATGGAATATTGATAAATGTGATGGAACTGGACCTTCTGGATTTACTATTGATCTTGCAAGGATGCAGATGTTTTATATTGATTATTCTTGGTATGGTGCTGGTTTTGTTAGATGGGGATTTCGTGGTGCTGACGGAAACGTATTCTATTGCCACAAACTAGCAAACAACAATGTTAATACTGAAGCTTATATGAGATCTGGTAATTTACCTGCCAGATATGAAAGTATTATAGAACCACCAAAAAGTATTCTTACTCAAACTCTTGCTTCTGGTGGATCTACATTATTTGTTCAAAGCACATCTGGATTTCCAAGCACTGGAACTTTATGTATACGGAATGCTAATGTTTATGAATATGTTAATTATAGTGGAATTGGTACAACTAGTTTTACTGGGTTGACAAGAGCACAAGCTGGATCATCAATCAATGTTACTGTTAATCAAGGATCAAATGTTGCTACGGCAGTAACAACTGCTATTCAAGTCGGGCAAAGGGTTGTTTCAACTGCTATTCCGGATGGATCTTTTGTGACAAGTATTGGATCTGGTAATGTCAGATTAAGTCAAGCGGCATCGTCCAGTGGATCGGTTTCTGCTGTTTTTGCCCCCATGGGTGCTTCATCTGGACAAACTTTTACATATTCTGATACTGATCCAGTTGCTGTTGAACTTGCTTATCCATCATTTGCTCCAACAATATCACACTGGGGAACAAGTGTGATTATGGATGGTAGATTTGATGATGATAAATCTTTAGTCTTTACTTATGGTCAAGTCGCTGGTGTTACAATTCCTTCTAACGGAACTAGGGCACTATTTTCAATTAGAGTTGCACCATCTGTTGATAATAGTATTGGAGGTAATTTTGGTGCTAGAGAACTTATCAACCGAATGCAGTTGGTTCTTCGTCAACTTGATATTTCTTCTCAGGCATTTGGAAATTCGTCACTTTTGGTGAGAGTATATTTGAATGCTTTACCTTCAACGTCAACTCCTTGGACTAATGCTGTTGGAAATGTAACATCAATTTCTAATTCAAGTTTAGCACAAATTGCCGACTATAGTACTGGCGGTGGAACTACAGTTTCTGGTGGTGAAGTTGTAGGTGGATTCTTCGTAGGTGCTGGCGCTCAAAGTGTTGATTTTTCACAACTTCGTGATTTGGGAAATAGTATTCTTGGTGGTGGCAGTACAAACTCTAATACTGAAATTTATCCAGATGGACCAGACACTGTTACGATTGTTGTTACAAACTTGACTGGAACACAGGTTGCTGTGTTTGGAAGACTTTCTTGGACGGAGGCTCAAGCATAATGGCAAAATTAAGAGACGGAACTAGAGTATATGGTTCTTTAATCGTAGATAATCAATCATTAGTTGGAACTGCAGTTTCTACTGGAACTGCATCTCAAGGACTTCAAGTTTCTGGAGGCGCTTATGTTTCTGGAAATGTTGGTATAGGAAGCACAAATCCACAGTCAAAACTTTCTGTTGTTGGTAGTGTAAATGTGACACAAACAATTACTGCCACAACATATTATGGTGATTGTTCCCAGATGTCTAATGTTCCTGCGTTTGGAATTACTGGACAGGTGCAGTATAATAATGGTGGAATTCAAACTGGTGCTCAATTTTTTAATTTTGATAATTCAACGTTTAATGTTGGCATTGGATCATCAATACCTGCTAAAAAATTAGATGTTACTGGTGCTATTCAAATAACTCCCGGAACTTCAGTAACTCCAAGTAAAAATGGGGATCTTGTATTTGAATTTACAAGTAATACAACATTAACTATAAGAGGAAGAGGTTCTGACGGAGTTGTAAGATCTGCTACAATTACATTGTCATAAAATGGTAAAGGAAATTAAAGAAATTAATATCACAGATGGAATTGGAAATATCAAAGTGTTGTTTGAAAAACAATCTTCTGATGGGCAAATTTATCGTTATATTTGCGGATCTAATTTTCATCTAGAAAACTGTGTTGAAATTGACAAGTTGAGTGGGCAAGAACTCGTCGATTATGTCAATATTTTAAATTTAAATTGGATTTTGATCGAACAAATCTATCCCGTTTGAACTATAATAGATAGTATAGTATAATTAATTAAAATAAATTATAATCATGAGTAATTTTGTAAAACTTGCTTTGGAAAATGGTGGAAGTATTCACCCGTTAATTTTTCCCTCTTCATATTTGCAAGGACCTGCAATTACGAATCCTTCAATTTATAATGATAATGGTAAAATTTTAGTCAATCTTAGAAATATAAACTACACTCTTTATCATTCAGAAAAGAAAAAATTTGAACATCAATGGGGACCTCTTGTTTATATTCATCCTGAAAATGATCTTCACCTAAGAACAAATAATGTAATGGGTGAGATGGATGAAACTATGAACTTAAAGTGGTATCATAGAGTAGATACTGCTGCGTTTGATACATATCAACCACAGTGGGAATTTGTTGGTCTTGAAGATGCAAGAATTGTTAGATGGGATGGAAAGCTTTATATTTGTGGTGTAAGAAGAGATCTTGACACAATTGGAACTGGTAGAATGGAACTATCAGAAGTAATTGTTTATGAAGATGGAGTTCGTGAAATAAATCGTTATAGAATTCCTGCTCCGGGAAATGATGATGAATATTGTAATAAAAACTGGATGCCAATTCTTGATATGCCATACCATTTTGTAAAATGGACAAATGGCACAGAAATTGTTAAGTATGATATTAATACTGGTAAAACAGAAACTGTTTGTCAAACTTCTTGGAAAGATTTAGGATGTGTAGATCTTCGTGGTGGTTCTCAAGTATTACCATTTGGCGAATGCAGAATGTCTCTAAATCATGAAACTTTCTTATATCAAAGTCCTGCTGGAAGAAAAGATGGGCATTACAGGCATCGTTTCATTGTTTGGGACAAAAATTGGGAAATTGTAACTGTATCTAAGAGATTTTCTTTCTTAGAAGCAAATGTTGAGTTTGCTGTTGGAATGTGTGAATTTGGAGATGACTATTTGATTACTTTTGGTTTTCAGGATAATGCAGCTTACTTACTTAAAGTTCCTCAAAAATTTGTTAAGGAGTATATTTTTGAATGAAAGTAGCGGTTTGTATTTCTGGAGGAATCAGATATCCACATATTGGATTGGAAAGTTTAAAAAATATTATTCCTAATGAAGACATTAAAGTTTTTATTCATACTTGGAAAATAAATGACAGAGAAGAGTTTGTAAAAACAATTTATGATGTTAAAAATAAAGAAGAGGATAAAACTGTAGATACTGACGTAAGTTTTGTTGAGCAAAATTATACATATGAAAGTCTTTTAGTAGAAGATTATGATTCAAAACAGAATTATTTTCACGATATTTTTTCATCATTAGAGTTTTCTGAATATTTAAGAACTGATGTGGGACCTATAAGTATGCATTATTCAATTTATAGGTCTAATGATCTTAAAAGAAAATATGAAGAACTTCATAGAATGACTTTTGATCGTGTTGTTAGGATGAGGTTTGATAGTAATTTTAAAAGTAAAAATTTAAATCTTGAAGATTTAAATTCTGATGTTTGTGTTCCTGTTGGTGATGATTGGTGCAACGGAATCAATGATCAATTTGCAGTTGGAACATCACACGGAATGGACTTGTATTCTAATGTTTTTTGGAATTATCATAATTTGCAAAAAATTGGAGATAGCAAATATCATCCAGAGTCTATATTGAAAAATCATTTAGATTTTTATGGAATAATTCCACAAAGGTTTGATTTTCAAGTTCAAATTAATAATGGTATAGATTGGAAAAGAGTTGTATTTGGTAATACTTGATGGAAAAAACACTTACTGTAGTAATTGGAAATCCTAGGGGTGGTGAAAAAGCATGGAATAGCATGTATAGAAATTTGTTAGAACCATATCAGTCCGATCTTGCATTATGTTTTGGTTTTAATGAAAATAAATCCCATTCATTGTATTCAAAGGCGAAATATATTTGGGAAGTTCCAGAATATGAAGAATGGGCTGATTATTACGTAGAAAATTTTGGTGAAGGAAGTTGGAAACAATCTTTTGAATTAGGATCTAAAACTGGTTTTTCTGGTCTTTATGGAACTATAGGATCCAGTGCAATAACCTTAGCACTTAGGCATTATTTGCTAAAGAATAAAAAGGAAGTACTATTAAATTATGACAGAATAATTCTTACAAGAAGTGATCATTTTTATGTCCAAGAACATCCAATATTACCAAATGATTTTTTTTGGGTTCCTTATGGTGAAGAATATGGTGGAATAAGTGATAGGCATCATATATTTCCATCTTCCGATATTGATATTGTTCTTGGTATAATTGATAATTATGTCAACACTGAATATTTAATACAAGATTTTTGGGAAATGAGAGACGATCCGTTTTATTTAAATATAGAAAGATCTTATGTTTACTATTTTAATAGAATAGGATATTTTAATAAAGTAAAAAAATTTCCTAGAGTTCAATTTGTGGTTAAATCAAAAGATGATACTACACGGTGGTTATGTAAATCTGAAAAAAATGTTCCATATAATAATGATATTTTTATTAAATATGATACTGAATATGAAGAATCTATAAAAAATTTGTTTATCTCTAATTCATTTAAAAAATTATGAAAGTATTGTTTGTAACGAATCATATTCAAGATTATATGAAGGATATGGTTTATCATGGATTAATTGACAATGGCGTTGACGTTTATGAAACGTATCCCCCACATTACATGATGAAATATTACCTTGATTCTGAACAGTCTACTAGTTCTGATTTTGTTAGAAAATTTGATGGAAATAACACTAAAGGATTTACTGTATATTGTAAATTAGATCATCAACCAAATGTTGAATCTCCAGAAGTGATTATTGATAAGATAAAATCAAAATTTTATGATATGGTAATTTATGGATGCGTATATACACATCCTTGGTTTCCTCAGAGACAATGCTTAGACTACTTAGAGCATGTAAAAGAACATTATCCAAAAAATAAAGTTCATTTCATTGATGGTGCAGATGAACCTGATGATTTTGCTGGACAATCTGGTTTACATGAGTATGGGATAGTATGGAAAAGGGAATTGTATGATATTAGCATTGCAAATCCAATTTCCTTTGCAATACCGGAGAGTCAATTTATAGATCATATTCCAACAAAAGAAAAAATATTTGGGCATGTTGTTCCTGGATATGCTGATACATACATTTTTGAAGATGAAAAATCATATTATGAAGATTATGCTAAATCTTATTATGGCAGAACCTGTAAAAAAATGGGATGGGATTGTTTGAGGCATTATGAAATTCTTGCGAATAGAAGTATTCCATATTTTACTGATTTGAAAGATTGTCCTCCGTATATTATGACTTCTTTACCAAAATCTCTCATCTTAGAGACAAATAAATATGCGATGAAAGGTAAGATACACCCTCAATATGATCAAATTTGTGAATATCTTTTTGACTTTTCTAAAAAGAATTTAACTACAAAAAAATTGGCTCAATTGTTTCTCTAATTCATGAACATTGTAATTCCAATGGCTGGGGAAGGAACTAGATTTCCCAGAGACACTTATAAAATTCCAAAACCATTAATTGAAATTAATGGGGTTCCAATGATTAAAATGGCAACAGAATCTTTGGGATTGAATGGAACTTATCACTTTGTGATAAGAAAGGATAGTTATTATGATCAGGTATGTACACTGCTTCATTCTATTTTTCCAACGTCTAAGATTATTAGTGTAGAGGAAACAACGGAAGGACCTGCATCGAGTTGTTTACTGTTTCGTGATTATATTAATAATGAAGATGAATTGGTTGTTGCAAATTGTGATCAAATTATGTGGTGGGATTCTAATTTATTTCTCACTTCTGCAAGATACTATAAGTATGATGGTTTAGTTGTAACGTATAGTACTAATACTCCAAAAAACAGTTATGCTAGAATTGATAAAAAAGGTTTTGTTCAGGAAATAAAAGAAAAAGAAGTTATAAGTGATATTTCTTTAAATGGAATTCATTATTGGAGAAAGGGAAAGTATTTTGTACAAAGTGCAGAAAATATGATAAAATGCAATGATAGGGCTCCTAATGGAGAATTTTATGTTGGTCCAACTTATAATCATATGATTAAACAAGGTCTCAAAGTTGGCATTCATCATATTCCGAATTGGCAACATAATCCAGTTGGCGTTCCAGAAGATTTAGAAACTTTTATTTCAAAATTATGAATTTAAGTAATTTAAAGGACTATCATAGAGGGTGGATTATTGGTGATTTTGATCCATCTATCTTAAGAACGAAAGATTTTGAAGTTGGTGTTTTGTTTCATCCTAAGGGTGAAGTGTGGGCAGCACATTATCATAAAGATAGTGTAGAATATAATGTTCTTCTTTCTGGAAAAATGATGATTCAAGAAAAGGAGTTAAATAGTGGAGATGTATTTGTATTTGATAAGGGAGAAGTTGCAGATCCTATCTTTCTTGAAGACTGTACAGTAGTATGTGTAAAAGTTCCCTCCATTCCATCAGATAAATTTGAGGTTTAAAATGAAGTTTTTTAGAGAATTAACCGAACAAGAAAAAAATCGTTGTGTGATTGCAACGTATTATATTGAAGCACATCAACAAGTTGGAGATTTGAGAGATGCTGCCTGGAACCTTGCGATTGGGCAGAGTGTAGGCAATCCAAAGGTTCGTAATCGTTGGGAAAGCGATGAACTTTTTGAGCTTTCTTCATGTGTAATTTACGATACCGAAGAAAATCTTACGGGTGTCTATTCTGGGAAAGTTAAAATTGGTTTTCCGAAAGTAAACACTGATTGGGAAGGTGATGGAATTTCACATCTTCTTTGTCAACTTATGGGAGGACAATTGGATATTGATGTTTTTAAAGCATGTAGACTTCAGAAGTTAGAGTTTCCTGCAGATGTTGAAGCATCTTTTCTTGGACCAAAGAATGGTATTGACGGTATTCGTAAGTTTGTCAATCGTTATGATAAACCACTTTCTGGTGCGATTGTAAAACCGAAGACTGGAATTTCTCCACAAACTCTTTCCGAAATGGTGAAAGAACTTCTTGATGGTGGTGTAGACTTTATCAAAGAAGATGAGATTCTTTCTAACCCTTCATTCTGCCGTCTTGAAGATCGTGTAGAACTGATTTCTAATATTGTTAATAATTGTGGAAGGAATGTGATTTATGCCTTCTGCATTAATGGTGATCACCATACTATTCTTGATCGTGCTAAATTTGTTGCAGACAATGGGGGCAATGGGATTCATATTAACTTCTGGTCTGGTCTTGGAGTTTATAACTCTGTTAGAAAAATGGATTTACCTTTGTTTATTCACTATCAAAAGAGTGGTGATAAGATTCTGACTGATAAGAGACATGCATTTGGTATTGATTGGGATGTTCTCTGCGATCTTGCAGGTCTTTGTGGTGTGGATACAATTCATGCTGGAATGTGGGGTGGATACTTGAGTGATGATGAGAATGAACTTCGCCAAACTATGGAAACTCTTCACAGGCGTAATGTTCTTCCTGCATTGAGCTGTGGTATGCATCCTGGCATCGTAAACACTACGGCAGAGAAGTTTGGTACGGACTTCCTTGCTAACTGCGGAGGTGCCGTACACGGGCATCCAGGCGGCACTCTGGCGGGTGCTTTGGCAATGCGCCAAGCAATTGATAAGAATCCTGGACCAGAGTTTCGTGTTGCTATTGATAAGTGGGGTTATGAAACTGGTGGAGGTTCTTTACCCGAGTGGGTTTTAGATTTTTGATGGAGATATTTAAAAATGTATGATTTTTGTGTTAACACTTTAGATTTATTTGCGAATAAAATTCGTGAGGTTTATGGAAATACAGATCCAGAAATTATCTTAGAGATAGGATCTCGTGATTTAAATTCTAGTATAGAAATTTTAAGTCATTTTCCAAATTCAAGAATAATTGCTTTTGAACCGACCCCAGAACAATATAATATGTGTTTTGAAAAATCTAAACACTATGAAAATATAGAAGTTTATAATTTCGCATTGTCCGACGAGGAAGGTGAGGTTGATTTTTGGGTTGTTGATGGAAATGTCGGTGGTTCTTCAATGTTTGAACCTATTGATGTTCCTTATAGTTCTGGAACCTGGAATAAGATAAAAGTTCAATCAAAAAGATTAGATAGTTTTTTGAAATCAATTGGTGTTGAAAAGGTTGATTGTATCTGGATGGATACTCAAGGGGCAGAATTAAAAGTTCTTAAAGGTATGGGAACTTATTTGGATTCTGTTAAAGTTATTCATACTGAAGCATGTCCAAAACCATACTATAAAGGACAAGCAGTGAAAAGTGATTTGGAAAATTATTTAATCGGAAATAATTTTAGATTGGATCAGTTTATACCTGCTCCCAATCACCCATATGAAGAAGGTGATTGGATTTGTGTTAGAACTAAAGAAACTCAAAGAATATCTTTAATTTGTGCATGTAAAAATAGATATAATGCTCTTAGAATTGCATTAAATTCTTGGTTGGCATTTGATCAAATACATGAAATTATAATTGTTGATTGGGATTCTGATAAATCTATTTCTCATCTTTCTAAATTGGACGATAGAATTAAAATTATTGAAGTAAAAAATAAGCAATACTTTAATCAACCACAACCTTTAAATCTTGCTGCAAGTATTGCCACTGGAAATTATATTTTAAAAGTAGATTGTGATTACATTATCAATCCATATTATAATTTCTTTGATGCTTATCCAGTTGATAATCAAAGTTTTGTTTCTGGAAAAAGTAATTATCAAGCTCCAGAATATTATTCCGAATCTTACGGTGGATATGTAATTGATATGCACCAAATGAAACCAGAAGAAATTGTTGATTACACTGTTTCCTATAGTCCATATTTTAAATTCTTAATAGGTCTTTTATTAATCAGTAAAGAAAACTTTTTCAAATGTGGTGGGTATAATGAAAATTTATCTAAGTGTTATGCATTTGAAGATGAAGAGTTCTATGAAAGGTTAAAATTGATGGGTCTTAAAGAGACTAGATTGAGACACGATTATCACACTATTCATCTTCCACATCCTGATAAAAAAAGAACAGAACATTTTGAAGGATTTTCTTGGGAATCTGATTTTATAAAAATGGTTCAAGAAAATATGAGAAATCAAGGACATACTGAACAAGAAGTTCAATGGCAAGTTGAATATGCTTTGGCACAGAAACATATTGATCAAAATAAAGAAATGGTCGGTGAAATTACTGAGTATTATGTTGAACCAAAATCTAAGTGGAGAGTTTATGAAATGTGTAAAAATGTCTACAACGCTATAGAAGTTTTAGCATTGAATAATTCATGAACTATTCTGATTTTACATTAGTTGTTCAAGGTCCAACTAATGATCTTACTAAAATAGATTTTTTGGATTCTATTGATTACTATCAATCTTTATTCTCTAAAATAGTACTATCAACTTACGACGAGCATATTTGCACAAATCAAAAACTTTTAAAAATATGCGAAGAAAAAAGTATTCAAATAGTTACTCAAAGTGTAACTAATGGAATAAACAATTTATCATTCAAAGATTTTGATGAGAATCATGAAATAGATAATGACTGTGGAATCAAATTTCAAACTGTCAGTACGTTAAATGGGTTGAACAATGTTTCTACTCCTTATGTTTTAAAACATAGAGTGGATGAAAGATATTCGAATTTACACTTGATTCTAGATAAGTTTTTATTGGATACCGAAAAACTGGTAACTGGTGGAACGTTTTTTGGACAAAAAGTTTATTTTGAATATTGTGCGGCAGATCATTTAATGGTGTCTAAAACTAATAAAATGATAAAGACATTTGAAAAAACTCTAGAAATGATAAATTCTGGTATATTAGATAGTGGGCCAGAAATAATGTACACTAAAAATTTTATTAGAATATCTGGAGAAGATCCTACAAGTGAAAATCATGACATGCTTATGAGAAAGTATATTGATTTTTTACCAGACAAATATATGGAACCATTTGTTATACGTGCAAATCATTGGAATCAGATTTGGACGACTGCAGATTCACTTGGATACAGAAGAAATGAATATGAAACTATAGATGATATGATAAACAGTGAAATTGTAGTTTTAAATCAATTTTATAACTAATATGAAAATTATATCTCATCGTGGTAATTTGAATTCTATAAATCCAGTAGAAGAAAATAAACCAGAATATATTGAGAATGCAATTCTAGAGGGATTTGATGTTGAAGTTGATTTAAGAGTGGAAGATAATCAATGCTATCTTGGACACGATAATCCTCAATATTTTGTAACTATGGAGTGGTTAAGAAAATATAAGGATGTTCTTTGGATTCATTGTAAAAATCGTGAAGCACTTGAAAAAATGTCAAGTTCTGTGGTAAAATTTAACTACTTCTGGCATCAAAACGATAGTTATACGCTAACAAGTAGTGGAATTGGGTGGGTTCTTGTAGGACAAATTCCATATTCAAATTCAGTAATTGTATTACCAGAGAATGTTAAATTGTATTCTCAACATCCAGAATACATAAAAAATAGTTTTGGTATATGCACAGACAAACCAATTTTTTATAGAGATAAAATTAATGGAGGTAATCAATGAATAGTTCGTTAATGATGGCAAGTTATCCCGACCAAAAACAAAAATTGAATAATTTTCCAAAAGTTTATTATATTAGTTTGGAAGAAAGTGAAGATAGGAGGGAAAACCTGAGAAAAAGTTTTTTAAAATATGGAGTTTATGATTTACAAGGAGTAATTTCTAAAAGATATTCAGAATCATCCGATCAAGTTTCTGGACCACAATTGCATATTCTTGATGGGGGAACTATTGGATGTGTAGTTTCTCATATTAAAATGATTAAAAAATGGTATGAGGAAACTGATGACGAATATGCATTCTTTTGTGAGGATGATCTTAGTCTAGAAACTGTTTCTAATTGGAATTTTACTTGGAATGATTTTGTAAATAATCTTCCCGAAGATTGGGATTGTGTACAATTATGTTGCATTAAACCATCGCACGATTCTATTGTTCTTAAAGAACGATCCATGTATGATTGGTCAGTAACTGCGTATATTATGAAACGTAATTATGCTAAAAAAATTATAGATCGTTATTGTTTTGGTGATAAATTTAATCTTGAAATTTATGGGACAGATTTTTATCCCATGCCAGAAACTGTTCTTTTTTATGATATTGGAAAAGTTTATGCTGTAGATTTATTTGTCGAAGAGGTAAAGTTCCAGTCAACTTTTACAGAAACTGCAAATATTGAAGGTGGTACTAAAGACCATCATGCAGAGAGTCAAGAATTTGTCTCCTCTTGGTGGGAAAAGAATGGACAAAATATTACAATTCAGGAACTCGTAGGAAATGAAAATCCAAAAACTATGAGAGAAAAAACTGAATTAGAGGATCTTTTGACTAAGTTTTCTCTTGATACTGAAAATGCAATTCATAACTTTAATCTTGGCGTTTGGTACGAAAACGGTGGGCATACTGCACCAGCTCTTTCTTATTACTTAAGAGCAGCAGAAAGATCTGAAGATGATAATCTTACCTATGAGGCACTTATTAGAGGATCTTATTGTTATGATAAACAGGGAACTAGAGACAATAGTTCTAAGTCCCTTTTAACACAAGCACTTTGTTCTGTACCATCTAGACCAGAGGCATATTTCCTTTTGAGTAGATTTGCTGAAAGAAGAAGTCAGTGGATGGAAGCATATACTTTCGCTTGTCAAGGTTTAGAATATTCAACATTTGATCACCCAGATCTTATTACTGATGTTGAGTATCCTGGTAAATACGGTCTAATTTATCAAAAAGCACTTTCTGGATGGTGGTGGGGTAAGTCTGAAGAATGTAAAGAATTATTCCAAGATCTTATGACAAATTATGAAATGAATGATTATTATCTAGAAAGATCTAAGGAGAATATTGCAAGTTTTAATCTTGAAATCGTAGAAAAAAAGAATTGATGCAGAATAATAACTTTGAAAAAATTGATATTGTTCTGCAAGGGCGATACGATGAATTTACTAATGAAGTCATAGATTCTTATTTTGAATTGCCATTTGTAAACAACATTATTCTTTCTTGTTGGGAGGATGATGTTGTTACCTACATTCCGAATTCAAGATTCTTTGTTATTTCAAATAAGTTTCCGATTACACCAGGAACAGATAATAGAAATCTGCAAATTGTGACTTCTTTTGCTGGTTTGCAAAAAGTTACAACTGAATACGCAATTAAAATGAGAACTGATCAAAAATACACACATCAAAGTATGATGAACATGTATCAGTTCTTTATAGAGCATAGGAATGAAGACCGAATTTTTGTTCCTGGAATGTATCCACACCTTTTATTCCACCCAAGAGATCATGTTTTTTGGGGTAAAACCGAACACTTAATTAAAATGTTTGATATTCCCCTTGAAATAAATGGACTTGTTGACAAAGTGAGAATAAGTAAGTATGATCTATGGAAATATTATGGACACTTTATAAGAACTGAAACTTATATTGGAGCACATTATTGTTCTAATTATGATGATAGGATTAAACTGTTTTTACTTTATCCTAACGAATATCTTTATGATTATGCTCCTAAATGGCAAGAAGTTTATGAAATTAGTCAAAATTTGAATAAAAAAATATTTAAATCATTTCCAAAAACTGATATTGATTTAATGTGGCCCAAAAAACAATTAAATTTTTATCCATATGAAGATCAAAAAAATGGATACAATGAATGTTGGCATGAAGATGGGTATTAATAAATATTAAACAAAAAACTATTAACTAATTATGAATTTTACAATTTACACTAAACAAGATTGTCCTTACTGTTACAAGGTTAAGCAGGTTTTGGAGTTGACAGGGAATAAGTTTGTAGAGTATACTCTAGGAGAAGATTTTACCAAAGAACAGTTTTATGCTGAATTTGGTGATGGATCTACCTTTCCCCAGGTTCTTTGTAATGATAAGAAATTGGGTGGGTGTACTGATACTGTTAAATTTTTAAAAGAGAGACAAATTGTCTGATACGAACATAAATAATTCCAAGATTCGCGTTAATCGTGGACTAGAACTTATCTTAAGTGGAGGTAAGAGAAAGCAGCCCAAGTATTTTCACATTATTTTTGAAAAGTTGGTCTGCTTTCTTAAGCGGGAAGTGACCATCTATTTTGAATTTTCTTTAGATATAAAGAAATCCAGTAGTTCCCGAGGAAGAAAAAAATGTTAGCAACAAGTTTAGTATTTGGTTCATTCATGACCATTTTGTTTTTTATTGTTGGACTGCTATCTGGATGGGTCGCTAGGGAATACATGATGAATTACAGGGAAATTCCAAGACCTCACCCTGAAATGTTTGATTCGCAGGGTAATCTTATACCCGATGAGGTAATTGCATTTAATTTTGAGAACTATTATGACAACGACGACACAGAAGAAGACGAGTAGAACTTCTAAACCGAAAACAACATCTACTCCGACTAAAAAAATATCAGAGGATCTTCCTGTAAATCCTTTTGCTTTTGAAGTTTTAGAATTAGTTTCCAGTCAAAGAACTAATGCTAAAAAAGTTGAACTTCTCCAAAGATATGGAGATCCTTCTCTGAAAGCAATCTTTATTTGGAACTTTGATGAGAGCCTTGTATCTGCCCTTCCAGAAGGCGATGTTCCTTATGCTAATACTGGGGAGCAAAATTCATTCAGTGGCACTGTGAGCGATAAGGTGCGGGACGCAGTGGATAAAATGAATGAGATGGGATCTAACTCATTAGGAATGAATGATCAAGGACAAATTACAATACGTAAAGAGTATACTCGTTTCTATAATTTTATCCGTGGTGGTAATGATGGGTTGAGCTCTCTTCGTAGAGAAACTATGTTCATTAATATCCTTCAAGGACTTCATCCACTTGAGGCAGAAATTTTAATTCTTGTTAAAGATAAAAAATTAGAAACAAAATATAAAGTTAGCAAAGAAATTGTTGCAGAAGCATATCCAGATATTAAATGGGGAAATCGTGTATGAGTAGTAAACTTCGTGATGTTGTTCAAATGTCCCATAGTAAGGAGGAAGAAATGATTGAATGGACAAAAGAAGAGAAAGAAAATCTTCCTCCTAAGTATGGATGCCAAATTTTAGTTGAAAATGGAACTCTTGATCAAGTAAAAGATTCATCTTGGCCTAATGATGCATATTTAATTTGGTATAAAATTGGCGAAGAAATTCATATGGATCTTTGTAGAGGAACTAGAGTTAGGATCTTTGATCTTTATTATGACAAGTTTGGACCTGGAGCAATTCAAAAAATTGATTTTGGATATGGGCGAATGAGTCCAAAACTCTGGGGATATAAAGCACCCGAAAAGAAAAAGCGTAAGTAATTTACCTGGAACCCCGAAAAAATTTCGGGGTATTTTTTTGCCCTTAAGATTTTTTAAAACTGTATCAAATGTTACAGTTTAAACTTGCTATATAAATGCAATGGGTCTATAATGACCTTACGTTCATCTGGGAAACCAGACGCAAGTAGGACGGCGGAACGGGACGTTCATTCGCTATTCGCAAATAGCGAACGCAAACCGCCCGAAGGAACGGGGCCTAAAAATCTCATTCTGGAGGAAATCCTAATGTCAAAAGTAGTATATCGTGGTGTCGAATATGATACCCAAAAACGTCTTGAGTATCAACAACAAATGATGCAACAACCTCAACAATATAACGAAACTTATCGTGGTGTTAAGTTTGTAAAGGAGGGACATAAGTGATGAAAAAACTCAATTTTCTTCAATTCATTAAAGAACAAAAGCAAAAACAAGATAGACGTTATCAAGCACTTCTTATAAATGCGGGAGCAAGGTAATGATGGTTATTGCACAAATTACTGTTGCATCTGTTACGTTTATCACTCTATTATCTTTGTTCATTCAGTTGATTTATAGGTAAACGAAATACGTTAAGGAGGGATTGATTCCCTCCTTTTTTTATGGTATGATGGTGCGAGAGAACAATATTTTAATGGACAAAGAAAAACTAAAATTAATTGTTCGCAATCTGGAATTGTTGGTTGATTCCTTGAAAGCAGAAATCTATTCTGATGTTTCTGCTTATAAACCTAAAGAACCGATGGGAAAAAGACCAATTTTAGATTACGACGAAATTTTTGAGGATTCTGAATGAGTAGTAGAGCAAGAGAATTAGTAAAGTTGTTGGAAAGGTTGGTCAAACAAGATCATCTCTATTCCGATGAGCAACTAAAAGAAATGAAATCACAATTGCGAGTAATAAAACAAGAACTTGCAGATATTGAAGCACAAACATCAAAAGGATTTGGAAAAAAATGACGGTAAAACTTATTTCAGTAACGCCCGATGCAGAAAAAACAATGGCGTATGTTGCACGAGTTAGCAATCCTGCGAATCAAGACAACGAAAACTATGCCAAGTTGCTTGCTTATTGCATTAAGCATAATCATTGGTCTGTTTTTGAACAGTCTTTTATGACTCTTGAGATTGAAACGAATCGTGGTATCGCAGCTCAGATTTTGCGTCACCGTTCATTTACATATCAAGAATTTTCACAACGTTATGCAGATTCTTCTCTGCTAGGCGAAACAATTCCTGTTCCAGAACTTCGCCGCCAAGACACAAAGAATCGCCAAAACTCTATTGATGATGTTGATCCTTCTGTAGTTGAAAAATATGAATATTTGATTCGTGAGCATTTTAGAGATGCTATGGCACTGTATCAAACAATGCTGGATGAGGGAATTGCAAAGGAATGTGCAAGGTTCGTGCTTCCTTTGGCAACACCGACAAAAATTTATATGTCTGGCTCATGCAGGTCGTGGATTCATTATATCAATCTTCGCTCTGCAAATGGCACTCAAAAAGAGCATATGGATATTGCACTTGCATGTAAGGAAATTTTCAAAGAGCAGTTCCCATCAGTATCAGAAGCACTTGAATGGGTCTAAATAAATTATCTTGATTTCGTAACTTTATGGCAATTTATCCAGTTATTCACGTAGAAACAGGTGAAAAAAAAGTTGTTGAAATGAGTGTCAACGACATTATGCAATGGTATAAAGACAATCCTGAATGGAAACGGGATTGGTCTGAAGGATGCGCAACTCCAGGAGAAGTTGGAGATTGGCAGAACAAATTGATTAGTAAAAACCCAGGGTGGAACGACGTTCTAGGACGTGCTGCGAAAATGCCTGGATCTAACGTAAAGAAAATCTAGTATGGCAAGAAGAAAGAGAGGATCTGCAGAGCAACCTATTGGGGTTGGACTCACAGCAAAGCAGATGAAGCGTAGAAAACCCTTAAGTTCTGAATATCTTTTAGATATTGAACCAGTTACAGATAATCAGAAAAAGTTTTTTGATGCCTATGCTGAAGGGAAACATTTAGTTGCTTATGGATGTGCTGGAACTGGTAAAACTTTTATTACTCTCTACAATGCTTTATGTGATGTTTTAGATGAAAATAGTCCTTATGAAAGAATCTATCTAGTTCGCTCTCTTGTTGCGACACGTGAAATTGGATTCCTTCCAGGAACACATGATGACAAGGCGGATATTTACCAAATTCCTTATAAGAATATGGTGAAATATATGTTCCAGATGCCTACAGATGCTGATTTTGAAATGCTTTATGGTAATCTAAAGGGGCAAGAAACTATTAAGTTTTGGAGTACATCATTCCTTCGGGGAACAACATTAGATAATGCAATTGTGATTGTTGATGAGTTTCAGAATTTAACTTTCCATGAATTGGACAGTATAATTACACGCATAGGTGAAAATTCTAAGATTATGTTCTGTGGAGACGCGACTCAGTCTGATCTTCAAAAAACAAATGATCGCAATGGAATTATTGATTTCATAAAAATCTTAAGATCCATGCCATCAATTGATTTAATTGAGTTTGGGGTAAATGATATTGTTCGCTCTGGTCTTGTTAAAGAATACATTGTTGCAAAAATTGAATCAGGATTTTAATGTTTAAACATGTTGATATTGAACTCCCTAAACTTGAAAGGGAGACCATAGATGGAGTTAGGTACTATAAGGTTCCTGATGGTGAAGATCTTATTAAACTATTTTCAATCACTTCAGTAACTAGTCATAAAAATCGCCAAGTATTTGTTAAATGGCGTAAAAAAGTAGGTGATGAAGAAGCAGATAGAATTACACGACAATCAACAAGTCGTGGAACTGATATGCACACTCTTACTGAACATCACCTTAAAAATGAAGAACTTCCAGAAGTTCAACCTTTGTCGCAATTTTTATTTAAAATTGCCAAACCAGATTTAAATCGTATAAATAACATTTATACTCTTGAAGGTTCCCTGTACAGCAAAGTTCTTGGAGTAGCGGGAACAGTAGATTGTATTGCAGAGTTTGATGGCGAATTAGCAATAATCGACTTTAAAACATCTAAAAAACCAAAACCACGGGAGTGGATTGAGCATTATTTTGTTCAGTGTGCTGCTTATGCCTGTATGTTCTATGAACTGACTGGTATTCCCGTCAAAAAACTTGTAATTATCATGGCTTGCGAAAATGGAGAATGTATCGTTTATGAAGAAAGAGACAAATCAAAGTACATCAAACTACTCACCGAATACATTAGAGAGTTTGTTAGAGATAAACTGGAATTGTATGGAACACAATAAAGAATTAGAACAAGCTATAGAAAATAAATTTTTAACTCCATCTAAATTTTCATTAGAAATCGAAAAGATAGTGGTATCTGAAAATATGAACTACATTGATGCTATTTGTCATTATTGTGAAGTTAATAGTATTGATGTAGAATCTGTATCAAAACTGGTTTCAAAACCGTTAAAAGAAAGATTAAAATGGGACGCAACTCGTCTCAATTTTATGAAAAAAACTTCTAGAGCAAAACTGCCCCTATGATCGTGACCCCCTTTGAAACTTATCAACATTATTTGTCACTTAAAAATCATTTCACAAATCCAAAATACGACTTCTTTAGATATGGTGGTAAATCACGTGCCAGTGTAACTTCTTTTAATAAACGAAAAGATAAGTACTGGTTTGAAAAAACTTCACGTAAGTATTCTGATAAAGAAGTCGTAGATTTTCTTGTATCAAACTTTGTATCCGCAGACAACCCACAAAACTTATGGATTGGAGAAATTATCAATTCTGGAGAAAGGACCTACGCAGATTGGATGCGGAGACAACAGAGTTTAACTTACTTGTTCAAAGAACAATCGGAGGAATTGTTCTCGGAGATAAAATTAGACGATGCGCTGAATTGTTCCAAGGGGCATCCACCAGTCCTCAAAAGGTTCTTAAGCGGGAAATTATCGCTAGAAACATTCGTAATTTACGACAAAATATTCCGTTTCTCAAGCGATTTTGATAAAAAATTGCTGGATCCAGTGTGGGAAACCGTAAGTTTAAAACTTAAAAAGTATAGTCCATTCCTAAATATTGATGTGTTCCAATATAAAAAGAAATTAAGGGAAATCTTAAATGAGTGACTTTTTTGATTCTGAAATTATTCAGGAAGAATTGAGAGAAATTAACAAACTACAAGAAGACATTTACGGAAGTATTCTTACTTTCGGTATGATGTCAAATGAAGATAAGTTGGAACATATTGAAAAGTTGAGCAACTTATTAGATAAACAACGTATCATGTATACACGTTTATCTCTGTCTGATGATCCAGCGGCAGTTGAAATGAAAGAGAATTTGCGCAAATCTGTGTCTTTGATGGGATTCCCACCAGACACAGATATGCAGGTGCTATTTACTAGTATGACAAAAACGATTGAGTCTCTTAAAAAGTTTATCAATCCTACCCCTTGACTTCCCTGCTCATCCTTGTTATACTATCCGAGTAATCCTCCAAATCCAAACTATCCGAGGTAATCCTAATGTCTTTTGCTGATCTTAAAAAGCAATCTAAACTTGGTTCTCTGACCGCCAAACTGGTCAAAGAAGTTGAAAAAATGAATACTAGTAGCGGTTCTAGTGATGACCGCGTCTGGAAACTGGATGTAGACAAAAGCGGCAACGGTTATGCCGTAATCCGTTTCCTTCCTGCCCCCAACGGCGAAGACCTTCCGTTTGTGAAACTCTACAGTCACGCATTCCAAGGTCCTGGTGGTTGGTATATCGAAAACTCTCTCACCACTCTGGGACAAAAAGATCCTGTATCCGAACTCAATTCCACTCTTTGGAACAACGGTACTGATGCTGGCAAAGAACTCGCCCGTAAGCAGAAGCGTAAACTGACTTACATCAGCAACATTTACGTGGTGAAGGATCCTGCAAATCCCGAAAACGAAGGTAAAGTTTTCCTCTTCAAATACGGTAAGAAAATCTTCGACAAACTTACCGAAGCGATGCAACCCGAATTTGAAGATGAGGAAGCAATTGATCCGTTTGACTTCTGGCAGGGTGCAAACTTTAAACTGAAGGCAAAGAACGTTGCTGGTTATCGTAACTATGACTCTAGCGAGTTTGCCAACCCTTCTCCTCTACTGGACGATGATGATGCTCTGGAAGGAATCTGGAAAAAGCAATATTCTCTTGCAGAACTTGTTGCAGCAGATCAATTCAAATCTTATGATGATCTGAAAAAGCGCCTTGACTACGTTATCGGAACTAAAGGCACTCCTCGTTATCAAGATCCTGAAGAGTTTGATGAAGAAGACAACTCGCGTGGTTCTACAAAAGAACTTGATGACGATCTTCGTTCTGAACTGAACAATCTTCAACCTACCCGCCGTGCTGTGGCACCTGTGGAAGATGATGATGACGATGCTCTTTCTTACTTTGCTCGTTTGGCAGAAGACTGATTAGCATCTGGGGAAGGTTTTAAACCTTCCCTTTTTTTATGGAGAGGTAATTCTTAAGTTTTCCCCTTGTATCAAGTAATCATTGACGTATTGTGAAGATTTTTTATATTTCATAATCGTTCTAGTATCGTTTAGGAATTCTTGGAGATATCCTCTTTTAAGAACATAAATTTGTCTTTTAGCATCATTTTTTTCAATTTCATATTCATAATTTGTAACTGGTTTTGTTATATTAAACACGGTTACATATGTTTGACTTTGGCTGTCATAATATCTTACATAAGACTGTAATGGTTGATTATCTGTAGTTGGTTTAGGTAGTTTATAATTTTTTTCTACTATTTTTCCTTCTGGAATAATTATTCTTCCTTTAGAATCTTTTACTTCTTTAGTTACATAATATCTTGGCGAGTCTATTTCCGTTCCATAAAGTCTTTCCACGTAATTTACAAGATCTTTATTTGATAAAGGCCATTGATCTCTTACATTAACTATTCCTGCAGATATTAATACAACCCAATCTAATTCTGGAGAACCATAAAGTTCTTGAGCAACTTGATCTGGACGAATATTTTCTTGTATGGTATATTTGTTAAATGCAGTAAATACGCTTTCAAAATCTTGCCTTACTCTAATTCTTTTGAAAAGATTTTTGGCTTCGACATAATCTAAAGAAGAACCTCTATCTGGAAGAGGAGAAATATATTTTAAGTTTGGAAGTTCTCTGAAATAACCCATTTTAGTAACCTACTGATCCATCTGTTTCTAAAATTTGACCGCCTTGTTCTACATTGTAGTCTTCTTCATATACTGGAACAAGTTCTTTGAATGTTAAATCCATAATTATAGAAACTGGAGTACTATCACTATAAACTGCATAAACATTATCTCCAGTATAGTTTACTGACATATCGGATAATGCACATGGTTTGAATCTATGTAAAAAAGGATGAGATCCGCCACCTCTCCTATATTCTAATTGAAATACGTGAGGTGCTATAAGAAATGCGCCATCACTTTTTGGGGCCATGTTTCTTTTAAATGAACGAATAATTTTTTTAACTTGTGTTGATTCGTTCTGATTTCTCGGAGTCATTTTAAAAGAAAATCTAAAGCTTCTTAAAGTAACTCCATTAAAAAGGAGTTCCATATTTGGGTTTAAACTTTTACCTTCAGAACGTGCTAATATTTGATTTACTGTGACATTTCCACCAAAAACAGAAACTGCTTGTGATGCTAACGCTTTGAGCATTATTTCTTTGATTCCAGCATCTTGTAAATTTTTTATTGCATCTACGCTTGTATCCGCAATATTTCCTAATACTTTAGCAACTCCTCCCGGTTTACTAAAATCCTGCATCATCATCTTTTGGGCACTTTCTACTCCAATGGCACTAAAAGCATCTAAACTACCCTCTTCATATGATACAGAATTACTATCTTGAATATTTGACGGCATGGGAAGTAAAATTATTCCCCCATCATTTACTAAAGTTTGTTTGTATAAATTTGCCGAAGATGTAGTGCTCACATCAGCAGCATTAGTTGGCACTGCTGATGGTGTGGTCAGCATATCTCCCGCTTCGTAATTTTTTATAGTTATCTGAAGATAATCTGTAGATTTTGTTATGGCTTCGTATGGGTAACGTAAAACTTCTGCCATTATCGTTTTCTAATTATTTAGACGAAATTTTCCAAATGGAATGGTTTGTAAATCTTTTAGTTCTGATGGATACACTTCATAAATTCCACCAGGAATTTCATCCCAGGTATACTGTCTAACTTCTCCCCAGTGAAAATTGATCCCTCTAAATCCCCAAGGAAAAACATCAGTAACTGCCACTAAAGGATTTTGGTCATATTGAATGTTTGGTGTTTTTGGATTGTATACAAAAACATAATATTTTCCAGTTTTTGGAACTTTTTCACTTTCTGTTAGTGCAGTTATAATTTCCAGCATCAAATCATCTGGATCTTCGGTTCCAATTAAATTATTAGTTATGTCACGAAGACGATTAACTTTATCATCAGTATCTGTATTTGTTTTTTTCCTTTGCTTTATAGATTTTCTTGGCATTTTAGATATCTAATTCCTTTTCGGTAATAACTTTAAACTGCCACTGACGATCTTCGCAAAACTCTCTGGCAGCTTTCCATTTTGCTTGATTTTTTGCATACTCGTATGCTTCATAAAGATATTGCTTGGTTTGACGTTTTGGTTTTTGTGGAGGTGATAGTTGTTTTAGTGGTTTGATTTCAATTAGATACTTTTTAATTTCTCCGTTTGATTCTTTTACCTTAATATAAAAATCTGGAAAATATCTATGAATTCTATTATCTACAGGAGACCGATAAGGTAATGCAATTTCTTCAGAACCCCATTCTAAAATTCTATTGTTATTATCACAATAGACCATAAACTTTCTTTCCCAAAGAGATCGGTATATAATGTTTGTAGGATCTCCTTTGTATTTTTGTGGATATGATGGTTTATATTTTCCTTTATATGACATCTAAATATTTCATAACATAGAATTGCTGTAAATATTTAGAAATGGCACAAGTACCAGATATTGGTCAAGTTCATATGAATACTTTGCCAAGTTTTTTAAACTTGGCAAGAACAAATTTATATCAAGTGTTTATAACCCCTGGCTGGGGAACGGTAAGTGATAATACAGGTAAAAATTTTACATCTCCGTTTTTGGATCACATATCAAAATACGGATATGAAAAGTATGGTTTAGTTGGATTTAGTAATGATTTTCAGAATGAGTTGGGATTATTATGCTCTGAAGCGTCTTTGCCAGCATCTACATATGCAACTTCAGAAGTTAAAGATAATTTTATAGGAGTAAGCCAAGAATTTGCACATACCAGAATTAATACTGATGTTGATTTTACATTTTATATTGATAGAGAATATAAAGTTCTAGGTTTTTTCGAGGCCTGGATGGATTACATCTCTGGAGGTAGTGAATTGCCATTAGATGATGAAAATATAATTCAGTCTGGAAATTATTACAGGAGATTTAATTATCCAGATTATTATAAAAATTCTGGAGTTTTTATTAAAAAATTTGAAAAAAATTGGATGTCTGCAGGAGCCGCAAATATTTCATATCAACTTATTAATGCCTTCCCAAAATCTATGGCATCAATTCCAGTTTCTTATGGAGAAGGTGATTTAATGAAAGTTACAGTTACTATGAATTATGACAGATATATTATGAGAAGGGAAAGAGCTGTTGGACAAACTGTTCAAGGAGTTTATGCAAATTCTGATGGAACTTATACTTTAGATCTTATTATAGGTGGAAAATATACACAAATTACAGTTGATTCTGCAACCTATAATAGAGATTATGCACCCAAACAAAAATTCGGTGCCCCCAACTAATAAATAATCACAACTGAATTTTTTAAAAAATTATGCCTTTACCAAAGATTTCTGTTCCAACTTATGATTTGGAAATACCATCTACAGGAAAAAAAATTAAATATCGTCCATTTTTAGTTAGAGAAGAGAAAATTCTTATAATGGCATTGGAATCTGAGGACATGAAACAGATTTCTAATGCCATTGTTCAAATTTTAGAAGAATGTATTCAAACTAAAGGAATTAAAATATCAAATCTTTCAACCTTTGATATTGAGTATATTTTCTTAAATGTTAGAGCAAAATCTATTGGTGAAGCAGTAGATGTAACGATAACATGCCCAGATGATGGTGTAACTCAAGTTAACGAATCTATTGATATTGATTTAATTAAAGTACAAAGAGATCCTGAGCACACAAATATTGTTAAACTTGATGACAATTTATCTATGAAAATGAAATATCCATCTCTAGATCAATTTGTAGAAAATAATTTTGAGTTTAATGAAGATGAAACTGATGTTGACAAATCTCTTTCTATGATTATTTCTTGTGTGGATATGGTATACAATAATGAAGAATGTTGGTCTGCTTCAGATTGTTCAAAAGAAGAACTTAAAGAATTTGTTGAGCAAATGAATACTAAGCAGTTTAAAGAAATTGAGAAATTCTTTACAACAATGCCAAAACTTTCTCACACTGTCGTGGTCAAGAATCCAAAAACTGGTGTTAAGAATGAAATTGTTTTGGAGGGATTAGCAAGTTTTTTCACTTGATGATGGCTCATACAAATCTTGAGTCATATTTTAAAGTAAATTTTGCTTTGATGCAGCATCATAAATATTCATTATGGGATATTGAAAATATGCAACCTTGGGAAAGGGACATATATGTGACACTACTTCAACAGTATATTGAAGAAGAAAACGCAAAGCAGCAAAGTGGAAATTAATCAAAGTTATAGCGCACCATCTATACCCAAAAAAATAAAAATAAACAGAAGAAACATCAAGTCTTCTGTTTTTTCTAGTGCGATTAGACCTCAAATAGAACTGAAAAAAACTTCTTTCAGTTTTATTAAACCAGTTCTTAACTTACCAAAACCTGAATTTTTAACTTCTTTATTTTCAGAAAGAAGTGAGATTTTCAATAACATAAAAGAAACTGTTATTGAGAAGTTAATTAGGACAGAAGTAAAAAATAATATTATTAGAATTGTAAAAGAAAACTTTGTAAAGGTTTTTAAAGAAGGCATACAACAAAAGTTTATACGATTATTACCTCGTGGTAAAGACTCTGAAAATCTAGGTAAAGGTGAAAGTGAATTAGATAAGTCTTTATTTGAAACTAATAAAATACTTTTAGAAATACAGAAGCAATTAGCACTAGATTATAATTCTAGACTTGATGAAAGAAAAAAAGAATTAGAAAAACGTAAAAAAAGATTATCCAGATCAAGAGCAGAAGGAAAAGAAAAATTTCTTGAAGGTGCTGGTAAATTAGGTGAAGGAATTACTAAAACTTTTGATAAAGTTACTTCTCCAATTAAAAGTATTTTTCAAAAAATAATTGAATTTTTTAAAATTATATTAACTGGATTAATACTTAATAATGCATTTATATGGTTATCTAAACCTGAAAATAGAGAAAAGTTAAAGAAGTTTTTCCACTTCTTAGCAGATCACTGGAAAGAAATATTAATTATTTTAGGAACTGCTAAACTTCTTGGTGTTATACTTAAGGTAGTAGGTGCAGCAAGATCTCTTAAGAAGTTAATAGATCTTTTTAGAAAAAATAAACCTCCTGGGGGTGGACCTGGTGGAGGACCAGGAAATATTTGTAATCAATTTTTAAATTGTTTTGGAAATCCTGCAGTTGTAACTTCTTTTGCTGGTTTCTTATCTTCTCAACCTAGAATTTATAACACAATTAAAGGTATTGCTGGAGGAACTGTTTTACCTCCGATTGGTATTCCTGGTGTTCCGCCAGTTACTCCTGGTGCTCCTACTAGACCTCCTGTTGGCAATCTACCAACTCAAAAAAATCCTTTAAATCCACTCAATTTAACTCCAAAACAACAAGCTGCTGGATGGGTTAGTCTAGCTGCTGGTTTGGCTGCACTTGGATTGGTAGTTGCAACTGGCGCTACTGGAGGTGCTGCAACTCCAGCGACAGCACCAGCATTATCAGTACTTGCTCCTTTACTTGGGATTGGTAGTGCTGGATCTTTTGGTATTGGTCTTGGTGCTGCTACAACAAAAGCAGAAGGTGGAACAATCAAAGAACCACCTAAGAAAAAATGTACGGCATGTTCTATAGAGAAATCTTCTGGATTCTCTTTAGGAGGAACTGTAGGTAAAGGCGACCGACCTGGAACTGATATGGTTCCTGCAATGACTAGAGGTGGACAACAAATTAGATTAGATGAAAATGAAGAAGTTATTCGTGCAAGTGAAGCAACACGTTGGAGACCTTTATTGAAAGATGTTAATAATAATGGTGCGAAAATGTGGCAAGCATTTGTTGAGGCTATAAAAAGGCAAGAAAATAACAATACTCTAGATGCTGAAAATATTTTAGAACAAGGAAAAATACTTGATGAATATGATAAATCTTTAAAAGAAGAAGCAAGACGTTTAAAATTAAAATATTTAAAAACTGCACCAAGTTCTAGTTCTAGTGGTCCTTCATCAAGTGTTGAAATTCCAAAATCTTCTACACATTCTTCGCCAGCAGCATCGCCATCGCCAGCGGCAGCAGCACCAGCGGCATCTCCAGCACCAGCGGCATCTCCAGCACCAGCGGCATCTCCAGCGCCAGCAGCACCAGCATCATCTATAACACCAACACCAACACCAACAGTAGCGTCATCCGCACCAGAACCTAGTCCCACAATGACTAAAAATTGGTCTGTTGGTAGACCGATAGAAGAAGTTAATAGAGTAAAAGAAAAATATGAAGGGTTTGGACGTCCAGTCACACAAGAGGAATACTTACGTCCAACTAGAGAAACATTTGGTATGGGAGAGTCTTCTTCAACCAAAATTAATAATACATTATCTCAAGTTATACAAAATACTAAAAAATGGAATATCGCAAATTTAGATTTGGGAACTGCTTCACCAAAAACAACTTTTATTAATATGCCTTTACCGGCACAAGTGATCAATAACCAACCTAAAACCAAATCACTTCCTGGTCCTCAAGGAAATCCAACTCCTCTTCCATCAGTATCATCGGTAAATCCTGCATTTTCTGATGATATTTCTAGAACTGCAATTGCTTTAGGTATTGTAGGATGATTAACACTCAATCTAAAAAATTAAAACTAACTGTTACAAAAATAAAAAGTTCTTTATTTTCTTATAATAAGAAAATAAAAAAAATACGTTTAGATAAAGAAAGATTTGATTCTCAAGAAGAAAAAAGATCTTTTTTATCAAAGAAAGAAACGTCCATAGAATCTGCCAAATCTAAAATTACATCTCCCCTAAAAAAAGTATCTTCTGCGATATTATCTGGACCAAAAAGTATTTTTGACAAAATTATGGATTTTTTGGGTACAATATTTTTAGGTTTATTGGTTAATAATCTTCCAATAATTATTTCTAAGTTAAAAAAATTCTTTGGAAATAATCCATGGATTTTAAATACTATTAAATTTACTATTGATATCATTGGTAAAGGATTAAATGCTATTATTTGGGCAATTCAAAATTTTCCAAAACTTGCTGGTGGTACTTATGATGTCATTAAATCTGCTAGAAAAAACATATCAACGGAAATTGATAAATTAGGACGTTTGTATGATGGTGTAGAATATGGAATTGAATCCTTATCAAAATCTTGGAAGTCATTTTTTAATCCACCAAGGCCACAAAGTTCTGGACCAATTCCACCTACATCTCCATCACAGTCTCCATCTGCAACACAACAATCCCCTCCACCAACTTCAACTCCGTTAGCACCTTTTACTTTACCTACAACTGCATCTCCTTCTTCACAAAATCCTTACGGTTTTGCTAAGGGTGGAACAGTTTCTCAAGCAAGAAAAACTGCAGCAGGAACTGCTACTCAACCATCTGCAACTAAAACTACAACACCATTTGCTAAACCTGGAGGAAGTGCAAAAGGCAAAAAAGCAAATCAAGCAGTAAATTATTTTGAGTTTTTTAGAAAGAATACTTTAGTAGAAGAAGAAAATACAAAATTGAGTGATGAAAATAATAATAAATTTAAAGAGGTTTTAAAAAAGTTTAACGAACTTAAAATTTTAAAAACTAAAGTAAAAGATGAAGAAGGTGGTGGAGGAGGTGGAGGAGGAGGGGATGGTCCAGAAGGATTTGGTGGTCAATTTACTGGATCTGCTGCTGATATCCCACCAGAAGGTAAAGCACTTTTAGATGCTATTGCTGGTGCTGAAGCTCCTGGGTACAATTCTCGGTATCCAAGTAAAACTTTTAGTAATGGATATAAAGACCACCCTAGAATTTCAGAACCAACTCCTGATGGAAGAACAAGTGATGCTGCTGGTAGATATCAATTTCTATCTACTACTTGGGATCGGTATAAACCAGCAAAAGCATTTACGCCAGAAAATCAAGATATAGCTGCTTGGAAATTAGCGGTTGCTGCTTATGGTAAAGGACAAAATGGGATAGTGAAAGATTTACAAAAAGATCCAATGATAGTTGCCCAAGGATTAACTGGGCAGTGGCCATCTCTTCCTGGAGGATCTCAAGAAAATGTTCACACTAGAGGATTTTTAAAAAGATATCAATCTGCTCTTAAAAAATATAAATCTTTGGATGTAAAACCAACTTCAGGATCTTTTAAATATGTTCTTCCTCAAGGAAATCCACAATTCACTAGTGGGTTTAGAACAACTGATAGACCAAATCACAGGGGAATTGATATTGGTGTTGATGCAAATTCACCAGTTACTGCATTTGAATCTGGAACAATCGTTCATATAGAACCAAAATTTGGTGATTGGGGTGATGCAATTTATGTTCAACATGCAGATAAAACAAAAGTAGTATACGGACATGTTATTGTTGCTCCTGGATTAAGAAAAGGAAGTTATATTAACCAAGGACAAGTTATTGCAAAAGTTAAATATTGGCCTCCCAATACTGTAGGATCTGGAAATTATGATAATACACATTTACATTTAGAACGAATAGTAAATGGTGCTTATGTCAATCCTGCTAGATATGTGAATTCAGTATTTGATCTCAGAAAAAATCAAGTACAAAAAACTCAAGTATCTACATCCAATAAAATTGACAATAAAACATCAAAACCTATAATAGGATCTGTACCTAAAGGTGGTTTTGAATTTGCTGCTAGAGATGGAAATAGGTATATGGTTCAAGATCTTCCTGGAATGGGAATTGTTTTTGTAAAGAAAACAAATGCTGGATTAGTTCCTGATATTATTAAAATTGACGCGAAAAACAAATGGTTAATAGATGACTATAATAAATCTCTTGAATTGATGCAAATTCAGCAACAAATAAAACCACAACCACAAGCGTTTTTTCCTACAACCGCTAAAAATTTTGATGTTGCTTCAATAAAATCTTCCAAATCTCGTGATGTGGTATACATAAACAGTATACAACCATACATTGTTAATAATACTGAAGTTGTTGCTTATGCAGTCAAACAAGGATCTAATACTTCTTCGTCTACCCCTAGATCAAATAAACTTCTTTCACAAGCACTAGACATATTAGAGAGTTAATATGGTAAAAAATATAGCAAGAGGTCCATCAAATTATCAACATTTAGTTGTTCAACGAGAGGGAACTAGAGTAGATTTTATAAATCCTGATAGTAAACTAGATGTTGTTAAGTTTTCTTATTATGAAAGTATATTATCTCCGTTTATTAGTGCTAATGTAGTATACACGGATTTGGGTTACTCTGTAAAATCGGACAAAGCAATTGATCCTACAGAAAGAAGAGGAACTCTTGTAAATTCTTTACCAATAACTTCAAGTGGCAAAGAAAAATTTGAGTTTATAATAAAACCAAAACTTGGGGAATTAAATTTTAAATCTTATCCATTATCAATAATTGCTGCACCACCTGCAGGAAAACAAGAAAGTTTTAGAAATGCAACGATGTTAGTTTTAACATCAGAGTTTGCTGTCACAAATGAAACAACAACTGTTTATAAAAAATATTATAACAATCTTTCAAATTCCGTAAAAGAAATCCTTGAAAAAGAATTAAAAATACCTTTAAATAAATTAACTATAGAACAAACAAAAAATTCTTGTGCATTTCCAGGATCTGGAGTTTCACCATTTACGTTAATAAAATCTTTGTGCCCCCAAGCAGTTCCTGTAGAAGGCTCTGCTGGATTTTTGTTTTGGGAAACTAGGACTGGATTTAATTTTAGATCAATTGATAGTTTATTTTCCGCACAACCATATCCTAGAAAATATGTGTATAAAGAAATTTCCACATCTAGTATTGATGAAGATAATGATTTTAGAATTATTTCATACTCTATAGATAAAAATCAAAATCTTTTAACTGCATTGAAAAATGGAGTATATAAAACTAAAAATATATTTTTTGATCCATTTACATTTGAGTATAAAGAAATATATCTTTCATTGACTAGTAGTGGAATTGTACCTTTAGGTTTAAATGTAGATTATTCTTCTGAATTTGATGCCAAAGATTCTTTTAGTAGAATTTACAATTACATATTTGATACTGGAAATATGGAAGTTGGTATCTCGACAAATTTGAATAATGATCCTAGATTGCATTTAGCACAATCTAGAATGAGATATAATACATTAACTGCACAAGTTGTTAATATGATTATACCTTGTAATGCAGAATTACAGGCTGGAGATGTTATAGAATGTGAATTTAATAAAGTAACTCCTGATAATAAATCTGTTGGTGCAATAGATCGTTTTCAAAGTGGAAAATATTTAATTATGCATTTGTGTCATGATTTTGATCCAAAAAATTCATACACTTCACTTACTTTAGTTAAGGATACATATGGTTAAATGTATATCCTCAACTATATACATTAAGACATAATTAGGCATATTCAATTAAATGTTTAATCCAGGTTTTTTTGGAAAAAATCCTCCTCGTTGGTTTTTAGGACAAGTTGCACTTGGGCAAACTGTTAATAAAGAAGATGCAAACGGATGGGGAGATAGGGTTAAAGTTCGCATTACTGGGTATGATCCGGCAGAAGGAAGTTTATGCGCTGATGATGATTTGAGATGGGCAATTATTGCAAGACCATCAACGCACGGTTCTCTAAATAAAACAACAGTTGCAATCACTGGTGGAGAGTGGGTATTTGGCATATTTTTGGATGATGAAAACCCTCCAAAAAGACCCATGATTTTAGGAGTCCTTGGCAGAAATGATCCTTCATATGAAATAACTGGAAAAGAAGTTGAATCTAAAAAAAGCTCTGAATTTAAAAGGACACTGAACTGGTACAAAACAGTAACACCGCAAGTTTATCATGTTTTATCTAAAGGATCCTCATCCCCAAAACCGACATTACCAACAAAAAAAGAGTTTGGAATAAAGGAAAAGTAAAAAAATATGGCAACAACTAATGTATCTGACGCCTGTAATGATGATTTAGGTCAATCTTGGAAAGATATTAAAATAGATGGTAGTGGTGCAAAAATACCCCAAGAAACTTTAGCAAATAATAGAATTTATGTTGCTAGAACTGTTGCTGGAAAAACTTTTGAGGAAATGTGCGCTGTTCCAATAGGAAAAGCAGATCCTTGTGGTGATGATAAGATGGGAGGTATATGGAGAGCTCTTAAAAAGTTTTTTGCTGTTTTGAAAAGTGTACAAAAGTATTATGATAAGTACGTAAATGGAGCGTTAAATTTTATTCAAAATTTACAAGGAGAAATAAAAGAAACTATATCAGCAATATCTGCAGGATTAAGAACGTTTATTCAAAGAATACGTGAATGGATTTTAAATAAAATAAGAAGAGGTATAGAAGATTTACTAAATTCTGTTTTACCACCACTCATGAAGCAAATTAAAAGTGGTTTGTTAAAAGAAGTTATTGATCAAATTTTTTGCAAATTTGAAGATATTATTGCTGGACTTGCTAAAATGGTTGCCGAATTTTTATACTCATTAGTTGGGCAAGTTATTAATACTCCTTTATGTGCAGCAGAAAACTTTTTAAATGCTTTATTAAATAAATTAGCCAACGATTTAGATAAAGCATTAGAACCAATATTTGCTCAAATAAATGATATTCTTGGTGGAATTACTAAAGTTGCAGGTTCTGTTTTTGAAGCTATAGATTTTATTTTAGGATTTGAGGGATTTTTATGCGACAGACCAAATTGTCCAGAAATAAAAGAATTTACAGCATCTCTTGATGGTGGTTTAAAAAGTCCTGGATTTGATAATTTTGCAAACTTTGATTTATCTGGATCTGTAGATAAAACAATTACAGGATGGATGAATGATTTCTTTGGACCCTCTGATGGTTCATATGTTTCTCCTGGGGGATGTTATAGTGGAACTTTCCAGTGTGGTTTGCCCCAAGTATCTATTTTTGGTGGTGGTGGATCTGGAGCAGTTGCGAATGCAGTTGTTAATGAAATAGGACAAGTTATAGGTGCAAATATTTTATCTAATGGAAAAGGTTATAAGTCAACTCCCTTTGTTACTATTGCTGATCCTGGAAATTGTGGGAAAAATGCTCATGCTTATGCAGAAATGGAAGAAGATGATAATGGAAACTTAACGGTTAAAGATATAATAATTATAAATCCTGGAATTGGATATACTGATAATATAACTTCTGGTATTATACCACCAATTATAAAAAGTTTTACTGGTTCACCGAGTCCAGTTCAGATAAACAATGTATTGACGCTATCGTGGGAAGTTGAAAACGCTGATTATGTTACAATTTTAAAAGAGCCTGGATACAGTAAACTTCCAATTTCTTCTAAAGCAAATTTATCCATTAATTCTTCAAATATTTTATTTCCTGCAGGAAGTAAAAAAACTAAGAAAAAATATACACTCAAAGCTACAAAAAATATTGCAAATTCTGCTCCAATAGAAATATATCAAGATTTAGAAGTTGAAATAGTAGATTTAAATAATAGTGCAACAACATCTCCTACTCAAACAAATTCCAATAAACCTTCTATTGATAAATTTACAGTCAAACCAACAAAATTATATCAGGGAGAGGTGTATAAATTTGAATGGGAAACTACCGATGCTAATCAAGTTGGGTTGAATATTGTTGGATATAACAATATCCCCGAAGATGGATCTGCATCTTTAGTTGTTCCTCAAAATTTAAATCTTTCTGGTGTTAGTACATTTTTCACTTATACTTTAACTGCAACTAATAAAAATGCACCTATAGGAAATAATACTGTTACTAGTAGTGTAACTATAGAAGTTTTACCTCCATTGTCAAGTATCGCTGGAATAGGATCTACAAGTCAACTTTTTGTTCCTCCGATTGGTACAGGAAGAACAACGATAGGTAATGTTGGAACTGGAAACACATCTTTACCCAATAATTTAATAAATTCCAATACTTTAGTAGGATCTGGATCTTCGGGTGGTGTAACTAAAAATGGTCAAGGAAATTTTAATGCTAACAACAACACACCTGGATTTATCAATGGTGGCAAATATAATACTTCAGTAAATGGTACACCTTCTTCTGATCCTTCTGATCCTGGAACACGTATTCCTGGTGGGGGAACTACACCTCCAATTTCAACAACAGTTAACTTACCTATTCCATATAAAAACACAGTATCTCAAATTAAAGATATTAAGATTTTGAATACTGGCAGTGGTTATAGTCCAAATGATACTGTTGAAATAGAAGGTGGTAATAATGGTGCAGAATTTAATTTACAATTAACACCTACAGGTCAAATTGTTGGAATTGAAATTGTAAATCCAGGAGTTGGATTTTTAGTTCTTCCTGTGATTAGGATAAATAGTAGAACAGGAGTTGGGGCAAAATTTAGATCTGTTCTTAAATTTACACCAGTTGATGAATTAGTTGGTCAAGGACAAATTGATGCCATAACTTCAGATAAATTAATTAAAGTTATAGATTGTGTACTTAGATAATGGCAGATAGAGCACCAGACATTACAATATCAAACAATCCATATTGTTTTATTCATGCTGGACCAATTGGCCCAGAATCTACTGATGATGGAAGAGATCTTACAATCATAACTTCGGCAAATAACCATGTCGTTTATGGTAGTAATGGAAATAAAGTAGAACATATTCAGGGAACATATCATGAGGTTAGTGGGCACAGTATACCTCCCGATGAAAAAGAAGCAATTGCAAGATCAATTGTAGCAAAGAATGGGGATATTATTATATCTGCAGAGAGAGGAACTATATCATTAAAAGCAAAAAATATACACATTGAATCTATGGGTGAAAAAGGTGAAGGAAATTTTTTAGTAGGATCAAACGGGCATATTATTTTTGCATCATCCGAAGAAGTTAGACTTGCTGGGTCAAGAATATGTATTAACGGAACTTCTGGCGTGAATGTAATCAGTGGAAATTTTATTAATATGTCTGGTGATATAAAATATTTCGGTCCTGTTAGTGCATTATCAACTATAAAAAATCTTCTTGCAGGAAATTGGGGAAATTTAATTGAAGGATTAACAAAATCTTGTGGTAAAACTGGAGCTCCATTATGACACATTACGCAGATAGTAACGCTTTTGGTATGTTGGAATGTTTGAGTGGAACATTCGGTGCTGCCGTAAACATTCCAACGAATTTTTTTAAAAGCGGAGTAGCAAATATATACGAATGTTACATTGGATCAGCATCTGGAATAGATGGTGCAGCATTAACAGTTGGACCTAATATAACAAATCCTGTTACCATAGAAAGTAAAGGATTTACTAACTTTAAAGGATTGCATACTCAAACTGGTGGATTAGTTGTTAATGGATATTGCAAAATTAAAGGAAGTGGATTCTTTTGCACTTCACCAGTAACTTCTTTTAAAGGTGCAACTCTTTCAATTAATAGTGGAGGTAAAAATACTTTTACCGCAGGAACTGCCAATAAAATTGTTTCTCCAGTAACAATCGTTGATAGTGCGGTGACAAGATTAAAAGGAATGGTTATGGTTGATGGGTTAGGAAATCTACAAGCAGTGGTAAATTCCAAAAAAGGATTTGATATTCCTCACCCAAATAAACCTAATCATCGTTTACGACATATTTGTGTAGAAGGACCAGAATCTGCAGTTTATGTTCGCGGAAGATTGGTAAATAGTAATATTATTGAACTTCCAGATTATTGGGATGGTCTTGTTGATTTAGAAACTATTAGTGTAAATTTAACACAAATTGGGCATAGTCAAGATTTATTTGTTGAAAAAATACAATGGGGTAAACAAATAGTTGTTAAATCTGGAAATGGGACATCTATAGATTGTTTTTATCAAATCTGGGCTGATCGTTTAGGTGAAAAATTAATTGTTGAATATGAAGGAAACACTCCTAAAGATTATCCAGGTGACAATTCGGAATATTCAATTGCTGGTTGGGACTACGACAACAGGTCATAAAAAATGACAAAAATTAAAATCTACTACGCAGATAGACCACCTGAAGATATAACAGATCTTGAGGTTGAAAATTTAATAGTTACTGGCCAATTAGGTGGTGGTGGGGTAGGTTCTGGAATTTCTATCTCAAATGGTATACTTAGTGGTGGGCATATTATATTAAAATATGCTGATCAATCTGAGTGGAATGCCGAAAATCCAGTTTTATTAGAAGGTGAAGTTGGTCTTGAAGTTGATACTAGTAGATTAAAAATTGGCAATGGCACTACTCCTTGGGCAGGATTGCCCTATATAGGTTCTACTCAAGGAACTCAGGGTCTCCAAGGTCAAATAAGTAATTTCCAAGGAACTCAAGGTCCTATAAGTAATTTCCAAGGAACTCAGGGAAATCAAGGACTTCAGGGGCAAATTGGATTTCAAGGAACTCAAGGATCTATAGGAATTCAAGGAAATCAGGGTACACAAGGTTCTATAGGCATTCAAGGACTTCAAGGATCTCAAGGATCTCAAGGAACTCAAGGAACTCAAGGTAGACAAGGCGTTCAAGGATCTATAAGTAATTTCCAAGGAACTCAAGGAAATCAAGGTCTATCGGGACTTTATGTTGGTCAAGGTGCTCAAGGTACTGTAGGATTTCAAGGAACGCAAGGAACGCAAGGAACGCAGGGAAATCAAGGTTCTCAAGGATCTCAAGGTTCTCAGGGATTAAGTAATCAAGGTATTCAAGGAACATTAAGTAATTTTCAAGGTACACAAGGTCCTATAAGTAATTTCCAAGGAACTCAAGGAAGACAAGGTATCCAAGGAAGACAGGGTGTTCAGGGAATACCAGGATTTCAAGGTGCTCAGGGTTTGCAGGGTGTTCAAGGCCCAATAAGTAATTTTCAAGGTACACAAGGACTTCAAGGAGAGTCTATTCAAGGAACTCAAGGAATACAAGGAAGACAAGGTGTTCAAGGCAATCAAGGTGTTCAAGGTTCACAAGGAAGGCAAGGTATTCAAGGAACCCAAGGTGTCCAGGCAACACAAGGTAATCAAGGACTTCAAGGATCTCTAAGTAATTTCCAAGGAACTCAAGGTAATCAAGGAACTCAAGGAACTCAAGGTGTTCAAGGATTAAGTAATCAAGGTGTTCAAGGTTCACAAGGAAGACAAGGTATTCAAGGATCACAAGGATCGCAGGGAACTCAAGGTTCTCAAGGATCTCAAGGTCTTCAGGGATCTCTAAGTAATTTCCAAGGAACTCAAGGTAATCAAGGAACTCAAGGAACTCAAGGTGTTCAAGGATTAAGTAATCAAGGTGCTCAAGGATTACAAGGATCACAAGGATCTCAAGGATCTCAAGGAAGACAAGGTACTCAAGGGTTTCAAGGTCTTCAAGGATCTTTAAGTAATTTCCAAGGAACTCAAGGTAATCAGGGTGTTCAGGGAACTCAAGGTTCGCAAGGAAGACAGGGTATTCAAGGAACACAAGGATCTCAAGCATCTCAAGGAACTCAAGGTAATCAGGGAGTCCAAGGTACTCAAGGTCCTATAAGTAATTTCCAAGGAGTTAGAGGATCTCAGGGATTCCAAGGTTCTCAAGGGGCACAGGGTAGACAAGGAACACAAGGATTCCAAGGAACTCAAGGTAATCAAGGTGTTCAAGCAACACAAGGTACTCAAGGTAGGCAAGGAACACAAGGATTCCAAGGAACTCAAGGTAATCAGGGAGTCCAAGGTAATCAAGGTATTCAAGGTCTAACTGGTAGTCGTGGAGGAGTATCTTATCAATACGATTCTTTAACATCCACTCCTACTTCAACTACTTTAAATACCGGAAAATTTAGATTTAATGCGAATCCATTAAGTGAAGGATTATCCACTTTATGGATAGATAATGAAGATATTTTTGGAAATGACAATTCTGATTGGTACGATACTTGGGATGATTCTTCTGATACTTTTAAGGGGTATCTCATACTTCAAACTTCTACTGCTATTTCATTAGTTCAAAGAACAATAATTTTAAGAGTTTTATCAGTTAGTTCAGGTATTAATTTTGCTACTGTTTCAGTTGAGTTGGTTAGTGGACTAGCACCAACAAATAATGAAATAATTGGTTTTACATTTTCTAGAACTGGTAATCAGGGTGTTCAAGGTATTCAAGGAACACAAGGTACTCAAGGAACACAAGGTACTCAAGGAACTCAAGGAACTCAAGGTACACAAGGTTCGCAAGGAAGACAGGGTATTCAAGGAACACAAGGATTCCAAGGATTGCAGGGATTGCAGGGAACTGGAGTACAAGGAAATCAAGGAACTCAAGGAACTCAAGGTGTCCAAGGTTTAAGTAACCAGGGTGTTCAAGGTCTTCAAGGTGATCAAGGTGTTCAGGGTGTTCAGGGAACTCAAGGAAATCAAGGCATTCAGGGAACACAGGGATTCCAAGGATCCCAAGGAACACAAGGTGTTCAGGGTTTAAGTAATCAAGGTGTTCAAGGAACACAAGGATTCCAAGGAACGCAAGGATCTCAAGGTGTTCAAGGTGTTGGACACCAGGGATCACAAGGTTTCCAAGGTGTTCAGGGTGATCAAGGTGTTCAAGGAACAATAAGTAATTTCCAAGGAACCCAAGGAACACAAGGCAATCAAGGAATTCAAGGAAATCAAGGTGTTCAGGGTACTCAAGGTGTTCAGGGTCCTATAAGTAATTTCCAAGGGACTCAAGGTAATCAAGGTGTTCAAGGAACTCAAGGTACTCAAGGTGTTCAGGGTACTCAAGGTGTTCAAGGTCCTATAAGTAATTTCCAAGGGACTCAAGGTAATCAGGGAGTCCAAGGTGCTCAAGGTAATCAGGGTCATCAAGGACTTCAAGGATCTCTAAGTAATTTCCAAGGTACTCAAGGTGTTCAAGGTATTCAAGGTGTTCAAGGTCCTATAAGTAATTTCCAAGGTACTCAAGGAAATCAAGGTGTTCAAGCAACACAAGGAACTCAAGGCACACAAGGTACTCAAGGTACTCAAGGTACTCAAGGAACTCAAGGTACACAAGGTTCTCAAGGAAGACAGGGTATTCAAGGAACACAAGGATTCCAAGGTAATCAAGGTCTTCAGGGAACTCAAGGTGTTCAGGCAACACAAGGTAATCAAGGACTTCAAGGATCTCTAAGTAATTTCCAAGGAACTCAAGGTTCTCAAGGTAATCAGGGTATCCAAGGAACACAAGGTCTTCAAGGTGATCAAGGTGTTCAAGGTCTCCAGGGGCAAATAAGTAACTTCCAAGGAACACAAGGTCTTCAAGGTGATCAAGGTGTTCAAGGTGTTCAAGCAACACAAGGAACACAAGCAACACAAGGTACTCAAGGAACTCAAGGTGCTCAAGGAACTCAAGGTGCTCAAGGAAGACAGGGTATTCAAGGCCCTATAAGTAATTTCCAAGGAACTCAAGGTAATCAAGGTGTTCAAGCAACACAAGGAACTCAAGGTTCTCAAGGAAGACAGGGTATTCAAGGAACACAAGGATTCCAAGGTCTTCAGGGTCTTCAGGGAACAGGAACTCAAGGTGTTCAAGGTAATCAGGGTATCCAAGGAACACAAGGATTCCAAGGATTGCAAGGAACTGGCGTCCAGGGAACACAAGGCACTCAGGGAACACAAGGCACTAGAGGTCTTCAAGGATCTCAGGGAACTCAAGGAACCCAAGGCGTTCAAGCATCCCAAGGTGTTCAGGGAATGCAAGGGATTCAGGGTTCTTCAGTTTCTATAGAATTAAAAGATACTGAAGATAATTTTGTTTCTTACATAGGTTTTTCAACAGAAAAATCAGGATCTATTTCAACAGTATTTGTTTCTTCTGAAAAATTAGTATTCAATCCTTCGTCTGGAAGTATTGGTATTGGAACAAGTGGAATTACTAATACATTAACAGTTGTTGGAACTGCAACTGCTACAAATTATTATGGTAATGGAGAAACATTAGTAGGAATTGTAACTCAAATTGTTCCTGGAATTGGAATTGACATTTTTGAATCCCAAATTCCAGGTAAAGGAAAAGTTGAAATCCAAGCATATAAACCAGTTGGTAGAACAATTTATGTTTCTATGACTGGAAATGATAACAATACTGGATTAGCAGAAAATTATCCAAAGAGAACGATTAAAGCAGCGGCGTCTGTTGCAGTATTTGGTGATACCATTAAAGTATTCCCAGGAACTTATGTTGAAGATAATCCTATCATTCTGGCAAAAACCGTTTCGGTTGAGGGAACAGAATTAAGAAACTGTGTAATTACTCCAAGAAATAGAAATCTTGATATGTTCCATGTAAATAATGGATGCCATATTACAGATGCAAGCTTTATTGGTCCTTCTATGACAAATGGAGCAGCAGTTGTTGCTCTTCAACCTTTACTTGGCGTTGCGACTGATAGATTCTTTGATGCCGCAAGAATGATTAGGTTTAATCTTGATTATATTGCGAAAGAATCTGTTGGTTTCTTAACAAGTGGATTTAGTGGTTTTGCAGGTAGTCATAGAGAACAAGACGCTGCAAGATTAATTGATAAGAACTTAAATTATATTTCCGCAGAAGCAGTTGGTTTCTTAACTTCACCATCTGGATATAATTTCACTCTTAACAATAGCGATTATACAAATTGTAGAGAAGATGTTGTCAGCATTATGCAAGCAATATCTTATGATTTAAAAGCAAATAGTAATCGTAAATCAATTGGTGCGGGTTATTCATACTTCAACAGTTCTAATGCTCTAATTCATATTACTGGTATTGGTGTTTCTCAAGCAACAATCGCAGCACTTGACTATGCTGCAGGAATTGCAACTCATGTAATTAACAATCAAACTCCATTAATTTCTTATCAGGGTGTTGGAAACAGTGTTTCTCAAGTCAAAGATCTTTCTGTTATTCAAGTAGAAGGTGGTTGTGTTGGAGTAGGAACAACAATTAAAGAGTTAGTTGGCATTGTTACTAATATGATTGGTGCAGGAACAACATTAAATGCACCTTTAACTAGATATGGTGTTACCCTAGAAAGTAGTGATTGTGCGGACGATATTAAGGATGTGTGGAAATGTATAATTCATGACATTACGAGAGGTGGTAATTCTCGTTCAGTCGCTGCTGGAAAGGCTTATTATGATGATAATTGGAATTTGAAACCAGGCATTCTTAAGAATCCCGAAGAAGTTAAACAAACTATTTCAACTTTTGATTATTCTTTCAATATTGCCCGTGCAGTAATTAATAATGTTACTTGGGGTGGATATCCTGTAGGTTTAGGTACAACAGTTGTAAACGCAGTTTATGATGCTAATAGTGGATTAACAACAATAACATCATTTAATCATGGATTATCCAAAAATGATGCAGTAAAAATAACTGGATTAGGATTTACCTGTCCATCTGGACCTGGAATTCTAACTTATCCAAGTGGAAATCTTGGATATATCTTCTCAGTAAAATCTGTAGTTGGAGTTAATACATTTGAAGTTGTAGTTGGACAATCAACTTTACCACACACTTATGTTTCTGGTGGGGTTGTTCAAAAATATACAAATTTCCAGAATAATTTTACACAAATTAAAGATATGTCCATGCAAGTTGATCCTGATACAGGATTCAATAATGCAATAAATGGATGTGCAAATGTTGTTTCTGCTCTTAAATCTTGCTTAGGAATAGTAACATCTGTAGTAGGATTTGGATCTACAGCATTCTCCTATGTTGGATTTAATACCACTTATCCTGGAAACAGAGGAAAAGGATTTGAAACTATTGTTGGTGTTACAAGTGCAATTTATCAAGAAACATCTGGAAAAACAACTATTAAAACGCCAGGATTACCTGTTAAAGTTGGCGATTTAATTGAGATTAGAGATTTAACTTTCTCCTGCTCATCTGGAGGACCAGTATCAACACAAAAATTCCCATCCGGATATTATGGATATGAATTTTATGTTACTAAGATAAACCCAGATGATTCATATGACATCTATACTGGTATTTCAACAATTCCACACACTTATGTTTCAGGTGGTTATGTAATAAATCGTTCCATAGTAATTACTGATGCTGACTATGATAATTTAAGTGGTTTAACCACAATTACTGCTCCAGGTATATCACTTAGAAATGGGGATATTGTAACATTAAGAGACTTAACTTTCTCTTGTTCATCTGGCGGATCCCCATCAACTCAATTATTCCCATCCGGAAATAATGGATATACTTTTGAAGTTCTTTCTGGTATTGGAAATACTTTTACAGTGAATGTTGGAAAATCAACATTACCACATACTTATGTTTCTGGTGGGGTTGTAATTCCCCCATATTCCAAGGGAGTTGGTCCAATTACTCAAGGACCTTATGTAAGAAACTGCACTAACTTTATTGGTGATAGTATTGGAATGAAAGTTGATGGATTTGCAGCAGAACCTGGAGACAAAGAAGATATTGGCGTAACAGGAACGATGAGTGTTGACTCATATACCCAATATAATCAAAATGGTATCGGTGTTTCCATCACAAATGGTGCCTATACTCAGTTGGTTTCTATCTTTACAATTTGCGATGATATTGGAATTTTCACCAAATCTGGTGGACAGTGTGATATTACAAACTCCAACTGTTCATTTGGCAACTATGGATTAGTTTCTGATGGTGTTGGTGATTACACTTCAAAATCAATTTATCGTTATACTGGAGAAACTGTAGGAACTGCAGAAATTGAAACTGATACTGTTACGATCTCTGGATTAGGAACACAAAGACCTTACGATGGACAAGCAATTTATTTTGGCGAATTGTACTATCAAGTCAATGCTATTAAAGTTACAAATGGTGGAAGTGGTTACAATCCTGCAAATCCACCAAACGTAACAATTGGATTCCCAGAAGGTCCTAGTGGAATTCGCGCAGAAGCTTCTGCAAATGTTGATGAAAATGGTGTTATAACTTCAATAGACGTAATCAGTAATGGAAGTCAATACTTAAATTCCCCAAGCGTTACAATTACTGATTTCATTGGGGGATCTGGGGTAAATGCAACTGCAGAAGCAGTTTTATATCCTCTTTATTATACTATTACAACAGCAACATTGCCAGTTAATGGAACTTCAACATTGGTTCTGACTCAAAATCTAAATAATACAGTAGGTGCTGGGACAACAGTTTATTTCTCAAGATTAAGCTTACAAATTGCAACTTCAATTTCATTAGAGTGGGTTGGATCTGGAACAAATATTAATACAGCAAAACCTGCTTTGGGTGGTGTTACAATTCAAGCAAATGAAGTTGATAAGCGTAATGGTGGACAAGTTGTATATACTAGCACAAATCAGGCAGGAAACTTCCAAATTGGTGATGGTGTTGTGATTAACCAGTTAACTGGAACAATTACTGGAAGAGCGTTCAGTCAAAGTCTGTTAAATACAGTAACACCTCTAATTATTGCATTAAGTTAGAAACATGGCAGCAATTGCACTTAATAAATTCCGAACAATTAGAGTTGGTATTACAACAAATAATGTTGGAATATATACCTGCCCAATTGGCGTATCATCTATTGTGATTTTATCACAAGTTGCAAATGTATCATCTGGTGTTGCTAAAAGCACTTATACGGTGACTGCAACACATTCAAGATCAAGTGAATCTCCAAACGATTACATATTTGCAAATTCAGTATATGTTCCACCAAATGACTCAGTTAATTTAGTTTCTGATGGAAGACTGGCATTAGAAACTAATGATTTTATCAAAATTCAATCTAACGGAAATGGTGTTTTAAATCTTATTCTTAGTGTTCTAGAAACTGCAAAGCAATAATATAAATTATGAAATATAATTCAGGCAGAGTTAAAAAGTTTGACCAAACTGGAATTACTTCAGATCGTTATGAGTTTCTTGGATTAGAACAAGCAGAACCAGATCTTGGAGATCCATTAGTTGGAGTATCTTCTATTGGCGCAAAACCAGTTCCTGCTGGAACCGAATATGATCATTATGTACCAATTGCAGTTGGTGCTCAAACTGGATCTAGGTATTGGATTCATTCTCAGGCACTTTTAACTCAAGGAATTCAAGGTCTTCAAGGTTCTTTAAGTAATTTTCAGGGAACGCAAGGATCACAAGGAAGACAAGGATCTCAAGGATCTCAAGGATTACAAGGTCTTCAAGGTCAAATAAGTAACTTTCAAGGAACTCAAGGAACCCAAGGTGTTCAAGGTGTAAGCAATCAAGGCGTTCAAGGAAATCAAGGAACACAAGGTAGACAAGGTGTTCAAGGATCTCAGGGTGTTCAAGGATTTCAAGGTGTTCAGGGAATTCAGGGAACACAAGGTAGACAAGGTGCTCAGGGAACAATAAGTAATTTTCAAGGAACACAAGGTGTTCAGGGTTTAAGCAATCAAGGCACTCAAGGTACTCAAGGAACTCAAGGTATTCAAGGAGTTCAAGGTACTCAAGGCAGTCAAGGAACTCAAGGTGTTCAAGGAGTTCAAGGTACTCAAGGCAGTCAAGGAACCCAAGGTGTTCAGGGTCAATCTTTCCAAGGATCTCAAGGAATTCAGGGAGAATATGGATCTCAAGGATTCCAAGGAACTCAAGGTCTTGGATCACAAGGAGCACAAGGTACTCAAGGTTTTAGTGGATTTCAGGGTTCTCAAGGAATTCAAGGAAGACAAGGGATTCAAGGTGTTCAAGGTATTCAAGGCCGAGCAGGAACAGCGCAAGGAACCCAAGGTGTTCAGGGACAATCTTTCCAAGGATCTCAAGGACTTCAAGGATATAGTGGAAATCAAGGTGCTCAAGGAACTCAGGGAATAGGTTTTCAAGGATCTCAAGGACTTCAGGGTGCATCTTTACAAGGATCTCAAGGACTTCAGGGACGTGATGGAACAACTCAGGGTGTTCAAGGAACGCAAGGAATATCTGGTCTTCTTGGTAATCAAGGTTCTCAAGGTTCTCAAGGAATTCAAGGAAGGCAGGGAACTCAAGGTTTAAGTAATCAAGGTGTTCAAGGAAATCAAGGAACTATAGGATCTCAAGGTTTTCAAGGTCTCCAAGGATCTGGTATTCAAGGATCGCAAGGTATTCAGGGAATACAAGGTTCTCAAGGAACAGATGGTGTAGGTACACAAGGAAATCAAGGAACTCAGGGACGACAAGGTATTCAAGGACACCAGGGAGTTCAGGGATTTACTGGTGGAATTGGTGGTCAAGGAGCTCAGGGAATTCAAGGAAGACAAGGAATTCAAGGTTTAGGGGGACAAGGTACTCAAGGTGCATCTGGAACTGGGGGAGGAAATTCTTCATATTCACTTATAGATCTTGCAACTCCAAGTGGTTTAACTTTGGGAACTGGAACTTTTCTTACATTTCCTAGTTCAATTCTTAATATGTCTTCATTAACTCAAGTTCCTTCCACAACTACAAGTATTGGAGTTTTTGGAACAAATAGTGCTCCAACACCATCTGGAACTAGATTTGTTCAAAATAGATTTAAAGTTTATTTAACTTCTGTAGAATTTGTATATTTTTACGTCAATAAAGCTGGTAGTTGGGGAGATTCTCCAGAGGGATTTAATTCAGACAATTTAATTCTTGAATATAGTTACACTGGAACTAGTGGATGGACTGCCATAAAAACAGTTGGTCCTGATGATGTTGCAGCAAATACTTGGACTTTAATATCAGAAAGAGTTCCAGCAGCTGCTAAGTATTATAATGGAGTTTATTTGAGAATTGTACAAGGCGCATATTACCAAGAAACTGATAACTGGGCATTTACTTCAGTAATACCAGAATTAGGATCTGCTGGTTCTTCAACTACATCTTCTGGAAATGGCAACATCATGATTGCTGCCATGAATTTTGCAGATCCAAATTTATTTACTATTGGAAGTGGTGTACAGTTAACAACTTGTTCAGCAAGGGGAACTTCGACTAGAACAGAAGTTCCTGGAACTACAAACATTGCATTTTTTGGCGGAACTTCAAATAGAGTAATTACTAATTTTAATAGAATTTATTTAACTACAATATCATACCTATCATATTATGTTAACAAAGGTGCTGGTGGGGACGAACCGGAAAATTATGAAAGTGAATTTTTATATTTGCAATACAGCACAGATGGATCTACTTATGTTACTTTCGATACTATAAGACCTATTGATATTGCTAGTGTTAATGTATGGACTTTAAGGACAGTTCAAATTCCAGATGGTGCAAAATATTATAATGGTGTATTTTTAAGAATTACCCAAACTTCATACTATCAGGGTACTGACAATTGGGCGATAACTTCTCTTATAGCATCTACTGGAGATAGTACAAATGTAAATGATCCATCTAGTGCAGGAAATCTTACAGTTTCTTTAATGAATTTTGCCAATACTTTAACATTAAATTTAGGTGACGGCGTTAGAATGAGTAGTGTAGGAGCATATTATGGAGGTATGTCTACTTTAACAAATAAAGTTCCTTCTGGAACTTTAATTGGAATATTTGATGGATATCTTGCAGAATATCAAAATGGCACTAGAGTACTTACAAATAAAACAAAAGTTTATTTAACAACATTAGACTATATTTTATATTACGTTAATAGAGGTGGAACTGGTTGGGGCGATCTACCGGAATATTATGAAAATGATAATTTACTTGTTCAATATCATCCAACTTCCCCAACCGCATCTACAGGATGGGTTACTCTTGATACAGTAAATCCAATTGATATTGCTAGTAGTAATGTTTGGACTTTAAGAACTATAACTATTCCAGATGCAGCAAAAGATTTTTCTGGAGTTTATTTAAGAATTACCCAAACTTCATACTATTATGGCACAGACAACTGGGCATTTACAACTTTAGTTGGTGGATTTGGACAACCAGAATCGGATTCATCTTCTTCTTCTTCTGGAAATCTTTCTTTATTCCTACTTAATTTTTATAATTCAAACACTCTTACTTTAGGAAATGGAACTAGATTAACATCAGTTGGAAATTATTCAGGTATAACAAATATTTCAGCCGTTCCGGTTGGAACTCCAATTATAGTTTTTGCTGGATATTTGTCTTTAAATTCAAGTGGAACAAGACTTGTTCAAAATAGAGAAAAAGTTCATTTAACAAATGTAGACTTCTTAAATTATTACGTTAATAGAGGTGGAACTGGTTGGGGCGATCTACCAGAATATTATGAAAATGATAATTTAATTGTTCAATATAGTACTGATGGAACCTTCTGGACTAATATTGATAACATAAATCCTGATGATATCCCTAGTAATAATACTTGGACGTTAAGAACTATTAGAGTTCCATCTGGGGCAAAAACTTTTGGTGGTGTATTTTTAAGAATTACCCAAACTTCATACTATCAGGGTACTGACAATTGGGCATTTACAACTTTGATGCCCGCATTTGGACAAGTTGGTGGTGATGAAAATCATACTGGATCACTTGATAATGTTTTATTAAATTTGAGAGAACCGGAAAATCTCACGGTTTCTGACGGAACTAGACTAACCACACTTGGTGCATTTTATGGCACTATGGCAACATCAACTGCAGTTCCCACAGGAACTCCGATAGCAGTTTTTGATGGATATCTTTCAGAATACCAAAATGGATCAAGATCTGTCACTACTTTTAATAAAGTATATTTAAATGGTATTACTACAGTTCAATTTTATGTAAATGCTGCCAATGGAACTTGGGGAGATCAACCAGAAGACTATCAATCAGATGTTTTATTATTTCAATATAGTCTTAATGGATCTTCTTATACCACAATAGAGACTATTGCACCTAGTGCTTTAAACTATAATACTTGGCAATTAATCAGTGCTTCTATACCTGCAGCAGCACAAACTGTAAATGGAGTTTATTTAAGAATTTCACAAGTTTTCTATTATTATGGTACAGATAATTGGGCATTTACATCAATATTTGCACCATTTGGTTCTATTAGCGTATCTGATGATACAACAACAAATGCAACGAGATATCCAATTCTTTCATCGGTGTCATCTGGGTCACCAACATTAAACGTATCATCATCAAAATTAACTTATAATCCATCGACAGGTAACTTAACTTCTACTATAGTTTCTGATTCCGGAGGAAATCTTAGAAAATTAATAAATCTTGCTAAATCAACTTCATACACTCTTGCTATAGGAGATATTGGTGATTTAGTCAATATTACAACAGGTGGCGTAACTGTCCCTTCTGGCGTTTTCAGTGCTGGAGATGCAATTACAATCTACAATAACTCTTCAACAGCACAAACAATTACTCAAGGTGCATCAGTAACAATGTATATTGCCGGAACAACAACAACCGGAAATAGAACATTAGCAGGAAGAGGACTTTGTACTGTTTTATGTGTCGCCACACCTAATGAATTTGTCATATCTGGAGCTGGATTAAGTTGATATTATGACTACAATTCAACAAATGTTACTTGGACCAAATAAGTATTATTCTCCATACATGGATCAAGTTGGAGATTTATATGATTTTTCTACATTTACTTTCACTCCTATGGGTGCAACTGGGAGATTTGGACCAGTCTTTTCAAATTCAGCAACTACAATTACAAATAGTCTACTTGGTTCGGCAGCGTTAACTTCTTCAACAACACCTACTAATGGAGGTAATGATGATGGTTTTTGGACTATTCCTCTTCCTTGGGACATTGTTTATAATGGAATTTCCTATAGTACTGTTTATATTGGGACGAACAGTTATATAACTTTTGATTCTGGTCAAACTGTTTTTAGTGCTTTATCAGCATCTACTCCTAACGTTAATAAAATTATGATCCAAGCGGCAGACAATTCCGCACAAAGAATATATTATGGAACAGAAGGATCTTCCCCAAACAGAACTTACAGAATTCGTTATGAAGGAACGGCCGCTACAAGTGGAGTTTTAGGTTCTCCAAATATGGTTTGGGAAGTAGTTTTTTATGAAAATAATAAATCCCAAATTGATATACAAATTGGTGCTATGTTAAGAAATAATGGAGTAAACGGTGCTTATACTCCATCTAATCTCATCACAACTGGAAATATTGGCAATGCAAATACAGGAACTAGATTATCTTTTGCATTAACAGGTACAATTGCATCTCAAGTTTGGTATCCAACTTATTACTCACTTTCTTCTGGAATTCAGTATTGGTATGCTCCCACAACAGGTAGTTACACAATCCGTGCTGCTGGCGCAGCTGGACATGATGGATTTTATGCAAACACATGTAGGGGGATAATTATTGAATCAACATTGACGCTTACAAAAGGAATGTTATACAAAATAATGGTCGGTCAAAAAGGTATAAACTATCCTGGAGGGTCTGGTGGAGGTGGAGGGGGAACATTTTTGACAGAAGTGTATAATACGCCTGTTATAGTTGCTGGGGGAGGTGGAGGTTGTATATACACAACCGGCACTACTCGTATTGTAAATGGTGTAGATGATAGCGTTGCTCCTAATTCTGATGGACAATCTGGCACTTCTGGTGGAAATAATACATATTCTTCTCCAGCGGCTGGTGGTTCCGATGGCAGAGGTGGGTCGGGTGGATTTAATCAATCTTGGGGTAGTGGTGGTGGTGGATTATTTGGAAATGGAACTGCAGCAACACAAGCAAGTGGTTATGGATATAGTGGATTAGGATTTTCCTTTATAAATGGTGGAACTGGGGGAGATACTGCAACATCTGCCGTAGGTGGATTTGGTGGTGGTGCTGGAACTCATGGAAACACAGGTGGTGGAGGAGGTGGTGGAGGATATTCTGGTGGAGCTGGAAGTGGTTATAGTGTTGTGATTGGATCTGATTCTAATTTTAGAACTTGGGGTGGTGGCGGTGGAAGTTATTCACAATCAGCAATTACTGTAATTGGATATAATACTGGTCATGGTTATTTGACCATCACTAAAAATTAAACACAATATCTTTACTATATAAGAATATAGAAAGTTAGATTCAAAATTATGGAATTTAAAAATTACGAAGATGAATTAAAAGCTTCTGATATGAGGCTAAAAACTAATGTTACACCAATTGCGAATGCTTTAGATAAAGTTAAATCTTTAAGCACATTTACATATAATTTAAATGCTGTTGCAGAATCTATTGGATTTAGATCTATTGAAGAGAAACATCTTGGTCTTTCGGCACAAGAATTGCTTGAAGTTGCTCCGGAATCTGTAGGTAAATTGCCCGCAAATAATGATTATTATGCAGTTAAATATGATAGATTGGTTGTTCTGTTAATTGCAGCAGTAAAAGAACAGCAACAAATTATTGATGATCTAAAATTACAAATTCAAAATTTAAGTACTTGATTTTTTTAAATGCACAATATAAAACTAAGAATTAATTGATAAAAATTTAACATGTCAACTCAAGAATTTTTTGCATTCAAAATAACTCAAAATTTAACGGAGCAATTAGATGCTGCTAATTCTTTTGGGTCTGAACCTAGTGAAATAGGAAAAACTCCAAAGACTATTAGAACTAGAAATGTATCTCAAAATCCAGATGGAACTTGGTCAGATAATCCTGTAGAATTAGTAGATTCAATTAAAACACCTCTTGAACTTCAACAAATAGATTATGATAAACAAGAAAGAAATGTTGATGACTATAAAAAATTAGCGAAGCCATATGATAATCAAATGTATGATTATAATGTGCAGATTAATTCTATAAAACAACAAATAATTACTATAGTTAATACTGCGGTTGGATATGGATGTTCTACATCTCCTTCTTATGTACCAGCAATAAATCCTACAACTGGATTTGCAATTATACCAAAAAAGTTACCAGTTCTTAAAATTGATAATATTGGTGTTGGTAGAGGTGAAGAAATTTTTGAAGATTTGGTTAAAATAAAAAGATATGAAAATATGGAAGAATTGAGAGATGATAATGTTTTTGAAGAATCTCAAAATAGGTTGACTCCAGCAAGATTTGGTAATGGGTTTGAAAATACTATTGAAAATAATGATGGTGATTCACTTGGAGTATATAAAATAATAAATCCATATACAGTTGGATTTGCAGGAACTGTACCAATATTAATTTCAAGTCCAACTTGTGCTGGATATGCGTCTTCAATTTCTCAGGTTGTACAAGGAATTCCAAACCTAAGAAAATTGAGAGAAAAATATTTATCAGTTGTTAATGTGATAAAAGAGGATAAAACTCAAGAAGAAATACAAATCTGGGGCGATAAAGATATAAAAAAAGCGTTAGACTCTAGAAAGAAAAAATTAAAAAAATCTATATCAAATCTTTCTACTTTTGTCGATCCAATTGTAATCGATAAACTTGTTATATATTCTGATGCCGATAAAACTTATGGAATATCAACTTCTATAGAAAATACAACAGGAATAAATCAAGTATTATCATTATCAAATTTATCTGATGATGGTGTATATGCAACTGCGCCAGCAAATAGTCCAACCTTTGATAGATCAGATGGGTCTTCTATTTGGTTTAATCAATATGGATCTACTAATAAGTACTTAGAATTTAATAAATCTTATATTGACGGTGATGGATCAGGAATTTCTTCTGGAGATGTTTCTTATTCTTTAGAAGCATGGTTTAAAATTACAGATGATACTAACTTAACTTCAAACATAGATACTGGCGGCGCAAGTATAATTGGAATTAGTTCAACTAGAGGAATTGGATTACAAGTATATAAACCAAGTGGTATTAGAGTTAATTCTGGTTCTAGGGGAAATGGAAGTTTAGAAAATACATCAAACCTTTCAATTAACACATGGTATCATGTTGCATTTGTTAGAGAAGTTGGAAAAGATAATAAAATATACATAAATGGCATTATGGAAAATTCTTCAAATATTTCCGACTTATCAGTATTGTCTTCATCTGCATCAATGAGAATAGGATTTTGCACTTCCACATACATTCGCCAATATTTTCCAGGAAAAATTTCTGCTGTTAGATTTTATTCCAAAGCTCTATCAAATACAGAAGTAAAACAAAATTATGAAGCGCATGTGGATAGATTTGTGTGACACTCTCAAAACTGGCACAGGAGGGTTGACATTCTCCCAAAATCCCCATATAATACATAGGTAATCAAAACAAATCCCGAATGCCTTCTAACACTGAAGAATATCTGACACGTTGTGTTGTTGATACTCTTGCCCGTAAATTTTATCTTTACTCAAGTGAAGGTGGTGAAAAAATTGTAGAGTGTGAAACTGTTGAGCAATTCATGAATGTTCTGGAAGTAGTTCGCACTCAAGTCGATGAAGAAACTCTTGTGTACTCTAATCCTTTTTAAGACATGAAGATTATCACGGTAGAAGAACTGCAAAAAGACTTTGATTCCGTTATGGAACAAGTTGAAAAAGGTTATCAATTCCTCATAGAAGGTAAATCTGGAAATGTTCTTCTCATGAAGTATAAAATTTATGATTATTCAGAAGAAAAAGATGATCTAACAAGGATTCATACGGAACACGAAGAAGCTAGTTGACAAAGAGTTCCAGGTCCTCTATAATGGATCTGGGTTTATGGGAGTATAGCTTAATGGTTAGAGCGGGCTCCTTATAAGGGCTTAGTCTGGGTTCAACTCCCAGTATTCCCATCGCTCCTTTAGCAATCTGGTGAATGCAGCGAACTCATAATTCGCCTGAGGCGTGTTCGATCCACGCAAGGAGCATAAAATAAATATAAGATACGGGAGTAAATCCTATGTCTTATCGTATTGATCACGCATACTGCTGGTATAATAATGGTAGTATGATTGTGAAGATGTATTTTATCAACCACGTACCTTTTACGTTTGATGAATTACCAGATGGTCATTTGTATGATCAAGATCTTTGTAGAGAAGCAGATAAAAATCGTACATTTGAACCAGAAGATTTATACTATTCTTCATTTTATTTAATTGATGAAGAATGTCATCCATGCTTGTTTCCAATTGAGTTAGAAAACCCTGAAGATATGCCAGACGATGATTATTATATTTTTGACGAAGAGGATTTACTGAACTAAATAAAACATAGAAATATTTTGGTTCATATAATCCGATGCCTCTTAATAAGTTAGAGAATTTTATCAAGAATTATGAAGGTAGAATTCTATATGTAAATTCAAACGATTTAGATGCAACAGATAGCATTACCAATCAAGGTAATTCTCTTACTAAACCATTTAAAACTATTCAAAGAGCTCTTTTAGAAGCAGCAAGATTTTCTTTTGTTCCTGGAGAAAATAATGATAGGAATGACAGAACCACTATCTTAGTATATCCAGGGGAACATCTTATTGATAACAGACCTGGTTTTGGGATTCGTAAAGTTGGCACCGCTCTTGCCCAAGCAGTATCACCATCAGGTACAGTTACGACTCCAGCATCTGATGTATTTAATTTAAATTTACAGAGTAATTTTGATTTAACTCAAGAAGATAATATTCTATACAAATTTAATAGTATAAATGGTGGAGTTATTCTGCCAAGAGGAACATCACTAATTGGATTGGATTTAAGAAAGACAAAAATAAGACCAAAATATGTTCCAAATCCAACTGATAATAACGTCCCTTCATCTTCATTTTTCAGAATTACTGGTAATTGTTTTTTCTGGAATTTTTCCTTATTTGATGCAGATCAAAATCAATTAGTATATACAGATAATTCTATTTTTGATCTTGGATCAGGCAACCAAGCAATTCCTACATTTTCACACCATAAATTAACAGTATTTGAATATGTAGATGGTGTAAATGTTCCAAATAATTATGAACTAACTGATTTGGACATGTATTATGCCAAATTATCAAATGCCTTTAATGAAGGATCAACTCGTCAAGTTCCAGCAGCACAAAAATTCCCATTATTACCTGAAGGTTTTGCAAAAGAAAGAAGTGAATGGGAAATAGTTGGTGCATTTGGAACTGACCCAGTACAAATTACTTCAATCTATTCTGGAGATGGTGCAACTCCAAACTCTGTTGTCACTGTAACAACATTAGTCCCACATAATCTCACAGTTGATACTCCAATTAAGATTAAAGGGGTCAATGTAAGTGATTATAATGTTTCTACAGTAGTTCAATCAGTTCCAACACCAACTACATTTACATATACTCTTAGAGCAGTAAGAAATGATCTTCCCGCAGATCCTGGAGGATCTGCTACTGTTACTATTGATACTGATACAGTTAGAGGAGCATCTCCTTATATTTTCAACTGCTCTTTAAGATCGGTTTGGGGATTGAATGGAATGCACGCGGATGGTGCAAAAGCATCTGGATTCCGTTCAATGGTTGTTGCACAATACACTGCAGTTTCTCTCCAAAAAGATGATCGTGCATTTGTAAAATATAATCCAGTAACTAGATCGTATACAGGAATACCTATTGAAAAAGTATACGGTTCTTCTTTATCATCTGGAGCATCATCGACAAATAGTGATACAGTATATCACTTAGATAGTGATGCCGTTTATAGAAGAGGATGGGAAACTACTCACATCAAATGTTCAAATGATTCTATCATCCAGGTAGTTTCTGTTTTTGCGATTGGATTTAACAAGCATTTTGATGCACAATCTGGTGGAGACCAGTCAATTACAAACTCAAACTCTAATTTTGGTCAATTTTCACTAAACGCTGAAGGATTTAAAAAAGAAGCATTCTCTAAAGATAATTATGGTTATATAACTTCTTTAATTACACCAAAATCAATTACAACTAATGAGCAAAACGTTGATTGGATTTCTATTGATGTTGGTTTAACTACCGCTGTTGGTATATCCAGTCACCTTTATTTGTTTGGTTTTAATAGTGTAGATAATGTCCCACCAGGTCTAATTCAAGGATATAGAGTTGGAGCAAAAGTAGATGATGTATTATATCTGACATTACCAGATGGCACTGAAAAAGATGCTAGAATTTTGATGACCAACAACACAGTTGGTTCTGGTTTAACATATATTGATGGATCTGATACAGCATTAAAAGAATATAGAATTGCACAGATAACTTCTGCGCCCCTATATGATACTATGTACACTGATACAAATCATGAAATACAAACTGGTGAAAAAATTCTTATCTTAAGTAACGTTGGAGATTTACCAGAAAATATTACTCCAAATAAAATATATTATGCAATTCGTGTTGGTAGTGGTAATTTTATAACTGGTCTTAAAGTTGCAACATCTTTTACTAACGCTGTAAATGGTGTTGGTATTAAAATGTATGGAGGATCTTCACTTAAAGTTTTAAGTAGAGTTTCTGATAAAGATAGTGGAGATTTAGGATCTCCTATACAATATGATCCAAATCGTTCAAATTGGTTTGTCCATGTACAACCAAATAATACAATATACCAAAGCCTTTGGTCTTTAGGAGTAGTTGGATTTGATGAACCTAGAACTGATGTAACATATATTAAACGTTATCCAGACAACAGAAGTTTGGACGAAAGATTATATAAAGTAAGAATTGCTATACCTAAAGAGTGTCCAAATGCAAGAAATCCTTCCGAAGGATTTGTAATTCAAGAAAGTAGTAAAACAGGCCAAATAAACAATTCTGATTTTAATCTGACAAATATTACTGCAAATAATTTTGATTATAACAGAAATCCAAGATTTATTAGTACTTGTTCTTTTGATTCTTCTTCAGTAACAGTAGTTTCAGAGCGTCCTCATAATCTTAAAGTTGGTGATAGAGTTTTAGTAAAAAATGTCAAATCTTCAACTAATTTAACAGGAGTCGGTTTAACAGGATTTAATGGTGATTTTATAGTATCAAGTATTGTTAATAATAAGTCATTTACCTATTCTAGAACAGATTATAACGGTAATTATCATAATGTAGGTATCTTCTCTGGTCCAACAACTAGAGACATTTATTTGCCTAGATTTGAAAGAAATGATTTACAATCTAATTTTTACATCTATCGCGTAGAAACAATATCACCATATATCTTTAATGCGCAAGATGGAATATATCATGCTTATGTATTAAAATCTGATGTTTCTGTTCCTAATCATTTCAATGATTACAAATATAATCAAAACGTAGTTGATTTATATCCTCAACAAGATAGAGATAATATTGACGATAACCCAAGTTCCTCATATTCATATGCAAAAGTTTCTCCACTTGGAGAAGTTATAACAAATGATTTGAAGAAGAGTGTGACCAGGGAAGCTATGGACACATTCATTAAAGATTTTGGTAAAGGTTTCAAAATTGATACCGTTTCTGCCATATCTGCTGGAATTTGTACTATAACTCTTAATACTGAGCACGGATTAAATTCTATTGTTGGATATGACACTTTAACTGCAGGATCTGGTCTACCAAATGGAACTTATTATAATGTTAGATTGTTAAACGCAAATACATCTTGGAATGGAGCAACGGCTCAAGTAACAGTTTCATCGGGATCAATATCATCCTTAAAAATTATGGATGGTGGATCTGGATATGTATCTGGTCAAACTTTAGATTTAGAAGGATTTTCTGGTGCGTCTATTACAATTTCTGAAAGATCAATATCTATTTGCAGAAACAACTCTGTACAAATTACTGGTATTGGAACTGCATCTGATAATTTATTAAGAGTATATGATATTCCTGCCAAGAATCAAATTGCTATTGCAAAAACTTCTGGAGATCCAAATATAATTATTGGACAGTATGTTATGAATGTTGGCCCATCAACGTCAACATCTAATATTCAGTATTCCAGTGCTACCGGAATATGCACATTTACATTCCAACACGGTCATGGATTAGTTGCAGGAAATAAATTTAGAGTTTTAAATGATTCTTTCTCAGCATCTAATAATTTTGGAGATTATTTAGTTAGAGATGTTGTAGGTGTCAATACATTTACAGCATTAACAAATAGAACATTTTCTGGAACTGTTAGAGTTCTTAAGCACGGATTTAATTCTAATGATTTAACATCAGATGCTGGATCGGAAAATGTAGGATCAAGAGGAATGCATTTCTATGCAAATGAACAAGCAACTCTTGAAGAAAATATTATTACAGATACTTCAGAAACTTCAACTTTTGCAATAACTGTTAGAAATTCTGGTATTTCTACTACCACTAGATTTGAATTAGGTTCTTATATTCAAATAGATAGTGAAATTATGAGAGTTTCCAGTAGCACTTTAACTGGATCTGGAAATAATAAAATCACTGCAATTAGGGGATATTTTGGAACCGCAAAAGAAAATCACTATGCAGGTGCAATAATTAAGAAAATATCTCCAATTCCAATTGAAATTAGAAGACCATCTATTTTAAGAGCATCTGGTCATACGTTTGAATACCTTGGATACGGTCCTGGTAACTACTCAACTGGTCTTCCACAAATTCAAGTTAAAACTTTAACAGAAAGAGAAGATTTTCTTGCACAATCACAAGAAAGATCTGGGGGATCAGCACTTTATACTGGAATGAATAGTGATGGTGATTTCTTCATTGGAAATACGAAATATGCTTCATCTTCTGGTGAACAATTAACTTTTGATATTCCAATCCCAACAGTTACTGGACAAGATCCTTCTAGATTGAGTGTGGTATTTGATGAAGCAATTATTAAAGAAAGAATTCTTGTAGAAGGTGGAAAATCAAAACAAATTCTTTCTCAATTTGATGGTCCCGTTACATTCAACGAAAATATAATTATTAACAATAGACAAACTAAGATGAATGGTGAGTTAATTCTCTCCAGCATCTTAAAATTAAATAATACTACAGATTCAACAAGCACTACTACAGGATCTGTCATTGCTAGGGGTGGTTTTGGAATTGCAAAAAATGTTAATATTGGTGGTAATGTAAGTATTTCAGGAACAGCAACATTTAATGGGCAAGTTCAATTCAATACTGGTCTTGTTCCAGATTCTATTGAAGATGCTTATATTGGATCTGCTGAGAGACCTTGGGCATCTGGATGGTTCGGTGGAATTGGAATTGCAACTGAAGGTACTCCTGGAGGAACTGAAATACAAGATAGAACAATAAATTCTTGGACTGGTGATTTAATTTTAAAAACACAAACCGCATCAACAAATGTTATTGTAGACGATCATTTAATAGTTAATCAGGCATTAACTATTAATGGTCAAACTAATTTACTTGGAATTACTACAGTTGTAACTGGATTACTTCCTGATGAAAATGAAGGTGCATACATTGGTTCACTAGATAAATCATTCTCCGAAGCATATATTGACGAAATTAGAATAGGTGCAAGTGGAGGAGGTGAAATTGATACTAGATCTGGCAATTTAACATTAGACTCTTCTGCAGGTACTGTAGTAGTTGATGATGATTTAGATATTAACAACAATTTAAATGTAGACGGAACAACATATTTAACTGGAGAAACTACACTTCAATCAAATTTGGTTCCACATACAACAACATCTTCATTAAACTCTACTATTGGATCTTCATCTAAGAAATTCTCTGCGGCATATATTGATGAAATTAAAATTGCTGTTATTGGTGAAAGAACAATAGATACTGCATCTGGAAATTTAGTTCTAGATTCTTCAGCAGGTACTGTTATAGTTGATGACGATTTAGATGTTAATAACAATCTAAACGTAGATGGAACAACATATTTGACTGGAGAAACTGCTATTCAGTCAAACTTGGTTCCACATACAACAACAACTTCATCAAACTCTACTATTGGATCTTCAACTAAGAAATTCTCTGCAGCATATATTGATGAAATTAGAATAGGTGCTACTGCAGCAACAACTATAGACACTGCATCTGGAGATTTAGTTTTAGATTCTAATACCAATAATGTTAGAGTTGCAGCAAACATAGATATAGATTTTAATGCTAATGTTGACGGCGACTTAACAGTTGCTGGATTGTTAGACATTAATGGCGGTGCAATTATTAAAAATATACGTATTGGAGTTTCTGATGATAATACAATTGATACTGCATCAACTCAATTACGTCTTATCAGTGGTGTAGATGAAGTTTATGTCTATGATTCTCTAAAAGTAAAAGATGCTGCAACATTTGAATCTAATTTAACAGTTAATGCAATTACCAATCTAAAAGGTGACATAGTTTTAGGAGATTCTTCAGTAGATACTGCTACATTCAATGCAGTAATTGATTCTGTTTCTGGAGGATCATTAAAGAATGTTAGAATTGGTGTTACTGGAACAAACGTAATTGATACAAAAAATTCAACATCTTTAATTTTAGATTCTGCATCAGGAACTGTAAACGTTCAAGATAATTTAGATGTTGATGGAACGTTAAATTCTGATGGAGCAACAACTTTAGGATCTACCTTATCTGTTACTGGCCAAACAACATTAACAGGTCTTCTTGATGCTAATGGTGGAGCAACAATTGATGATGTTCGTATTGGAGTTGCTGCAGATAATAAGATTGATACTTCAAGTGGAAACTTACTACTTGGTTCAACATCAGGAACTGTAAATGTTCAGGATAATTTAGATGTTGATGGGACTTTAAACGTTGATGGAACATCATATCTTAAAGGAGTAACAACTGTTGAAAGTGACATTTTACCATATGCTTCTTTAGGCACTAAGTTAGGATCTTCTACAAGACCTTTTGCTGAAGCATTTATTGGATATATTAGAATCGCAGACGATACTCAAGACAATAGAATTACAACTTACAATAGTCAAAACTTAATTTTAGATTCTTCTACCAATTTGGTTAGAATTGAATCTGCTTTGGATGTTACTGGAACCACTACAGTATATGATTCCTCTATAATTTTGAGAGGGGATAGTCAAAAATTATCTATTCGTAGAGCAGATAATACTGAAAAAGCTTATATTCAAACCACCGATGGTGCAATTTATACTACAGGAAATCTCACTGTACTTGGAACTACAACTATTGCTAATTTGGCAGTATCTGGAACTCTTGCAATTTCAAATACTACAGAATCAACTAGTACAACAACAGGTGCATTAACAGTTTCTGGTGGTTTAGGAGTTGCTAAAAATCTTTATGTTGGTGGAAATTTAAATCTTGCAGGAGCAGTTGTTTTAGCATCAACTCTTAATGTTAGTGGAAGAATTACTGCTAGTGGAGGTGTTACTGGAAACCTAACTGGTAATGTAACTGGTAATGTAACTGGTAATGCTGATACTGCGACTAAACTTTATGTGAATTCTTCCTCAGATAGTGGAACATATCGTATTGCATTAACAGAAACTACAAATGGTGGAAATAAGTCTTTCTATAGCGACAGTGGTTTGTACTTTGATGCTTCTTCAAACGAGTTGTCTGTTACTGGAGATATTGTTGCATTTGCTTCTGATGAAAGACTTAAAACCAATATCAAACCACTTGAAAATGCTCTTGAAAAAGTTCTGTCTCTCAGTGGATTTACATATAACTTTAATGAGATTGGTGCTACACTTGGTTTCAGCACTGAAACAACACATGTTGGTGTTTCGGCACAGCAGATTCAAGCAGTTCTTCCAGAGGCAGTTTCTCCTGCTCCAGCAAATAATGATTACTTAACTGTTAAGTATGAAAAAATAGTTCCTTTACTTATTGAAGCTATTAAAGAACTTGCAGATAAGGTAGAAAAACTTGAGCAAAAGTTATCAGATAAATAACTAAAAAGCTGTAAGAAATGGCAAATTATAATAAGTCATTTAGTTTTAGGAATGGTGTTCAAGTTGATGAGGATAACTTTTTCGTAAATGCTAATGGACTTGTTGGTATAGGAACGACTATTCCTAGAACTAATCTTGACGTATACGGAGATATCTCTGTTTCTGGTTTATCAACCATGAAAGCGATGATTATCTCAGGAATCGCTTCTTTTGTTGATTTGAGGGTTGGTTCATATATTACGATGACCGACTCTGGAATAATAAGTGCGACGAGATATTATGGAGACGGTTCGTATTTAGATGGAATACCAACCAATCAATGGGTAGACTATAATCAGCCTGGAATTACAAGTTCTTATATTCTTAGAAATAGAGTTGGAATTGCAACCAATATTCCAACTCAAACTTTGCAAATAGGGGGAAGAACTGAACTTGGACAAATTGGTGTTGGTATTAATTCTACTGGAAATATTAGAGCATCTGGAATTATAACCGCAGGTTCTTTTGATGGAAGTGGTACAAATATTACCAACATAAATGCATCTAATATTTCTTCAGGAACTTTAGATAATGCAAGATTACCAAATAACATTAATTTGCCATCAGGCATCGCAACAGTAGGAACCCTGACAGCAACTAGAGCATATATTGGTGTAGTTACTTTTAATAGTAATGGTTTATTCAGCAGAAATGTTACGGGATCATCATTTACTGGTGGGTCATTCTATGCATCAAATGGATTCGAAATTAATTCAAGTGATTTAACATTTTCTGGAGGAGCAAGAGTTTCCATTGCAGGTAGTAATGGAAATCCTGGTCAGTTTTTAGTTTCAAATGGATCTAATGGAGTTAATTGGTCTAGTGATATTTCAGTATCAGGAATTGTTACTGTTGGTATTCTTACTGCTAATGATATTTTTTCATCTGGATTCACAACAACATCAAATCTTAGAGTTACTAATACTGGAATTGTTACTACATTAAATGTTTTTAGAACAAATTCTTTCGCATCACAATTAACGCAAGTTAATTCTGGTATTATTACAACAAATTCTTTAAATTCAACATATTCGAATATTGGTGTAACTACCGCAGGATTTGTAAATTCTACAAATATTAACGCTTCTGGTGTTGGAACTATTTCCAAACTACATTCAGGAAATATTAGAATAAATGATGTTTCTAATAAAATAGAAACAAATTCTGGAGATTTATTTTTAGGTTCTGCAGGAACAAAAATAGAAGTATCAAATAATCTTTATGTTTCTGGCAATTCTTATCTAGCAGGCATAGTAACATCTGCAACTGGTATAGTTCCAGATTCTAATAATAGTGGTTATCTAGGATCTTCTGCAAAATCATTTGCTGAAGCGTATATTGATGAAGTCCAAATTGGAGTTGCAAACGCCGCAGGAATTGTAAGTACAAGATCTGGAGCTTTAAGTCTTGATTCAAATACTGGAACTGTTTCAATTTCTAAAGATCTTTCAGTATCTAGAAACTCTACATTTAGTGGTATTTCTACCTTTAACAGTTCAATTAATATTAGTGGAAGTTTAAATCCAAACACTGATCTTTCTGCAAGTTTAGGATCTTCTACAAAATCATTTGCCGAAGCATATATTGATGAAGTCCAAATTGGTGTTGCAAATGCTGCTGGTATTGTTAGTACAAGATCTGGTGATTTAAGTCTTGATGCTAACAGCAGAAGAGTATCTGTTGTAAGAGATTTTAGCATAGGGCAAAATCTTTCAGTAACTGGTATTTCTACTTTATCTGGTCTTGTCAATATAACTACCGGAATTATCCCGTCAAATGATAATAATGGTTATCTAGGGTCTTCTACAAAATCATTTGCCGAAGCATATATTGATGAAGTTCAAATTGGAGTCACAAATGCTGCTGGTATTGTCAGCACAAGATCTGGTGATTTAAGTCTTGATGCCAATACTGGAAAAGTATCTGTCGTAAAAGACTTTATCGTAAATAGAAATGTTTCGGTAACTGGAATTTCTACATTATCTGGTCTTGTTAATATTACTACAGGTATTATTCCAACGAACGATAATAGTGGATATTTGGGTTCCAGTTCTAAATCATTGGCAGAAGCTTATATTGATGAAGTTCAAATTGGAGTCGCAAACGCTGCAGGAATTGTAAGTACGAGATCTGGTGATTTAAGTCTTGATTCAAATACTGGAAAAGTATCTGTCGTAAAAGACTTTATTGTAAACAGGAATTTATCAGTAACTGGCATCTCTACACTAACTGATCTTATCATCAATGATTCAGTTGTTCCAGATAGTGATGGTGGATCATACTTAGGATCTGCTGGAACTTCATTTGCAAATGCCCATATTGCAAATATTAATATTGGAGCATTTGGTGCCGGAATTATAAGCACTAGATCTGGAAATCTTACATTAGACTCAATTACTGGAAGAGTATTAGTTTCTAAAGATTTAATTTCTGAGCGTAATTTAAATGTTTCTGGTATATTAACTGCACCCAATCTTTATAGTGATTATTCTATAGTAAATATTAATATTTCTCCAGATTCCGATAAAGGATCATCTATTGGATATGCTGCAACAGCATTCGAAAACGCATACATTAATGAGGTTACAATAGGTGTTGCCGGAACAAATTCAATAGGGACTAGAAATTCTAATACATTACAATTAACATCTTCTTCTGGTATTGTAACTGTAACAAATTCTTTATTTGTAAATAGTAATTTAGAATCAAATAATTTAAATATAATTGGTATAGCAACTGTCGGATCTGCTATTTTACCAATCTCCAATAATAATGGATCAGTAGGTAGTTCTTCAAAAGCTTTTGGATCTGCATATTTTAATAAAATTAGATTAGGAGTTTCTGGTAGTGGTAATATAATTGATACCGCCGCAGGAGAATTAATATTACAATCTACATCCAGTTTAGTTAGAATATCAGATCAACTTATAGTTGATAATGAAATATATTCTGGACCTTTATATGTTGATTCTAGTTACGTTGGTATTGGAACTACAACATCTTTATCCAGTAAATTGGAAGTTGTTGATCAATCAACAGTTTCTATTAAAATAGATTCTAAGACTTCTAATTCTTCATTAATACTCTCAAGTTCATCTAATCAAGGACGTTTAATTTTTGGTGGATCTGATTTTACTTTTGAAAATAGAACTGTAGGAAGTTTTAATTTTAATCTTCATAGTGGTGGAGTTGCTGGTATTAATACTGGTTCATTTAAATGGAATAATAGTTATCTCAGTAACGAGATAATGACTTTAACTTATGATGGAAAACTGGGAATTAATCAAGATGAACCGCAGCATAATTTGCATGTTGTTGGAACATCCACAATTACTTCAGATACCTATATTGGAAATGATTTATATGTAAATGGAAAAATTGGAGCAACTGGCACTGGAGTAACAATTTCTCGAGATTTATATGTTGGTAATGGATTATTTGCATCAGGAGTATCCACATTTAGTAATTTAAGAGTTAATGGGAATACAGTTATTACTGGAATTACAACCCTTAGACTCGCGGAAGGAACCCAATTAAACGGAAATGTATTCACCGAAGTTGGAATATCAACATTTAATGAACTATCTATTACTGGTATTGTTAGTATAACAGAAGCATCTGGTATTGGAATTGGGACAACCTCACCAAACGCATCAATACATATTATAACAGAAGGAGGAGGACTTGCTGGAGGAATTATTAGTCCAGCAATTGCTGTTGGAGTTAATACTAATGATGTTGGAAATGGTGGAATAGTTTTATACCAATCGGGTCAAGTCGTTTCCGGAGGTTCTATACGTATAGTAGATGAATCAACTATTGAAATTGATTCTTCTGGTTCTATTGGTATAGGAACTGATGAACCTACGTGTAAAGCTGACTTTTTCTATGCTGGAGTTGGCATAGGATCTACTGGAGAATCTGCAAAATATGCATTTATGCTTCCACCAGGAATAACTTCTGATCAAAGAGTAGGATTACATACTCGTCCCGGAGCTTTCATATTTAACACTACGGTAAATAAACACCAAATGTACAATGGAACTACTTGGTATGATATGTACTAGGTCTTGACAAGACCCCCAAATCCCAGTAGAATACCTTTGCTAGGTTTGAAGGACATGTATGAAGTTTACTTTAGCTATTATTAATCCACCTTATGGGGTGGGTGGAAACCTTGCTATAAAATTTCTTAATAAGACTGCTGAGATCACTGATGATATTCGTGCAGTCTTACCTACATCAGTTCGTAAACCATCATCTTTAAATAAGATTAAGGCACACCTTCACTGTGTTGTAGATGATGATCTAGATCCTTCTACTTTCCCAAATGGTATTAGTGCTGTTAAACAATACTGGGAAGTTAGAAATACATCAAGATTTCAAATTGGTGTAGGTGAAATTCCTATGATGAGGGAACATCCTGACTTTGAATTTCTTCCTTATGAGAGGAGATTTGAGGCAGATGTTTTTGTAGGTGAATATGGTTCTGGACCCAGTGGTAGAGTTAAAACAGAAAACTTTACACATTACGCTAAAGGACATCATTTTCTAAAGGTTAGAGATCCTAGTGTGATAGAAAATCTGTTAGAATTTGCTACGAGATTTAGAGAGGTTGCTTCTAGTTGTAATGGTAGAAGGCATTTCGGTAAAAACGATCTAATTTCAACTTATACTAATTGTTTGAAAGAGAAGAATGAAAAAGAACAAGCATAATATTGAAACTGGATCTGAGATTGAAAGATCTGATGAAAGGATTAAAGAAACTCAAGAAGTCTTTACTCCTATGGATCTAGTTGAGAGTATGATTGATGATATTTCTGTTGATATACTAAAAGATCCGAACAGTACTTTTATTGATAATTCTGCTGGATGTGGTAATTTTTTGATTGCTCTTAAGAATCGGCTTTGTGAATATCATACAGAAGAACATGTTTTGAATCATATGATCTATGCCGTTGAAATGATGGAAGATAATCATAAGGAATTGTGCTCTCGTCTTGGTGTTCCTGTAGACCACCCCCATTACGTGTGTGCGGATGCCTTGGAGTATGACTACTCATTTGGGGAACTTATCGGTATTGAAAAGTTTTTCTAATGGGTTGGGGGGTTGACAGGGCGGTGAATTCATCGTACATTAAGCAGGTAAACGAAATTGATTATGATTTCAACCAAAGAACACGTTCTACTCACTCTCCGCGAAAATTTTGTTCCTGGAGTTGTTTTTACTCTTCAAGAAATTTATGATTTAGTTCTTGTTCAAAACAGGATTGATGAAATTTACAATGAGGTAGTTGATGAGCGATCAACTGTTCGTGCAGCAATTCAACGACTTGAGGCAGATCAACTTTTACGGATGTTCTGTAGGGACTCTATGGATCTTGAAGGTACATATTGTTTGATTGAAACTAAAGGATACATTGATCCAAACCAAAATATCTTTGATTTGGAAGAGTTGGAAAAGCACGGGCGATATTATGACAAATCTCCTGGAATTACCTTTGAAAAATGGGCAATTCTTCACAAAGATGAAGTAATGTCTCACAGCATTGCTCGAAAACTTAACATTGAATGCCAAACTCGTGTTGGTCAGGCACTTTTTCAGCAAACAATTGACCAGATCACTGAAGAAGTTGCTGATGGCGAATACGATTATCGCTGTTATCAACCTGCAGTATCAGTTCTTTCTGAACCAATTCATTATGTTGACGAAGATGGTTCTGAATTTACTTTTAAGTACATTGTTCGTGATGGCAACAATCGCTTTGAACTTCCTTGGAAGTATTTTCCGTGTGCCATCATTTCTGGTGAAGATGAATACTCTCTTCTTCAATATGGTGCAATCGCCAATGCTCCCAACAGGGAAAAAAAGAATGATTGTACAGAGGATGATGTAAAGTACATGATCCAAAAAGGTTTTCAATACGGAAAAATTGCAAAAGACATTGACGTTGTGATTGATGTACTGAAAACCCGATACAAAGAAGTTCGCAAAAACAACCGAAGGATTTTTGCTGCTGAAATTCTTGGCGAAGAAGGTGTCAAAGTATCTATTGAACCATACGACATTTCAAAAGCACAAAAAACTTTGAAAGATGTTTTTAGCATCAATGGTGTTTGCGGTGAGCGTATTAGTTCTATGAACGAAACTCAAACTTCTTTTGCTGTTGGTTGGGGGCGTAAACCAGATCACTACCGTAAGTGGTATTTCATCTTTGAAAAGCAGCTTGAGTATCCTAACAACAACTATACTGCTTATTCTTTCTTGGAGCAGGGTCAGGGTGTTAGTATTACTCCTACAGAAAACAACATTGATGAACTCCGAGTGTTGATGGAAGGTGAACGTAAGCGTATGCTCAAACACTATCGTCGTGTTCTCAAAGCACATGATGAGGGAACTTTGAAGCCTATTGACTTCAAATGGTTGCCACAAGCAAACATGATTGAGCAGCACAATGAGTTTCAGTGATTAGACCAATTTCATAACTGGCACATGGGGTTCCTTCGGGGACCCCTTTCTGCTATAATAGTCCCATACGCAACGGAGACCTTGTTCCAACTTCGCCCTCATCAACAGATCGCTCTTGATGCCCTGCGCCAGGTTGCCAAGGGCATCTGTGTTTTTCCTACTGGCGGTGGTAAAACCAACGTTGGTATTTTTGATGCCATTCAGGAGTTTCTCAAAGAGACTCCTCAAACCATCGTAGTGGTGGCACCCCGCATCCTCCTGGCAGAGCAGTTGTCCAGCGAGTATCTTGAGTTTATCACAAATGCTCATGTGATGCACGTTCACACTGGTGAAACTCATCACTTCAGCAGCACTCGCCCGAATGTAATTCGTTCCTGGTGGGAGAATGTTGAAGGTCACAAACTGATCTTCACCACCTACAACTCTCTGCAGCAACTTGCCAAGGCAGATATTGCTGTAGATACGATCTACTTTGACGAGGCACACAACTCTGTAAAGCGGCACTTCTTTCCTGCTGTAGAGCATTTTTCTTCAGAGGCAAAGCGTTGCTACTTCTTTACTGCCACTCCCAAGTATTCTTCTGTGGTTGGCAAACCTGGCATGAACGATGTTGATGTCTACGGGCAGATCATCGCCAAGGTTCCTGCTCCTCAACTGGTAGAAGGTGGTTACATCATCCCTCCCAAGGTGATGATGAAGGAGATGCGCCTCTCTATCAAGGGTGAGGATATTGCTCAACGTGATTGTGAGTATCTTCTTCAAACGATTGCAGATCATCCTGTCAATAAAATCCTGATCTGTGCCAAGGCAACCAAGCACATTATCGGTTTGCTCTCTGAAACTGATTTTGCAGATCAACTGGCAGATCAGGGTTACTCTGTGATGCACATTACTTCCAAGCATGGTGCCTTTATTGATGGGCAGCAAGTGAACCGTGAGGTTTTCTTTGACACCATTAACAAGTGGGGTAAGGATGCCGATAAGAAGTTTGTGGTTCTGCACCACAGCATTCTGGCAGAAGGCATCAACATCTCTGCTCTGGAGGCAGTAGTATTCATGCGCTCTATGGATGTTGTGGGGATCGGACAGACGGTTGGGCGTACTCTGCGCCTACACCCCCAGGATGCCGCTGGAATCCGCTCTGGGGCGCTCCAGGCGGGCAATCTGGAGGCATACACCAAATCCTATGGACTGGTGATCTGCCCCACCTTTGACAAGGCATCTGGCGCTACTGCACGGGCAGTACAAAACGTGGTTGACACCATCTTTGTAAAAGGTGATGTTGCCGTTAGCGTCATCCGACGCTGATTTCTTTCTATTCAATTCACAAAGGAAATTTTCAAATGAAGTACGTTGTTCAACTTTATGTCGCCGGTAAAATCTTTAATGAAGAGGTTCAGGCATCCAATCCACAAGATGCTCGTGAAACTGCTCTTGCTCGCAACCCTAAGGCAAAGGTTGTTAGTGTGACCGTTAAATTCTGATGTCTAACGTTCAAAACGAAGGCATTCTAGATCCCACTCCAGGAAGTCCAAACGGATATGTAACCAAAAACATGGAGTGGGCAGCAATTCCTTGGGGGAAAAAGTTCATTATTGTCTACAAGGGGCAGCAAGTGCATACTGCAAACAACTACAAAACTGCAGTATCTTATATTGAAAAAGAATCAAAAGCACTTAAAAGAAACACTAAAGGACCTCTGGATCAATTTCTATGACTCAACTCTTTACTTGTACATCTGATGCTCTTTATGATAGACACACCTATGAAGTTGTTCTGAAAAGTGGTAAAAACAGATTTTTTGATCATTGGGAGGACGCACAGAGGTATTGGTTCGAGCACAGTCGTGTTCCCGATTTTTTAGATCTTATAATCGTAAAGGATAAAAAGAAAAGTAAAGAAAAAGTAAAGGGTGGTGGATTTGCCCAATAAATAATTTCAATATGGGGAGAAACTCATGATTCCTTTGTTTCTCACGACCATTTTATCTTGTTCTGATATTGCTATGATTGCCAATAGGTTAGTGAATGTTAAACTATTGACATCTGAACAAAAAACAGAAATTCTTTGGGAACTTAAAAAAGTAGTTCCTTCTTGTCCTTTGATTATTAAACCAAATGTCAGAAAATGAATCGCAAATTGACAAATGGAATCGTGGTCTTGATCTCTTTATAGAAAGTGTTCACAAACCAGATCACGAACTTCGTCAGTGTGCTCACAACCAAAAATGCTATAACGAACTCATGCAGGTTCGTGAGCATGTAATAGAATACCTTAAAACAATCAGAAAATGAATTTATACTACATTTGGTTTGCTCTCTTTGCAATTGCTGCGTATCTTATAGTTACAGACAATTCCGTAGCGAGGGCATTTTATATGCTTACTCAACTTGCAAGAGTTCAATATGAAAAAACCAAGTGGTGGATTTTACACAATCCAGCAAATCCTGTAGTAAAATGGATGATGTGGAGACGAGCTTATAAACTCGCTAAAGAATTTGAAAAAGAGATAAACAATAATGATAAAAATTGAAAACATGTTTCAAATCCCATATTTACAACTTAAAGTTGATAATTGGGATGTAAAAAAAGAAATACTAAACGATATGATGGACGCTGAAGGTGAAAATTTAGAATATTACATAACCGTAATGAGTTCATATGATTATGCTTCATCTCAAAGAAATAAAAAAATTCAATCTTTATTAGAAACTGAAATTAATACCTTAAAAGAAAATTTTGGATTTAATTACTGTGAGGTTGTTCACTCATGGTTTCAAGAAGAAAAAAAATATATGTTTCATGGTGCTCACAATCATGGGATAGGAACTGTAAGTTCAGTTTGTTATTTGGAATTTGATTCTGAAGTTCATACTCCAACTGTTTTTATTTCTCCATTTGTTGATCCTCTAACTGGAATTTATTCTGAATTTTCACCAGAAGATGTTGAATCTGGAACTATGATATTTTTTCCATCATCTATTTTGCATTACACACATCAAAACAAGAGTAATATTAGTAGAAAAATATTATCTCTAAACATTGATGTAAAATAAATAAACCATACTTGGAGTAAATTATGCTCTCTACACAATATCGTCTTCGTCTTGAAGAAATCTGCCAAAAGATTGTCAAGCATGAAGAGGTTTCTTTAGGAGATATGATTTGGGCGGAAAAATTAGCAAAAGTAAATCGTTCCGCTGCCACAATTCTTCGCCAAGCACGCCGAAAAGCAGAAAATCCTAATATGCAAGAAGGAGATTTAGATGATTTTTTAAATCAACTTGACATTGGTGGAATAGGACATGAAAGAAAAGGAATTTCTAGATTTAACAGTGTAGATGAGATTGTTGATTTTTTCACAGAAGAAAAACCAGAAGATTGGAGACAACGTGATTGACTTGATACAATTTGTATCTCATGAACTTTACTTATTTGTTGCTTTTATGTGTGGTCTTGTGCTAGGATATATTGTAGGTAAAAGTGAAGGTAATGACTGAAAAGCAACCTAACGATCTTGGCAAAGCACTCCAAGAGTGGTGGAATTCTGATGCTTGTAAAGAACTTCAGAAGGCAAATGAAGAGGCAAGGCAACGTGCTGTGGGAAAGTATTTTATGCTTTCTGAAGAAGACAAGGTTGATATGGTAGAAGCAATCACATACATCATGTGTAAGGCAGAAAGTGAAGGAACCTCTCACCGTGGACTTCAAGATGCTCTTGGCATTTATCCTACGGGTTTCTGGGTTGATCATCTTATGGATGTTCATAATGCACTTTGGTCTTATTACCATGATCAAAAGAAAGAACAGGAACTTAAAGATGATCTTGAGTCTTTGGAAAAATTTATAGATAAAGGTGTAGAGCCTGACTAACCCGATGGACTACTTAAGAATTCAACCTGGAAAAGCAGTTTTAGTATTAAATTCTAGTTACGAACCACTCAACATCACAAGTTGGAAAAGAGCAATAGTTTTACTGCTTAAGGAAAAAGCACAAGTTCTTTCTGATAGGGTAATTCGCCTTCTTGATTATGTAAAAGTTCCTCTTTCAAAGATCATGTCGCACAAACCATCCAGAGCGATGATTTATAAGAGAGACAAAAATAGTTGTCAATACTGTGGATCAACAAGAAATTTAACAATTGATCATGTTGTACCAAGATGTCGTGGTGGCGATGATAGTTGGGAAAACCTTGTAGTTGCATGTAGTCCTTGTAACACCAGAAAAGGTAATTCTTTGCTAGAACATACTGGTATGCGATTGCTAAAGCGACCAAGAGCACCATTTAATAAAATGCAATTCATTCTGGACAATTCTAATATTCAAGAATGGTTGGAGTATAGTTTTTAATTAATAAAATGACAGAAAGATCACAAGCATTCATGAATTCCATTTGGGAAGCACGCAATAATGGTGCCGATACTGAAGAGAAGTTAGTTTCTGCAATTCTCAAACTTGCAGCAGAGACTGCAGTATGGTATAACGCACAAAATAATATGGTTGTTTTAGATAAAAATGACATACTACAACTCGCAGAGGAACTAAATGGATCTAATTAATTTTAAGCATCGTAAAACTTTAATTAAATACAATCACCGTTATGATTATGGACACGATTGGTATTTTCAAATTTTAAATATCAAGCGTTGGAGTTTGCTTCAAATTTCTGTGAGTTGGAATGACTATGCTTCTTGGCCTTATCTACAAATTAAATCAGGAAGTGGTGATGTTTTGAGTATTATTTTCTGGGTTTATAAGTTTGGATTTGATATTGATTTTATGGGTAGAACTTGGTGTTGGGATTATTTGGATAAAATAGATGAAGAAGGGGAAGATAATGAAGGAATTTCCTGATAAACTTAATTTGGATATAATGTGGACTGTTGCCACATCGACCAGTATTGAAACTGGCACAAGACCCCAATACGGGTTTGCTAAACTACTGTATGATTACCTTGCAGACAACGATCCCTATGGACTCTGTGATGACTTTAAAAGAAAAGAAAGCACTTCTAAAGAAACTTGAAACTGCCTACAACACTTGTTTTGATTGTGGGAAGAAGTACGGTGTTTACTCTGTAGGATGCTCCTCTGTATACGAATCAAAGTGTGGTGTATGTGGTGAAATCAAACCCATCACAGAGACTCGTGACTTTGCATATTTTGTAACTGGTATTCGTAAACTGAAGCAGGAGATTCAAAATGAAACCAAACTTCCGTAAAGTTCTTGAAATGGCACTTGAAGAAGGTGTACGTTATGGGTACAATCGTGCTCATAAACACGTAGAAAATCCACACGAAGATGCTGTGGTTGATTGTGTAGTTGAAGGTGCTATGAATTCTCTGTATGAATGGTTTATTTTTGAGGAGGAAATTTCTGAATGAGTTTTTCTAAAACTGTTTCTGTCTTTGCTGCCCTTGCTAGTATTTTTGCTGCTGGCGCTGCTGGTTGGAAATTAGCAAATGAAAATCAAACAAAACCAGCAGAAGAAGTAAATCAAACATACGAACAGCACATCACTGATCTGCAGCAAAAGATTGCTGATCTAGAAAAGCAGACAGTGAATGTAAATCCTTCCCATGCTGTGCCACTTCCCCAACAGACCTCTCCCCCTCAAGTGGCACCTAAACCTGCTATACTACCTCCAGTAACACCTCCACCCCCAGTTCCCGAAAGTGACACTCCTTGATACTCTAGAATACTTTATTGATGATACCCAGGCACATCTTTCTGATATTGAATGGGAGATCCGTGAAGAAACCAATTATGATGATGATGGTCACCAAGAACGAATGGAACAATTCTGTGAAGAATATGATGAACACAAAGAACGACTAGAAGATCTTAAAATCATTAAATCTATTATTGAGGCACAACAATGACTTACGACGAACTCTACGAGCATATTCTTGGTTATGTTGCTCAAGAACTAGATGATAAACGTAAAGCATGTCTGATTCTTGGTGCTGTGATGGAGTTTAACCTTGATTGCCTTGATGAAGGTGTAGATCCACGCACCATTGATATGACTGGATTTGTAAATGAAAAACTTGATGAATTGGAGGCAGTAAAATGAGCGGTGGACATTTTGGCAACTGCGGTTACGATTACTACAAGGTAGGACAATTTGCCGATGAACTTGAAGAAGAAATTCTGAAGAATGGTCAGAAACGTAATGATACTGGATATTATGGTGTTGACTACTATCCTTCCTTTGACCCTGAAGTGATTGAATATCTGAAAGAACAACTGCCTAAAATGCGTAAGATGGCAGAGATTATGCGACACATTGACTATTTGTATAGTGGCGATCATGGTGATGACAGTTTCATGGAGCGTGTGAAAGAAGTAGAAGAGAAATACAAAGACACTTGAAGAACTGGCACAGGGCATCTCCACAGGTGCCCTTTTTGCCTTATAATGACTTCATACACACAAAGGACTGATGACTTTCCAACCTTACACTTGTGTTCCTGGAACTGATATTATCCATAGCACCACCGATGTTTATGAATTCACCGATGAGGAAGAGGGAATGATTTATCGGGTAGAACTCCAGGCAGATAATGGTGGAGTTTATATCAAATCTGGAGAGAGAGGAATTGAAGAAGGTTCTAAAAACATCACCGAAGATATGTCTATTGGGAACAAACAACTTTCTATTGTTGTTGCTCGTCGTATTCTTGAACTTTATGGGGAACTAAAATGAACTACCTCTGCCTTGTTGATGGTGTCGTAGAATACGGCAGCACAGACCTCAACGACTTCAATCATTATCGTATGGTGTATTACGAAGACCACAGAGATGCTGAAAATGTAGAGTATCTTGTGCTGACTGATGAAGCATACAACGAAATGTTCCCTTGTGAGGATGAAGAATGAGGTTCCGTGATATTGAGTTCCGTTGGAGTAAAGTCAACAACAAGTATGAACTCGTCAGGTGGTATCAATCTAATGGTTCAGGAAAAGAGAACTGCTATGTGATTGCATTCTTTGATAAAGACAAAGAGTGTTATAATATGAGAACCATAGGTGATCGGTTCTTTGAGGATAAAGATGCGTGGGTTGTTGGTAAGTATGGTCTGGAGTTTCTAAATGAAATCTTTGAGATTGAAAGGATTGAAGAGGAACTAAAATGATTGAAATCACATTCACAAGAGAAGAACTTCGTCATCTTTATGATGTTCTTCTTAGAAATCATCTTCAAGTCAAACAATCAGTAATTGATAAGATTGATAAAGAAGTTATTGCTGATGAGATCTT